>Ga0154784_1051_pt3 | contig 24919 bp, 21 predicted proteins | sample Rifle2008BG16ft_FD_105792 | JGI IMG/M metagenome (GOLD analysis project Ga0154784, IMG submission 105792) | Chloroflexi bacterium RBG_16_60_22 | reverse complement strand
TGCAGGGGCGCCGGCGTGGGGTCAACATAGGTAGCCGCGGCCAGGAAACTGTCCATTTGTCTCTGGAATTTGTGGTATATCTCGCGATAGGTTTCCGCGTCTTTACGAGAGAATTGAGCGAGAGAGGCACACGTCCGGTCTACATCCCGGTAGATACAAACGGATTTCCCGTTAGAAAGCGGCAACGCGAACTGCAGGTCAGGGTAAACATATTTGACTTTTTCCTGCTCAAGATTGAAGTCTTGGTAAGGGGGAGCGTAATCCACCATCAGGTGATAGACGGCATGGGTGTTATGGATGAAACGGGGAAGTGTGGCCTCCTCCGAAGCTAGTCCTCCCCCCGCCTCCAATTGTTTTTCCAAAATGAGTACCTTGAGGCCAGCTTTGCTCAGGTAGGCGCCCGCGGCCAGCCCGTTAGGCCCGGCACCAATGATTATTACATCGTACTGCGCCATGTGACTTCTCCTTAATCGGCTTAACGCATTAAAATACTGTCCAGGCCCTAGTAAGGGCGTCCCTTTTCCTCCCAGGGCTTGGGCAGGCCCAGGTCCTCAGCTATGACCTTGTAGCAGGCATAGCCTGCCTGGCAGCTTGAAGTCGTCGCCTTCCATCCCCCGGTAGCGTAGAGGTTCTCTATGCCCGGTATCTTATATCTGGACAGTTCGATAATCGGACCGAATCTACCATACTGGCCTTCGTACAGGTCGAACGGTCCCGCATTGCCATCGGGCCAGAAGGTCCGCCCCCGCCCGGCGGCATCATAGGGGGTTTGCGGGGCGAAACCGATGACGTTGTCCCACGTCATGTTGGGGGCGTATTTCTGCCAGTCCGCTAATGCCTCCCGGGCATGGGCTTTTTTGAATTCCAACCATTCACGTTCACTGAGGAAAGTGGCGGTAGTGATGTCGAAGTCCGTTAAAACCACGTGTTTCCCCTCGGGTGAGCGCGTTTTATCATAGGCGGAGTGGTGAACGACGAGCAATTTCCCCTCAACGGAAGGATTCTTGCCCATTCTCCGTAAAGCTGTCGCATCCCACCAGCTTCTCGTATCACTCTTGCCCAGGGTTACCATGCTGGAATTGATGATGTTGGGGTCCATATCAGCCGCCTTATATTTTGGCAGCTCGTGAAGGAACCAGGTGTACCAGGCCAGGCCTTTGATATTGCCTACCAGCGTGTCCAGCTTTCTCAGTATTTTAGCACTTACGTAGTCTTTGCCAAGCAAGTCGAAACAAAGGTGTTTAATATTGACGCCGCTGACTACCAGCTTTTTAGCCTCTATCCGGCTGCCGTCAGCCAGTTGAACCCCTTTGGCCCGGCCGTTTTCGATGATAATTTTATCTACCTTGCTCCAGGGATACCACTTGCCCCCGTTCTCGTACAGGATACGCTGGTAAGCATGAGCTACGTTGTGCGTTCCCCCTTCAACGCTGCCTACCTCGCGACTGACGAAGAATGGGAAAAGAAATATGGCGATTCCCGGTGTCAAATCCACGAACAGGCCGGCGAAAACAAACAATCTCGCCCACATATATCTCAGGGCAGGGGATTCCCATAGCCTCTCCAGGGCGTTGTAGGCCGGCAGGTTCATCCAGGTGGGGTCTATCAGGCAGTCCGGCTGGGATAGGTAATTAGCAAACCATTTCTCAACAGGGCTTGGTACACCGGGGGGAGGAGGGGGGCTAAACATATCCTGGAGCTGTGCCACGACCAGGCCAGAGCCAGGCTTGAACAGGTCCCACAGTTTCAGATAGGTCTCGGCATCGCGCTCCGTCGCGAATTGGGCCAGTCCTTTAGCCGTTCTTTCCTGGGTCGGGTCTTCCTTATAACTATAGCGTACCCAGCAAGACTGGTTCTCCACATTTATAGCCCCCATGTTGCCCACGCCCTGAATGACCTTGCCGCCTTTTTCCTCGAAATCAGGAAAGTCGTCCCAGATTGGTTCCCAATTATAGCTCGTTATCAAAGAGGCGTGATAGTCGGCGATAAACCCGGGCACGCAGCTTTGCTCGGAGGTCAAACCGTGACAGAGTTCACGGCGCTCCTCAAATACACCCACGCTCATCCCGGCGTACTTGGCCAGATACAGGGCCGTTACCATGGATTTGGTGCCGCCCCCAACTATTACCGCATCGAAAGACGCATCAGCCATCTGAAACCTCCTTTTTTAAAGTTTGATCGATATCATCTAACTATAGATAACCTGTCATCTGAAAGGACTTCAGCTACTCTTTACAACAGTCTTGCGCACATTACCCTGGCTAACCGGTTGTCGGCTCGGAAGCTATTATGGCGTAACTCTAACTTGAAAAGTGGTACAACTATCGAGGGCAGGTTAAATAAACACTTATCTCAAGCTTTCTTTCCAGTATACATTTTGCCGGTACCCATCCCGAAATGGAAGATTGGCCTATCTACCCTTTTAATCTTTAGAGGGCAATGCTTTAGCCCTTTAGGAACAAAGACAATGCAACTTTTGGTCAAGATGTGTTTTTCATCACCCAGCCACAACTCAATTTCGCCACCCAGGTCGCTCGGGTCTTGGAAATTAGTGCCACAGAATCCTATCACCTCGTTGAAATCATGAGTATGAGGAGACGCTCCCTCAGGACTGGGGTCGGCTTTCCAAAGCCAAATACACTCAACATAATTACTTCCTTTAATAACCTCGTTATCAAGGTAGAGAGTTTGAGTTGACCAGTCAACCTTTGTCAAATCCTGACCTCTGAACGCAGGCACGGCTAAATTAGGCTTGGTTGTCGTGATAATGTACTTTCCATATTTGGTCTTATCCATTTTCACCAGCCTCCTTCTTATTTTTAATAAGCATTATATACTCTTTAACAGTTGCTGGCAATAATGTCAGTGGTGCTACTTTTTTTTGGGGGGGGGAGGTCATTACCAGTAGCCTTTTTAACGTAATCGTAGTACACTGGATGAAACGCAATACGAGTCCTTTTTCAAACAGCGTCTATAAATAAAAAAGGAGGCATAAGTAAAATGGTGAAATTTAAACACGGCAAATACATCGTCACTGAAGGTAAACGAAACATCCCTGAGCCTCCTTGGGGAGGTTTTCTCTCCCCGGAAACAACAACGCACATGATGTACCTGGACAGCGAGGTTATTAAAGGGGCTTTCTATATCGAGTGTGTCTGGTTCTGGCCCGCGGACACGGCTAAAAACCGGAGCCCTGAACCCCACAAACACGATTACAGTGAAGTTCTCGCTTTCTTCGGCACCAACCGGGATAACCCGAAGGAGTTGGGCGCCGAAATCGAACTCTGGATAGATGGCGAACAGAATATAATGAATCGAAGCTTTATAGCCTTTATTCCAGCGGGTACGGTGCACTGCCCTTTAAATATTTTAAAAATTGACCGGCCGGTATTTCACTTTGCTGCCGGTCAGAGCACGTCATACTTCTAGTTACCACACGCGGATGAAAAGCAAGATAAGGCAACGCCATCAGGGTATGCATATACTTGGGGCCAAGACAGTAAACAATGTAGGTGCTTCGAGAGTCAATGCGCCGTGTAGTCAAATTCAGTTGGTTACTTTTTGTGTTGACAAATAGTCGTAATTGAACTAAACTCAAAATTCAGCATGTATAAAATGAGCAAATTGAACAAGTACGCGTGTTAGATAGTTGCAGATAACACCATCCCCGTAACCGGGGACAAAAGGAGGTGGTGGCCCATGACTTGATAGACGAGGTGATATGGATTTTCTAATTTATCAAGGAGGTCCACATTAGTAATGAAAAAAGTATTTATAATACTGCTTGTTACCGTAATTATACTGATGTCTGTTGGGAGTTTAATATCCTGTGGCCCCGGGGCGCCTGCAAAGCCAGTTACTTTAAGGTTGGCGGGGCCCTGGCCTCCCATGGACCCCGTTACGGAACAGCTTCAGGCATTTGCCGATGGATTTAACGCGCGTGCCCCCGAAGGGTATAAAATGGAGGTTCACCCCGGTGAATCTCTGGTTAAGATGATGGAAAGCCTTGACGCCGTGAGAACGGGGGCCGTCGAGATGGCCGGTATGCCCATCGCCCCCTTCTCCGCCAATGACCCGAGGTTTGCCGCCGCGGAAGTACCTTTCCTCGTTAACAACGCCGAAGCCGATGCCGCTATCCAGGAGCGCACGCTGCCGATGTACAGCAAAGTCCTGGAAGAAAAATTTAACCAGAAAGCAATATCTTCTTTTACCGTTCTGGCCCTGGAACCAGTGAGCACCAGGCCGGTAAAGACTTCAGCGGACTGGAAGGGCCTGCTGGTGCACGCGATATCCCCCATCGCCGCGTCGACGATAGAGAGACTGGGCGGTGCTCCGGTCGCCATGCCGTTCCCCGAGATATACTCGGGACTGGATAAAGGAACGGTGGACGCTTCCATGTTCGCCACCACGGGGATGATAGCGTTCAAAATACAGGAGGTTGCCTCCCATGTTACGCTCGCCTATATCATCCCGGCTGCCGTCGTAATCGACATTAACCTGGACGTGTGGAACAAACTGCCGAATAACGTCCAGGACCTGTTAGTCGAGGAGGGCCTCAAGGCGCAGCGGGAGACAAACGCACGTTTTGTGGAGAATGGGAAGAAGAATCCGGGGATACTGGCTGGACTCGGTATCGATGTCTATGTCCTGCCGCAGGCAGAGCGGGAGAAATGGCGCGAGGCAGTGCGTCCTTATAGTGAGAAGCTGATTGCTGATATGGGTGATTTTGGCCAGGAGCTCTTGAAGATTGCCGCAGAAATAAACGCCAAGTACCCATATTAGAACGGGCAGCACCGGTAAACTAACGGTTCTACCGTTACCGGCCACAAACCTGTAATCAGGTAGGTGCTTAATTGGTCAAGAGAGTGATCCAGATACTGGACCGCATGATTGAGCGTGCCAGTAATATCGCCTTGCTCGTCAGCGGAATCCTGATACTGGTGATGGCATGGCTCAGCACTTACGGCGTGACCAGGCGATACGCGCTGAATGACCCGGAGCCTTATTCGTACGAAATCAGCACCATCTTTTTGTTGGCCTGCGTGGTTCTCGCCATCGCTGGCGTGCAGGTACTGGGCCGGCAGCTCAGGGTCGATTTCGTTGCCAACCGGTTTCCCGAGGGCGTTCAGGACATCTTGCTTAACGTTGTTGTCCCTGTCCTGGCACTTTTTTATGTCGTCATTCTCACCTGGCAGAGCTGGGATACCGCCTGGTACTCGTTGCAAATCGGGGAAACGAGTCAATCGGCCTGGGAAGAACCCCTGTGGCCGACCAAGATGACGGTGCCGGTTGGCGCCGGTCTGCTTTGCCTCGTGCTCCTGGCTCAACTTAGCCGTGGCGTCGCCTCGTTTATACGAAGGGTTCGGAAGACGAGAGAGTAAGGCCGGTTGACCTGGCATTACTCGAGTTTCTATCAGCGGAGTCGGTATTATCATGGACCTGATGCTAATAAGCCTTTTATGTGTCTTTGGCCTGTTGGTCTTTATGATGCTGGGAATACCCATCGTCTATTCGCTGGGATTTTCCGCTGTATTCGCCGGGCTGATTGCCTTCGGAAGTACCAGTCTCCCCAAAGTTGGGTGGACCCCCTTTCATATGCTATTCAATCTGGCCTGGACGCCGTTGCCGCTGTTCGTGCTGCTAGGCTCCATTATCTCTGAAACCGGGATAGGCCAGGACCTTTTTAAAGCGGCGATGGCCTGGCTTTCCCGCATCCGCGGCGGACTAATCGTCGCCGGCATCATGGGTGAAGCCGCCATGGCAGCTACAATCGGAACCAGTGCCGCCACCATAGTTGTGGTGGGGAAAGTGGCTGTTCCGGAATTTGAAAGATACGGCTACGACAAGTCGCTCGGCCTCGGCGCGCTGCTGGCCGGGGGTGTCCTTGGCCCGCTGATCCCGCCCAGTGCCACGATGATTATTTACTCGGTCCTGACCGACGTGTCTCTGGGCAAGCTTTTTATGGCCGGGATAATTCCCGGTATCCTCCTGGCTATCATACTCTCAATACCGGTCATACTGATTTGCTGGTGGAAGCCTCAACTAGCCCCCCAGGCTCAAGGTGTCAGCTGGGGACAACGGTTCAGCTCTCTAAAAAAGGTCTGGCCCGTGCTTGTGGTGATGCTTTTTATCCTCGGTTCAATCTACACCGGAGTGGCGACCCCTACTGAGGCCGCCGGGGTCGGATGCGTTGTTGTCCTGCTGATAGCTATCGCCTTTTTCCGCCTGCGCTGGCAAGGTTTACGCCGGGCCATCATCGAAACGGCGGTCATCAACGGCATGATTCTCTTTCTCCTTATTGGCGCATCTTTCTTCACTTACATCGTGGGAAGTGCTAACGTAACCAAGTATTTGTTAAACGCCATTGGGCCCTCAGCAATTTCCCCCTGGATGGTAATTATTGCTATAAACGTCATCCTCCTGATATTGGGATGTATTATCGACCCATTGACCATCACGCTACTGACCATACCTATCTTCTTTCCGTTAATTATTAGACTGGGTTTTGACCCCATCTGGTTTGGGGTAGTGTTCGTGGTTAACACGCAAATAGGGCTCATTACACCACCGATGGGTATAGATTTATTTGCCGTGAAGACGATTTTCAACATCCCGACCGGTGACATCCTGCGTGGCACGGCACCCTTTCTGTTTTTCTTGCTGGTCTTCTTAGCTATCATAATAGCCTTCCCCACACTGAGTCTCTGGCTACCTGGTATGATGATAGGGAAGTGACCATCCATTTAATGAGAGGCGCACTTCCCTTTCCCTTCATGTCATTCCCGCCCTGTGTCGGCGTACGGGGTAAACTCCAGCGGGAATCCGGGCTCTACCTCACTCCCTTTATCCCCCTCTCCAACCAGTTTTATATTGCCAGCAGTGAGATATGCTGGTCGGAGCGGGGGAAGATGTAATAAGAGGGGCTAGCGCCCCTCTCGCTGGCGCACTCCCACTTGGTGGGGTGGGAAGAGAAAAATCCCCCTTAATCCCCCTTTTTCAAAGGGGGACAAACTTCATGAACAATGGGGCGTCTCCCTTTAATAAAGGGAGAGTGAGAGGGATTTTTCAGCGGGCTAAGCCGAAGATGCCGCGAGGGCGGCCTGGGTGGGAATAGATGACAACCGAGGGGCGGGGGATACTCCCCTGAAAGAAAATCCCCGGCACTTTTTTACAGATACCGGGGATTTTTATTTCCCTGTTAAACTGGCCTTACAGCCCGGCGGCCTGGATAATCGACGGGACCTTCTTCTCCCAGCCGATGGCCATGATGTGCACCCCCTGGCAGAGGGGTTTGAGCTTCTTGATGAGGTCGGCGCAAATCTGGATGCCGGTGGCCGTCTTGTCCTCGGCGTCCGCCATCTTCTCGATAAGCTCCTCCGGCACGAGGACGCCGGAGACGTTCTTATTCATGAAGCGGGCCATACCGGCGGACTTCAGGGGTATCACGCCGGCCAGCACCGGCACCTTGAGCTTCGCCACCCTCTTCATGAACTTACCGAAGCTGTCCGCGCTGTAGACCGCCTGCGTCTGGATAAACTTTGCCCCGGCGGCCACCTTCCTCTCCAGCTTGGCAATCTGGAGCTCCATGGAGGCCTCGGTGTCCGAGTCCACCTTGACCACCGCCCCGGCGAAGAAAGCCGGCTTGCCCTTGAGCTCGTTGCCGGCTATATCGAAGCCCGCGTTGAGCCGGCCGATGGCATGGAGCAGGGTGACGGAGTCCAGGTCATAGACGGGCTTGGCGGCGGGGTGGTCGCCCAGGGCCGGCAAATCCCCGGTGAGCGCCAGGACATTCCGTATCCCCATCACCCAGGCGCTGAGCAGGTCGGACTGCAGGGCGATGCGGTTGCGGTCGCGGCAGGTCATCTGGTAGATGGGCTCGAGTCCCTTGTTGATGAGGATGCCGGAGGTCGCCAGCGAGCCCAGCCGCATCACCGACGACTGCTGGTCGGTAACATTGGCCGCGTCCACCTTGTCCTTGAGGAGCGCGGCGGCCTCTTCGACCTCGGTGATATCGGTCCCCTTGAGCGGGCCGACCTCGCAGGTTATGGCAAACTTTCCTGACTCCAGTTTCGATTTCAGGCTCACTTTATCTACCCTCCTGGTCAGATTGCTCCAGCGCGTAGCGTGAGGTGGCCAGCATCTCCGGGCGGGCCATGAGCTTGCTGTGGTCCAGCGGGTTGATGAAGACCTTCAACCTGGCCAGCTGGTTTTTGGCCTTCAACCGGTTGAAGATGAGCTCCCAGCCGCAGTCTTTGTCCGGGGAAAGTTCACACTTGCCGTTAGAGGCGCCGCCGCAGGCCCCGCTGACCAGGCTCTTGGTGCAGGCGGTGAGGGGGCAGATGCCGCCGGTATAGTCCAGCAGGCACTGGCCGCACTCCTGGCAGCGCTCGCTGCCCCGCCACTCCCCGCGGCTGCCCCCGAGGTTGACGGTGTTGCAGGCGGGGTGGCAGACCCTGTTCACCGCGGCGGCTACCGCCTGGACGCCGATGCCGCAGGTCATCACCAGGATGGAATCGGCGGCGGCCACCTCGTCCACCCTGCCCCGCAGGCCGGACTTTACCAGGGCTTTCTCGCAGAGGAAATCGATTACCTTGGTGCCGGTGACTTTCTTGCCGGCCCCCTCGAGTTTCCCCTTCATCTCGGCCACCTGGACGGGACCGCCGCTGCCGGACGACTGCGCGCAGCCGTTGCAGCCCAGTATGAAAACGCTCTTCTCCCCCTCCAGATAGCCGGTAATCTCTTCAAAAGGCTTTGGCTCTGACAGAATCATCTCTCCTCCTTCAAAGCTACACTACCCTGAACTTGCCCAGGTCTCGACCTTTGGGGGTGACGACGTGGATGGAGCAGGCCAGGCAGGGGTCGAAGGAGCGGATGATGCGCACGATTTCAAAGGGGTTCTTCTCGTCCCTGACCTTCGTGCCGATTAGGGCCTGCTCGATGGGGCCGTGCTGTCCCTGGTCGTCCATCGGGGAGATATTCCAGGTGGTGGGCACCACGGCCTGGTAGTTGGCAATCTTTTTATCCTTAATCTCGACCCAGTGGCCCAGGGCGCCGCGGGAACCTTCGACGATGCCCATGCCCATCGCTTCCTCGGGCAGCTCGTACTCCACGTAGGCCGGCTGGCCGATTTTCAGCTGGAGCGCCCAGTCCGCCAGGGAATCGGCGATGAACTTGGCGGAGAGCGCCCGCGCCAGGTGCCTTCCCAGCACGGAGAAGAGGGCCGCCGGGGTGGCCTTGAGCTGTTGCAGCGCCCCCTCCACCATCTCCTTCATCCTGGGGTCGCCCTTGGCGTAGGTCACCGCCACCCTGGCCAGAGGGCCCACTTCGTAGACCTGGCCGCCGTAGCGGGGGGCTTTGGCCCAGGAGTAGGCGTCCTTCTTGCCGTACTGGGGTTTCGTATCGCCCCGCGAGGGGTGGCGGTCCGAGGTGGCGTCCTCGTACCAGGAGTGCCTGACGTGCTCGGTTATCTTATCTGTCTTGAGCGGCTGCGGCTTGAGGTCCGCGGAGACGGTGCCCTGCTTGAAGAGCCGCTCACGGGTGGTATAGTCCGGGCTGGTGCCGTCGAGATCGTACATGCCGTAGGAGAGCAGGTTTTTGCAGCCCACCCCGATTCCGGCGTAGTCCATGTAGGCCCCGGCCACCGCCAGGACGTCCGGGATGTAGACGTTGTTGATGAAGTCCTGGAGGATTTTTACCTTCCAGATGTAGGCCATGATGCTGTCCGTGGTGGGGACGCTGGTGACGCCGCCGGGGACGACCCCCACGCTGTGGGGAATCTTGCCGCCGAAGATGCTGACCGCCTCGTGGCCGATGCGCCGGATTTCCAGCGCCCTGACGTAGTGGGCCACCGCCATCTGGTTGACCTCCGGGGGCAGGCGGTAATCGCCTTCGTAGCGGGGCATGAATGGCTCCAGCGCGCCGCGGTTGATGAAGTCCTTGACCGAGTTCAGCTCGGTGTCGTTGCCTTCGTAGCTGGCCACGTCGGCCACGTTGACGTAGTCCAGGGCGGCCAGGTGGTAGAAGTGGAGGACGTGGTCCTGGGCGACGTGCGCGCCGTGAATGAGGTTGCGCAGGATACGGCCGTTGTCCGGGACCTTATCGGCGATGCCGAAGGCGCTGTCCAGGTTGAGCGTGGCGGCGATGCCGTGCGACTGCGGGCAGACGCCGCAGATACGCTGGGTGATTATCTGGGCATCCCGGGGGTCGCGGCCCCGCAGGATGATTTCCAGGCCGCGGAAGAGGTTGCCAGTGGCCCGGGCGTCCTTGACGACGCCGTTCTCCACGACGCACTCCATCTTGAGGTGTCCTTCAATCCGGGTGACGGGGTCGATGACGATTTTACCCATTACTTCTCCTCCTTGCCGGCCCAGTAGGCGCCGATGGTGGGCAGCTCAACGTCGACGAGCTTCTCGTAGAAGGGTGCCGTCTGGTCGGGGAATTCCGGCTGGGTACAGCCGTTGCAGGGCGCCCCGGCCCCGATGACCCAGTTGGTGCCGCTGTTCCACCGCCGCACGGGGCAGTCGGCGTAGGTGATGGGACCCTTGCAGCCCAGCTCGTAGAGGCAGCCCTCGTCGCCGAACTTCCTGGCGAACTTCCCCTCGTCGAAGCAGGCGCGGCGGGGGCAGTTCTCGTGAATCAGCTTGCCGTAGAAGGCCCTGGGGCGGAGCAGGTCGTCGAGGTCGTCGGCGGCGGGCAGGCCGTTGAGGATGACGCCGGCCACCGTCCCCACGAACCAGTCCGGGTGGGGGGGGCAGCCGGGGATGTTTACCAGGGGCTTGCTGATGCCCTCCTTTTTGAGGACATCCCTGACGGGCTGACAGCCGGTAGGGTTGGGTGGGGCGGCGGGAATCCCCCCGAAGGAAGCGCAGGTGCCCAGGGCGATGACCGCCAGGGCATCGGCGGCCAGCTCCGTCACCCTTTGCAGCATGGTGACCGGCTTCCCGTTCCGCTCGCCGATGGCTCCGTAAACGGCCCCCGGGGCGGTGGGGACGGCGCCGTCAACCACCAGGACGTACTCGCCCTTCTTCTGTTCGGCCGTGTCTTCCATCGCCCGGATGGCCATTTCGCCGGCGGCGGCCATGATTACCGGGTGAAACCGGAGGTTGATGTGCACGCCCGGGGCTATCTGGTCGATGAGCACATTCTTTATGGTAGGACTGGCCGTATTCAGGAGCGTCACGGCGCAGCCGCTGCACGCGGCCGTCTGCAGGTAAATAACCGGAAGTTCCTTAACCATCAAGTCCGACTCCTTTCATCGTAGTCTCCATATTCACGCGCAGGCCTATACCTCGTGGTAAAAAAGGGGATAGCAAGACTGCAGGCGTGATTGTTCCCGAGCAAGCTTAGCAAATACAATGAGTCCCAGGCTCCGTCCAGTACGTGGCTCGGCTGTGGCGGTGATTATTGCGGGGAAAGTCAGAGCCACATATATTGTACTACAATTACGGGAATTTAGCTACACTATCCGGGGTAATTATAGTACGTGACGCGGGATAAGTCCAGCCCGCGTTACCGCCAAAATTATACGGGGGGTTTTCTAAAAAAGTGCCCCCTCTATCTGGGCCACGAGTTGCTCGTTGGTGTAATGGTTGAGGCTGATGCAGTCGCTGGGGCAGCCGCCGACGCAGGCGCCGCAGCCTTTGCAGAGGGTCTCGTTGACGCGGCACACCTGCTTCTGCTCGTCGAAGGAGATGGCGCTGTAGGGGCAGACCTGCTTGCAGAGCTGGCAGCCGGTGCAGATTTTTTCGTTGACGACGGCCGTGGCCGCCTCGACCTCCACCGTGCCCCGGCTTATCATGGCCAGGGCCTCCGCCGCCGCCGCCGAGGCCTGGGCTACCGTGTCCGGGATGTCCTTGGGCCCCTGGCAGCACCCGGCCACGAAGATGCCGTCCGTCATGGTGGCCACGGGGTCGAGCTTGGGGTGTTTCTCCAGGAAAAAGCCGTCGGCGCTGCGGCTGATATTGAACAGCCGGGCGATGGACTCGATATCCCTCCGCGGCTCGATGCCGCAGCTTAAAACGACCATGTCCACGGGCTGGCGGCGCTGTTTGCCCACCAGGGTGTCCTCGAACTGGACAATCAGCTTGCCTTCCTCCTCCGGGGTCTCGGCGATGTCCGTTATCTCCGCCGGCCGGCCGCGGATGAAGACCGTCGCCTCTTCCAGCACGCGGTTGTAGAACTCCTCGTAGCCCTTGCCGAAGCTGCGGATATCGATGTAGAACTCGTAGACATCGGCGCCGGTGTGCTCCTTGACCAGGTGGGCGAACTTCATGGAGTACATGCAGCAGACGCGGGAGCAGTACTCGTGGTAGTTCTCGTCCCGGCTGCCCACGCAGTGGACGATGGCGATGCTCTCCGGCTCCCGGCCGTCTTTCATCTTTATATGGCCGCCGGTGGGACCGGCGGAGTTGACCATGCGCTCGAACTCCAGGCTGGTGAGCACGTTGTCCAGTCGGCCGTACCCGTACTGCCGGATAACGGAGGGGTCGAACAGGTCGAAGCCGGTGGCGATGATGATGGAACCGACCTCCACCTCGATGACCTCGTCCTCCTGCTCGAAGTTGATGGCCTGGGGGGCGCAGAAGGCCTCGCAGGCTTTGCAGCCGCCGGTGGCGAAGTGCACGCACTGCGTCTTATCAATGACCGGTTTATTGGGGACGGCCTGGGCGAACGGGATGTAGACCGGCGCTCTCTGCGCCAGTCCCTCTTCAAACTCGGAAAGAATGGGGATGGGGGTCTTGGGGGTGATGTCCTCGATGGTGATGGCGCCGGTGGGGCAGACGAAGGCGCAGGCGCCGCAGGCCCGGCAGACGTCCATGTCTATTTCCCGCGTTACCTGGTAGGGGGTCTCCACCTGGCGGTCGACGCCGCGGTTGACGAAGTTGATGGCGCAGGCGCCCATCCGCTCTTCGCAGATGCGGGTACATAGCCCGCAGAGGATGCACTTCTCGTCGGGGGCGCCGAGCTTGAAGCGCGGTTCCTCGACGCCGTACTCTTTAGCCAGCTCGCGGATTTTCTCCGCGCCGGGAGCCTGTGCCAGAAACAGCTCGATAACGCCCTTGCGCAGCTCCAGGACCTCCGGCGACCTCGTCAACACGTTGAGGCCGTTTTCGGCGGGGTAGTTGCAGGAGGTGACCACGCGCTGGCGTCCCTGGCTCTCGATTTCCACCAGGCAGAGGCGGCAGGCCCCGAAGGGCTCCAGGGCGGGGTGGTAGCAGAGGGTGGGGATATCGATGCCGGCCCCCTTGGCCGCTTCCAGGACGGACTTTCCCTCTTCGGTCCTGACCTCTTTGCCGTCTATCGTTAAAATGAGCTCACTCATCGCAGTACCCTATTTTTTCTCCCTGACCAGCACCCTTTCCCTCTCCGGAATAGCGGCGGGGACCGGTTCCCCGGAGAGCTTGGTGACGGCGCGGAAGCGGGCCGGGCAGACATCGAGGCAGGTGCCGCACCTGGTGCATTTCTGCTGGTCGATGACGTGGATGATGCCCTTGCCGCCGCTGATGGCGTTGACCGGGCACTCCCGGCCGCAAATCATGCAGGCCTGGCACCTGGCGGGGTCGATGTGGTAGGCGATGAGCTCCTTGCAGACCAGCGCCGGGCACCTCTTTTCGTTGACGTGGGCCTCGTACTCGTCGCGGAAGTAGTGGATGGTGGTCATGACCGGGTTGGGCGCCGTTTGTCCCAGGGCGCAGAGGGAGGCGCGCGCCATTATTTTAGAGAGCCCTTCCATCAGCTCGATATCGCCCGGCTTGCCCCGCCCGCCGACGATATCGTTGAGAATCTCGCGCATGTGCTTCAGCCCCTCGCGGCAGGGGACGCATTTGCCGCAGGACTCGTCGCAGAGGAAGTCGATGAAGTAGCGGGCCACGTCCACGACGCAGGTATCCTCGTCCATGACAATCATGCCGCCGGAGCCCATCATGGAGTCGAGCTTGGTCAGCTCGTCGAAGTCCACCGGGGCGTCGAGGAACTTCTCGGGAATCATGCCGCCGGATGGCCCGCCGGTCTGGACGGCCTTGAACTTCTTGCCGCCGGGGATGCCGCCGCCGATATCGAAGATTATCCGGCGCAGCGTCACGCCCATGGGCACTTCCACCAGGCCGGTGTTGTTCACCTTGCCTACCAGCGAGAATATCTTGGTGCCCTTGCTCCCTTTCGTGCCGATGGACGCGAACCAGTCCGCCCCCCGGCCGATAATCAGGGGCACGTTGGCCCAGGTCTCGACGTTGTTGAGGTTGCTCGGCCTGTCCCAGATGCCGCTGACGGCGGTGCGGACGTACTTCGGGCGAGGCTCGCCGACCTTGCCCTCGATGGCCGTCATCAGGGCGCTGGACTCGCCGGAGACGAAGGCCCCGGCCCCGCGGTGGACATCGATGGTGAAACCAAACCCCGAGCCGAGGATATTCTCGCCGAGCAGGCCGTACTCCCGCGCCTGCCGGATGGCGATGTTGACGTTTTCCACGGCCAGGGGGTACTCGGCGCGCACGTAGATAAAGCCCTGGTGGGAGCCGATGGCGTAAGCGCCGATGATGAGGCCCTCCAGCACGCTGTGGGGGTTGCCTTCCAGGAGGCTGCGGTCCATGTAAGCCCCGGGGTCGCCCTCGTCGGCGTTGACGATGACGTACTTGGGCTCGCCGGGGGCGTCCCGCGTCGTTTCCCACTTCCGGCCGGTGGGAAAGCCGCCGCCGCCCCGCCCCCTCAGGTTGGCCTTCTTGACCTCCTCCAGCACCTGCTCCGGGGTCATTTTAAAGAGGACCTTGGCCAGGGCGCGGTAGCCGCCCACCGCCAGGTAGTCGTCGATGCTGCGGGGGTCGATTTTGCGGTTGAACCCGAAGACCACCTGCTGCTGGTTCTTGTAGAAAGGAATCTCCGGCTCGTGGGCGATGCGGGCGCCGGAGGCGTCCTTGTAGAGGAGACGCTCGACGAGCTTCTTCTCCTTGATGCTCTGGACGATTTCCGCCGCGTCCCCCGGCTGGACCTGGAGGTAGCATATCTCCTCCGGGTAGATGACGACGATGGGCCCACGCTCGCAGAAGCCGTGGCAGCCCGTCCGCCTCAGGTCAACCTCGCCTTTGAGTCCCTGCTTCTCAATCTCCGCGGCGAAGACGGGGGCGATTTTCTCGCTGCCGTTGGCGTTGCAGGCCGTGCCGGAGCAGAGCGTGATGCAGGGCTTGTCCGGGTCGCGCCCGGCTGTTATCTCCTGCCGGAGCTTCTCCAGCGCCTCGGGCGAGTTTAATCGTGCCATCTACTTATAGTCCTTTAAAATCGGTTCCACCCTGGCGGGGGTCATCTTGCCGTGGTAGTCCTTGTCCACCAGCATCACCGGCCCCAGGGCGCAGCAGCCCAGGCAGTTGACCCTCTCCAGGGAGAACTTTTTGTCTTCCGTGGTCTCGCCGGGCTTGATGCCCAGGGTGTCTTCCATCTTGCTCATGAGGCGGTTGGCGCCGCGCACGTGGCAGGCGGTGCCCAGGCAGACGTTGACGACGTGCTTGCCCCGCGGCTTGAGGCTCATGGCCTTGTAGAAGCTGGCCACGCGGTATATCTGGCTGACGGGCACGCCCAGCCGGTCGCTGACGCACTGTATCGTTTCCCGGGAAATCCAGTTGAACTGCCCCTGGATATCCAGCAGGAGCTGGATTAGCACCGAGGGCCGGGCCGGGTATTTATCGATAATTTCGTTAACCTTCGCCAGTTGTGTTGCCATCGCCGTTTCCTTTTTTATACTGGGGCAGGTAGCGCACCGGGCAGTTCTTGGCGCACTCGCCGCAGCCGGTACACTTGTCTAAATCTATGTACCGGGCCTTCTTCCTGATTTTAACCTTGAAGTTGCCGACGTAGCCGGAGACCTCCTCGACCTCGCTCCAGGTGAGCAGCTGGATGTTGGGGTGGGAGCCCACCAGGGTCATCTTGGGGGTGAGGATACAGGCGGAGCAGTCCAGGGTGGGGAAGGTCTTGTCCAGCTGGGCCATGTGCCCGCCGACGCTGGGGCTCTTTTCCACCAGGTATACCTTGTTGCCGGAATCGGCAATCTTGAGGGCCGCCTGGATGCCGGCAATGCCCCCGCCGACCACCAGGGTGTTGGGGTTGACGGGCACCTGCCGCGTCTCCAGCGGCTGGTGATAGTAGACCCGCCGGACGGCGGCGGCGACCAGCGCCTTAGCTTTCTCGGTGGCCTTCTTCTTATCGACGGTGACCCAGGAGACATGCTCGCGGATATTGGCCATCTCGAAGAAATAAGGGTTAAGGCCAGCTTCCTGGAGGACGCGGCGGTAGGTGGACTCGTGCATCGTCGGGGAGCAGGCTGCCACCACCACCCGGTTGAGTCCGTACTCCTGGACATCCCGCTTAATCATCTCCTGGCCGGGGTCGGAGCACATGAAGCGGTAGGCACGCGATACTACCACCCCCTCCTGCTCCCTGGCGGCGCGGGCCACGTCTTCAACATCCACCGTGCCGGCGATGTTGCTGCCGCAGTGGCAGATATAGACCCCGATTCTCGGTTCCAAATTCGACTCCCTAGCGGTTATGTTTTAACACGGTTGGTCGTGAAGTAGTCCCGGTAAACGTAGTCCAGCAGCTCGCGGGGCGGGACGATATTGGTAAACATGCCGAGTGACCTGGCGTCGATGTCCAGGGCCATGCCGATGAGCTGGGAAATGAAGAGCACCGGTATTTTAAAGTCCGTCTTGAACCTGGCATTGACCCGGTACTGGTAGGCATCGAGGTTGGTCTGGCAGAGAGGGCAGGGTGTCACCAGGCATTGGGCACCGCCGGCGGCGGCGCTCCGGAGCAGCTTGTGCATCAGGTGCAGCACGCTATCTTCCTCGGAAAGGGTCAGCGACCCCCCGCAGCACCTGGCCTTGAGCGGAAAGTCCACCGCCTCGGCACCGGTGCTGGCTACCAGGCGGTCCAGCGTCTGGGGTTGCTCGGTATCGTCCAGGCCGTACCGGGGACGTACCATCTGGCAGCCGTAGTAGGGGGCCACCCTGACGCCGCGGAGCGGTTTCTTCAGCCTGGCGGCGATGACCTCCGGGGTGATATCGTTGACCAGGACGTCCACCAGGAGCCTCACCCGCAGGCTGCCGCGGTAGCTCAGGCCGGCCACCGCCAGGGCCTCGTTGACGCGGGCCAGCATCCTGGGGTGCTCCCGCAGGTGCCCGTTGGCCCGGGACAGGGTCACGTAGCACGAGCTGCACGGCGTCACCAGGTCGAACCCCATCTTCTCCGCCAGCGCCAGGTTGCGGGCGGCGACGACTATCGCCTCCTCTTCGTCGAGGGAGCCGTAGGGCGTCGAGCCGCAGCAGTTCCAGTCCTCAATCTCCACCAGCTCGAAGCCGAGGGGTTTGGCGATGGCCTTTGTCGAAAGGCCCAGGCCCAGCCCGGTGCTCTCCGCCGAGCAGCCGGGAAAGTAGCTGTAATATTTCAACTGGTGCCCCTTGCCTCTCTAAATTTCTGGATAATCCGGGAGAGGTCGTTACGTCCCTTGATGCGGTGGGACATCATTGGCAGGCGCTTCCGGGTGAAGAGCTTCAGGGCCAGGAGCGCTATCTTGAGGGTCGCCACGGGGTGGGCCAGCAGGTCGGGGGTCAGGGACAGGTAGTACCTGGTCATCATGCCCAGCTCATGGACGCGCCCGTTGGCCCGGATGGAGTCGACGAAGCTGCGGTACATCGACGGCGTCCGCGTCCCCCCGATGGTGAAACCGTGCCGACTGGCCAGACTCTCCAGGGCATGGGCCAAATCGGTGGGTTTGACGCCTTTGGGACAGCGGGCGGTGCAGGTATAGCAGGAAAGGCAGAACCACATGGAGTTACTGGAGAGCACCTCGTCCCTCATCCCGGCCCGTATCATGGCGATTATCTTTCTTGGGGGGTATTCCATGAATGCCGCCATCGGGCAGCTGCCCGTGCAGGTGCCGCACTGGATACAGGCTAGGATATGTTCGCCGCCGGGGGTGGACCTGACCTCATTGAGGAAACTAACCATTTCCTTATTAATCTTAGCACAACGCCCACGCCTGTAGCAACACGGGTACGATTGACCGTAAGGTAGGCATCTGTTATCCTGTTACCTGGCAGCACCCTTAATCTATTCCACAGGAACGGAGGCCCGTTATGTTTGACTGGGATGCCGTTATCATCGGGGGAGGGCCGGCGGGGCTTGCCGCCGGACTTTATCTCAGCCGGGCCAGGCGGCGGACCCTCCTCCTCGATAAGGATGCCGTCGGCGGCTACATCCGGAACATCGAGCTGGTGGAGAACTACCCCGGCTACTCGGGGGGCGTCGCCGGCGCGAAGCTGGCGACGGAGATGGTCAGCCAGGCCGTGAAGTTCGGCCTGGAGACGGAAACCGCCGAGGTTACCGGCCTGGAGGTCTTTTCCGGCACGCGGTGGGTGGGGTGCTCCCGCGGCCAGGGCTTTACCACCAACGTCGTGATTATCGCCGGGGGTTCCCGGAACAAGAAGCTGGGCGTCCCGGGCGAGGACGACCTGGCCGGGAAGGGCGTTTTTTCCTGTGCCTTCTGCGACGGCGGGCACTTCGCGGACAAGGTGGTGGCGGTGTGTGGCGGCGGTGATGCCGGCGTCACCGAGGCGCTTTACATGGCGAAAATTGCATCCAGGGTCATTCTTATCGAGGCTATGCCCGGGCTCACCGCCACGGCGGTGCTGCGGGAAAAGGTGGACGCCGACCCCAGGATAGAGGTGCGCTGCGGGGTGAGGGTGGAGGCTATTACCGGTGACGGCAAGGTTGAGGCGGTGGAGCTGCGGGACGCGGCAGATAATAAGAAAGAAAAGCTCCGGGTGGACGGCGTCCTGGTGCACATCGGGCTGGAGCCGGAAACCGGCTACCTGGACGGCGTGGTGCCGCTGGACGCGCAGGGGCAAATCATCGTCAACGAAAAAATGGAGACGGAAGTCCCGTTCATCCTGGCGGCAGGTGATATCCGGAGCGGTTCCCCCCGGCAAATCGTGACGGCGGTAGGTGACGGCGCCATCGCGGCCATCACCGCCGAGAGATTATTGCAGGAAGGGGGGTAGATATGTTACTTGCCAAAGGGTTTTGTGGTGACCTATCCCCCTGGCCCCATTCCCTTGGGTATTGATGAAGGGAAGGGGGAATAATTATTGAAGGGGCTGACGCCCCTTCAAGCTTCCCCGTGGGAAATACAGGTTAACCATTCACCTTAAAAGCGGGGCGTTTAAGAGGGGCGACAGCCCCTCTTTCTTTTCCTCCCCCTCTCCGGTGAAACCTCGTCAGGAGAGGGGGACAAAGGGGGTGAGGTAGAAGATAGAAAGAGATTGCTTCGCTTCGCTCGCAATGACGGGGGGATGAGGTAGGCTGGATTCCCGCTGGAGTTTACCCCGTACGCCGATACGGGGCGGGAATGACGAAAAAATTAGCCCGTGGCAACGGCCGCCCGCTCCGCCTTCTCCACCCTCACCGCGGCCACCTTGAGCTCCGGTGTCTTGGCCACGGGGTCGAAGGCCGGGTTGGTCAGCTCGTTGGTGGGGCTCTCTGCAAAGTGAAAGGTCATGGCGATGGTGCCGGGCGGGGACGCCTCCGTAAGCCGGGCCTTGGCGGTCACCCGGCCGCGCCGCGAGACCACCCTGACCATCTCCCCGTCGGCGATGCCCAGGCCGGCGGCGTCGCCGGGGTTAATCGCTACCAGCTCCTCTTTGCGGAAGAGATTGAGTCCCTTGACCTTGCGGGTCATCGTGCCGGTGTGGTAGTGGAACAGGGAGCGGTCCGTGGTGAGCACCAGCGGGTACTCGGCGTCGGGGAGTTCGGCCGGAGGCTTGTAGTCCAGCGCCACGAAGTGCCCCTTGCCCCGGCTGAACAGCTCGGTGTGGAGGATAGCCGTGCCCGGGTGCTCCGGGGTGGGGCAGGGCCACTGCAGGCTCTCTTTCTCCAGGCGGTCGAAGCTGATGCCGCCGTAGCTGGGAGTGAGGCGCGCAATCTCGGCCATTATTTGCGCGGGACTTTCAAAGTCGAAGCCTTTGGCCCCCATCCGCTTCGCAATCTGGCAGGTAATCCACCAGTCGGGGCGGCTGTCGCCCACCGGCTCGATGGCCTTTCTCACCCGCTGCACACGGCGCTCGGTGTTGGTGAAGGTGCCGTCCTTCTCGGCGAAGCTGGCGGCCGGCAGCACGACGTCCGCCAGGCGGGCGGTCTCCGAAAGGAAGATGTCCTGCACCACGAAGAAGTCCAGCCGCTGCATCGCCTCGCGGACATGGCTGGCATCGGGGTCGCTCAGCGATGGGTTCTCCCCCATGAGATAGATGGCCTTAATCTTGCCCTCGTGGGCCAGGGGCATAATCTCGGTGAGGGTCTTGCCGGGGGTGGGGTTCAGCGCGGCGCCCCAGGCCGTCTCGAACTTCTCCTTCACCCTGGGGTCGGCCACGGACTGGTACCCGGAGTAGACGTTGGGCAGGGCGCCCATGTCGCAGGCCCCCTGGACGTTGTTCTGTCCCCGCAGGGGGTTGACGCCCGAGCCGGGCTTGCCGATATTGCCGGTAAGCATGGCCAGGTTGGCGATGGCCATGACGTTGTCCGTGCCGTGGGTGTGCTGGGTGATGCCCATCGTGTAGAGGATGGCCGCCGGATGGCTGGTGGCATAGAGGCGGGCGGCCGCGACTACCTTTGCGCCGGGGACGCCGGTGACCTTCTCCACGAGGTCGAGCGGGTAGTGCCGCAGGGAGTCCTTGAAGGCGTCGAAGTTCTCGCCGCGCTCCCGGATGAACTTTTCGTCCGCCAGCCCTTCATCGACGATGACCTTCATCAGGCCCATGAGCAGGACGACGTCCGTGCCGGCGCGGTGGCGCAGCCAGATTTCGGCATCGCGTACCAGGCCGATTTCCAGGGGGTTGGCGACGATGAGTTTAGTTTTGCCTTTCTTCACGGCACTGCGCAGGTTCATCCCGATAATCGGGTGGGCCTGGGTGGTATTGGTGCCGATGGCCAGGACGCAGGCCGCCTCGTTGATGTCGGCGATGGAGTTCGTCATGGCCCCGCTGCCGAAGGATGTGGCCAGACCGGCCACGGTGGGGGCATGTCAGAGACGGGCACAGTGGTCGACGTTATTGGTGCCCAGCACCGCCCGGGCCAGCTTCTGCATGACGTAGTTGTCCTCGTTGGTGCTCTTGGCGGAGGAGATTACCGCCACTTCATCTCCACGGTATTTTCCCAGCCTGGCGACCACCAGGTCGAGGGCCTCTTCCCAGGAGGCCTCTTCAAAGCGACCGTTCTTCCTGATGAGCGGGGTGGTGAGACGGTCAGGGTGGTTAACGAACTCGGCGATGCCGAAGCGGCCCTTCACGCAGAGTCGGCCGTGATTGACCGGCCCTTCCCTGACGCCGCGGACGCCGGTGATTTTACCGTCTTTAACGCCCAGGTACATCGAGCAGCCGACCCCGCAGTAGGTGCAGACGGTCCTGACCTCCCGCTCCGGGCGGATGATGTCCTTGGGGAACATGGCTCCCACCGGGCAGCGCACCATGCACTCGCCGCAGGAGCCACAGTCCGTCTCGATGAGCGGCAGGTCCCCGAAGGTGCTGACCTTCATGGCATAGCCGCGGTAGGACATGTCGATGGTACCGATGCAGGTAATCTCCTGGCAGGCACGCACGCAGCGGGCGCAGAGGATGCAGCGGTTGCGGTCGATGGTAAAGAAGGGATTGCTGGCATCGATTTCGCGGGGGCGGGTGTCCCGGGGGATGCGCAGCTTGTGCACCCCGACGTAGTCGACGACCTGCTGGAGCTCGCAGTCCTCGTTGGCCGGGCAGGTGACGCAGCGGTCGGTGACGGCGACGTGCCGCAGGCAAACGTCGTAGGGCCCGCAGCGGTGGCGGCGGTGGCACTCGAGGCAGTCACAGGGGTGGGTGGTGAGTATCAGCTCCAGCGAGGCGTGCCGCACCGAGTCGATGGCCGCCGACCCCGTGGTGACGACCATGCCGTCGGCGGCGGGGGTGGTGCAGGCGGTGGGCAGGCCGCGCATCTTCTCAATCTCCACGAGGCAGAGTCGGCAGCCCCCGTACGGCTCCAGGTCCGGGTAGTGGCAGAGGGTGGGGATATAGATGTCCGCCGCCTGGGCCGCTTCCAGCACCGTCATGCCCCGGTTGGCTTTTACTTCCCGTCCGTTGATGGTCAGAGTAATATCGCTCACGTCACGCTCACTCTTTTTGAGATGCGGCGGCCGCCGCCGGCTTGCCGGCCGTCACCGGGACGGGCGCGGCGGGGACCTCGATGGTCTCCCCGGAGACCTTGAGCACAGCGTTGAAACGCTCCGGGCAGACATCCAGGCAGGTGCCGCACTTGATGCATTTCTCCTGGTCGATGATGTGCACCATCCGCTTGTCCCCGGCGATACATCCCACCGGGCAGTTGCGCAGGCAGATGCCGCAGCCCTGGCACTTATCAGGGAGTATAAAGTAAGAGGTCAGGCTGGTGCAAGACAGGGCGGGGCAGCGTTTCTCGTTGATGTGGGCCTCGTACTCGTGGCGGAAGTAGCGCAGGGTGGTCAGCACGGGGTTGGGGGCTGTCTGGCCCAGTCCGCAGAGCGAGCCCACCTTGACGTTCTGACCAAGCTCCTGGAGGATGTCCATATCCTCCGGCTTTCCCTCGCCGCGGCAGATACGCTCCAGGATGTCGAGCATCTGCTTGGTGCCGACCCGGCAGGGCACGCACTTGCCGCAGGACTCCGCCTGGGTGAAGGAGAGGAAGAAGCGGGCGACGTCCACCATGCAGGTCTCCTCGTCCATGACGACCATGCCGCCCGACCCCATCATGGAGCCGGCGGCGGCCAGCGACTCGTAATCGACCGACTGGTCGAGATAGCTTTCCGGCAGGCAGCCGCCGGAGGGGCCGCCGGTCTGGACGGCCTTGAACTTCTTGTTGCCCGGGATGCCTCCCCCGATTTCGTAGATAATCTCGCGGAGCTTGATGCCCATCGGCACCTCGATGAGGCCGCTGTTGGCGATTTTGCCCGTCAGGGCGAAGACGCAGGTGCCTTTGCTTTTCTCCGTGCCGGTGGCGGCGTACCAGTCCGCCCCGCGGGCGATGATGACCGGCACCGTGGCCAGCGATTTCACGTTGTTGATGGTGGTGGGCTTGCCCCACAGGCCGGAGTTGGCCGGGAAGGGGGGACGGGAGCGCGGCATGCCGCGCTTGCCCTCGATGGAGGCCAGCAGGGCCGTCTCCTCGCCGCAGACGAAGGCGCCGGCGCCTTCCTTGACGTGGATGCGCAGGCTGAAGCCGGAGCCCAGGATATTGTCCCCGAGGAAGCCTTTTTCCTCGGACTGCTGGAGCGCTAGCCTGACGCGCTTCACGGCCAGGGGGTATTCGGCGCGGATGTAGATGTAGCCCTCGGTGGCGCCGATGGCGTAGGCGGCGATGGTCATGCCCTCGAGGACGGTATGGGGGTCGCCCTCCATGGTGGAGCGGTCCATGAAAGCGCCGGGGTCGCCCTCGTCGGCGTTGCAGACCATGTACTTCTGGTCGCCGGCGGCGTTATGGCAGAACTCCCACTTGGTGCCGGTGGGGAACCCCGCCCCGCCCCGCCCCCTCAGGCCGGAGCGCTTGATTTCCGCGATGACCTGCCCCGGGGTCATTTCCTTGAGGACCTTTTTCAGGGACTCGTAGCCGCCCATCGCGATGTAATCATCGACTCTTTCCGGGTTGATGCGCCCGATATTGCGTAAAATGATGCGCTGCTGCTTGCTGTAGAATTTAATATCCCGGTGGTGGGGAATAGCCTCGCCGGTGACCGGGTCCTTGTAGAAGAGGCGCTCCACCGGCTTGCCGTCGCGGAGATGGGACTGGACGATTTCCGGGACGTCGGCCACGGTGACCTGAGAATAGAAAATGCCGTCCGGCTCGACGATGGCCACCGGCCCCTGCTCGCAGAAGCCGTGGCAGCCGGTAAAATCTACGTTTACCCCGGCCAGCCCCTGTTCTTTCGCCGCCCTGGAAAGGGCCGCGGTAATATCGAATGATTTCCCCGATACGCACCCCGTTCCCTGGCAGATAAATATCGTCCGCTGGTGGTTGCTACCCGGCTTTGCTGCTGTCACCTAGAACCTCCGCAACTTTCTTGGTCGTCATTTTCCCGTATGTCTCGCTATCAATCGTCATCGTCGGGGCCAGGGCGCAGGCGCCGATACAGGCGACCGTCTCCAGCGTGTATTCCCGGTCCTCCGTGGTCTCGCCGGCCTTGACGCCGAGCTGCTTCTCCATCTCGGCCAGGACCTTGGAAGAGCCGCGCACGTGGCACGCCGTCCCCCGGCAGACCCGGACAATCCTCTTGCCCAGGGGGGTCAGCTTGAACTGGGCGTAGAAGGTGCTGACGCCGTAAACGGTGGCCTCCGGCATATGCAGGAACCGGGCGATTTCCCGCATGGCGGCCGCCGGCAGGTAGCGGAACCTCGCCTGGGTCTCCTGGAGGAGGGGAATCAGCTCCTGCTGCTCGCCGTGAAAGTGGGAAAAGACCTCTTTCAGCTTGTCCTGAACGTCCGCTTTGGTCAAAGTATCATTAGCCAGTGTAATCACCTCCCGTCTTTAAGAGCCTGACCAGCTTCCAGGCCAGAATCTCGCTGAGTATGGTGATGTCCTCGGTGGGCAGGTATTCCGGGATGGTGCTGTCGAACAGGATGTTGCCGTCCGGGGCGAACTCCTCGTCGCCGCGCCAGAGGACCGGCGTTACCGGCACGCGGGGCAGGGCATCGATGGTCACCGCCATGTCCCCGATTTCCGCCCGGCGACCGCCTATTCTTTCAGCTATTTCCCATAAGCGCCAGGGCTGTGAGCCAAAATTGCTGACGATGGGGTCGATGGCGCGCTTGAAGAAGGTGGGGTAGTAGTTGATGCCTTCCGGCAGCTCCTTGTAGGTTATCGTCCGGCCGGACAGGGGCGTGCCGCTGGC
>Ga0154784_1036_pt4 | contig 25192 bp, 33 predicted proteins | sample Rifle2008BG16ft_FD_105792 | JGI IMG/M metagenome (GOLD analysis project Ga0154784, IMG submission 105792) | Chloroflexi bacterium RBG_16_60_22 | reverse complement strand
GCACTCTTCGCGATGGCTGTTCATAACAAGGACCTGCAGACCTCGGATTATGCCGCGGCCGTGCCTCCGCAGCCGGCCTGGTCTCCTCTCTGGACCGGCACCATCGAAGGCGGTGATACCGATTTCTTCGTGTCCCGCGGGTACGCCAGAATCGTGGCCAATCCCCGCGGCGTCGGTAAATCCGAGGACGGCGGTTCCCGCGCCTGGGACTGCTATGACATCATCGAGTGGATAGCCCGGCAGTCCTGGTGCGATGGCAATGTCGGGATGACCGGCATCTCCGGTTTTGGAGCGGAGCAGCTGGCCGTGGCCCGGCAGCAACCGCCTCATTTGAAAGCCATCTTCCCGTTTGACCCCCGCGGGGCCTATGGCGAACTGGGCGGGTTCCGTGACGAATACCCGGGAGGTGTAATTCACACGTTCCGGTATATCTTGTCCCTCTTATCCGTCATGCACGAGACCAGGGGCAGACCGGGAGACCTTTCCCCGGAAGCCGAGAAGCTGTGGCAGGCAGCGATAGACAACCCGGACTACAAGATGTACCCGAACGTCTATAACGTCCTGACCATGAAGGGCCAGATTTATCCCCAATTTTTTAATTTTCTCATCAATCCTTTTGATTCAGAGGAAGCGGTAAAGAAGAGCGAAGCCGAATTCAAAAAGGTTATGGTCCCTACCTATACCGGTTCCGGCTGGTATGGTTATACCTACAAGACGCATCTTAATGGAGCGCAACACTGGTTTCGAGAAATCAACGCGCCAAAGAAATTATTGTTCACTGGCCCGGCGCACCTTGAGCGTCCCTTCCATTCCTATCACGGTGAAATCTTGAGATGGCACGACTACTGGCTGAAGGGCATTGATACTGGCATCATGGATGAACCACCCGTGAAGTTCTGGATGATGGGGGCCAATAAGTGGCGCTATGCCGATGACTGGCCTTTGCCGGAAACTAGATGGACAAAGTTCTACCTGCACAGCTGGGAAAGATTGCGGACGGCCCCGTTCGCTCCTTCCAGCATTGAAGACTACGAGGAGCCGGATGCCTTCCTGCAAATGCCCCCCACCCATACCCGGAAGATAGAACGGTTGAGATATATGACCGGGCCCTTGCCCGAAGATATACTGGTGGCCGGACCCGGCGCGCTTTACCTGTACGCTTCACTGGACCAGCCGGATACCAACTGGATAGTCATCCTCAAGGATGTCGGCCCGGACGAATCGGTCAGGACGGCCCGGCCGGGCGAACTGGATACCCCCGCCGACCTCAAGGAGAGAGAGCTCACCCGGGGCTGGCTTAAAGCCTCCAACCGGGCAGTCGACCCCCGGAGGTCCCGGCCCTGGGAGCCCTGGCACCCGTTGACCAGGGAAGCGGCGAAACCCGTGGTGCCGGGTGAGATAAATGAATATGCTATCGATATCCTGGCGACGGCCAACCTGTTTAAAAAGGGGCATCGCATCTGTCTCGATATCACCTGCCTGGATTTAGCGGAAGGCATCTCCGGCGCCACCGGTGTAGAATATATACCCTACCATATTTGCAGCAGTAAGACCACCGTGCATAAAATCTATCATAATGAAAAATACCCCTCATTTTTGCTATTACCCGTCATACCCGACATCGAGTATCAGCCCAAGAAACGGAAGGTGAAATCACCATTAAAGGTATGACAAAAGGAAGCTATTATGGGTAAACCACTGGAAGGAATCAGGGTCCTTGATTTAACCTGGGTATTATCCGGGCCGTACTCAACCATGATACTCGGCGACCTCGGCGCCGAGGTAATCAAAATAGAGAGGCCGGAAGTCGGGGACATCGGACGGGGAAACGGCCCGCACGTCAACGGAGTCAGCACCTATTTCCTCAGCCTCAACCGCGGGAAAAAGAGCGTCGTCCTCAACCTGGCTTCCCCGAAAGGCAGGGAAATTTTTCTCAGGCTGGTGAAACAGGCGGATATCGTGGTCAGCAATTACGTTCCCGGTACGATGGAAAAGCTGGGTATCGGCTATGACGTCGTTAAAAAGCATAATCCCGGGATAATCTACGCCCTGTGTTCCGGCTTCGGCCAAAACGGCCCCTATAAAGATAAACCCGCCTTTGACGTCATCGTTCAGGCCATGGGTGGTATCATCAGTATCACCGGGGAACCCGGGCGTCCGCCGGTGAGACCGGGCGCCTCGCTGGGAGACATCACCGCCGGCTTGTATATGACTATCGCCATCCTGGCGGCGCTCCGGGAGCGCCAGGTCAGCGGACAGGGGCAGATGATTGACATCAGTATGCTGGATTGTCAGGTAGCTTTGCTGGAGAATGCGTTCGTGCGTTACCTGGCCACCGGGGAAACACCCGGGCCGCTGGGAACCCGTCACCCGGTCTTTACGCCGTTCCAGGTTTTTCCGACCAGGGACGGATATATCGCCGTGGCGACGATGGGCGGGGCGCAGGACCAGTGGCCTGTCTTTTGCGCTATAATCGGCCGCACGGATATTATCGATGACAAGCGGTTTGAGACCGGCTGGCTCCGCTCGCAGAACAACGATATTCTGGAACCCATCCTGAATGAAGCAATGCGACAAAAGACCACCAGCGAATGGATTCACGAATTCGAAGCGGCTTCCGTTGCCTGCGGACCGGTTAATACCATTGATAAAGTGGCCGCCGACCCTCAAATCAGGTCCCGGCATATGATTGTTAACGTGCACCATCAGGCCGGCGGCGACTTCAGGATAGTTAACAACCCTATAAAATATTCCCGGACGCCGTGCAACGTGGAACGGGCATCACCCGGCTTAGGTGATGATACTGAAGAAGTCCTCAAGGGCCTCTTAACCCTCTCTGACCGGGAAATAGCTGAGATGAGAAAGTCTGGCGTCATCTAAGGGGACTAACCTGAATAATAAACGGAGGGTATGATGATACAGGTTACGAAAAATGTCTACGTGGAAAACGGGATGATGGCGTGCAACCTGGGAATGCTGGTCACCAGGGAGGGGGTGGTCCTCATTGATACCCCCATGCAGCCGACCAATGCCGTGAAATGGCGCCGCGAGGCTGAAAAAAAGGGAGAGATAAAATATTTGATTAACACCGAAGAGCACCCCGACCACTGGCAGGGGAGCTATTTCTTTCCGGGAGTTCTCATCACTTCTCAAAATACACGTGCCAGGCTGGAGAAGACCCCTGCCGCCGAAGTTATGGAGACCGTAAAGCACATTGACCCTCCAGGCTTGCCACTGATGAAAGATTATAAAGTGAGACTGGCCGATATCGCCGTCGAAGAAAGCCTGACCATTTATCTGGGAAATCACACTGTCAAACTGTTCCGCCTTCCCGGCCACTCGGCCGGCGGGATGGGCGTTTATCTTCCTGAGGAAAAGGTGGTCTTCACCTCCGATGTGGTTTTCCACAAAAAGAAGACCTGGCTTCAGGAAGCCGACCCCGGGGCGTGGCTTGAATCCCTTAAAAAACTCAATGAGCTCCATATCAATGTTGTGGTCCCGGGACATGGAGATGTCTGTCAGAAGGACTACTTCAAAGAGCAGGGTGACATCGTAAAAAAATGGGCGGACGCGGTGCAAAAGACCATGAAGCAGGGATTAACCGCCGACCAGGCCGCCGCTAAAATCGTCTCTCCGGACCCGTATCCCAAGCAGGAGGGGACACCGATGACGGAAACCGAATTACACAAAACGATAGTGTCTCACCTTTATAGATACTATTCCGGCTAAAACGGTACGCAGTTGGGTTAAAGTGGAAAAACAATAAATCCGGTTATCCCGAACCATCTTGACAATACCCGGCCGGGGCTGTACCTTAATTGATGCAAGGTGGAAGGGGTAATGGGCAGGAAAAGACCGGAGATGCCGGGTACGAAAGACGTGGGTTTGAAAGCGGACCTGCAGGACATCATAGATGCCGTGGAGGACGAGCTTCTGGTGGTCGATTCCGGGTATCGTGTCAGGTTCGCTAACGGCGCCGTGCTGGGCAGGTTTCAAAAGAAGGACGGGTCGCCCATCGGTAAATACTGCTATCAGGTCTTTCAGGACAGGGACAGACCGTGCCGCGACCCTTTATGGGACTGCCCGCTCCAGCAGGTCCTCAGGACCGGCAACGTGACAACGGTTATCCACCCGGTCAACTTACCCGGAGTTTACAGCTACGTTAAAATTACAGCCTATCCGCTTCGGGACAAGCAAGGCAACACGAGGGCGATAGTCGAGTTGAGGAGAGATGTTACGGCGGAAAGAGAGCTGGAGACGCAGATTCTCCGGCGCCACCATCAGCTTTTAGCACTCAGCCGTATTTCAAGCGCGGTGAGCGGGCTGCATGACCTGGACACCATATTAAAAACCGCCCTGGACAATGTACTGGAGCTTATTAACAGCGACATCGGGGGAATTCTGCTGTTAGACGAAGAAACCAACACGCTGAGCTACCGGGTACAAAGGGGCTTGTCCGCCAAATATGTGGAAGAAACGCGAATCCCCCCCGGTGAGAGCATCGCGGGAAAAGTGGCCGAGACCGGCGAGCCTATAATATTGGAAGACATCTCCAAAGACCCGCGCATCACCCGACCTGACCTCGTGCTCGCCGAGGGACTCAGGGGATTCGTTAGCATTCCGTTGAAGGCGAAGGACAAGGTAACCGGAGTAATGAATATCGCGAGCCACGTGGCAAATCGATTCGCCGCCGATGACGTCTCCCTGCTCAAATCTATCGGCGACTATCTGGGAACCGCCATCGAGCAAGCCAGGTTATATGACCAGCTGGCACGAGCCGGGGAAAGATACCGGGCCCTTCTGCAACATGCGTTGACCGCGCAGGAGCAGGAACGAAAGAGGATTGCCCGCGAGCTACACGACGAAACGAGCCAGGCGCTTACCAGTTTGACCCTGAGCCTGCAGGCTATTATGACCATCGCCGAAATGAAGGGCATCGGGGATGCCGAGTTTATGGAAAAGGTGAAAACGACGCACGCTTTCGCGGTCCACGCCGGCCATGAAATCGTCAGGCTGATGAAGGAACTCCGCCCCAGCTTACTGGACGAGCTGGGAATGCCCGCGGCTATCCACAGATATGCCAAGGATACGCTTCAGGCTCAAGGCATTAAAGTATCTACGGAGTTCAGTGGTACGGAGGAGCGTTTCCCGCCGGAAATTGAAGTAACGCTTTTCCGCGTCGCCCAGGGGTTAATCGGCAATATCCTCGAACATTCCGAGGCGAAGAACGCCCTGGTCAAGCTCGATTGCCATGAAAATGAGTGCGTACTATATATCGAAGATGACGGCAAGGGATTTGATGTCAGCAAGCTGACGCGGGTGGACCCCAGCGGTCGGGGGGCAGGTCTGTTCACCATAAAGGAGAGGGTGAGTCTGGTCGGAGGCAGATGCCGTGTTGACTCCCGTCCGGGGCGGGGAACCAAAGTGACCGTGAAAGTGCCGCTGGCGAGAATCTGATGTATGAAAAAAATAAAGGTATTAATCGTCGATGACCATACCCTGGTACGGGCCGGTATCCGTTCCCTGCTCGCGCTGGTTGAAGGCATTGAAGTGGTCGGCGAGGCATCGGACGGGAAAGAAGCTCTGGTAAAGGTAAGGCAGCTTGTTCCGGACGTAGTGCTCATGGACCTGGCAATGCCGGTGATGGGTGGACTGGAAGCGACACGCCGCCTGAGAAAAGAATTCCCCGGGGTAAAGGTGCTGGCGCTGACGCAGTATGACGACAGCGAATACGTCATCCCTATCATCGAAGCCGGCGCCCGCGGCTTTGTCACCAAGATGTCAGCATTCTCGGAACTCGCGGCAGCCATTCAGGCTGCCTACCAGGGAGATTCCTATCTGTCTTCTTCAGCCGCCACGGCTCTGGTCGAGGATATTCAGCAAAAAATCGCGACAGACGGGGAACAAGACCCGTACCAGCAGTTGACCGATAGGGAAAGGGAAGTACTCAAGCTGGTGGCGGAGGGACATACCACCCGGGAAATAGCTGAAATGCTCGTCGTCAGCCCCAAGACCGTGGAATGGTATAAAAGCAGTCTGAATAACAAACTGAACATTCACAGTCGGACCGACCTCATCAAGTTCGCCATTCGCAAGCGCGTGATAACTTTATAACAGGCTAAACCAATCCCCATCAATTCAAATTCCCCAATTCTGGCATTAACCGGTATTTTCCCCGGGTCTAAACTAGGGTATTTCCCGGTCGACATTCCGAAAAAAACGCCCCTTTCTTTCCGGTGGATTTCCTATTGAATAGCTCTGGCCGTTAGGTATCATAATAGTAAGCTATTGAATATTGCCACCCGATATGGTCTGAGGTTTTTACCGATGAACGTGGCAAACAAGAGCTATCCAGAAGAGCGTCTGGAGAGGTCTCCGGACCACAGCCTGGTGCCTCCCTGCCAGTCCGCTTGCCCCTTACATATGGATATCAGGGAATATGTCGGCCTGGTTTCCCAGGGCAAGATTATGGAAGCGCTGCAGGTCATCAGGACCGGCAATCCCTTCCCCTCTATTTGCGCCTACGTTTGCACTCATCCGTGTGAAGATGCCTGCCGGCGTTCTCAGGTGGATAAACCGATAGCTATCCGCGCCTTGAAGAGATTCGCCGTGGAATTCGGCGGCGACCGTTTAATTGGGGCTGAAGCTGAGACCAGGCACAAAGAAAAGGTCGCTATCGTCGGGTCCGGTCCGGCCGGTCTATCCTGTGCTTATTATCTCAAGAAGTCCGGCTATCCGGTGACTATCCTGGAAGCTCATTCCGAGCTGGGGGGTATGCTCCGCATCGGCATTCCCCAGTACCGGCTCCCGCGTGATGTCCTGGATATTGAAGTCCAGCGGTTAACGCGGATGGGGGTGGAAATCAGGACGAACACCCGGGTGGTATCCCTGGACCTGCTGTTTGAACTGGGTTACAAAGCTGTCTTTATCACCATCGGTGCCCACCAAAGCCTCAGAATGGGGATTGAAGGAGAGGAAAGTGCCGGAGTGATAGACGGGGCGACCTTTCTCCGCGAGGTAAATCTGGGACTCAAGCCGTCCCTGGGGAGGAGGGTGGCGGTGGTCGGAGGCGGTAATGTGGCCATCGACGCTGCCCGTACGGCAATCCGTTTAGGCGTAAAAAACGTGAGCATCCTCTACCGCCGCAGCCGGGCGGAAATGCCCGCCGAGCCCGGAGAAGTGGAGCAGGCCCTGGAAGAGGGGATAGATATTAAATACCTGGTGACACCAACCAGAATTAAAAGGGAAAACAAGAGGTTAACCGTAACCTGCATAAGAATGGAGCTCGGGGAACCGGACGAAAGCGGCCGTCAGCGCCCCGTTCCCATCAAGGATAGCGAATTCGTTGAAGAACTCGACACCTTAATCGGGGCTATCGGGCAGGCACCGCAGGCCCCGAGCGATTTCGGAGTCCGCCTGGGCAGGGGCAGCACGATTCAGGTTGACCCCGGTACGCTTACCACCAACCGGGCCGGGGTATTCGCCGGAGGCGATGCCGTCACCGGGCCGGCTACGGTGACCGAGGCCCTGGCCGCCGGCAGGCTCGCCGCCTTCCGCATCGATGATTACCTCCGGCACCGCTACCCGCTACCCGGCAAAGAAGACCGGGAAAAGCTAAGTGGCGACCTGCTGCCGGAAACGATAGAGATGATAAGAAAAATCGAGCGGGTTGAGCCCCCGAGTTTAACTGTTGCAGCCAGGGCGAAGGACTTCGGGACGGTTGAGCTCGTTTACGGCTGGGAGCAGGCTACCAACGAAGCCCGAAGGTGCCTGCGGTGCGGCATCGGCGTGGAAATCCTTTTCCAGGACAAGTGTGCCAGCTGCCTCACCTGTCTGAGGGCCTGTCCTTATCACGTGCCCTATCTTGATGCCAGCGGCACCGTCCGCATACCGGCTGACCAGTGTCAGGCCTGCGGTATCTGCGTCGCCGAATGTCCCGCCAAAGCGATAGTCCTGAGAAAGCCGTTTGACCGCCGCCAGGTAACCGAAGAGCTCGGTCATACCGTCAAATCCCTGGCCGAGGCAAAAAACAAGCCGTTCATCATCGGGTTCGGCTGCCAGTACGGTCTCTTCGGGACGGGCAGCCTGGCCAGATTGTGGAGGGGGGCAAAAGCCGGCGTCTGGATTGTACCCGTTCTCTGCGTCGCGAAGGTAGAGGCGACCCACCTGCTGGCTGCCTTCGAGACCGGCGCGGAAGGTGTATTTATTGCCGGATGCGGAGAACAATGCGCCCGGGAAAATACCATCTACTGGGTGCAACAGCGGGTTGCCAGGGTCAGGAAGGTGCTGAAACCAATCGGCCTCGAACCTGAGCGCCTCCAGGTTTTTGCCCTGGGCGCTGCCGCCGAAGACCCGGCCGCGGAGCTGGACAGGTTCGTTGAACAGGTAAGCGCTCTCCGTTTAGCCTCGGTAATAATGGGGGAGGTGAAGAGTTGATAGTCGCTGAACAAAAACCCTTTGAAGAAATAAGGCGGATGATTACCCCTTACGAAAGAGTATTGATACTCGGCTGTGGCACCTGCATGACCGTCTGTGACGCCGGAGGTGAGCGTGAGGTCTCTTTTCTCCATAACGCGCTACGGCTGGCTCAGGCCAGGAGCGGGGACGTGGCCCATACTTTCTCCGAATATACCCTGAAAAGGCAGTGCGACCCCGAATTCCTGGAGCTGCTCCCGGAAAAGGTCGCTGATGTGGACGTAGTCCTCTCTCTCGGTTGCGGTATCGGCGTGCAAGCCATCGCGGAAAGTTTTCCGGAGATGCCCGTGCTGCCCGGCGTCAATACCTCTTTTATGGGCATGACGAAGGAATCAGGGGTCTGGGACGAGCGATGTGCCGCCTGCGGTGATTGCCGATTGGAAGATACCGCCGGCATCTGCCCTATTACCCGGTGCACCAAAGGGATACTCAACGGTCCCTGTGCCGGCACCAAAAAAGGTAAATGCGAGGCCAATAAAGATATGGACTGCGCCTGGATATTGATTTACCAGCGCCTCGAGAGATTGCAGCAACTGGATAAAATGCGCCGGTATTACCCTCCCCGTAATTTCAGGACAATTCCCAGACCGAGAAGGATTGTGACTAAAGCCGCTGTGGTTACAGGAGAGGGCGATGGCTAATTCATCATTTGAAGAGAAACTCGGCTCGAATAAATTCGTCGTGACCACCGAGGTCGGACCTCCTAAAAGCGTGGATATTTCAGAAATGGTCCACCATATCGAGCTGCTCAAGGATAAGGTTGACGCCATCAACATCACGGACCATCAAAGTTCCGTGATGCGTTTCCCTTCGTTAGGCGGCGCCCTGCTGGTAAAGGAGCTCGGTGGCGAGCCCGTCCTGCAAATGACCTGCCGTGACCGCAACCGCCTGGCGCTGCAGGCTGACCTTCTCATGGCTTATTCCCGGGGCATCACCAATGTGCTCTGCCTCACGGGAGATTCGGTTGATGTGGGCGACCACAAGGAAGCCAAACCTGTCTTTGACCTGGATTCCGTTCAGTTATTGAAGATGATAAGGACTCTGGAATCGGGAACGGACATGGGTGGTAACGAGCTTAAGGCTGCCCCCCGGTTCTGCATCGGCGCCACGGTCCACCCGGAAGCGGACTTCGTGGAGCCGCAGCTCGTTAAATTCGATAAGAAGGTAGCTGCCGGGGCGCAGTTTTTCCAGACCCAGGGGATATTTGACCTGGCGAGCCTGCGCCGGTTTATGCAATATGCCTCCCAGTTTAACGTAAAAATCCTGGCCGGTATCATTGTCCTTTCCTCAGCCGGGATGGCCCGGTACATGAACAATAATGTCCCCGGTATAATCGTGTCTCAAACAATTATTGACGAGCTGGCGGCCGTGGAGAAGGGCAAGGGACTTCAGAAAGGAATCGAAATAGCGGCAAGGATGATAAAGACCATAAAGGAAGAGAAACTGTGTCATGGCGTCCATATTATGGCCGTAGGTAATGAAAGGGTGGTCCCCGGAATTTTAGAGGCTGCCGAATTGGTTAATGCATGAAGCCGGGAAGTCTTCAATAGCGCGTGTTCTGAGGTTGGCCGAATCGCCGAATTCAAGACAGGGAGGTGGCATAAAATGAGTACCGAAAAGCCGAAAAGGTCCGCGAAGTCTATCACCAGGGGGGAGAAGAAACCGGGGAAGAAGGAAAGAGTGCTGATTATTGACGACGAGCCCGATTTTGTAGAAGCTTGCCGGCGCACTTTAGAAGCCAGGACCTACGAGGTGGTGATGGCATCAAGCGCGGAGGAAGCTCGGGTGGGGATAAAAGCCGACCCGGACATCATCATTTTAGGTACGCTAGCACCGGCCGGGCAGGCATTTTCCATGTATCAATGGCTGGGAAAGCATCCGAGGTATAAAGACATACCGCTGCTCGTGATTGATGCCAGGTACGAGGAAAGGCCAATCCGGGGGTGGCGAAGACACGAGGGATTACAGGTCGACGGCGAGGAATATTTATTCAAGCCCATCGAGCCGGCTTCGCTGGTTCCGCGAATCCGGAGCCTGCTCGAAGTTGCTACCAGGAAAATAAGGGTGCTCGTCGTCGATGACCATAACATGGTCAGAACGGGGATATGTTCCGTCATCTCGCTGCAAAAGGATATGGAGGTAGTGGGTGAAGCGGCTGACGGGCGTGACGCCTTCGATAAAGCGCTGCGGCTTCTGCCGCACGTGGCGCTGGTGGATATTGTCATGCCCGTAATGAGCGGGATAGAAGCGACAAAGCTAATCAGCAAGGAGTGCCCGGAGACCAAGGTCTTGATTTTAACCCAGTACGACGAGGAAGAAAACATGATTGTCGCCAGACAATCGGGGGCCTATGGCTTTATCCCCAAGAAGGCGGCCAGCACGGACCTCATCTCCGGCATAAGGTATGTAAGCCAGGGGAGATATTACCCGACGTCTTTTGCCGAACTGGTTATCAAACAGAATTGAGCGTCGCGAGAATAGCAGCTCTGCATTATTTTTATCATACGCTCTATAGCTTGGCTTAATGCTATCGCAAATCTATAATCGGAATGACACGCACCTGGACGGCTCTCCCGAGTGCAAGCCGCCCTGCGTTAAAGCCGTCCTGCCGGCTGCGAAAATTGGACCAGCGCCGCGGCGCAGGGACGCTGAGGATACCAGAGGCAGGTCTGATAATGAATATCGTAGACGGGCCAGAGCTGAACTGGAATTCGAAGATAGTTAGCGATACAATATGGAGGAACATACAGGAGGCCTTAGACCGGCCGTAATGGGGGAGGCTCCGTGAAAACTATCAACCTCGACGATATTAAAATCTATCAGCAGTATGACCCCGCTGGCATGCTGGCCCGCATCAAGGAGCTCCCCCTCCAGTGCCGCCAGGCCTACCGGGCCGCCATGAGCTTTGACCTCCCCCCGGACTACGCCGGCGTCAACAAGGTGGTGGTGCTCGGCATGGGGGGCTCGGCCATCGGCGGCGACCTGGTGCGGAGCCTGGCGCAGGCGGAAGCCAGGATACCCGTCACCGTCCACCGCGACTACGGCCTGCCGGCCTTCGTCGATGCTAAGACCCTGGTGATTGCCTCCAGCTACTCGGGCAACACCGAGGAAACCCTCTCGGCCTTCGAGCCGGCGCTCAAAACGGGCGCCAGGATTCTGGCGATGACCACCGGCGGCAAGCTCATGGAAATGGCTCAATCCAAGAAAGTCCCCGTTTTCAAAATCGACTACCAGGCGCAGCCCCGCGCCGCCCTCGGCTACAGCTTTATCCCCACCCTCGCCGTCCTCCAGAAGCTGGGCTTTCTCAGTGATAAAGCGGCGGATGTCGATGAGGCTGTCCAGGTCCTGGAGAAGCTGTCGGCCCGCCTCGACGAGAGGTCGCCGCTGGCTTCCAACCCGGCCAAGCAGCTGGCGCAGCGACTTTACGGTTGTTTGCCGGTGGTTTACGGCGCCGGCATCGCCGCGGAGGCGGCCCACCGCTGGAAGACCCAGATTAACGAGAACGCCAAGGCCTGGGCCTTTTACGAGGTCTTCCCGGAGCTTAACCACAACGCCACGGTCGGCTATCCGTTACCGAAGGAAATAGCCCAGAAAGTCCGGGTGGTCCTGCTGCGGTCGCCTTCTTTCAACGACCGCGTCAGGCTGCGCTACGAGGTCACCTCCGAGCTTCTCAAGCGCGCCGGGGTGGCCTGCGAGTTCGTTGACAGCGAGGGGAAAAGCCCCCTGGCCCAGATGCTCAGCCTGGTGTTCCACGGCGACCTCACCAGCTATTACCTGGCTATCCTCTACCGCGTGGACCCCTCCCCCGTTGAGGTCATCAGCTACCTCAAGGACCGGCTGGCGAAGGGGTAGGGGGAGAAATAGACTCCAGTTTACACTCGTTTCTCGTGTTTTACCTCACCCCTGACCCCTCTCCAGCCGGAGCATAAATGCAACCCCGAGTATCTCATGGCTGGAGAGGGGAGTAAAAGGATGAGGGGGCTGGAGCCCCCTCAAGCTCCCCCATGCTCTAGGCAGCTTAAGCTCCCCACCTTGAAAAGGGAGTGCGACAGCGAGAGGGGGTGAGGTCGAACCTGGATTCCGGCTTTCGCCGGAATGACAACAGGGGGATGAGCCTGCGTAGAGGGGCGCAAGCTTCTCTAAATAGTATCTCCCCCCATCATAAAAAGGGAGTGCGTCAGCGAGAGGGGGCAAAGCCCCCTCTCAACATTACTTCCCCCCTCTCCAAACAATTTATCTACGGAGTGCAAGATATCCCGTGTTTGGAGAGGGGGATTAAGGGGGTGAGGCTAAAAACAAGCTGGAAGCCCTGAAAAACAAGGCTTCCAGCTAGAAATCGTATTTCCGCTTACGTTCTAACGCTTGGTGTACTGCGGCGCCTTGCGGGCCCGCTTGAGGCCGGGCTTCTTGCGCTCCTTGGCCCGGGCGTCCCGCGTCAGCAGGCCGCTCTGGCGCAGAATCGGCTTGAAACGCTCGTCCGCCCGCACCAGGGCGCGGGAGATGCCATGGGAGATGGCCCCGCTCTGGCCGGTGACGCCGCCCCCCTCCACCTTGATGACCGCGTTGTACTTGCCGGTGGTCTCGGTGGCCAGGAACGGCTGGGCGATGGCCCGCTGGTGCTCCAGGGAGGAGAACCTCTCCTCGTAGGGCGTGCCGTTGACGATGATAGCCCCGTTCCCCGCCGTCAGTTTGACGCGCGCCACCGCCGTCTTGCGGCGGCCCGTACCGTAAAAATAGCTCTGCTTATCCATATCGGCGTCCTCTTACTTCGCTTCCTTCTTCTCGGTCTGGAACTGGGATTCGTGCGGGTGCGCCGCGCCGGCGTAGACCCGCAGTCGCTTCTTCATCCGGGCGCCCAGGCGGGTATGCGGCAGCATCCCCCTGACGGAGTGCTCGATGGCCCGCGTCGGGAAATCCTGCATCATCTTCTCCAGCGTGACGCTCTTGAACCCGCCGGGATACCCGGAGTGCCGGTAGTAAAGCTTCTGCCGGCCCTTGTTGCCGGTGACGCGTACCTTCTCCGCATTGATAACCACCACAAAGTCCCCGGTGTCCTGGCTGGGGGTGAACATCGGCTTGTGTTTACCCATCAGCAGGCGGGCTATCCGCGTGGACAGCCTCCCCAGGGTCTGGTCGGCGGCATCTATCAAATGCCAGGCTCGTTCGATGTCAGCCGGTCTGGCGCTGTATGTTTTCATCGTGCATCTCCATTAAAGGGACCGGGGTAGTTGACGCCCACCAGGCAGAGGCCGTCGGCCGGGGCGGTGGGTCCGGCGAGGCCGGGCGTCGCCGCGGCGACGATACGGTGGAACTCTTCGACCGTCATCCGGCCCTGTCCCACGCTGATTAGCGGGCCCACCGTGTTGCGCACCTGGTGGGGCAGAAAGGAATCGGCGGCGATGTCCAGCACCACCATGTCCCCGTCCCGAGTTATTTCCGCTTTACGGACGGTGCGCACCGTCCGCTTCTTCCGGGCGACCTCGCCACTGGAGACGAAGGAAGCGAAGTCGTGCCGCCCGACGAGGGCCCGGCACGCCCGGTTCATCGCCTCGATGTCCAGGTCGCCGTCCACCCGGTAAGAGAAGCCCTGCCGCATCGGCGAGCGCGTCGGGCTGTTTAAAATATAATATTTGTACTCGCGGCCGGTGGCGCCGCGGCGCACGTCGAAATTATCGTCGGCCCGGAACGCCTCTTTCACGGCGATGTCCCGGGGCAGGTGATGGTTCAGCCCGTCGATAAAGGCCTTCAAAGGCAGGTTGGACTCCGTCCGGAAGCTGACCACCTGGCCGCGGGCGTGGACGCCGGCATCGGTGCGGCTGGCCGCTTTAATCCTGGTCTTTTCTCCGGTAAGCTTCTGCAACGCCTTCTCTATCTCCCCCTGAATCGTCGGTCCGTTGGACTGGTACTGTGACCCGCAGTAGCCGGTGCCGTCATATTCGATTGTCAGCACCACCCGGTTATCCGTGGCCAGTCCCGTAACCATTTTCACGCTTCCCGCGGACGCTACTCGACCAGCTCCAGCTTGACCATCGCCGCGCCGTCGCCGAGCCGGGGCTCCAGCTTGACGATGCGGGTATAGCCGCCGGAGCGTTCCTTGTAGCGCGGCCCCAGCTCGGAGAATACCTTCTCCGTTACTTTCTTGTCGGTGATAAAGGAGAGCGCCTGGCGGTACGAGTGCAGGCCGCTCTTCTTGCCCAGCGTTATCATCTTTTCGGCCATGCCGCGCACTTCCTTGGCCTTGGCCTCGGTGGTGACGATTTTTCCGTGCTTAAGCAGGTCGGTCACCAGGTTGCGGTACAGCGCCCGCCGGTGTCCGGTGGCCCGGCCCAGTTTTTTCCCGGCTATCTGATGCCTCATGACCGCGGCTCTCCATCCTCAGATTGTTCTTCAGCTGCCTCGGCGGCGGCGGGCTCTTCAGCCTCGGCCACGGCGGCTGCCGCCTTCTTCTTGCTCTTGCTGGCCGGCTTGGGGGTCTCCTCTTCCGCCTGGGGGGAATCCCCATCTTCCGCCTGGGGGGAATCCCCATCTTCCGCCTCCGTTTCGACCTTGGGGTTGAGGGACAGGCCTATCGAGCCGAGGCGGTCTTCTATCTCCTGGTAGGACTTCTGCCCGAAGTTACGCAGCTTGAGCAGCTCCTTGGTCCCCTTGCCGATGAGCTCGCCCACGGTGGTGATATTGCTGCGCCGCAGGCAGTTCATCGTCCGTACCGAGAGGTCGAGCTGCTCTACGGGCATATTGTACTTCTCGTCGGGGATGGAGAGGCGGATGAGCCGCTCCTCGGCCTTCATCTGGGAAATCTTGACGTACTCCAGGAACGGGGTCAGCTGCTCGATCAAGATGCCGGCAGCGCGACTCACGGCATCCACCGGCGAGGTGGTGCCGTCGGTCCAGATATCCAGAAACAGCCGCTCGCGGCTGGTCTCGCGCCCCATGTGGGTGGGCTCGACGGTATAGTTGACCTTGCGTATCGGCGTGAAAATGGCATCGACCGGAATAGTGCCCACCGGCGTGTTGTCGGTGGCCTCGGCGGTCTGGAAACCCGTCCCCAGCTCCACGTCGAACTCCACGTAGAGCCGGCTACCGGGATTGTTGAGCGTAACCAGGCCGAGCTCCGGGTTGGTTATCTCAAAGTCGGCCGAGGGCTTGATGTCCGCCGCCGTGATGCGGCGTTCCCCCTCCACCTCCAGCGTCAGCATGCCGCCGCGGTCGGAGAGGGGCTTCAACCTCATCTCCTTGACATTGAGCAGGAACTCCATGACGTCTTCCTTGGCGTTGGGGATAACCGTGAACTCGTGCTGGACTCCCTCAATTCTCACCTGAGTTACGGCTGCCCCGGGAAGGTAGCCGAGCAGCACACGGCGCAGGGAGTTGCCCAGGGTCATACCAAACCCCTTCTCCAGTGGTTCCGCGACGAACCGCCCGTAATTATCCGCTTGTTCGGTACATTCTATATTCGGGACTAATAGTCCAGCCAATTGGTTGCCTCCTTGTTGCTACCGCGAGTAATACTCAACAATCGCTTTTCCGTCGAACCGGGCGTCAACCTCTTCCGGGGTGGGCAGGGACAGGACCTGCCCGGTGAGGGTCTGCCGGTCCAGGCTCAGCCAGTTCAGGACGGTCTTGGCCTCGATGTCCTGGACCAGCTGCTTGAAATACTCGGACTTCTGGCTGCCCTCCCGCCACTTGACGGTATCGCCTTCCTTGACCAGGCAGGAAGGGACGTTGGTCCTGCGGCCGTTCAGCATGATGTGCCCGTGCCGCACCAGCTGGCGCGCCTGCGGCCGCGAATCGGCGAAGCCGAGGCGGTAAACGACGTTATCCAGGCGTCTCTCCATCAGCACCAGCAGGTTCTCGCCGGTGATGCCAGCCTGCTTCTCGGCGCTGCTGAAGGTCTTGTGGAACTGCCGCTCCAGAATACCGTAGGTGTAGCGTGCCTTCTGCTTCTCGCGGAGCTGCAGGGCGCGGTCGGAGAAGCGGCGGCGCCGCCGCGAGGTCTGCTGCCCCGGCGGTTTGGGCCGCTTGTCCACGGCGCACTTGGGTGTAAAGCAGCGGCCGCCCTTCAATAAGAGCTTCTCGCCGCTGCGTCGACATAATCGACAGACTGCTCCTGTATATCTTGCCATACTCTTCCCCTCTTAGACTCGTCTCCTCTTGGGAGGCCGGCACCCGGCGTGCGGGATGGGCGTGACGTCCCTGATGCCGGTGATGTAAAGGCCGGAGCCCTGCAGCGAGCGGATAGCCGCCTCGCGGCCGCTCCCCGGACCCTTGATATAGACCTCCACCTGGCGCAGGCCGTGGACCATGGCCTTGCGGGCGGCGTCACGGGCGGCCATCTGGGCCGCGTAGGGCGTGCCCTTGCGGGAACCCTTGAACCCGGCCGTCCCGGAGCTGCCCCAGGCCAGGGCGTTGCCCTGGGGGTCGGTCAGCGTCACGATGGTATTGTTAAAGCTGGACTGGACGTAAGCCCGCCCGGTAGGGACGGCCTTGCGCTCCCTTCGCCTCGCTTTTGCCTTCTTTTTCTGTGCCACCCTGTCCTCCTTGTGTCAGTTCACCCGACTATTTCTTGGCCATGCCGCGCTTCTGGCCGCGGCCGGCGACCGTCTTACGCGGTCCGCGCTTGGTGCGGGCGTTGGTGCGCGACCGTTGCCCCCTCACCGGCAGGCCGTGGCGGTGCCGGAGACCGCGGTAGCTGCCGATTTCTATCAGGCGCTTGATATTGAAGTTAATCTCTTTCCGGAGCTCGCCCTCCACCCGGTACTGCTTATCGATGATTTCACGCAGCTTATTGACTTCTTCCTCGGTGAGGTCCTTGACACGGATCTCCGGAGCGATTTTCGCCTGGGACAAAATCTTTAAGCTCTGGGCCCGGCCGATGCCGTAAATGTACTGCAGCGATACCCAGGCCTGCTTATTAACCGGTATATCTATTCCCGCGACACGTGGCATATTCTCCCTCCTTGGCTATCCCTGCCGCTGCTTATGCTTCGGGTTGCTGCAGATAATCCGGAGCACGCCCCGGCGTTTTACCACCTTGCACTTATCACACCTTACTTTGACGGAAGCCCTGACTTTCATAATCTTTTACCTTTACCTTACTTGAGCCGGTAGGTGATTCTGCCCCGCTTCAGGTCATAGGGTGACAGCTCGATGAGGACCTTGTCCCCGGGCAGGACCCTGATATAGTGCATTCTTATCTTGCCCGAGATATGGGCCAGCACCTCGTGCTTGTTGGGTAGCTCGACGCGGAACATGGCATTAGGTAGCGCTTCCACTACCGTCCCTTCCACCTCGATGGCCTCTTTCTTAGGCATAAACTCCCCTGGTCAACACCTCCGGTTCAGTATCGTCAATGGCGATGGTATGCTCAAAGTGCGCCGAAAGACCGCCGTCGGCGGTGAGCACCGTCCAGCGGTCGGTGGCCACCCGCGTATGCCAGTCGCCGGTGTTCAGCATGGGCTCGAGGGCCAGCGTCATCCCCTTTTTCAGCACCGGGCCCATCCCGGGCTTCAACCCGTAGGGCGGTTCGGTGCAGTTGGGTATCTGCGGCTCCTCGTGCATCTCCCGGCCGATGCCGTGGCCGGTGTATTCCCGCACCACCGAGTAGCCCCTCGCCTCGGCGTAGTCCTGGATGGCCGCGGAAACGTCGCCCAGCGCCGCCCCGGCGCGCGCCGCGGCGATGCCGCTTTCCAGCGCCTCCCGCGTGGTGGCGATGAGACGCCGGGCCTCCGGGCTGGCCTCGCCGACCGGTACGGTCACTGCGGCATCGCCCTGGAAGCCTTCGTAAATAACGCCGAAGTCCAGCGAGACGACGTCCCCGTTCTTCAGCACCCGGTCTCCCGGAATCCCGTGCACTATCTCGTCGTTGACGGACACGCAGAGATTGGCCGGAAAGCCGCGGTAGCCCTTGAACGATGACCTGGCCCCCCGATTCTTCAGTTCCCTCTCGGCGATGATATCAAGCTCCCTTGTTTTCATACCCGGTTTTACCTGCCGGCTTACTATTCTAAGCACTTCCGCCACAATTTTTCCAGCCTGCCGCATGACGGCTATCTCTTTTTCACTCTTTATAATGATGCCCATACGGTGGCTTTCCCCCACCCTAGCGCAGGGCGGCGACTATCCGCCCGTTAACATCGGCCGCGCTGCCCTCGCCCTGAATCTCCAGCAGCTTGCCCGCCCGCTTATAAGAGTCGATGAGAGGGGATGTCTCGGCAAAATAGACCTCCAGCCGTTTTTTGACCGTCGTCACATTGTCGTCGGCGCGCTGGTAAAGCTCGCCCCCGCAGCGGTCGCACTTCCCCTTGGCCCGGGGCGGGGAATCGACCTCGTGGTAGGGCGCCTGGCAGTTGCGGCAAATCCAGCGTCCGCCCAACCTTTTTAACAGCTCTCCCTCAGATACCTTGATATAGACCGCCTTATCGATTTTCTTCCCCTGCGCCGCCAGGGCCTTGTCCAGGGCCTTCGCCTGCTGGATATTCCGCGGAAACCCGTCGAGGATGGCCCCGTTCTTGACGTCCGGCCTGGCCAGCCTCTCCAGCACCATCTGTATCGTTATCTCGTCCGGGACGAGCTGCCCCTTCTCCATGTACCCCTTGGCCTTCTTGCCAAGCCCGGTCTGCTGCGCCAGGGCCTGCCGGAAGAGGTCGCCGGAGGCAACCTGCACCAGCTTCAGCTTCTCCGCCATCATGACGGCCTGCGTTCCCTTGCCCGCCCCGGGGGCCCCCAGCAGAATAATATACATTACTTGATAAACCCTTCATAGCGCCGCATGACCAGCTGCGCCTCGAGCTGTTTCATGGTATCCAGCACCACGCCCACCACGATGAGCATGCCCAGGCTGGAAAGCTGTATCTGCTGGACGTTGGTAAACGTCCTGGCCAGGAAAGGCATCACCGCCACGAAGGCCAGGAACAGCGCTCCCGCCCAGGTAATCCGGTTGATGACGCCGCTGAGATAGGTGGCCGTGTTCTTCCCCGGCCGTATCCCGGGGATGAAGCCGCCCTGTTTCTGCAGCGTGCCGGGCAGGTCCTGCTGCTGGTAGGTCACCATCGTGTAGAAGAAGGTGAAACCCACCGCCAAAATAAAGTAAAAAACCCAGTAAAATGCGCCCACCGGCAGGGCGGTGCTCGGGTTGAACCACCGGACAATCGTATCGGCGAAGCCCGGCTGGTCGGGGTGGGCGAAGTAGCTGGCGACGATGCCCGGGAAGAGCACCACGGACATGGCGAAGATGAGCGGTATCATGCCGGAGCTGTTGACCCTCATGGGGATATGGGTGGAGCCTGATTGGCGGTACATGCGGCCGCCCCGGAAGACGCTGCGGGCGTACTGTACCGGGATGCGGCGGTGCGCCTCGGTGAAGATGACAATCAGCACCACGGTAATCAGGACGATGACCAGGTAGACGAACAGCCCCGTGAAGTTTTCCTTGGCCAGGAATCCCTCGCCGATGAGCTGCGGCAGGCCGGCGACGATGCCCCCGAAGATGATGATGGAGATGCCGTTGCCGATGCCGTACTCCGTGATGAGCTCTCCCAGCCAGACCAGGAAGATGGTGCCGGCGATTAACGAAATCACGATGGTGACGGTGGGCAGGGGGTTGGCGCCGGCGACCGCCCCGGCGCGCTGGAGCAGCACGAGCTGCCCGTAGCCGGAGAGACCGGCCAGCGGCACGGTGAGCCAGTGGGTAATCAGGTTAATCTTGTTACGGCCGGATTCCCCCTCCTGGGAGAGGGCCTGCAGCCGCGGGATGGCCGGCACCAGCAGTATCATGATGATAGAAGCCGTGATGTACGGGTAAACGCCCATCGCCGCCACGCTGAACTGCCTCATGGCGCCGCCGCTGAACAGGTCGAGCATACCCAGCAGGGCGTTGCCCTCGAAGAGGTCCTGCAAAGCCTGAAGGTTCACCCCGGGCAACGGCACGTGGGCGATGAAGCGGAAGATTACCAGGATGCCGATGGTAATCAGGATGCGGCGCCGCAGGTCTGGCAGGCTGAAGGCATCGAGCATGGCCTGCAGGAGCCTGGGTCTACTCGGCCTTTGCCGCATACTCTACCTCCTCAGCCTTGCCCCCGGCCTTCTCTATCTTGGCCCTGGCCGATGCCGAAAACTTATGCGCCCTGACCGTCAGCGGGTGCTTGATATCGCCGTCGGCCAGTATTTTTACGGGTTTATGCAGCGTCTTGATAATGCCGGTGGCGGCCAGCCTCTCCGGCGTCACCTCGCTGCCGGAATCGAAGGCACCCAGCGCCCCGATGCTGACGGTGCTGTACTCCGTGCGGAAGATATTGGTGAAACCGCGCTTCCGCGGCAGGCGCTTGATTAATGGCAGCTGCCCGCCCTCGAAGCCGGGCCGCATCTTGTAGCCGGCGCGGGACTTCTGGCCCTTGCAGCCGCGGCCAGAATAGGTGCCGTGCCCGCTGCCGTTGCCCCGGCCTACCCTCTTGCTGGCACGCCGGGCGCCGGGCGCCGGAGATATGTCATTCTGCTTGACCAATCTCTTCCTCCACTTTGACCAGGTGTCTCACCTTGTTTATCATACCCCTGATGGCGTTGTTGTCCTCGTGGACGACGCTCTGGTTCAGCCGGTGAAAACCCAGCGCCGCCAGGGTCCGCTTCTGGCTCTTCTCGTAGCCGATGCCGCTCTTGACCAGGGTAATGCGCAGCTTACTCAACGGGCTTGGCCTCCTCGGTTCTGATGTTCGCCTTGCGCCGGGCCAGTTCTTCCGGTGGGTTTCTCAGCTCGGTGAGCGCCTTCATGGTCGCCTTGGCCACGTTGATGTGGTTAGCGGTGCCGAGCGATTTCGTTAAGATATCCTTGATTCCGGCGGCCTCCAGCACGGCGCGGACGCTGCCGCCGGCGATGACGCCGGTGCCGGGCGCGGCCGGTTTGAGCAGGACGGTGGCCGCCCCGAAGTCCACCGTGATTTCATGGGGGATGGTCGTCCCCACCAGCGGGACCTTGATAAGGTTCTTCCGGGCCTGGGCGCCGCCCTTGCTTATCGCCGCGGGCACCTCGTTGGCCTTGCCGATGCCCAGCCCGACGTGTCCCTCGCCGTCACCGGTGACCACCAGGGCGCTGAAGCGGAGGCGCTTGCCCCCCTTCATCACCTTGGCGACGCGGTTGACATCGATGAGCTTATCGTTAAGGTTCAGCTCCACCGGGTCTATCCTGCTCAATGGCTGCTTCATCTGACGTGCATCGTCCTCTCTTAGAACTTGAGGCCACCCTTGCGGGCGGCTTCCGCCAGCGCTTTAACCCGACCGTGGTACTGGAAGCCGCCGCGGTCGAAGGCTACCTGCATTATTTTCTTTTCCCTGGCGCGCCTGGCCAGGAGCTCCCCCACCATCTCGGCGCGGCCCGTCTTCGTCTTGCCCTTGGAATCGTTACTTATCTCGTCGTCGAGGCTGGAAGCGGTGGCCAGGGTCTGCCCCTTGACGTCGTCGATTACCTGGGCGTAGATATGGTTCAGGCTGCGGAAGATGCAGAGGCGGGGCCGGTCACCGGTGCCGCTCAGCTTCTCCCTGACCCGGCGGTGCCGGCGGAGGCGCGCTTCCCTGGTTTCAGACTTTTTCATCTTATTACTTCCCCACCACCTTACCGGCCTTGCCCGGTTTAAGGTGGACTATCTCTCCGGCGTAACGGATGCCCTTGCCCTTGTAGGCATCGGGCGGGCGGACGGCCTTGATTTGAGCGGCCATCTGGCCGACGTCTTCCCGGTTGATACCGCTGACCTTGATGCGGTTGTTGCCTTCCACGTTCAGGGTGATACCCGGCAGGGGTTTCACCTCTACGGTATGGGAGAAGCCCATGCGGAGCATCAGGCTCTCGCCGGATTTCTCGGCGCGGAAGCCCACCCCCACGATTTCCAGCGTTTTCTCAAAGCCTTTGGACACGCCGTCCACCATGTTGGCCAGCAGACTCCGCGTCAGCCCGTGGTAGGCCCGGTGCTTCTGGTCGTCGCTGGGGCGGCTGACGGTCAGGACAGCGCCTTCCAGCTTGACGAGCATTTCGGCGGGGAGGGAGCGGCTGAGCTCCCCCTTGGGGCCCTTCACCGTCACGTTCTGCCCCCTGATATTCACCGTCACCCCGGACGGTACTTTAATCGGCATTTTACCTATTCTGGACATATCTTACTCCGGGTTATTACCAAACGTAGCACAGCAGCTCGCCGCCGGCCCCCTGCCGCCAGGCCTGTTGGCCTGTCCTGACGCCCTGGGGCGTGGAAACGATGGCGATGCCGAGGCCGCCGTACACGCGCGGGATTTCCTTCTTCTGCACGTAGACCCTCAGTCCCGGCTTGCTGACGCGCTTCAGCCCCGAGATGGCCGGCTTGCTGTCGTCGAAGTACCTCAGGAGAATCTTGATGGACCGGTGCGGTTTGCCCCGCACCACCTCGTAGTCGGCGATGAATCCTTCCTCCTTGAGGATGCGGGCGATGGAAAGCTTTATCTTGGAGGCCGGCACCAGCACGCTGTCATGCCTCACCATGATGGCGTTGCGGATTCTCGTCAGCATATCGGCAATCGGGTCGGTGACACTCATCTCAACCTTTTCCTTCTTCAGCTTACCAGCTGGATTTTTTCACTCCCGGCAACTGCGCCTCGAGGGCCAGCTTGCGGAAACAAATCCGGCACACGCCGAACTTGCGGATAAAGGCCCTGGGCCGTCCGCAGAGCTGGCAGCGGTTATGCTGCCGCGCCGGGTACTTCGGGGGGCGCTTGGACTTGGCTATCAACGATTTTTTGGCCATACTAAGCTCCATCCTTGGCGAACGGCATTCCCAGCAGCTCCAGCAGGTGCCGGCCGTCCTCGTCCGTGGCGGCGTTGGTGACAATGCATATCTCCAGGCCGCGTACTTTGTCAATCTTGTCGTAGTCTATCTCGGGGAAGAGTATCTGCTCCTTGAGTCCCAGCGTGTAGTTGCCCCGCCCGTCGAAGGCGTCCGGTGAGACCCCCTGGAACTCGTGCATGCGGGGGAGCACCGCGTTGACCAGCTTATCGAAGAAGTCCCACATGCGCTGGCCGCGCAGGGTCACCTTAAGGCCGATGGGCATCCCCTCTCTCAGCCGGAAAGCGGCGATTGATTTCTTGGCGCGGGTGGTCACCGGGTGCTGCCCGCAGATGGCCACCAGGTCGGCCTCCGCCGCTTCCAGCGCCTTGGCGTTGGTGATGGCCTCCCCCAGCCCGATGTTGAGCACTATCTTCTCCAGGCGCGGCACCTGCATCACGTTCTTATAGCCGCAAATCTCCATCAGGCGGGGCACCGCTTCCTTCCGGTATTTCTCTTTCAGTCTGGCCATTTAATCAATCACCTCGCGGCAGGCGCGGCAGAACCTTACCCGCCGGCCGTCCTCCAGCTTCTGAAAGCCGATGCGGCCGGGCTTGCTGCACTTATCGCAGAGCAGCATGACGTTGGAGACGTGGAGCGGCGCTTCGAGGTCGATTATCCCCGCCTGCCTCGCGGCCCCTCTGGCCTTGGAGTGCTTCTTGATGAAGTTAACGCCCTCGACGATTATCTCCTGCTTGCGGGGGTGGGCAAAGCGTACCTTGCCCTTTTTCCCCTTATCCTTACCGGCGATAACCAGCACCGTATCGTCTTTCCTTATCTTCATAATCGTTTCTGCCTTTATAATACCTCGGGCGCCAGGGAGATAATCTTGGTGTAGTTCTTGTCCCGCAGCTCCCTGGCCACCGGCCCGAAAATGCGTGTCCCCTTGGGGTTATTCTTGTCCGTTAAAATCACCGCCGCGTTTTCATCGAACTTGATGTACGAGCCGTCGGGACGCCGGTAGGGCTGGGACGTGCGGACAATGACCGCCCGGACGACGTCACCCTTCTTGGTGCCCGCGTTGGGGATGGCCTTCTTGACCGAGGCCACGATGATATCCCCGATGTGAGCGTATTTGCGCCGCGTGCCGCCGAGCACGTTGATGCACATGATTTCCCGCGCCCCGGTGTTATCGGCTACCCTTAACCTGGTCTGCATCTGAATCATGACGGTTACACCATAATCCTAGTTCGTTATCTCCTTGGGTTGGATATCCGCTACCTCTCCCTTGATGACTATCTCCGCCACCCTCCAGTGTTTCTGCCGGGAGACGGGGCGGGTCTCCACGATCCTGACGGTGTCCCCGGTCTGGCACTGGTTCTTCTCGTCGTGGGCGTAGTACTTGACCACCCTCCGGATAGTCTTCTTGTAAAGCGGGTGTTTCCAGGGCGTGTCCACTTCCACCACCACGGTCTTGTCCATCTTATCGCTGACTACCTTGCCGACCCTTATCTTGCGTTTTTCTTCCATCGCCAAGTCCTACCTTATGCCCAGTTCCCTTTCGTGGAGCAGGGTCTTGAGCCGGGCAATCTTTTTCTTGACCCGCCGCAGCTCCCGGTGGTTCACCAGCTGCTTGGTGGACACGCGGAAGCGCAGGTTGAAGAGCTCCTGGTGGGATTCCTCCAGCGTTTTCTTTAAATCACTATCGTTCAGGTCCCTGAATTCTTTCAGTCTCAACGTCAAGGCTCCTTATTTGGTCGCCTCCGCGGCGGTCAGGCTCTCCCTCAACACAAACCTGGTCTTGATGGGCAGCTTGTGCGAGGCCAGGCGGATGGACTCCTTGGCCACCTTTTCCCCCACCCCTGCCATCTCGAAGATAATACGTCCCGCCCTGACCACGGCTACCCAGTGGTCCGTGGCGCCCTTGCCGCTGCCCATGCGGG
>Ga0154784_1082_pt1 | contig 25895 bp, 23 predicted proteins | sample Rifle2008BG16ft_FD_105792 | JGI IMG/M metagenome (GOLD analysis project Ga0154784, IMG submission 105792) | Chloroflexi bacterium RBG_16_60_22 | reverse complement strand
GCTTGCCCTCGACATCGTTCATGGTGAACTCGATGAACTCCATGACGTTGGCCGGCTCGCGCCGGTGCCACACCGGGGCTCCCAGCCCGACGAGGTCATATCCGGCCAAAGCCCCCGGCTTAACGTCCTGAATCCGGGCAATGTCGCTCTTTTCCGCCAGCTCGCTCATACCGGCGTGGATGGCCCCGGCAATCTTCCGGGTGCTGCCCGTCTGCGAGTAATAGACGACGATGCTCTTCATGGCATTATAACCTGTCAGCGCCTAGCCGGGGATATACTCGGGGATGCCCGGCAGGGTGGTGGTCATCCAGCGGGTGGCGTCCTGGCCGATATGGAACATGTCCCCTATCATCACGAACGGTGGTTTTCCGCCCTTATTCCTTATCATGGGGTGGACCTCATAGACCTCGCCGGGCAGGATAGTCCACGCCATATAGTCACGCTCCTCCGGGGAGGCGGTGAGATAAGGGGCGTCCCCGTAGGAAAGCCCCACGGCGTGTCCTAATTTATCACACTCGAAGCCCCACCTCTCCACCATGTCCTCTAGCTTTTTGCCGGCGCCGGTAATCTCCAGCCCCGGACGGAACTCCTCGATAATCATCTGCCGCATGGCCCCGCACAACTCCAGCATTTTCTTATAGATGCCCTTCGGCTCTTCCCACCAGTAGGCGCGTATCATCTGGGCGCCGTAGCCCAGGTTCCGCGTGAACTCCGGGGAGAAGGTCAGGGGGTTGGGCTTTTCAATCAGCGTGGGGCCGGGACGGGTGGGGTAGGCCATTTCCGGCCGACTGTGGATGAGAATGATGCGGTCGCCCACGCCGTGCGACTCCAGCACCGCGTTGGCGTAGCCGGCCGCCTCCAGCTCCGTCATGCCCGGCCGCACGTTGGCCAGGAAGGCGTAGTGGGCCATGTCCGAGATAAGGATGGCCTTCCGCATGACGGCCAGCTCCTCGTCGCTCTTGGGGCCGCGGATTTCCCCGAAAAGTCGGTGCGATTCAACAAGCTGGACGCCGGGGCAGAGCTCGTTAAAGGTCTGGTGCTCGAAAACCGGCCAGAAGCGGAAGCTGTCGATGCCGATTTTGCTTTTTTGGAGCCCCAGCCTGATGATGTGCCGGGCCGCGTCCGCCGCCAGGTTCGGCGAGGAATGAACGTCCCCGGCGGGTATCCAGCAGCCCTGTCTGGACAGCGTGTCCCCGGTGATGCCGGTATTGCTGGGGACGAGGAGGAGAGGGTTTCCCTCGGCGGGAAAAATCACCATGTTCAGCTTGCCGCCCCACACCCGCGTCAGGTAGTGGACGGGCACGCCCAGCTGGGTGCCCCCGTAGACCAGCAGCGCTGAAAGCCCGGCGGCCTTCAGCTTCCCCCTCAGCAATGACCAGCGGCGCTCTTTCTCTTTAAGGCTTAACTCCGGCTTGGCTTCCTCTTGCGGCATTTTTCACGTTCCTTTCCGCCCTTGATTCATATTAATTTACCGCCAGACGGGCGATAATGTCAAAATAAGTGTTTTCATTACCGGCCGAGTATAGTAGTATTGGTATGACTGAGGGGGGAGCTAGATGCGCGCAGCCGAAGCCGTGCTTCGTTTCAGGGAGGGGGTTGCCCGTTTCCTCAAGGCGGACAGCATCGTGGATGACGCCCGCACCCTCGAAAGCTATAACCGGGATATCAGCTTCGTCAAGGGCGGCCGTGCCCGGCTGCTGGTCTATCCCCAAAACCGCGAGGACGTCCGGGGAATCGTCCGGGCAGCGTCTAAAAACAAAGTTCCGCTGGTGCCGGTCAGCTCCGGCCCGCCCCATTATCGGGGGGACACCGTGCCGTCCGCCGACGCGGTCATCGTGGACTTCAGCCGGATGAAGCGCATCATCAGGATAGACCCGGTCAGTCGCTATGCCGTGCTCGAGCCGGGCGTCACCTACGGGCAGCTCGTTCCGGAGCTGCGCCGGCAGGGGTTCAAGCTCGTTATGCCGCTGCTGCCCCGCGCCAACAAGTCCGTGGTCACCAGCCGACTGGAACGGGAGCCGGGGCTCATTCCCAAGTACCAGTACGATTATCTCGACCCCCTCCTGACGCTGGAGGTGGTTTACGGCACCGGGGACGATTTCCGTACCGGCTCGGCCTCCGGCCCGGGTACGCCGGAAACTCTGAAAGCGGACGGCGTCAACCCCTGGGGGCCGGGCGTTCTCGATTTCTTCCGGTTCGTCTCGGGCGCGCAGGGGACGATGGGGCTGGTGACCCGGGCCGCTACCAAGGTCGAGGTGTTGCCGTCGCTGGAGGAGCTCTTTTTTATCACGTCGGGAGACGTGAGACCCCTGGTGGAGGCCATGAACCGGCTCCTCCGTAAAAGGGTCGTTGACGAATGTTTGGCCCTGAACGGCGCTAACCTGGCGGCGATACTGGCGGAAAGCCTGCCGCAGGACTTTGCGGAGTTGAAGAAGGACCTGCCGCCCTGGACGTTGCTGGTGGGCCTGGCGGGCTACCAGCGCCGGCCCGAAGAACGGATAGCTATCATGGAGAGATACCTGCGGGAAATCTGCGGGGAGCTGGGGCTGAAGGCGCGGCCCTCACTGCCCGGCGGGGGCGGTCGGGAAAAGAAAGTCACGGAGTTGCTGTCCGGTCCCTGGCGCAGCGAGCCTTACTGGAAGCTGCGCCAGAAAGACGCCTGCCATGATATCTTTTTCCTGACCACCCTGAGTAAGGTACCGGAGTTCGTCGGGGTAATGAGGGGGGCGGCGGAGAGGCACGGTTACCCCTTCGAGGATATCGGGGGCTACCTCCAGCCGATGGTGCAGGGGCGGGGTTGCCACGTGGAGTTCAGTATCCCCTGCGGTAAAGACGAGACTGCCAGAGTCAAGGATTTCTTTATTGAAGCATCGGAGACGCTTATAAATGAAGGAGCTTTCTTCAGTCGGCCCTACGGCCCCTGGGCCGACATGGTTTATGGGCGCGATGGGGAGGGCGCAGCGGCGCTAAAGAAGCTGAAAGCTATCTTCGACCCGGATAATATCCTGAACCCGGGCAGGCTGTGCTTCCGGGAGGGGGGACGTGGATAAGCTTACCGACTACCGCTACACCATGAAGTCCTGCAACAGCTGCGGGCAGTGCCGCTTTATACTTGGGCCCATGATGAAGGGCTGGGAGTACGCCGAGATTTGCCCCATCCACCTGCGGTACCGCTGGGACGCCTGCTCCGGCCAGGGGCTGATTAACATCGCCCAGGAGCTCCTGGATGGGGAGCTCGACTACGAGGACGGGCTCATCGAGCATATTTATACCTGCACCACCTGCGGCGCCTGCGATATCAACTGCAAGTCGGTACGGGACATGGAGGTGATGGACACGATTCTGGCGCTCCGGGCAAGGTGCGTCGAGGATGGCCGGGGACCGCTGCCGCCGCACCAGGAGCAGGCCCGGTACATCGAGGCCCATCACAACATCTTTGGAGAGCCCCACGAGGAGAGGTCTGACTGGCTTCAAGAAGGAATAAAGCTGTCCGAAAAAGCCGACGTCGCTTACTTCGCCGGCTGTGCCACCGCCTATAAACACCCGGACATCGCCCGCAACACGGTCAGAATATTGAACGCCGGCGGGCTGGACTTCCAGGTCCTCCACGACGAGTACTGCTGCGGGGCGCCGCTGTGGCGGACGGGGCAGGTCGAGGCCGCCCGGAAGCTGGCCGAGCACAACACGGAGGTCTTCAGGGAAAACGGTATCAGGACGGTCGTCACCGCCTGTGCCGAGTGCTACGGCACCTTCCGGGGCTTCTACCCCCGGATTGCCCCGCCCGACTTCGAGGTCGTGCATATCTCCGAGGTCGTCCAACGGATGCTCCGCGCGGACAGGCTGAAGCTGAAGGGGAAACTTGACATAAAAGTTACGTACCATGACCCCTGCCTGCTGGGGCGGCTCTCCGAGCCCTACGTGCCCTGGCACGGCGAAATAAAGTCGTTCGGCTACCATGAACCGCCCAAGACGTGGCGGCGGGGCACCCACGGCGTGTACGAGTCCCCGCGGGAGGTCCTTAAAGCTATCCCCGGCCTGGAGCTGGTGGAGATGACCCGCCACGCGGAGAACGCCTTCTGCTGCGGCGGGGGCGGGGGCGTGCCGGCGGCCTTCCCCGACTTTGCCCTCTGGACGGCAGCGGAACGCCTCGACGAGGCCAAATCCACCGGCGCTAACGCCGTCGTTTCCGCCTGCCCCTGGTGTGAATCGGCCTTCCAGAACGCCATCGACGCAGATAAGAGCACCCTGCAATACCATGATTTTACCGGGCTCGTCGTCAGGGCGCTGGAGTTGTGAAAATGGAGAAAGTGATGAGCCTGCCGAAAGAAGTATATCAGGCGCTGCTTAAGGTGGTAGGACCGGAAAACATCGCCGACCGCCCCCATATTCTGGCGGCCCTTCGCCACACCAACCCGCAGAGCGGTCGCCAGCCGCCCAGCCCGGCGGCGGTCATCATGCCGGGGAGCGTCGAGGAAGTCCGGGAAATCGTCAGGATATGCAACCGCCACGGCGTCCGGTACAACGCCGTAGTCTCTATGTTCGGCATGGGAGGGGTTGTCAGCCAGCCGGGGATGCTGGTCATCAGCCTGCGCCGTATGAACCGGATAATCGAGATTAACGAGTTCGACCGCTACGCCGTCATCGAGCCGGCCGTCCGGCAGGTCCAGCTCAAGGCCGAGGTCTTCAAGCGCGGCCTGACCTATCCCACCGCCTCGGCCGGGCCTTCCTGCTCGGTGCTGGCCAACTTCCTCACCTCCGGTGACCACCATACCCAGCAGAGCAGCTCCCGGTGCTCACGCTACCTGCTCGGCTACGAGTGGGTCACCCCCACCGGGGAAATCGTCAGGGTGGGCTCGCTGGCCCACGGCGCCGGTTGGTTCTGCCCGGACGGCCCCGGCCCCAGCTTGAGGGGGCTGGTACGGGGCTATGGCGGCTGGGGCGGGGGACTCGGCATCGTTACCCGCATCGCCATCGGGCTGGACGACTGGAAAGGGCCGCGGGTGCTGACGACGCAGGGGCATTCCCCCGACTATAAGATACCGTTCCCGCCGGACTGCCACCGGGTCTTTATTTTCAAGTTCCCCACGCTGGAAAAGGTGCGGGACGCCATGACTGAGATGGGCAAGGCGGAAATCGGGCAGGCCGTCCTGAAGTTCTTCTACGCCACCGAGGCCGTGCTGTTCACCGTCTCCGCCAACGATTTCCGGGACCTGTGGAACAGCGGTCTGTACCAGCGGGAGCTGCCGCGGGCGCTGTGGGTCTATCTGGCCGCCTGGACGCCGGAGGAGCTGGCCTACGAGGAGCGTGTCATGCGGGACATCGTGGAGGAGTTCGGCGGGGAGCCGGTGGACGCATCCATCACCCGGAAATACGAGGAGAACATGGACTTCTTTATCCTGGTGAGCTTCCTCCAGCGGGTGCTCAAGCTGGGCGGGGGGTGGAGTCCCACCAAGCTGGGGGCCGACTCCATCCACCACATGTTCGAGGTGGCCGCGGCCATCCCCGAGTTCTTCTATGATTTCATCGAGAAGGGGCGGATACTGGACGCGCCGCACAACTTCCAGGTTATTCCCATGGAGTACGGCCACGCCGCCCACATCGAGTTGCTCTTCTTCTTCGATAATCAACGGCCGGACTGGCAGCAGATACCGGCGGAGGTGATGCAGAAATCCATGGAAAGCGATATCCGGCACGGATTTCACGCCGCCACGCCGCCGCGCGTCAAAGCCGTGATGGAAAGGCTGGGGCCGCTCTACAGCAACTTCCAGGTCTGGACGAATAAAATCAAGGAGACCTTCGACCCAAATAACGTCTCGAACCCGGGGCCCGGTTAGACCTCAGAATTTAACCCGGGGCACCTGGTTGATTTTGGGATTTCATCAGTAGGCGACAGTGAATCGTTGGCGCTTGTGTTGCGGGTGCTCGAGTTCATCTATCATGGCAACGGCGTAATCCTGCGTGGAGATTACACTTTCGCCATCTTCGTTCTTGAGAAGCTGGTCTTTCCCGACCCGGAAATGCCCCGTACGTTCGCCCGGCTTGATATTAGCCGGCGGGCTCAGAAATGTCCACTCAAGTTTATCTTCTTTTCTGAGCATATAAAGTGCTTCCCTGGTGGCCAGCACACCGCCTATCACTTCTTTAGGAAAATCGGTTTTGTCGATAACCTGTACGCCGGGGGCAATTTCAAGGCTGCCAGCCCCGCCGACGACCAGTAACCTCTTGATTCCGGCCTTTTTAACCCCGCTGATAAGGTTCTGGGTGCCCTTTATTTGCTCTTCGTAGAGATTTGGGTTACCCCAGCCAGGGTTATACGCACTTATAACCGCATCGTGGCCCTTCACGAGCTTGCCAAGGTCATCTTTAAGAATATCCGCTTTCACGATGGTAAGCCGCGAGTTCTGCACGGTTATTTTTTCGGGATGACGGACAATCGCCGTTACCTGATGCCCCCTTGTCAATGCTTCATCACGAATTGCTGACCCGATAAATCCGCTGGCTCCGATGATTACTACTCTCATAGAATTAACCCTCCCTTTACGCTTTCAAAATTAGACTACGTCAGTAATTTTTCGGTGAACCTTTTTATCCTTGGCTTTCTCAATTAGAAAAACCATGGTTTATATTTTAGCCCTTGGGGTTCCACTTGAGGTTGGCATAGCGCTCCCTCAGCTTGGGCTTCTCAATCTTGCCGGTGGGGTTGCGTGGCACGTCCCCGAAGAGGATAATCCTGGGCCAGGCGTACTTGGGCAGCTGCGGTTCGAAGTAAGCCCGCATCTCCGCTTCGGTAAGGTCGACTCCGTCCTTGGGCTGAACGACGGCGGCCACCACCTCTCCGTAACGGTCGTCGGGGATGCCGATGATGGCCACGTCCTTGACCTTGGGCTGGCCGATGAGCACCGATTCGAGGTCGACCGGGAAGATGTTCTCCCCGCCGCTGATAATCAGGTCCTTCTTGCGGTCGACGTAGTAGATAAAGCCCTCCTCGTCCTGCTTGACCAGGTCGCCGGTGTACAACCAGCCGTCCTTTAACGTCTCGGCCGTTTTCTCCGGGTTCTTGTAGTAGCATTTCATCACTTGGTTGCCCTTCATAATCATCTCGCCCACCGTGCCGATGGGGACGTCGTTGCCGTCATTATCGACGACGCGGGCGTCAAGGTTAAGGCGGGGGTAGCCCATCGAGCCGAGCTTGTGGATGTTTTCCAGGCCGAGGTGCATACAGGGGCCGGCCGACTCCGTCAGGCCGTAGTTCTCTTCGTAGTCGATGTTCGTGAAGTGCTTCAGGAAGCGCCTGACGAGCACCGGTGGGATAGGCTGCGCCCCGGAGTGCACCAGCCGCAGCGAGCTGATATCATAGTCGGAGAGCTTGAGGTCGCCTTTATCCAGGGCGGTGACGATATCCTGGAGCCAGGGCACCAGCAGCATGCAGAGCGTTATTTTTTCTCTGGCAATGGTCTCCAGAATCAACTTGGCGGTGATTCTCTCGCCGCCGGTGGTCATGACGGCCCGGCCGCCGGCGATAAAAGAGCCGAACCAGTGCATCTTGCCGCCGGTATGATAGAGGGGCTGGATGAGGAGGAAGCAGTCTTTACGCGTCTCCCGGTGCGAGTAGTTCTCGTTGACGGCCACGTGTTCCAGGCTGCGGTGGCACAACAGGGTAGCCTTGGGGTCGCCGGTGGTACCGGAGGTGAAGTAAAGTCCTGCATCGTCTTCGCCGCTCAGTATTACGTCCGGCGGCTCCGGGGACGACTTCGCCAGCACCTCGTCGTAGGCTTCCATGCCACGTGGCGGCTTCTCCCCGACGAAGATATACTTCTTGATTGTCGGCATTTTCCCCCGGATTTCCTCCACCCGCTCGGTGAAGTCCTGGTCTAAAATCATGATTTTCGGCGCGGCGATATCCACGCAGTACTTTATCTGGCGGCTGATGAAGCGGAAGTTGAGGGGCGCCGCCATGGCACCGGACTTGAGAATACCGAAATAGGCTTCCAGCCACTTGGTGGAGTTCATCATCAGGTGAATGACGACGTCCCCCTTCTTTATCCCCCGCTCGACCAGGGCATTGGCCACCCGGTTGGCGTTATCGTCGAACTCCTTCCAGGTGACGGACCGTCTCAGGTTCTTGCTCGGCGTTATCTCGATCAGGGCGATGGCGTCGGGCGTCAGCCTGGCGTTGCGGGCCAGAATTTCCGTTATGGTCATACTTTCAGCTCCTTCTCCGTGTTTACCTGGGAGCGTTCCGGGCAAGCGGCAGCCGCAGGAAGATTGAGATTAGATAAGCAGGGACTATCATCAGTAAAATCAATGTGAAAGCGGCCACCGGCTGGCATGCTGAACACGCTTGATTATAGTCTATTCCGGCCGGGATTGTCAATTTGCGCAGCTTGGAGCGCCATCAGCGCTGTGCTATAATTTCAATGAGGTGGCCGACGTTATGATGGGGCAACTGGAAAAGCTGGAAAAGCGTTACCGCGAGATAGATGAGACCATGGCCCGGCCGGAGGTCTCCACCGACCTCCCCCGGCTGCAGGCGCTGGCCCGGGAGAGGGCCTCCCTGGAGGACGTGGTCAAGACCTACCGCCAGTACCGGGCGGCGAGCCGGTCGTTGGAGGAGACCCGCCAGATGCTGGATGACGGCCTCGACGAAGAGATGGCGGCCCTGGCCCGCCAGGAGATAGACACCCTTGAGGCGAAGCTGGACAAGCTCAACGAGGCGCTCCGGACGGCGCTGCTGCCCCGCGACCCCCACGACGAGAAGGATATTATCATGGAAATCAGGGCCGGGACGGGGGGCAACGAAGCCGCGCTGTTCGCCGCCGACCTCTTTCGCATGTACAGTCGCTACGCCCAGCGGCAGGGATGGAAGACTGACGTTATGAATATGAACGAGAGCGGTATCGGCGGTTTCAAGGAGATAATCTTCGAGATAAAGGGCAAGGGGGCCTTCAGCCGCCTCAAGTACGAGCGTGGGGTCCACCGCGTGCAGCGCGTCCCGATTACCGAGGCCTCCGGCCGGATTCATACCTCTACGGCTACGGTGGCCGTTCTCCCCAAGGCGGAGGAGGTGGACATTCACGTCAACCCGGACGACCTCAAGGTGGATATTTTCCACAGCGGCAGCGCCGGGGGGCAGAACGTGAACAAGGTAGCCACGGCCGTCCGCATGACGCACCTGCCCACCGGCATCGTCGTGGTCTGCCAGGACGAGCGCTCCCAGCTCCAGAACCGGACCAAGGCGATGGCCGTGCTCCGGGCGCGGCTGCTGGACATGGAGCGGCAGAAGCAGGAGGAGCGGATAACCTCGGACCGCCGCTCCCAGGTGGGCACCGGCGAGCGCGCCGAGAAGATAAGGACTTACAACTACCCCCAGGACCGTGTCTCCGACCATCGCGTCAATATCACCCTCCACAACCTGCCCCGCTTCATGGAGGGTGAACTCGACGACCTCATCGACGAGCTGGCCACCACCGAGCAGTCCCGGCAGCTCGAGGAACAGGCGGTGTGAACCTGAGAGAGGCGCTGGCCCGCGCCCGTCATATCCTTTCCGATGGGAACTTCGAGGACGCCGACCTGGAAGGCGAAGTCCTCCTGAGACACGTGCTGGGAGTGGGACGTGCGGAGCTCTTTGTTGGTCTCGACCTTGATTTAAGCCCGGAGAAGGCCGCAGGCCTGCGGCAGGTGCTGGAGCGCCGCCTCGGCGGCGAACCGCTGGCCTATATCACCGGGCACCGCGAGTTCTACGGCCTCGATTTCCTCGTCGACCCCCGCGTCCTTATCCCCCGGCCGGAGACGGAGCTGCTGGTGGAAAAGGCCCTCGGTCTGGCCGGCCGCCGTACCATCAACACCATCGCCGATATCGGCACCGGCTGCGGGGCCATCGCCGTCAGCCTGGCCGTCAATCTCCCCGGTGCGGTTATCTACGCCGCGGATGTATCAGCCCCGGCCCTGGAGGTGGCCGCCGCCAACTGCCGGAAACATGGGGTGGCCGACCGCGTCACTCTCCTGCTGGGCGACCTGCTCGAGCCCCTCCCCACCCCCGTCGACCTCATCATTGCCAACCTGCCGTACGTCAGGGAGACGGAGCTTATCCCCGGCGGCCCGCTGCGCTTCGAGCCAGAGGTGGCGTTGCACGGGGGGAGTGATGGCCTGGACCGGATAGGCGAGCTGTGTCGCCACGGAAGCGAGCGGCTTTCCCCCGGCGGGTGCCTGCTCCTGGAGATAGGGCAGGGACAGTCCGGGGCAGTGACCTCCCTGCTGCGCCGGGAATTCCCGTCCGGGGAGGTGGCGGTCGAATGCGACCTGGCCGGCATCGAGCGGGTGGTCGGCCTGTGTTTGACACCGGCCCATACATGATGCTAAATTACTCTTGAGTCCGCTTCGCACCCTGGCGGGTATCTTTTTAAAATAAACGCCATTTTTAATGAATATCATCGTTTGTGTCAAGCAGGTCATCGACCCCGAGGCGCCGCCGCGCAGCTTCAAAATCGACGCCGGCGGCACCCGGGCGGAGATGCAAGGCGCGCCGCCGGTCATCGACCCCTACGGGGAGTTCGCCGTCGAGGCTGCCCTGAAGGTCAAAGAAGCGGCCGGGAATGGTAAAATCACCGCCCTGAGCCTGGGTACCGGACTGCTGCGCGAGGTGGTCAAGAAACCGCTGGCCATGGGCGCCGACGCGCTCATCCTGCTCGAGGACGCGGCCTTCGCCGGTGGTGACGGCTGGTCGACGGCCAGCGCCCTGGCGGCGGCTATCAGGAAAACCGGTGAGTACGACCTTATCCTCTGCGGCCGCGAGGCATCGGATACCAACGCCGGGCAGACCGGTCCCGGCATCGCCGCTATCCTGGGCCTGCCCTGCGTGACCCTGGTGCGCAGGATTGATGTTGCCGGTGACACGGCTAAAGTCGAGAGGGTGACCTCCGCTGGCTACGAGGTCGTTGAGGTGCCCCTGCCCGCCGTCATGACGGTGAGCAATGAAATCGGCGAGCCTCGCTACCCCACCATCAAGGGAATCATGGCGGCCAAAAAAATCGAGCCGGTCGTCTGGAAACCGGCGGACATCGGCATCGAGCCGTCGCAGGTCGGCGCTTCCGGCCGCCGGCTGAAAATGAACCGGCTTTTCCAGCCGGTCCACGAAGGCAAGTGCGAGCTCGCCAGTGGCGAGACTCCGGAAGAGGTGGCGGCCAACCTTGCCGCCCGGCTCCGCGAAGCCAAGATATTCTGAAGCATGTTAACAGGTTTTTAACATTTCCCATTTATCATAGAGGAGTTAAGGCTATGTCCGAATCTAGTGGTGTGGCTGTCTACGGCGAGATTGCCGATGGGAAGCTCCTGCCCATTGCCCTGGAAGGGTTGGGAATCGGCCGGAAGCTGGCGGATTCCCTGGGCCAGGAAGTGGCCGCCGTGCTGGCCGGCAGTGACGTGGCCGGGCTGGCCGCCGGGGCTTTCGCCGGCGGCGCCGACAGGGTGTACGTCGTTGACGACCCCCTCCTCAAGGACTACCAGCCGGACGCTTACGTCAGCGTCATGGAGAAGGTCATCGGCCAGGTAAAACCCCGGGTCCTCATCATGGGGCAGACCGATGTGGGGCGCGACCTGGCACCGCGGCTGGCCTTCCGGCTGGGTGTCCCGGTGACGATGGACTGCGTCGAACTGGCCATCGACCCGGCCTCCGGGCGGCTCCTGCAGACCAAGCCCGTCTACGGCGGCAACGCCCAGGCGGTTTTCACCAGCGATGCCGACCCCCAGATGGTAACCATCCGGACCAAGGCCATGACCCCCCTTCAGCCGGATAATTCGAGAAAGGGTGAGGTCGTGAAGATAGCGGCGGGGCTGGATGCCTCGACGATAAGGACAAAACTCGTTGACCGGGTTATCGAGGACGTGGCCGGCATCAGGATTGAGGACGCCGATGTGGTGGTGGCCGGCGGGCGGGGTATCGGCGGCGCCGAGGGGTTCGCCCAGCTCGAGGAGCTGGCCAGATTGCTCAGGGGCGCGGTGGGGGCCAGCCGGCCGCCCTGTGATAACGGCTGGGTGCCGGACACCGTGCAGATTGGCCTCACCGGCAAGATTATCGCCCCGGAGCTTTATATCGCCGTGGCCATTTCCGGCTCCAGCCAGCACCTGAGCGGCTGCTCCGGCGCCAAGACCATCGTGGCTATCAACAAGGACCCGGAGGCTAATATCTTCCGGCAGGCTCGTTTCGGCGTCGTGGGCGACTGGAAGAAGGTGCTGCCGGCCTTTACGGCCAGGGTCAAAGAGTTAATGGCCGGGTAGGGCCAGCCTTGATGGGCAAAGCTGATTTTGCTATAATAGGTATTTGTTATTAGTTAAAACCGACAAAACGTAACTGCGAGGTGGTAATTACATGAAAACGTGGCGAACTATATCCAGTCTTATTCTCCTGCTGGTGGTCCTGGCGGCCATCCTCCTGCCCGGTATCGCCCTGGCGCAGGACGAAGAACCGAAAATTCAGGAGCAGATAACGGTAAGACCGCTCTACCCCAGGGTAGAGTCCATCGCCGGGGGGGACTTCGTGTTTAACGTGGAGTTCACCTACATCGGTACGGAGCCTAAAGCGTTCGATATACGCTTTACAGCACCCCCTGCCTGGGAAGTCTATATGACCCCGCGCTACGAGAAGGACAAAAAGATTTCCTCCGTTACCCTGAAACCAACGTTCGCGGCGGGCGAAGAGTTCCTGGTGACCGCCACGGCCCCGTTCTGGCCGCTGCCCGACCCCGGTGGATACAAGATAGGAATCGAAGCTATCTCCGATACAATCAAGGGCAGCACCGATATCACCGCCCAGGTCACCGCCAAGTACTTCCTGCAGACGACCTCGGCCAACGAACGCTTGAACACCACGGCCGGCGCCGGCAAGGATAACATTTACTCTATCGTGGTCACCAACCTGAGCACCGCCCCGGTCGATAACATCCAGTTTTCCTCCAAGAAACCGGATGGCTGGTCCATCAAGTTCACACCCGATAAGATAGATGTCATGGACGCCCTTGACCAGCTGACCGTTGACGTTACCATCACCCCGCCGCCCAAGGCCGTGGCGGGGGACTATAACATCACCATCCAGGCGTCCGGGAAACAGATAACCGCCGCTGAGATGAACGTCCGGGTGACCGTGGAGACAGCGACCATCTGGGGATGGGTCGGGGTGGCTATCATCGTGGTGGTGGTGGCGGCATTAATCGTCATCTTTATGAGGTTCAGTCGGCGTTAGCCTATGTCTGATAAATTTGCCATTGAAACCAGGGACCTGACCAAGACCTACGACGGCACCACGGTGGTCGACCATCTTAACTTCTTCGTCAGGGAAAACGAAGTCTTCGGACTGCTGGGGCCCAACGGCGCCGGCAAGACGACCACCATTCTCATGATGCTGGGGCTGACCGAGCCGGCCTCCGGCACCGTTAAGGTGTTCGACTACAATCCCACCCGCGAGCCCCTCCAGGTCAAGCGCATCGTGGGGTACCTCCCGGAGGAGGTCGGCTTTTACGATAACCTCACCGCCCGGGAGAACCTGAGGTTCATCGCCGACCTGAATAAAATCCCCCCGGCGGAGACCGAGCGCCGCATTGATAACGTCCTGGAGATGGTGGGCCTTGCCGATGCCCGGGACATGATTACCGCCAAGTACTCCCGGGGCATGAGGCAGCGCCTGGGCATCGCCGATGTGCTTATCAAGGAGCCGAAGCTGGTCATCCTCGATGAGCCGACCTCCGGCCTCGACCCCTCCGGTATCAACCACCTCCTGGATATCATCTGCGGCCTGCCCAAAATGGGGACGACCGTGCTGCTTTCCTCCCACCAGCTTTACCAGGTGCAGCGGGTCTGTCACAGCGTCGGGATACTTTCCAAGGGCAAGCTGGTTATCGAAGGTTCCATCGCCGAGCTTGGCCGGGAGGCCCTGGCCGGCGGCCGCTATATCATCGAGGTCGAGACGGCGCAGCCACGGCCGGAGCTGGTAAACACCCTGGGAAAGATAAAAGGCGTGGACAAGGTGGAGATAAAGGATAACATCCTGACTATCAGCACCGGCGCCGACCTGCGGTCGCAGATAGCCAAGGCGGTGGTGGACAGCGATGCCCTGCTGGTGCAGATGAAGGTCCATGAGTTCTCCCTCGACGATATCTACATGAAGTATTTTAAAGAGAGATAGGTTGACATAATGATAGCTATCGTGCGCAAAGAGCTGGCCGACTACTTTACCAGCATCAGGTTCTTCGTGCTGTTCCTGCTGGTGCTGGCTACCAGCGGCTACGGGCTGTTTGCCGCCTATAACGGCATACGGCAGGCGCTCCTGGAAAGCGGGGCCGTGACCGGGTCCGGCTTCGTTTTCGTAGCCCTTTTTACCTCCGGGCAGGGGATATTCACCCTGATATTTTTCCTGACCATCCTGGTACCGATAATCGGCATTGCCCTGGGTTTTGACGCCATCAACAGCGAGCGCTCCAACGGAACGCTGAGCCGCCTCCTCGCCCAGCCTGTCTACCGGGACAGCGTCATCAACGGCAAGTTTCTGGCGGGCATCATCACGCTGACCATCATGATAACCACCACGCTGCTGCTGGTCTCCGGTTACGGAATACGGATGATCGGCGTGCCGCCGAACCCCGAGGAAATCATCCGGATATTTCTCTTCCTGGTGCTGAACATCATCTACGGGGCCTTCTGGATGGGGCTGGCCATGCTCTTCTCCGTGGTCAGTCGGAAAGTATCGGTCTCACTGCTGATTACCATCGCGATATGGGTGATACTGTTTTTATGGACCCTGATGGGACCGGTGCTGGCTGCCACCCTGGCCCAGTCCACCCAGGGCCAGCTGACCTTGATACGTATCTCGCCGCTATTTCTGTTTTCGGAAGCTACCACCGTGCTGCTGGTGCCGGCCTACCGGCTGGGATTCATGACGATGAGCCAGGCCGAGATGTCTTACGTGATACCCAACCCGCTGGCCTTGGGGCAGAGCATGATTACCATCTGGCCGCACCTGGCCATACTGGTGAGCCTGAGCGTTATCTGCTTCGCTCTCAGCTACGTGCTCTTCATGAGGCAGGAAATCAGGGCTACCTAAAACACGCGAGGCTGTCAGACGATTGTCATTCTGTCAAGGCTATAATCCGGCCGGGGACTTTGCCTAAACTGTCACTCCGAGAAATTCACGCCGACCCGATTATTGTCATTCTGAGGAGCGCAGCGACGAAAGAATCCGTTTCTTTTTAACCGCCGCCCCCCTCGGGGGTTATCTATTCCCACCCGAACCGCCCTCAAACCATCGGCGGCTTAGCCCGCGAGAGTGCCCCTGCCCCCTTCACATTACACCAATCGCACTGGATATGGTTACTCTTTGGCTGCCTGCCGCTGCGCCACTATTTTCTGCGTAATTTGCGCCGGCACCTCTTCATAGTGGTCGAACGACATCTTGTAGGTGGCCCGGCCCTGGGTCATTGACTTCAGGTCGATGGCGTAGCGCTGGACCTCGGCCAGCGGCACCTGCGCCTCGATGCTGTTGCGGTCGCCCTCGGGGTTCATCCCCAGCACGCGGGCCCGCTTGGTATTGAGGTGGCCGATGATTTCGCCGGTGAGGTCGGCGGGTACGCTGACACTCAAGTTCATAATGGGCTCCAGCAGGATGGGGTGGCCTTCGATGATTCCCTTTTTAAAGGCCTGCGACCCGGCTATCTTGAAGCATATTTCCGAGGAATCGACCGGGTGGAAGCTGCCGTCATAGAGGGTCGTCTTCACACCGACCACCGGGAAGCCGGCCAGGCCGCCTTCATGGTAGGCCTCGTGGACGCCTTTCTCCACGGCCGGGATGTAGTTCTTGGGTACGGACCCGCCGACTATCCTCTCGGCGAACTCGTTTTCGCCGCGGTCCGGCAGCGGCTCCAGCTCCAGCAACACGTGCCCGTACTGGCCGTGCCCGCCCGACTGCTTTCGGTGCTTGTATTCCGTCCTGGCCGACGTGGTGATGGTCTCCCGGTAAGGCACCTTGGGTAAGGCCAGCTCCACGTTCACCCCGAACTTACGCTGTATCTTTTCCGCGGCCACCGAAAGGTGCGTATCGCCCATCCCGGAGAGGATGGTCTCGGCGGTGCCCAGCTCGCGGTGCACCTTCAGGGTGGGGTCTTCCTCGGTCAGGCGGGTGATGGATGACCCCATCTTATCGATATCCGTCTTGGTCTTGGGATAGACGGCTTCGTTGAAGACCGGCTCGGGGAAGGTAATGGGCTCTATCTTGACCGGCTTGTCCTGGGCACACAGCGTGTCTCCGGTGCCGGTCACGTTCAGCTTGGCCACCGCCCCGATATCCCCGGCGCCAACCTGAGATACCGGCTCCTGGGCCTTGCCCCGCAGCATGAAAAGCTGCCCGATGCGTTCATTGGCGTTCTCGCTGGAGTTCCAGACCTGGGAGTTGCTGTTGATAACTCCAATGTAAATACGGAAATAGGTCAGCTTGCCGACGTAGGGGTCGGCGGTGGTCTTGAAGACCAGGGCGGCCAGCGGGCCGTCCGCGGTAGGGTCGGCCTCGCTACCGACCAGCTTTACTTTCCTCTCTTTGGGAGTCGGCAGGTAATCGCAGATGGCGTCCATCAGGCGGTTAACACCCACGTTCTGCAGCGCCGAGCCGGCCAGCACCGGCACGATGCGACCTTCCAGAACGGCCCGGCGCAGGGTACGGGTAAGCTCTTCCGGGGCGATTTCCTGGCCGCCGAGGTACTTCTCGATGAGGGTATCGTCCACCTCGGCCACCGCCTCCACCAGCTTCTCGCGGTAGGAGTCTGCCTGGGCCTTCATGTTCTCCGGTATATCCCCTTCCCTGGCGGGGTTACCGGTGTAGGCCTTCATCGTCAGGAGGTCGATGACGCCCTCGAAGCCGGTATGGGCACCGATGGCCAGCTGCAGTGCCAGGCACTTGTTGCCGAGTTTGGCCTTTATCTCGTCCATCCTTTTAAAAAAGTCGGCGTTCTCGCGGTCCATCTTGTTCACGAAGATGAGACGGGGCAGCCCGGCCTCCTCGCAGTAGCCCCATGTCTGCTCCGTGCCCACCTCCACGCCCGAGGCGCCGCAGACGACGATAACCGCCCCCTCGCTGACCCTCATCCCCGCCTTTACCTCCCCGACGAAGTCGGCGTAGCCAGGCACATCGATAATATTAAGCTTGTTCTCACGCCACTCGGCGGGGAGCAGGGACAGGTTGATGCTGATTTTACGTTTTATCTCGTCGGGGTCATAGTCCGATGTCGACGAGCCATCGTCTACCTTGCCCAGCCGGCCGATGGCCCCGGCGGTGAAGAGCATTGCCTCCGCCAGTGATGTCTTGCCGGCGCCGCCGTGGGAAAGCAGAACGGTGTTGTGGATATTGTCCAGTCCGTATTTTGGCATCAAAATCACCTGCTCTTAAAAGATTTCCGCCTACCATTATACCCGCAGTCGACCGAGCACGGCAAGCGGGAGGAGAGGGATAGGGTTAGCGCAGCAGCAGGGGTGTGACGAATGTCTCGATGACGGCGGCGGGGACGAGCAGCGCCAGGGCCAGCAGCAGGTACCTCACGTTCTTCCTCAGGTTTCCGAGCCAGTAGGTACTCCCCCGGCCGGTGAAAATAGCCGCCAGGGTAGTCACGCCGAAGCTGAGGGCGACCGCCTCGCCGATGATGAAGGCGGGGATTTCAAAGACGCCGTGGGGCAGCAGTCCGCCCAGGAAGAACCAGACGGACTTTTGCTCGATTACAATCGGCGCGATAAAGGCGATGAGCGCGCTGTTGACCAGCAGGGCCAGCAGCGGCAGGAGACACAGCAGCGGGCTAAAAAGAAAGCTGAGGAGGATGGCGGAGGCATTCTTCAAGAAAATGAACACCGCCGTGGAGACGTGGAAAGGCCCCAGTGCCGTGCCCAGCTCCTGGAGGGCGGCGAACTGGTCGGCCAGGACTTTGGTGATGCCGGCGGGCATAGTGACGGTCACCACCACACCCGCCGCGATACCAACGACGAAGATGCCGGCGGCAATCAGGACCCAGTATCTGAAGCGCATGTCCGCGGCACGCCGCCTAGCCGCCCCACCGGTCCTTAAAAACAATCTCGGAAAGCTCTTTCCGGGGGGGCACCTTGCCCTCCCGGGCGGGAACGCCGACCGGGAACATCGCGACCACGCGGTTACCCTCGGGGACGCCGAGGACTTTTTCCACCCGGGGTGCATCTGCCGTGCCGATAATTACCGTCCCGAGTCCCAGGCCGTGAGCCGCCAGCACCATGTTCTGCACCGCCAGGGCTGTATCGAACATAAACCAGTCGCCCTTATCGGTGAGAAACTCGAATTCGCCGCCGCCTAGCTTGCCGCCCGAGACGCCCGTGACCGCGCACACCACGATGAGCACCGGCGCCGAGTTGATGATAGCGGTTGCCCGATTCTCAATCACCTTGTCCGGTAACACCACCTTAAAAAGCGTATCGGCCACCCGGGCTTTGACCTCGGGGTCGCGCACCACGATGAAGCGCCAGCACTGCGTATTAGCCCAGGAAGGTGCCCAGCGTCCGGCTTCCAGGATAGCCTCTATTTTGGCATCATCAACGGGGTCGGCCGTGTAAACCCGGATGCTCCGCCGGTTCTTGATAGCTTCGAAAAGTTCCACGCATTCCCTCCTTTTGTGTCCAGGGATATTCTAACACGAAACGCCGGGAGCGGTCACGCGGCCGGCCGGTAATGTCATTGCGAGCCGGAGGCGAAGCAATCTCTCCTCCCGATATACCTGTCATTCTCCGGCTTGGCCGGAAAACCCAGCCTGCCCCCCTGGATTCCCGCTTTTGCGGGAATGACATTCGGAGTTCAAGGTTTATTCATGGAGATCGCTTCGTCGCGCCTCAGGCGGGCTCCTCGCAATGACAGAATCGGAAGAAAGCTACCGGCCGAATTTCTCGTGGTAGGTGACCTCGGCGAGGTCCTTGCGGGGGGACACCTGTCCGGCATGGTCGGGGACGCCCAGCGGCGTCATGGTGACGACGCGGTAGCCGTCCGGCACGCCGAGGATTTCCTCCACCCTGGTGGTATCGAACCCCCCGACGATGACCGTCCCCAGCCCCACCGAGTGGGCGGCCAGGGCCAGGTTCTCCACGGCTAAAGCCACATCGAACATATACCAGACGTCGCCTTTATCGGTCACCGGCGTACCGTCGGAGCGGAACCCCGCCTGGCCTTTTTCGGCACAGACCACAATCAGCACCGGCGCCTGCCTGATTCCCCTGGCGGCGGCGTTCTCCACCAGCTCGTTCTCGACCCGTATCTTCATCAGGGTATCGGCTATTTTGCTTCTGGTCTCCTGGTCCCGCACCACGATAAAGCGCCAGCATTGCTTATTGCCCCAGGAAGGCGCCCAGTGCGCCGCTTCCAGGACCGTCTTTATTTTGGCGTCATCAACAGGGTTGGACTTGTAGCGGCGGATGCTCCTCCGGCCCATAATGGCATCAAGAACGTCCATGGCTGTCCTCCGTTTTCCTGTTCATTAGTTTTCCCAGGCGCTTTTACCGATGAGCGAGACAAAACGGCAGCCGCCCATCTTGCGCAGCATGTTTCTATCCCCGCGCTTGGTTATCTGGCAGAGCTCCTGAACGTAACGGGAGCCTACCGGTATCACCATGCGGCCGCCGACGGCCAGCTGGTCGAGCAGCTCATCGGGGACACGCGGCGCGCCAGCGGTCACTATAATGGCATCGTAGGGGGCCGCCTGCTTCCAGCCCAGGGTCTCCTCGGCCAGGTGTACCTCGATATTGGTATAGCCCAGCTTTTCCAGCACCTTCCGGGCCGATGCCGCCAGCTCCGGCACGCGTTCCACGGTAACCACCTGCCCGGCCAGCTCGGCGAGGATGGCCGTCTGGTAGCCGCTGCCGGTGCCCAGTTCCAGCACCTTTTCCCCGCCGGTAAGTTCCAGCGCCTCCGTCATCAAAGCGATAATATAAGGCTGGGATATCGTCTGTTCGTGGCCGATGGCCAGCGGCCGGTCCTCGTAAGCGTGGTAGCGTTCCTCCGCCGGCACGAAGAGCTCCCGGGGTACGCGGGACATAGCGTCCAGCACCCGCTTGTCCTTGACCTCGTCGGCGAGGTGCTCGATAAGTTTAGCCCTGGCTGCTGCGAAGTCCATAGCGGCCACTGCGGAAGGACTACGAAATAACAAGAGAGAGAATGACCAATATAACGATTATTATCCCCGCCAGGATACCGATGCGGCGTAACTCGGCGGTGATGTAAGGATATTCTATCACCTTGACTTTTGCCGGAGCGGCCGGCTTCGGCGGCGGGAGGGGTGCAGCGGCGGCAACCGTCGGCGGCGCCCCGGCCTCCGCTACCGGCCGCGGGGATGTTACTTCCTGCCGGCGCATCGCCCGGCTCTTCTTGCTCTGATGAGGTTGCTTGCCTCTACCGTGTTTTGACCTGCCTGGCATCCGTAACCTCCTGAAAACTATTCCCTGGCCCGGGGGTGGGCCTTATCATAGCTGCGGCGGACATGCTCTGTGGTCAGGTGGGTATAGACCTGCGTGGTGGATATGTTGGCATGTCCCAGCAGCTCCTGGACTGACCTCAGGTCCGCCCCGCCGCTGAGCATGTGGGTGGCAAAGCTGTGCCGCAGGGTATGGGGACTAACCTGGGAGCTCAACCCGGCCGACTTGGCGTACCCCTTGAGCTTCTGCCAGAACCCCTGGCGGGTGAGCCGCTCGCCGCGGGCGTTGAGGAACATCGCCGTCTCCTTGCGGCCGTGGGCCAGCTTGGGACGGTCTTCATCGATGTACTGCTGCACGGTCTTGGCGATTTGCTCGTACAGGGGGATGATGCGCTCCTTGCGCCCCTTGCCGAAGCACCGCACGAAGTAGTCTCCCCCGGTGTTGACGTCGCCCAGGTTTAGGGCCACCAGCTCGCTGATTCTCATGCCGCTGGCGTAGAGTAGCTCCAGCATGGCCCGGTCCCGCCGGGCCTCGGCGGTGGACAGCTTGGACGGTTGCTCCAGCAGCTGCCGGACCTGGCTGATGGAGATGGGCTTGGGTAACGCCTTGCCCACGCTGGGCGAGCTCATGTTTTCGGTAGGGTCGGTCTTGATTTCACCCTCCGCTACCAGGAAGCCGAAGAAAGAGCGGGCTGCCGCCACCTTGCGCGCCATCGTCGTCGCCACGTAGCCCCGCTCCTTGAGGTCGAGCAGGTAGCCCAGCATGCTCTGCCGGCTAAAGCTTGCCCAGGATGGCGCGGCCCCCGGCTTGGCCGTCTCCCTTTTAGTGAAATCGGCCAGCCCGGTGAGGTCGTTGCGGTAGGCCGAGATGGTGTGTTCCGAATAACCCTTCTCTACCGCCAGATAGTTGAGAAAGCTATCAATAAGCTTAATCATGCCACTCCTCGCTATTTTAAGATTGTGCCGGCGCCGAACCCGGATAATATTATTACTATTTAACATAGTATTTTAACATAATATTTTACCGTATTAAAGTGCCGTGTCAAGTGGGGGGTTTTTCCCCCGCACCACCCATACCTCCTATTACCAAATAGCTATTGTAAATGGGACGAAAGGTATATAAGATGAATTTGAAATAACCGTAGATAATATAAAGAAAAATCAAGGCAAATATGGCGGATTCCACCAGAAAAATCCAGAGCACCCTGAACAAGAACTCGCCTCAACCGGAAGCCCTACAGTTAATCCCCGAGGCCATGGCGCGCAAGTACCTGGCCATACCCCTGACCTTGGAGGGCAACGTCCTGCACGTGGTCATGGCCAACCCGTCCGATATTCTGGCCCTTGAAGCCCTGGCCAGCTGGAGCCAGATGCGCATCGAGCCCGAGGCCGCCCCCGCCGAAGAAATTCTGGAAGCTATCGACTTTAACTACAAGGCCTATGACGAGATTGAAAAACAGATTTCCAGCATTTCCCGCGCCGACGTTGGCAAGACGAGCAAGACGAATAAACAACTGAGCATCGATACGGCTACCGAGGCGCCGGTAGCCCAGGCCCTGACGCTGATTGTTGACGAGGCGGTCAAGGCCCGGGCATCCGACATTCATATCCAGCCGGGCGAGGATATTATCAGGGTACGCTACCGCATCGACGGCACCCTCCATGACATGTTGACGATGCCGTTAACGACGCTGACGCCGATAATCTCCCGGATTAAAATCCTGGCCAACATGAACATCGCCGACCACCACCGCCCCCAGGACGGCCAGTTCTCCGTGAAGACGAAGGGACGCCTCATCGATATCCGCGTGGGCATCATCGCCACCGTCTACGGTGAGATGGCGGTGCTGCGCCTCCTGGACAAGTCCCGGGCATCTCTGGACCTGTCCGACCTCGGTTTTCTCCCCAATAGCCTGGAGAAGTTCGGAAATATGCTCAAGGTTCCCTATGGCATCATCCTGGTCAGCGGACCGACCGGAGCGGGCAAGACCACTACCCTTTACGCTGCGGTAAACTCACTCGACCAGGTTGAGCGCAACATTATCACCGTGGAAGACCCGGTAGAGTACCGGTTCTCTGATATCAACCAGATTCAGGTCAACCCCCGGGCCGGCATCACCTTCGCCAGCGGCTTGAGGTCGATACTGCGTCTCGACCCCGACGTCATACTCATCGGCGAGATACGCGACGCCGAGACCGCCAACATCGCCATACAGTCGGCCCTGACCGGGCACCTGGTGTTGTCCTCAATCCACGCTAACGATGCCGTCGGCGTGGTGCTGCGCCTCATGGACCTCGGCGTGGAGCCCTTCCTGGTATCATCGGCGCTCATCGGGGTCGTCGCCCAGCGCATGGTGCGCCGCGTCTGCCCCAACTGCGCCAGGCCCATCGAGGCATCACCCGCGGAGAGCCTTATTTATTCCCAGGAGATGGGCGAGGAGAGGAAGGAGTTCGTCTACGGGGCCGGATGCAAGTCATGCGCTAGCAGCGGCTACCGGGGACGCGCCGGCATATTTGAAATATTCGTCACCAGCGACGAGATTAAAACGATGCTGGTCAAGGGTACCACCGCCACCGAGCTGCGCCACCAGGCCGTTAAGGAGGGGATGGTCACGCTGCTGCGGGACGGCATGTCCAAGGTCAAGGAGAATATCACCACACCCTCGGAAGTCCTGCGTAACGCTTATACCGTGGGGTAACGTTATCAGAAGACCGGAAATTAGCGGAGCGATGTCCTGATGATGTATCAGTATATCGCCTGCAGCGAAGCGGGCGAGATAGTCAAAGGAAAGCTGGCGGCAACCAGCGAAGAAGCGATTACCGATATGCTCGGCTTTGCCGGCTATCGTATGATCAACCTGAAACCGTACATTCCATTCTTTAGCCTGGGCAAGCTGAGCATGCAGATGTTCCCCGTAAAACCCGTCGAGGTCATCCTGCTCTACCGCCAACTGGCCCTGCTGCTGGAGTCCGGCGTCAACATCGTCACCGCCCTGGAGCTGCTGCAGGAACAGATATCCAACCGCTCCATGAAGCGGGTGGTCTCCGAGGTCATTTCCGACCTCCGCGGCGGCAACCAGCTTTCCGCATCCATGGCTAAACACCCGGATGTTTTTTCCCCGATGAGCTGCCGGACGCTGGGCATCGGCGAGCAGACCGGCGGCCTCGAGATGATGCTGCGCCAGGTGGCCGACTACATGGAGAAGGAGCTCGCCACCAGCAAGGGTATTAAGAGCGCCCTGATGTACCCCGCCATAGCCGCGGTGGTTACGGTCATCGTGGTCGGTGTGCTGATGTTCTTCGTCCTGCCGGCCTTCGCCGACCTTTACGGGTCGCTGGGCGCCGAGTTGCCCGCCATAACCAGGATGATGATGGATGCCTCCGTCATTCTCCGCGAGTACGCCGGTCATATCATGCTGGGGATACTGGCGGTGGTGGGTGCCGTCATTATCTATATTAAAACGCCGGACGGCCGTTACAGGCTGGACGGGTTCATGCTGCGCCTGCCGGTGATGGGGCGGGTAAGGCACCTTAACGAGCTATCCCGCTGCTGCCGCAGTATCTCATTGCTGTATACGGCCGGCCTGCCGCTGACGGAGATTATGCCCCTGGTTATCCAGGGAAGCAACAACCGGGTCATGGCGCAATCGCTCTACAATGTCCAGACGGAGATGCTTAAGGGCGAGGGTCTCTCCCGTCCCATGTCCAAGGACCGCCTCTTCCTGCCGATGATGGTCCAGATGGTCAAGGTGGGGGAGGAGACCGGTAGCCTGGATGCATCTTTGAGCGCCGTGGCCCAGAACTACGAATCGGAAGCCTCGGATAAGACCAAGAACCTGATAGCCATGATCCAGCCGATTATGACGATACTCATCGCCGGGGTCGTCGGGGTTATTGCCCTGTCGATGGTCTCCGCGATGTACTCCATCTACGGGCAGGCATTTTAAACGTCGGTAAACAGCCGGATGCTGATATGAAAATAAAATTAAGTAAAGCGAGCTGGTTGATTCTCTCGGCGGGTATCTTCGTCGTCGTCCTCGCCGGCCTGGGGGTAACCCGTTCGCAGCAGCTCCAGCAGCAGTCCAAGCTTGACGAAAACCTGGCCATGTCCGAGTCGAGATTGAGCAAAATAGAGGTCACCCAGCTTGACCAGCAGTTGGAAACGCTCGGAAAGCAGGTGGCCGAAGCTGAAGCCCAGCTCAGTGAGGCCAAGGACAGGCTGCGGCAGACGGTCGTGAGCGTTGATGTCACCGATAAGTTCTTCGTCATCGCCGGATACTCCAACGTGGCGGTACAGAACATCAGCAACACGGCGATACAGAAGACGACGCTGGGAGGCGTCGGTGTCTCCACCATGTCGGTCAGCGCCCGCGTCACCGGCGCGGTGGAAGATATTATCGATTTCGTCATCAACCTCAACAGCGGCTTCACCACCGGTGTCGTAAAGTCGGCCACCATTACCGTCGTCTCAGGAGATGACGAAGCCGGCTCGTCCGCCGCCATTCAGATGGTAGTCCACTCTTACGAGGAAAAATAAAAATGGCCAAGAACACTACCACGCTATATATCGATGATACCAATATCCGCCTCATGGTTACCCGGGGCAAGCGGATAACCAAGCTGGCCAACGTACCGCTGGACACAGGCCTCACCGAAATTAATACCAAGGAAAAAGAGGCGGAGCTGGTCGAAAAGATTAAACAGCTTTTCAAGACCAATCGGATTGGTGCCAGGAAGATTATCGTCGGCCTGAGCGGGCTCCATTGCCTGACGCGGCCCGTGGTGCTCCCGGAGTTGCCGCGGGCGATGCTTGACGAGGCGGTCAACCGGGAGGCCAGGCGGGTGCTGCCGGTGCCGGTGGAACAGCTCTACGTCTCCTGGCAGGTGGTGAGAGCCTCCGAGGGGAAGTTACAGGCGTTCATGGTGGCCATACCGCGCCAGATTGCGGATACCCTGTTCCGGGTACTTAGCGAGGCGGGGTTCAAGCCGTACCTCATGGACATCAAACCGCTGGCCCTGTCACGGCTGGCCCGGGAATCGACCTGCATCGTGGTGGATGTGCAGACCCGGGAGTTTGACGTCGTTGTCCTGGCGGGCGGCATTCCTCAGCCTATCCGCACGGTGACCTTCCCCCAGGAATCCCTCTCGTCACGGGACCGGTTGGCGATAGTCAAGGACGAAATTAAGCGGACGGTCCAGTTCTATAATTCCAACAATCAGGATAGTCCCATCCGCCCCAACGTGACCATGTACGTCTCCGGGGAACTCGCCGACGAGCCGGTCATCTACGAACCCTTGGCCCGGGAGCTGGGCTACCAGGTGGCCCCGCTCTCCTCACCGCTGAAATGCATGAAACACCTTGACCCGTCTCACCATCTGGTCAATGTCGGCCTGGCGCTCAAGGAGTTGACCCGGGAAGCCGGGGCGCTGCTGCCCAATTTTAACACCCTG
>Ga0154784_1064_pt4 | contig 25965 bp, 25 predicted proteins | sample Rifle2008BG16ft_FD_105792 | JGI IMG/M metagenome (GOLD analysis project Ga0154784, IMG submission 105792) | Chloroflexi bacterium RBG_16_60_22 | reverse complement strand
AAAAGGAGGGGGAAAATATGGTACTGCAGAGATGGGAACCGGCAGGCGAGTTACGCCAGTGGGAGGACACGATGAATCGACTCTGGCGGGGCTTCCGGTGGCCTTACTACGGTGAGGGTACCGAGACCTGGAATATCCTTGTGGATGTCATTCAGCGACCCGCGGAAATCGTCGTCAAGGCATCCGTGCCGGGCGTTAAGCCGGAGGACATCGACGTGTCCGTCGAGGACAACGTCCTGACCCTCAGGGCGGAGAGGAAGTCCGAGGTAGAAGAGGAGAGAGAAGGTTACCTTGTCCAGGAGCGGGCAACCGGCTCGTTTTACCGGGCGCTGCGCCTCCCGGACACGGTCAACACCGATAAGATTGAGTCCTTCTACGATAACGGTGTCCTGACCGTCCACCTGCCCAAGGCCGAGGAAAAGAAGAAGAGACAGATAGAGGTCAGGGTCGGGGGCGGCGCCAGGCAGATAGAGACGGGCTCCAAGCGCGCCAAGAAGTAAAGAAGAAACCAGATAGCGGATTTTTCACACCGGGGCGGGGTCGTTAGACCCCGCCCTCCCTTTTTCCCGGGTCCGCCGGGTTAAGGGACCAGCACAATCTTGCCGATTTGTTCCTGTTTCTCCAGGATTTCGTGGGCCTTAGCCGCTTCGCTCAGGGGCATAACCCTATCGATAATCGGGTCAATTCTCCCTTCACCTAAAAACTGGAGCACGGTCTCGTTATCAATGCGCTTGGCAGCCCTGACGCCCACGATGGTGACGTACCGGTGGAGAAGCATGACCGTCAGCCAGCGCATCGGTATTGAGTTGGTCGCCTCTTCACCGGCAACGTTGACGATGGTCCCGTTCATCCTCAGGCAGTTCAGTCCCAGAACGAACATCTCGCCACCGACGAGGTCGATTACCAGGTCAACGCCGGTGCCGCTGGTCAACGACCTGACCCGGGCGGCGGCATCAGCGTCACGGTAATTGATGACATGGTCAAAGCCGAGCTCTTTGAGGCGCTCCGCCTTGGCCGGCGAACCGGTGGTGGCAATGATTTTAGAAGCCCCCACCAGCCGGGACAGTTGCACGGCCGCGGTCCCCAGGCCGCCGCTCGCCCCGGTAATCAACACCGACTGACCGGGGCGCAGGTTCCCGCGCCGGGAGACCACGTTCCAGACGCAGGCGTAGGACCAGAGACAGCTCGCCAGCTTTTCATACGGCACGCCCCCGGGAGCGAGCAGGACATCGGTTTCCGGGCGGGCAACGTATTCGGCGTAGCCGCCGGGAGTCTGGTGCCCGGGCAACTTGGTGTTAATGCATAAATAATCGAGGTCCCGCCGGCAGTATTCACACTGCCCGCAGGCGGGGTGGGCCATGCCGACAACACGGTCGCCTGCCTTGAAGCGCGTAACTTTATCACCCACCGCCGCCACTTCACCGGCCACGTCCCGTCCCGGCTGGAAGGGCATGGGAAACGGGTCACGCCCGGGAATCTGCGGTATCTGACCTCGCCTCATCTTCAGGTCGAACCGGTTAATCGAGGTGGCCCCCACCTTAATCAGAACATCGTTTTTACCAACCTCGGGCATGGGGAAATCCATGTACTTCAAGACAGAAGGCTCACCGTATTCAAAAAATCGCACCGCTTTCATCGTCCTGGGTAACGCCATGCAAACCTCCCGGAAATAAATTTATCCTGCGCGGGTTAAGCCGCTTCTCGCTACTTCATAAAGCCGGGTAAGAACAGGGAGAGCTGGGGGACGGATATCAGGAGAGCAACCTCGAAGATATCAGCGATGAGGAACGGGACAATGCCCCGGAATATCGTCCCTATGGGCACGTCTCCGGCTACTCCCCGGATAACGTAGACGTTCAGACCGACCGGCGGGGTAATCAGCCCTATCTCCGTCGCCCGGGTGGTCAGTATGCCGAACCATATGGGGTTGAAGCCCAGGGATATAATCAGCGGGAAGAAAATCGGGGTAATCAGCAGCATGATGGCCAGGCTATCCATCACGCAGCCGAGGACGAGATAAACGAGCAGGACAAGCACCAGGATGACATAGCGGTTGACGGCCAGCGCCCCGACATAATCGGCCAGCACGAAGGGCATGCGGCTGATGGCCAGGAAATAGCCGAGGACCATCGCGCCCAGGATAATGACGAATATCATGGCCGTGGTCCGGCCGGTCCCCACCAGGCTGTCTTTGAAGGCCTTCCAGCCGAGCCGCCGCCTGGCCAGACCGAAGATAAAAGCGCCGAAGGCGCCCACCCCCGCCGCTTCGGTGGGGCTGAAGACCCCCAGGTAAATGCCCCCGATGACCAGGACGAATAAAGCCAGCACTATCCAGGTATTCTTGAGCGAGGTTATTTTTTCGATAAAGCTTGTCCGGGGAGCCGGGGGGCCCAGCTGCGGGTTGCTCCGGCACATGATATAGATGGTGACCATGTAAAAGACAGCTTCCAGCACCCCGGGGATGAACCCTGCCAGGAAAAGCTTGCCGATGGACTGCTCCGTGATTACGCCGTAAAGGATGAGAATGACACTCGGGGGAATTAAAATGCCGATGGTCCCCCCGGCCGCCACGGCGCCGGTAGCCAGACGGTCGTCATAGTTATACCTTTTCATCTCCGGCAAAGCCACGGTGCCCATCGTGGCGGCGGTCGCCAGGCTGGAACCGCTGATGGCGGCGAAACCGGCGCAGGCCCCGACGGTGGCCATCGCCAGACCGCCGCGGAACTGCCCCAGCCAGCGATGCACCGTGTCATACAGGTCCTTGCTCAATCCGGCGTAGAAGCAGAACGAACCCATCAGGATAAAAAGCGGGATAACGCTCAGGCCGTAATCGGCGAAGGTGCTGTAGACCACGGTACGCAGCACACCGAGTCCGCCCTCGAAACCGGCCAGGTAGGCGAACCCGGCAAACCCTACCAGCCCCATGACAAAACCGATGGGCATACGGGAAAAAAGGAGCACCAGGAGCACGCCAACGCCGACGACTCCTGCCGCGAGGGGCGTCACTTCTGCACCGCCCGAGATAGAAATTCAAGGAAATTTGATATTAAAGCCAGGGTGAGAAAGGCGCTTCCCAGACATATCAATCCGGCAAAAGGGTAGCGGGGAATGAGCAAAACGGTCGACTCTAATCCTGAAGCAAACAGGAGCTTCATGTAGACCCAGCTCTGCCAGGTTATCAGGGCAAAAAGGAAAATGCCGAGCAGGCCGGTGGTGCCATCGATAACCGCCTGGGCGCGCCGCGGTAAAAGGCTGACGATAATATCGACGGAGACATGGCCCTTGAAGAAAGCGCAGTAAGCCAGGCCGAAAGAGACGACAACGGCCATCATGTATTCGGTCAGGTCAAAGGACCCGACTATCGGCCGGTTAAAGACATAGCGCAGGGTGACGTCGCTGGCGGTCAACACCATCATCGCCGCCAGAACGCCAACACCTGCGCCATGTAACACCGCGACCGCCGGGCGAACCAATCTATTAACCGAATCGGCTAATTTAACTAACCACATCCCGGCTCATTCCAAATATTTTACTTAAGGCTTGTAGCTCTTTATCAGGTCCTGGGTCGTCTTCAGTATTTCCGCTGCCTCAGGATGTCCGGCAGCCACGTTGTCCTGGACCCATTTGTCCCACAACGGCTGCGACATTGCCTCCAGCTTGGCCACGTCCGCTGCCGCAAGAGTACTTTCCATCATGGTGTAGTTCCCCGCCTTGATGGCTTCCCTGGCGGCGCCTTCGGCCGTATCGAACATGTTCTTGCCCCAGAACTTGGAGCCTTCCAGCCCGCCGACGCTCTCTAACTGCTTCTGAATATCGGGGGGCAGCTTGTCCCAGGCGGCTTTGCTGAACGACTGGGTGAAATAGACGACAAAGCTGGGGAAGAAAGTATAGTATTTGACCACTTCGTACTGCCGGAAGCTGTAGATTGCCTCCCAGGGTATCATCATGCCGTCCATGACCCCCTTCTGGAGGTTGGCGTAGGTGTCGGGCATGCCCACGCTGATGGGGGAGATGCCCAGCGCCTTCCCCAGCTCCGTCGGCGGCCCTCCGGTGAGTCTTATTTTCGTCCCCTTGAAGTCGTCCAGGGTCTTTATCTGCTTATCGGTCGTTATCAGGAAATAGGGGTTGCTCGTCCAGGTGAGCAGGACATGGTTGGCGGCAAACTGCTGACGGATCGAAGGGTATTTTTCGTAGAGCTGCCACAGTATGCCACTGGCATGCTCGGCATTCTTAAAGGCCAGTGAAGGCAGGCTGATGACATCGGCCAGCGGCGTCAGGCCCGCCCAGTAACCGTGGAAGGCCCAGGCGACATCGGCGACGTTGGCCTTGAGTGCCTCCCAGGTGTCCGGTCCCTTGGTGAGTGTCTGGGCATCGTATATCTCAAATTTTACCCGGCCGTTGGTGGCTTTCTCCATCCTCTCGATCCAGGGGAGCATGGCATGCTGCCCCTCCCAGCCTCCCTTCGGGTTCTGGTCGGCGTACCTCAGCGTTATCACCGGAGCCGGCGCTGGAGCCGGTGCCGGCGCCGGGGCAGGGGCGGGGGCGGGGGCGGGTGCCGGTTTAGCGCAGGATGCTATTAATGATGTTACCGCTAATATTGAGATTAGACAGATACCCAGTATTAATCGTCCTTTACTTTTCAATTTGCACCTCCTGTAGATTTTCGGTCTGCCAAAATAAAATGAACTAACACATATTTCACCTCACTCGACCGGAATGTTACTCGTATCGCCTTGTTAAGAAGATAATACCTTTTTACCGACCTGTCAACAATCACCAGCCTGTTGCGCTTTAGGACTAGTCCGGCCCCCGGCACCGTAGACAGCTTGCATAACCCCGGAAATGCTTCACGTAAGAAACTGAAAAACTCCATGGTTCCTTCACGTTACATTCATACCGTTTTCACATCTCTCCGTTAAGATGGAAAGTAGAAAGGGGGAAAAAATATCAGGATAAAAACACAGGACTAAAAAAATTCTAAAAACAAAAAAGGAGAGGAAAATGAAAAAAATAGGAATCATCGGTTTAATCTTACTGGTAACGGGACTTCTCGTGGTCGTCTTGGCCGTACCGGCGCTGGCCCATCCCTTTGATAGGGATTACGGTACGAACGGCAATGGCATTTTTCTGGACTCGCCCGCGCTGACCCGGCTGGCCGAGGCCCTCGGGTTAACCCCTGACGAGCTTGCCAGCCGTCTGCAAGAAGGTGAAATCCTGGCCCAAATAGCCCGGGAACAGGGCATCCCGGAAGAAGAACTGGTTGAGGCAATCGTATCTCCCCACGCTGACCAGATTGCTCTGCGGGTAAAATACGGCTACCTCACCGAGTCGCAGGCGGAAACCCTGCTTGAGACCGCCCGGGAGCGCGCCACCTGGCTGCTGGAGCAGGACCTTTCCGGACAGAGCGGGTATGCCTCCTGGGAAGAGATGCAGGAGTATTGCGGCAACGCCATGGGTGGCTGGGGTGGCATGATGGGTGGTCAGTACGGCTCCGGCAACGGCTGGGGTGGCATGATGGGCGGCTGGAATAGCAACGGTTACCAGGGCAGCGACTCTGGCAACGCTCGCGACTTCGGCGGCATGATGCGAGGTTTCGGCGGCGGCTGGGGTGGCACGGGCGGCGGCATGATGGGCGGCTGGTAGATTCAATCCGGATAAAATCGGTTTTAACAGCTCAGCCGGCGAAAATAAATCGTCGGCTGAGCTTGGTATATTATCCGGTGTTGATGTATCCTAGAAACGGAGGGTCCGGCGATGGCCCAGGGTAAGATACTCGTCGTGGATGACGAGAGAAAGATCGTAAGCCTGGTGCGCGGCTATCTGGAGCGTGAAGGCTACCAGGTGATAGAGGCGAACGACGGCCGCCGGGCCCTGGACGCTTTTCAGCGCGAGAAACCGGACCTGGTGGTTCTCGACCTCATGCTGCCGGAAATAGACGGCCTGGAGGTCTGCCGCCGGATACGCCGCACCTCGGATACCCCGATTATCATGCTCACCGCCCGGGATGAAGATGCCGATAAGCTCATCGGGCTGGAAATCGGCGCTGACGACTACGTTACCAAGCCTTTCAGTCCCCGGGAGCTCGTCGCCAGGGTCAGGGTAGTGCTGCGGCGCAGTCGCCCGGCTCCGCTCACCTCGACCTCAGCACGTTTCACCCACGGCCAGCTGATGATAGACGAGGAACGCTTCGAGGCCTCCTGCCACGGCCAGCCCCTTACTCTGACGGCCACGGAGTTCCGCATTCTGGCCGTCCTGGCCCGCAGCCCGGGCCGGGTGCTTTCGCGGTCGGTATTGCTGGATTCCCTGGGGGAAACCTACGAAGGCTACGAGCGCACCATCGACGCCCACATTAAAAACCTGCGGCGCAAGCTGACGGCGGCCGGCGGCGAAGAGGGCTGTAACATCGTTACAGTCCACGGGGTCGGCTACAAGCTCCAGGGGCCGGCCCATGACTAAGCCCAATCTGCTTCGTCGCCTCTCGGTAAGGCTGACCCTTGCCTTCCTCCTGGCCGCTACCCTGGGCGTTACCCTGGTGGCCGTGCTGGCTTACCGTTCCACGGCCAGCGATTTCCAGAACTTCGTCCACCACCTGGGGAACATGCCCGGCATGATGGGGGGTATGATGGGGGGCCCGGCGGCCCAGGCCAGCCTGGAGTTTCTGCAGAACTTCGGCAGGACGCTGTGGATTGCCGGTATTCTGGGTGTCGTCCTGGCCATCATCCTGGGCTGGCTGTTTACCCGCCAGATAGTGGCCCCTCTGCGGAAGGTCTCCGAGGCCGCCAGGCGCGTCGCCGCGGGTGACTACACCCAGAAGGTGGATACGCGGGGCACGAGCGAACTGGCGGAGCTCGGCGGGTCTTTCAATGTCATGGCGGCCGCTCTCGACCGTGACCGTGAGAGCCGAAAGAACCTGGTGGCCGACATCGCCCACGAGCTACGCACCCCGCTGTCCGTGTTGCAGGGCAACGTGGAAGCCATGCAGGACGGGGTCCTGGAGGCCAGCGCCGAGAACCTGGCGCTACTCCATCAGGAGACCCTGCTGTTGGCCAGGCTGGTGGAAGACCTGCGGACGCTATCGCTGGCGGAGAGCGGACAGCTAAAGTTCAATAGCCAGGCCAACGACCTGAAGGAGCTGTTCTCCAAGGTTGTTGAGGCACTGCGCACCCGGTTCGAATCTAAAAATATCAGGCTGGAACTGGCAGCGCCCGACCGTCTGGAGCCGGTCCGGGTGGACAATCTCCGCACCGAGCAGGTAATCCGCAACCTCCTCAATAATGCCTTCCAGTACACTCCGGAGGGGGGAAAGGTCGTGGTGAGGCTGACTCCCGATGACCACGGTATCGAGGCCTCGATAGCGGATTCCGGGCCGGGCATCCCCCCGGAGCACCTGCCCCGCGTCTTCGACCGTTTCTATCGCGTCGACCGCTCCCGCGCCCGCAGCACCGGCGGCTCCGGCCTGGGCCTGGCCATCGTTAAACAACTGGTCGAGGCACAGGGAGGCAGCGTCCGGGTGACCAGCCGGGTCGGCCAGGGGAGCACCTTTTTCTTTTATCTGCCTTACTCTTAACGCGGCGTCGCCAGGCTCCTACTGGAAGAGCCAGCCGGACAATGTGCTTGATTCCGGGTTGGCTATAGAGATACCCGGTATCAGGCGGGTGTAAGCCATCCGGGAGGAAAGTACCCCTGCCGGGACTCGAACCCGGGCACGCGGTTTAGGAAACCGCTGCTCTATCCGCCTGAGCTACAGGGGCGCGCTGTCAACGCGGCTGCCAAGGGTAATTGTAGCAACTCGGCGCCGCGGCTGCAACCGTGCCGCCCCCGGTTTCAACCCAGCAGGCCCCGCGTCTGGAGGTCATCGGCGACGTCGCTGAGGCCGAGGCTTTTCAGTTTGGGCCGGGTCGGCAGGCCGGTGGCCACGTCCCAGCCGCGCAGGGCGTAGTACTCGTCTTTGAGGGCCTCGAAGTCTTTACGGGATACCCTGTTGCCCTTCCTGGAGACCACTTTGCCGCCCTTGCCCGGGACGATGCAGTCCGCATTGAAAAAGACGCCTGGCAAGGGCTCGTCGTGGAGGTAGTCGAGGAGCCGGTCGCCCTTCCTCCCCCCCCACCCCTGCCGCAGCAGGACGGCGCGCTGCTGGTTGAAGATGCGCTCCCCGATGGCGTTCAGCCCCGCCTCGTCGATATCCCGGCCGGTGATGGCGGAGAGCAGCTGCGCTTCCAGTTCGGGGTGGCCGCTGTGGTCATCGGAGAACCTGACCCAGATTATCGGCCAGATGAGGTCGCAAAGGAGGAGGCTCTCCTTGGCGTGGGTGCGGTCCTGGGCCTTCTTGGCGGCCAGCGCCTTGCCTTCGTAGGTGGTGTAATCGGCCGCGGCGTCGCCGCCCCAGAAGAGCCGGGCGACGGTGAGGAAGTCATCGTAGGACAGGAAGCATGGTTCTTCGCCCTTCGTCCAGTTGGCCCACAGCCACAGGGAATGACTGAACTCGTGGAGCTGGTTGATGGGCCGGCGCTGCTCGGTGGCGTAGAGCAGGGCGTTGGCCGGTATCAGCCGGGGGTCGTAGTCGCGGGTCTCGGCGGCCCGGGTAATCATCCCGGCGGCGGTCAGGGCTTTCGCTTTTTCCCCGAGCTCCTCCGCCGCCCGCAGCGTGCCCCGGGACAGCAGCTCGCCGAAGCCTTCCTTATTGGCTATCTGGCGGGTCAGCTCCTCGATGAACTCGGCGCTGCCGACGCGGGAGAGGGGCAGACCGGTAGCCGCCTCGGTCAGGACACCTTCCCGGTAACAGTCGGCCAGCCACGTAATCATCGGCTGCATGATGGTGGTATCCAGCCCGTAGCGGTCGCAGAGCTGTATCGCCCGGAGGGCGACCTTGTGGTCGTCGTCCCCATACTCCTCGGCGGGCGCCCAGTAAACGTGGACCGCCTGGCAGAAGAACTTGTAGCGCCGGCCGTTGTCCACGTAAGCCTTCCGGAAGCAGCCGCTGAGGCAGCCGTAGCAGGCTTTTTTCCGGGTCGTACCGGGTATCTCGTTGAGCCAGCCCTTCCAGGTATCCCGGCGCAGGTCGAGCACCCGTGACGCGAGGGTTTCCAGCCGGGCCGGGTCGGCGGCCTGGGGGCGCTGGCTACCGGCCACGACGATGGCCTTGAGGTTTTTCGACCCCATCACGCTGCCCAGGCCGCTGGCGCCGGACGCGCCGTCGTCCGTAATCATGGTGGCGAAGACGACCCCGTTCTCGGCGGCGGGGCCGATGGTCAGCACGCTCGTTTCGCTGCCCAGCTCCGCCTTCAGGGTGTCGCCGACTTCAAACGCCGACCTCCCCCAGAGGGCGGTGGCGTCCCTTAGCTCCACGGTGCCATCGTTGATATAGATATAGGCAGGCCTGGCCGCCCGGCCCTGCACTACCAGCCCATCGTAGCCGGCCTGCTTGAGCCAGATGCCCCACTTTTCCCCCAGGTTGGCGTAGGAGAAGGCCTCCGGGTCCATCACCGGCGACTTCCCGCAGACCTGCCAGCGGCAGGCGCCGGATAGCCGGGTAAAACCGGTCATCGGGCCGGTCATGTATATCAGGCAGTTCTCCGGGTCGAAGGGCCGGGCCGTCACGGGGACCATCTCCCAGTAAAGGCGGGCGGCAATTCCCCTCCCCCCGAGGAACTTTTCGGCATAGGGGGCGGTGGGCACTCGGTCTATCTTGCCCCCGGACAGGTCTATTTTCAGGATTTCTCCCGCGTACCCGTATTCCGTCACTATTGACCTCCCAGAATTTAAATTATCAGCGTATAGTCCGGCGGCCCGTCAGGCCGCTGTCTTCTTTCTCATGTCGGCCATCAGCTGGTTGACGCGCTGGCGGTGGGCGGGTCCGCCGGGGGGAGGCTCCGAGCGGCCCACCGGTATCTCCTTGAGGTTCTCCAGCATGGTGGAGAGGAGTTGGAAGGGCACGGATATCAGGAAAAGGCCGGGCGGGAAGATATCCAGCGCCTGCATCCCCAGCCCCAGGCCGGTAATGTAGTAGTTCAGCTCCCCGGAGACGACGGGGTAAACGTAAATCCAGGAGCAGGCCACCACCGGCGTGGCCTTGCTGACGAAAGGCTCCCCCGTGGAGTAGTTAATCGACCGCAGCAGGGCCTGCGCCTGGGTGACATCGGCGGTGAGGACCAGGACATCGGGGTCGAAGGTGAGCTTGTCCAGAGGCGCGAAGACCACGTACCGCACCGAGTCCTTGGGCATCCTGGGGAGGTACTGGTACATCGCCCGGCAGGAACTGGCGTCCTTGAAGAGCCCCTCGTCCCCGCCGAAGAGCCCGCTGACGAGGATAGGCTCCGGGTCTTTCATGCCCAGTATCATTTGCTCGACTCCCACGCAGACCCAGTCGTCAGGGCCGACGTAAAAGGCGCCGTTCTCCTGCGCCTCTTTGAGCATCTCGCAGAAATTCAGCTCTTTCTCCAGGTGCTTGATACCCTCCGGCCGGGTGATGGTGAACTTGACGCCGACCGGCTTCCTTTCGAACCTGAACTTGTCCAGCACGGAGTAGTCGCGCTTTTTAGGGCTCATCTCGGACTCCTTTCAGGGCTTCGCCTCGATTTCCTTTTTGATTTCCTCGGCGATTCTCTTTACCTTGGCTTTATGCCCGGCGCTGCCCAGGGTAAAGGACTCCGGCACCCAGTCCATCTCCTTCAGGTTTTGCAGCAGCCCGGGGAGGCGGTCCCAGGGGATGGTCAGCAGTATCCGGCCCTCCGGGAAGAGCCGGCGCGACCTCATCCCGAAGCCGAAGCCGGTGACGTTGAAGTTAATCTCGCCGGTCTGGAGGGGGTAGATATAGAGCCAGGCGCAGGCCGCCACCGGCGTCCCCTTGGCTGTCCACATCTCGCCGGAGGAGTAGGCCTTGGCCCTCATGAGGACCTCCGCCTGGGTGACCGTGGCCATGATTATCAGTAAATCCGGCTCGAAATTTATTTTATCCAGGGGAGAGAAAGCGACGTACTTCACGGAGTTCCGGTTGAGCCTGGGCAGGTACTGGTAGACGCGGCGGTTGGCGCGCTCGTCCCGGAAGGCCCCCAGCCTGGGGCCCACCCGGCCGCTCTCGAAGACGGGCTCCTCCGCCACCATGCCGAGCAGCAGCGGGCCGATGCAGGTGAATTCCTCCCTGGTAACGTAAAAGGCATGGCCCTCCTGCGCCTCGACGAGCATCTCGCACAGGTCCATGATTTTATCCAGTTTCTCGACACCCTCCGGCCGGGTGAGGGTGAACCTGACGCCGACGGGCGGCCGTTCGAAATCGAACTTTTCCAGCAGGGATAGTTCCGGCGGTATCGGGCTCATGGCGACCTCCTCCGGGGTAAGACTCGGGCGGTGTTCGGCAGTTACCCCTATAATAGGGTTGTTGCCGCCGTGATTTCAAGTCCGGGGGAGGTTAGCGGCCTTTTTAGAGATGATACACCGTCGAGAGGCGGAAACGAAAAAATCTATTATATGGGATAGTTGTTCCGGGAAATAGTAAATTAACTTGACAACGCTCGTAGGCCGATTATATGATTTAGTGATTTTTACGGAAAAAGATTTCCAATGATTAGCAGGGGGAGGGAAACTGGCATGACGGCAAAACCGGGCGGTCTTACGGCGGACATCGTGGTGGTGGGCGGCGGCGGCGCCGGGCTGGCGGCGGCGCTGGCGGCGGCGGAAAACGGGTGTAAAAGCATCATCGTGCTGGAGAAGGCCGGCTCCCCGGCCGGCAGCACCGCCATGGCCCATGACATCTTCGGGGCGGAAAGCCCGGTCCAGAAGCGGGCCGGCGTGGACGCCCGCCGGGATACCCTCTTCAAGACGGCCATGGAGTGGGCCCACTGGACGAACGTCAACCCCCGGCTGGTGCGCGCCTTTATCGATAAGTCCGGTGATACCATCCGCTGGCTGGAGGAAAAGGGGCTGGAGTTCGCCATCGCGCAGTTTTACCCCGGCCAGGTGCCCTGGGTGAGGCACTACATCGTGAGGGGGCAGGGCGCCGAGCTGATGAAGGTATTGCGCAAGGGCTGCGAGGAGCGGGGCGTGAAGATAATCACCCATGCCCGCGGTCGGAAAATATTACGCGGCAGGGACGGCAAGGTGAGCGGCGTGGTGGCGGAGACGAAGAGCGGTGAGGTGACGGTCACGGCCAGGAGCGTGATTATCGCCACCGGCGGCTACGGCAACAACCAGGAAATGCTCAAAAAATACTGCTCCTACTACCACGATAACTTCGGCTACGACGGGCCCCCCAGCAACACCGGCGACGGTATTGCCATGGGCATCGCGGCGGGCGCGGCCACGGCGGGCCTCGGGGCGCTCAACCTGCACGGGCCCTTTTTAAGCCGCCGGGAGTCCCCGTTCATGACGGTTGACGCTAAGGGACATGACGGGGAGCCGCTGCGGGTGAGGCTGAGCGAGCTTGCCTGGGAGCCCTATACCATCTGGGTGAACAAGCAGGGCCGGCGCTTCGTCGATGAAGCCTATGCCCAGGCCTTCTTCGCCTTCGGGAATGTCTTCGCCCTCCAGCCGGACGGCACCGGCATTACCCTTTTTGACAGTAGCACCATGCGGATGATGGAAGAGCAGGGCCTGACGAGGAGCGGTATCTTCGGAATTCACACGCTGCACGGGTTTGTCTCTCCCGGGATTCCGCTGCCCGGGCTGGAAAGGGAAGTCGGTAAAAAAGAGGCCAGTGAAGCTAATCTGAAGATATCCGGTTCCTGGGACGAGATTGCCGACTGGATAGGGGCGGAGCCGGCGGTACTCAAGACCACCATAGAAGAGTACAATGCCGCCTGTGAAAGTGGTCATGATACCCTTTTCGTCAAGGACCAGAGGTACCTGCGGCCGCTGCGCACCCCCCCTTACTACGCCGTCCGGTGTCACGTCTCCATCTGCGATGCCTACGGCGGCATCAAGATTGACGAAAACATGGAGGCCCTGGACACCCAGGACAGCCCGATTCCGGGGCTTTTTGCCGCCGGTTCCACCACCGGCTGCTGGGAATCGGAAAGCTACTGCTACCACCTCACCGGCCACCTGGTCGGCTTTGCGCTCAACTCCGGCCGTATCGCCGGGGAAAACGCCGTAAAATACGTTTCAGGAAAATAGCTTTTCGGGAGAAGCCATTTAAGGAGGTAAAAGAAGATGACAACGAAAACGGTCGGTGTGATGACGGATGCCGTCTGCCGGGAGCTCCGGGAGGCGCTCGGGGAGGAAAAGGTCAGAAATGACGAGATAACGCTGGTAACTTACGGCAGGATACGCCACGGCTTCGATATCATGTGGCCTTTCCGCAAGCCCAGCCTGGTGGTTTTTCCCGAGACCAGAGAGGACGTGGTGGAGACCCTCAAGATTGCCAACAGGTATAAAATTCCCGTTACTTCCGTGGGTACCGCGCCGATACAGCTCGGGACGACCGAGGGTGGTATCATCATAGACCAGCGGCGCCGGGACAGGGTACTCGAGATAAACACCGACTCCGGATATGCGGTCATCGAGCCCGGCGTTAGCTTCGATAAACTCACCTCGGCCCTGAGAGGAACGGGGTTCAAGTGTTCGGTCGGCACGATGCCGGGTCCCGGCACCATCCTCGGCCAGGCCCTGGGGAGAGGTTCGCAAAGCTTTACCACCAGATACCTCAATTTAATCATTGACCTTGAAGTCGTCCTCCCCAACGGCACCGTTTTCAGTACCGGTTCTTCCCACTTCGAAGGCGTCGGGAGTCACCTGAGGTACGGCCCTTACCCTGACCTGGCCGGCCTGTATACCTGCAGCTACGGTGCCATGGGCGTCATCACCAAGGCCGCCATCAGAATCCACCCTGTCAATGAGGCTTCCCGGGTTCATCTGGCCGGGTTCGATACCTACGCGGACTCCATCGATTACGTCAAAGACCTTATCAACCACAATATCCCCGAGCACACCTTCATCTGGGACTGGCACATGTATCTGACCTGGCCCCTTGCCCCCGAGGACATGGAAAAGGTAATGCCCCGGATACTGGAGTCCGACTTCAGGAAACCGCCGGAGGGGATACCCTATAACATAGTTTCAACCTTGCTGTCCGGCTACCCGGAGCAGGTGGAACTCTACGAGGAAATTTGCGCTAAGGTAGCCAAGAAATGCCACGGCAGGGTCATTTCCGATGAAGAGGCAGAAAAACGCTTTCCGGCCACCCTGGCCGGCTTCAGGCAACAGTACGGCGACTACAGTTACCGTGAGTCCGTACACTGGAGCAAAGGGAGGTTCGCCGGCTGGTACGTGTTCGCCGAGCCTAAAGATATGAAGGAGATAGAGAAATTCGCGGCGGGTGAGTTCGCGAAGTTCGGAAAGGCCATCAATCCGGTCAACTATTACTCCCATCCCTTTGACTTCGGCCGTTCCATCCTTTTGCGCATCGCCGGCTTCCCCGACCCAACCGACATCGAGCTGCGGAAAAAAATAACCAGGAAGTTCGATGAGATGTACGATATAGCGCTAAAAAAGTACCGCGCCGTCCCCATACGTCCCATCGGGTCGGACAAAGCCGGGACCTATATGGAAGTGCTCCGCAGTATCAAGAAAGCGCTTGACCCCAATAACATTCTCAACCGGGACGGAGGACTGTTTGAGGAGGGAGAACTATGAAATTAGCCACTGTTCTGGAAGACGTTCAAGCGGCAGCTTCCCGCTGTCTCCGGGATGCCAGGTGTACTTACGGGTCCTGGCCCGAGAACCAGGTCCTGTGCCCGATTTATCAGCACGACCCCTCCTTTACCTTCAGCGGCGGAGGCTACCTTTTCCTCATCCTGGCCCTGCTGGATAATAAAATAGACTTCGACCAATCTACGGCCGACTTCGCTTTCAGCTGTACCGGCTGCATGGCCTGCGAGAGTAATTGCCACCTTATCCCCGCCCATCCGCCCTATGCCGGCATCATGGACATCATTCGCCTCCTGAGAAGCGAGGCCGTCAGGAGAGGCTTCATCCCCGGGGGTGTCGTTAAGCAGATATACGACGAGGTGAAAGAGAGAGGCGACCACGGTCAGGCCACCGACCTCCCCCTGCCCGCGAAGATTAAGGACGACGGCGCGGACACGGTCATCTTCGCCGAGTGTGCCCATACCGCGTCTCAAGACGGCATCTTCAGGGCTGCCGTAAAGCTGCTGGAGAAAATCGGCAGCCCGGTGACGTCCTTCGCCGAGAGGGGCTGCTGCGGCTCCACCCTCTACGACCTCGGTTTCTGGGAGCAGCTCAAGCCGCTGGCCCGGGCCAACTGGGAGATGATGAAGCCCCTGAAATACCGGAAGTTCGTCTTCATCAATCCCCACTGCCAGGAGTTCATCGTCAAGCGGTATCCGGAGATTCTCCCCGATTACAGCGCCATCGATAGCCGGCACTTCAGCCAGCTCCTCGCCGATGCCTTCAAGGAAGGCAAGCTGAAGAGCCGGAAGGGCGAGAAAATAAAGGTCAGCTACCACGACCCCTGCTACCTGGGGAGGGGGCTCAAGATTTACGATGCCCCGCGGGAGGTACTGTCATCGTTGGATGGAGTCGAGCTGGTGGAGATGCCCCGGAACCGGGAAAACTCCTTCTGCTGCGGGGCCATGGCCTGGGGCAATTACGTCCCCAACCTGTCTGAAGACACCGCCAGGGAAAGGATAAAGGAGTTCGAGGCCACCGGGGCCGACCTTCTGGTAACGGCCTGCGCCTCCTGCCAGGACAGCTTTAAGCGGGTCATGCCCGAAGGCAGTAAGGTCAAGGACCTGGTTGAGCTCGTCGCGGAGCGCACGTAATCTTTAATAGCGTTATCCCGCTGGTAAAGTCGCCACGGTGAGAAAGGATGCCGGATGATGGCAGGCAGAAAATACGAAAAACACATCGTCACCAAATTCGCACCCGGCCTGGCTCTGCCCGAGTTCCGGGGCAAGCCCGGGGAACCCACCGAGCGGTCGCATTTCATGATGTGGCTCGGCGACGGGGTGGTCAAGGGGAGCCCCTACGTGGAGGCCGTCTGGCTCTGGCCGGCGGCGGCCGACCCCAAGGGCGGGTTCCCCCAGCACGTCCACGGCCACGACGAGATAATCGGCTTCTTCGGGACGGACACGAGTAAGGTCCTGGAACTAGGCGGGGAAATCGAGTTCTGGCTGGAGGACGAGCGGTACCTGCTCACCAGGAGTTGCCTCATCTATGTCCCCGGGGGGATGAAACACTGCCCCATCGTCTTCCGGAGGATTGAGCGGCCCATCTTCCATTTTCTGATGACCCTCGGCGAGTACGATAGCGTTTGACCTGGGGGGGGCGGCGGTTGGGGCGGGGCCGGAGAAAAATGGGCGGGATGCCACGTGACCAATTGTGCATCAGGCTGCCAATGGCAGGGGCGCCAGCACCAGTCTTTGCCTGAATCTCCCCTGGCAGAGCCCGCCTCCTCGTATTTGAAATTGCCGGCGTTATATCGGTAAGCGCATCAGCTTCCGGGCATTGTCCTCGTATATCTTTTTCTTATCTTCGTCGGAGATAGCCATCTCCTCGATGGCGTTTATCGTCTGACGGTAGTTCCTATCGCCCTGCTCGGTATCACCGAGGGGGAAATCGATGCCGAACAGTATGTGGTCCGGCCCGAAGAAGCTATAGCCGCACATCAGGGCCGGGGTGTTCCCGTAGATGGCCGTGTCCGCGTAATACAACTTGAAGTAATCGATAGCCGCTTTTTTCAGCGCCTGCCCGTACTCGCCCAGCCGGCGCAGCTCGCCCGACTGGGTGAACTGCCTTATCCTCTCCGCATAGAAGGGGACCAGGCCGCCGCAGTGGTGCGTGACTATTTTCAGGGTGGGGTATTTCTCCATGATGCCGCTGAACACCAGGCGCGCCATGGCGGTGGTGGTATCGTACGGCCAGCCGAACAGGCTGAAGATGTTATACTTGGAGGTTTTTTCCGTCAGGTAGTCCGGGTGGTCGACCTTGCGCATCGGGTGAATAACTATCGGCAGGTCGTATTCCACCATCTTTTCGTAGAGCGGCAGGAACTCCGGCGAATCGAGCGGTTTTTCGTCCACCGGGGTGTGCAGGTAGACCCCCTTGAACCCCAGGTCCTGGATACACCGGTCCGTCTCCTTCAACGTCGCATCCATGTCGGTCATGGACAGCGTGGCCAGGGCCGCCACGAACCTGTCCCGGTATTTCATGACCAGCTCGGCCATCTCGTCGTTGGCCCGTATCGCCAGCTCGGCCGCTTTCTTGGGCGAAGCGACGTGCTCCACCGGAATCCGCCCCAGGGTCAATACCTGCCTCAAGGGCTCGTATCTATCCATTATCCGGAACCTGGCGTCCAGGTCATAGAGCGGCGGACAGGGAAGGACCTGGCGGTCGTGCATTTCCGGGGCCGCCTTGTAGAGGGCCTCCCGGTATTTCGGCGGCACGATGTGGGCATACGAGTCAATCTTGAGCTGATACACCGGTCTCATGTTTTCTCCTCCTTGATGAAGGTTCTGTTCGGTTTTAGCTGGTAATGTCATTGCGAGCCGAAGGCGAAGCAATCTCTTAAATGTTTTGAGATTGCTTCGTCGCTGCGCTTCTCGCAATGACAGTTCAATCAACCAAATGCAAATAAAACCTTAATTAATAAACCTCAATGATGTAATATACCATATTATAAAATAAGCAACAAACTCTCCATTGACATTGTCACGTGGCTAATTTAGAATTTTAAAATATGGACGACCAGTATAAAAAGACCGTCAAAGCTATCGCCCGGGGCCTGAAAGCCCAGTCCCGCGACCCCCGCGTGAAGGTCTTTCTCTCTTATCTTTACACCTCCGATATCTTCAATAAATATCTGGACACGGTCCTGACCTACAAGAACGTGAGCCGGGCCGGGTTCAGCGTCCTGCACTACCTGGTACTCAACGGCGGCAGCATGATACCGACGGTGATAAGCAAGAAGACGGCCCGCTCCAAGTATTCCGTGACCCGGGTTATTGATACGCTGGAGAAGATGGGCCTGGTGGAGCGACTCCCCGCCGGCAAGGACCGGCGCACCCGCCGTGTCCGGATAACCGAGAAGGGCCTGGAGGTGGTGAATAACGCCACGCTGGCCTCGCGGGCGCGCCTCTGCGCGAATGTTTTCCGTACACTGGACGGGAAACGCCTGACCGAGCTGGGCGATATCCTAAAAGACCTCAGGATAAACCTCTTCAGCCTGATGGAGGAGATGGACCGGGACTGACCGCCCGGGATTTCCTCGATTATTGAACCGCTATTTTATCTTGAGGAGCCTTTTAGCGTTCTCCCCCAGCACCTTTTTCATGTCTCTGGCCGGTATCTTCATCGCCCGGACGCCCTTGAGGTTCTCCCGGTAAAAGTCCTCGCCTGATTCCGCCCCGAAGGGGTAGTCCGTCCCGAAGACCGTCCGGTCCGGCCCGAAGAAAGCGTAACCCACCGGGTAGGAAGCCACCGCCCCGTCCAGGGCCGTGTCTCCGTAGAAGCTCTTCCAGTACTCGGTGATGTCCTTCCCCGGCTTGAGCCTGTCCTTGAGGGACATCCGGATATTCTGCTCGATGCGGCGCGAAAAGAAGGGCAGCATCGCCCCGTAGTGGTGCAGGACCACCTTGAGGCCGGGGAAGCGGTCTATCGTGCCGCTCAGCACCAGCCGCCAGGCCGCCTGGGTGGTATCGAAGGGCCAGCCCAGCACCAGCATGTTCTTCCAGCCTTTATAGGCGTCCACCAGGGGATAGGACTCCCACTGCACGGGATGGATGAAGATGGGCAGGTCGTACGCCACCACCTTCTCGTAGAAAGGATAGAACTCCGCGGAGTCCAGTCCCTTGCCGGCCTGGTTAGAGCCCAGGGTCACGCCGCGGCAGTCCAGCTCCTTGACCGCCCGCTCCAGTTCCTTCATGGCGCTTTTCACGTCCTGAAGAGAAAAGAAGCAAATATTGACGAACTTCTTCGGGTAAGCCTTGCACAGGGCGTAGTTATCGTCGTTGGAGAGGCGGCAGATTTCCGCGGCCTCATCCGGCTTGAACCCGACGACGACCGGGGCCGTCTGGGTCAGGGCCTGCATGTCCACGCCGTATTTCTCCATCAGGGCCAGCCGTACCTCCGGGTCGGCGTTCTGCTCCGGGAAATTCATGATGGTGCCGGGGCCGTACCACTTGGCCCGGGAGATGTATTTGCCCACTCTCCGGGAGATATGGTGGGCGGAAAAATCGATTATCATTCCGGTCCTCCCTTTTTATCAGTGTGCGTTGCCAGGGTCTATTTCAATTTCAATAGGTCATAAAGCTGGGCAGGAACAGGGAAATCTGGGGGAAAGCTATGATAATTATCAGACCTATCACCATAGGTATAAGGAATATCAGGCAGCCTTTAATAACTGTATTCAGCGGGACCTCCTCCCCGGCCAAGCCCTTGGTAACAAAGATGTTGGTCCCCACCGGCGGCGTAATTATTCCTATCATGCTGAGCGTCACCACCACTACTCCGAACCAGATGATGTCGTAACCGGACTCTAAAATCAACGGATAAAACAGGGGCACGAGGAGCAGTATGATAGGTGAGATATCTATAAAGCACCCCACGATAAAGAACAGGACGGAAACAAACACGATGATGCCCAAGGGCGAGAAGCCTGCGGCTTTTACCCAGTCAAGTAAGCTTTGTGATAGCCCCATCGCGGTCACGAATTTGCCGAAAATCAGCGCCCCGACGATAAGGATAAATATCATCACGGACAATCTCAGGCTATCTCGGAGACTTTCCACGAAATTACGCCGGTTCAGCTCCCTTCTCAAAATGCCGATGAGAATAGCTCCGGCGCTGCCGATGGCTCCGGCCATGGTAGGGCTGAAGAAACCCGCGAACAGCCCCCCCATTACCAGGAAAAACAAAACCCCCGCGTCAGCCAGGCCCATCAGAGACTTGAATTTTTGCTTTAGCGTGGTTGATTCCCCGGCCGGCCCGTACTCCGGTTTTAGCCAGCAGAAAATTAACGCTGTGATGCTAAAAAGAACCGTAATCAGTATGCCCGGCAGGATGCCGGCGATAAACAGTTTACCGATGGACTGCTCCGTTATTATCCCGTAGATAATAAAGACGCTGCTCGGCGGAATCATGAAACCCAGCGTGCCGGAGCAGGCTACGGCGCCCAGGGATATAACAGGATTGTAGTTGTGTTTTTTCATTTCAGGGATAGCTGTTTTCCCGATGGCCACGTTGGTGGCGGCCCCCGAACCGCAGACCGCGCCGAAAATGGCGCTGGCGACCGCCGTGGCGATAATCAGTCCTCCTCTAAGCTGCCCCATTAAAACGTAGGCCACGTCAAAAGCTTTTCTGCCGATTCCCGCGGCAAAAGCCATGGTCCCCATCAGTATAAACATGGGAAGGACCGATAAATGATACGCGTTGAAGTTGGAAAAAATCTCGCTGGAAACCAGTGCCAGGGCTGCCGGTGGGGAAACGGCGTAAGCAAAGCCCAGAACACCGGCTACGGCCATGGAGAACCCTATGGGAACTCCCAGGAAAAAGAGCAACAGCAGCCCGGCAATCCCGATAACACCGACGATAAGCGGGTCCATTATTTCTTCACCTTATCTATTGAGGTTATGAGGTCCAGGATAATTACGAAACTAATGGGAATGCAGCTAAGGGCAATCCAGAAAGCGAAGGGGTAGTGGGGTATCCCCAGGAGCATGGTCTCCGTTCCCCGGTGGAAAAGGCTCAGGCCGAGGTCCAAGGTCATCCAGCCGGCCACGACCCAGAGCCCCAAGCTCAAAAGAGCAATGAGGATGTTAAGCGCGGCCAGGCTTCGCCCCGATAATCTGGCGATTAAGAAACCAACCTGGATATGACTGCCTCCGAGTTTAGAAAAAGCCAGGCCAGCGGCGATAGCTACCACCTGCAGCACACCGGTTATCTCGGTGCCGCCCGGCAGGGGCCATCTGAACCCTTTGGAGCCGACCACGTCTATCAGGGCGGCCAGAACCATGGCCATCAAAGCCACCATCCCCACCACCTCAAACCAGCCGCTTACCGAGCGTACCGACTTGTGTAACCTGGCGAACCAGGAAGTACCTGTAATTTCCATTTATTACCTACCTCTGGCTGTGATTAAAAATCAGAAGCAGATTTTCACCCACTACCCCTTCAGCTTGCAAATCTGGTTTACCCGTTACTTTATGCCTTCCCGCTTAAGGACTTCCCGTATCCGGTCAAACACGGGTTTTACACCATTCTGAGCTTGCTGCCCGTTCCAGTACTCCACCCGGCTCTCGAAATAGGCAAAGACCTCGTCAACGTACTGTCGCGTAAGGCCTCCTTTATCGGCGGCTTTCTGCAGTTGAGCCTCGGTGACGGGTTTCAGCGCCGCCGCCCATCTAGCCTCTTCCGCGGGGGGAAGTACATAAATCTGGGCGCCAGCCCGTATGGCATACTCGAGGCCGGAAACCATCTGGTCATCCCAGGTCAGGCCAATCTTGCGACTGTATTCCGCGCTGGTATCGAGAATCGTTTTCTGAATATCGGGCGGCAGACTGCTCCATTTCTCTTTGTTCATGGCGTTGTACCACATTACCGTCGGCTGCTCCGGGTGCATAAACAGGGTGACATACTTCAGGACATCGCCAAGTTTCCAGCCGGCCCCGAGCGGTTCGAGGCTGGTAAGGACCCCGTCAATTACCCCCTTGGAGACAGAATCGTAGACGGCCGCCATCGGCATATCTTTTATCGTGGCTCCCAGGGCAACGGCAAATTCGAGGCTGTTGACCCTCATCGATTTCCCTTTCATCTCTTCCAGTGTGCGTATCGGCGCTTTCCCCGTACCGATGACCACCAGGCCGACGCCCGACGATACCGCGCTAAGCACCTGGACCTCCCGCCATTCTTTGGGCTCGTACTTACGTATGAAATCATACATCGCCCCGGAGATTGCCCAGCCGGAGTCCGCCAGGACCGGTACCTCGACAGCGTAGGTCAAAGGAAAAGCCCCGGGGTCATAGCTGGAAATGCCGTTACCCATGTCCGCGATTCCGCTGATGATACCCTGGTACATGGCCGGGGCGCTCAGCAAAGAACCCCCCTGGTGCACGGTTATCTTAACCTGGCCATTGGTCCGTTCCTCAATTGCCCGGGCAAATGCTGTATTGCTTTTGGATACCGCGGCGGCCTCGGGTTGAAACAGCGCAAAGCTTAATCTATATACTTTGGCCGGCGCTGACGGTTTCGGCGCGGGTGCTGGGGCTGGTGCCGGTGCTGGTGCCGGTGCCGGTGCGGGTGCTGGCGCCGGTGCGGGTGCCGGAGCCGGGGCAGGTGCGGGGGCGGCTTGACCTCCACAACCGGTGAAGACAAGAATGCCACTTAACAGGGTGACAACGAGAAAAACGGTAAAGAGTTTGAACGTGTCCCTTTTCATCTGGTCCCTCCTCATGACGGTATTCGTTTCTGGTGCTACTGGCTATTCAGGGAAAGTGAATCCCGGGGTTTGAAGCCTTTTGGATATTACCTGGACCAATATTTCAGCTTTTAAGTTGTTACACCTCCTTGCCAAAGCAACGTTTTTCCGGTTCGTTTCTGGCCGAACGGGAAAGTCAATCAGTTATTCTACCAGCCGGAACATATTGCTGATTTTCCCAACATCATATAACCATACCAAGGCCATGTCAAGCGACGTCAACTTTGTACCGGGTTCCCGGCGCTGCAACCCGGTCCGCTATTTGCCCGGTGATGCCTCACGGCGCCGGAAACGCTCCATGACCCTGGCGTAGTCGGCGGGGTTGTCAATGTCAACGAGGATGTTGCCATCCGGCACGTCAACCTCGACCGCCAGGTCCTCGTGGGCGTGGAGGACGGATTTCAGTCCCCCGCCTCCCCGCCAGTCCAGCACGGCACTGAAGAGAGCGGCCGGGACCAGCGGCGGGTGACCCCGGCGCATGCGGAACACGGGGTGAATTACCCGGCCCGGGTGCTCCTCCGCCGCTTGAAGCAGCCGCGCGATGGTGGCGGGACGCACCAGGGGGACATCCACCGGGGCGATAAAGGCAGCCAGATAACCGTCACCGAGGGGGCGCAGCCCGGCCCGGACCGAGCTGAACATGCCCTGCGGGTAATCGGGATTTTCCACGAACTGAATATTCCGGGTCCTGATACCGGCGCGCAGCTCGTCCCGGCGGTGGCCTACCACCAGGTAGACATCGACCCCGTTTTGTAAAAAAGCGGACATGAGGTGGTCGGCGACGGTTTCTTCCCCGAGCGGCAGCAGGGGTTTGAACCGCTCCATGCGCCGGGAATAACCGGCCGCCAGGACGACGGCGGCATAGCGTCCGGTTTTCATCGGGCCTGCCTCGAGCGCTCCTGAATCAGCTCGGCGACGATGCTGACCGCAATCTCTTCCGGCGTCTCGGCGCCGATGTACAGTCCGATGGGGGAATGGACGCGTGCCAGGTCTTCCGGTGTGAACCCCTTCTCCCGGAGCGCCCGGTAAACGTCCTCCCTCTTTTTACGGCTGGCAATCATCCCGATATAGCCGGCGTCCGTCTTCAGGGCCTGTTCCAGGACGTAGCGGTCGGTCAGGTGGCAGTGGGTGAAGATAACGATAAAGGAGTCGGCATCTATATCCAGGCCCTCGAGGGCGCCGCGGTAATCACTGATAATGCGGATATTATGAGCGTCCGGGAAACGCTCCGTGCTGGCGTACTCAGAGCGGTTGTCCACCACCACCACGCGGAAGCCCACCAGCGCCGCCAGGTGGGCCGTGGGCCTGGCGACGTGCCCCGCGCCGAAACAGTAGAGCGTCCGGGCCTGGCGCACCGGTTCCAGCACCACCTGCCAGTCCTTGATGCTGACGGTGGCGGCCGAGCCGGTGCCGCGCGCCGCGGTTGACAGGTTTTGTAAATCGGCGCCGGATAAAGGACATTCCCCCGCCATTTTACCGTCGTGGTAGAGCAGGCAATGACGGGTGTCTGAAACGGCATTGCCGGCGGCCCGGTACAGGGTCACCAGGGTAACGTCATCGCCGTCCATCACGGCGTCGTGAAGACGCCGGAAGAAATCGGTGTTCTCCGGGGTCGCGCCCAGGTACTCCAGCAGCACGGTGGCCGTACCGCCGCAAATCATTCCGGGTGCGTTGGTGTCCCGGCTGGTGAGGTCGAAATCGATGAGTTCAGAACGCCGGGAGGCGATGACCGACGGGGCTGCCTCGATGGTGCCGGCTTCCAGCAGGCTGCCGCCGATGGTGCCGTAGCTCCGGCCGTCGGCGCCGATGACCATCCGGGCTCCCGCGTGCCGGGGAGCGGAGCCCTCCTGCCTGACAATGGTGGCAAGGACCGCCGGCGAGCCCCGGTCAAGCAGCCCGCAGATTATTCCGGTGAGGTATTCGTTATCGTTCATTTCCGCTCGTCTTTAACCTCCGGTAATCAGGGAAGCGATGATAATGGTATCCCCGTCCTTTACCGGCGCCGCCAGGTCCGACTTCCAGGCGCTTTCAGCGTTCACGTAAACGTAGACCTGCCGGAGCAGCTGTCCCCGCTCGTTAAACAGCCACGCTTCCGTGCCGGGGAACTGCCGGACCAGGTCCCGGAGGCACTCGCCGACCGTCCCGCCCCTGACCTCGACGGCATCGGGGTCTTTAATCTGCTGCTTGATACGCGGGGAAAAAATATTTACCCTGATACTCATTTCCTGTTGCCAATTCAGCCGCAGCCGAGTATCGCCCTTTTAACCAGCGCCCGGGCAATCTGAATCTTGTAGGCGTTGTTCAATAAGGGGAAAGCCGCTGCGGTTACCTCTTCGGCGGCGGCCGCGGCGGTCGACTCGCTGATTGGCTTGCCTTTCAGGTAGTCCTCGGCGGCGGTGGCCCGGTAGGGTTCGGTATAGACGGCGTTGAGGCAAATCCGGGCGCTCCGGACGGTGCCGTTCCGGCTTTCGATGGCGGCGGCGCAGTTGACGATGGGGAAGTCGATGGACTTGCGGAGGGCTGTCTTGATGAACTTGCACCTGGTGCCGGCGCCGGGGGCCGGGACCTCTATCTCCACGACGATTTCATCGTTGTCCAGCACCGTGGTCTTATCGACCCCGGCGTCAAAAAACAGGGCGGCTTCGACGACCCGCCTCGTGGTCTTGATTTTGGCCCCCATGGCTATCAGGGCCGGGGCCATGTCCGACGGGTTAATGGCCACGCACCCGCAGTTAAAGCAGCGGTTCGCCTCCGTTGCCACGGCGGCCGGTTCCAGGCCTCCGGTGTCCTCGGCGTCCAGGCTCTTAACCCTCTCGGCCGGGGAAAGCTCCGGGGTGGCAACCCGGCTCGTCCTCCGGAGGTAAGCGCTGTTGAACTTTTCCGGGACTCTCCGGCTCCCGGCCTGACGGCGTTTTGTCCCCCCCGGATACCGGTGGATGAGACCGGCGGCCTCCCTCCCGGCGGCTATCGCCGCCGCCACCGTGGACGGCCCGCTGACGAAATCTCCGGCGGCGAAGAACCTGCCACCGAGGGGACCGGCGGAAAGCCCGGCCTTCAGCCGCTGATAATCGTCGATGAGTCCTTCGGGAAGAATAGATAAATCCGGCTCTTCCCCGAGCGCCTCCATGACGGCGTCGAACTCCAGGGTGAACTCCGAGCCCTTGACCGGCACCGGCCGCGGTCTGCCCGTTTCGTCCGGTGACCCGAGCTCCATCCGGGTGCACTCAAGGGCTATCCTGCCGTCTTTTTTAGAGGCCGCCACGGGCAGGGTGAGGAACTGGATTTTCACGCCTTCCTGCCCGGCCTTGTCCACCTCTTCCTTGAGGGCGGGCATTTCCCCCCGCCCGCGCCGGTAGAGGACCACCGGTGCCGCGCCCAGCCTCAGGAGCGTCCGGGCGACGTCGGTGGCGACGTTGCCCCCGCCGATGACCGCGATTTTTTTACCGGGGGCCTTCCGCAGGCCGGTGTTGACCTGTCTCAGGAACTCCAGGCCGGACATCAGCAGCGCCTCCCCCTTTATCCCCGAGCGCCGCTCCTTCCCG
>Ga0154784_1007_pt1 | contig 27280 bp, 29 predicted proteins | sample Rifle2008BG16ft_FD_105792 | JGI IMG/M metagenome (GOLD analysis project Ga0154784, IMG submission 105792) | Chloroflexi bacterium RBG_16_60_22 | reverse complement strand
CGATTTCTCCCGCGAGATGCTGCGGCTGGCGCGGCAGTACGCCGCGAAGTTCAAGCTCGACGTCAACCTGGCGGAAGCTGACGCGCGTCACCTGCCCTACGGCGACGGGACCTTCGACCGGGCCATCGCCGTGGCCACCTACCACCACCTCGGGGACAGCGGGGAGAGATTACAGGCGTTCCGGGAGTTGAAGCGGGTGCTCAAGCCCGGCGGGGAGGCCTTCATCACCGTGTGGAACCGCTGGCAGCCCCGGTTCTGGCTGAAGCCGAAGAACGTCCGGGTGCCCTGGCACCAGAAAGACGGGACAATCTACCGCAATTACTACCTTTTCACCTACAACGAGCTGGAAAAGCTGGCCAAGCGGGCCGGTTTCGAGGTGCTGAAATCTTTCCCGGAGAGTCGGTACCGCCGGCCGCTCAAGACGTTCTCGCGGAACATCTGCCTGCTGGTGAGAAAGGGGGAAAAGGCGGGGAAGTGATTGACGGGATATGAGACTTCTTTTTGAAAAGCAGCTCCGGCACTATATCCTCCTGGCCGTCCTCCTGGCGGCGGTCATCGCCGTCAGCCGCCGGGAAGGATTTGCCGCAGGGAGCGTGGGAGGTGTCAGCACGGCGGCGTGGTTCTACCTGGCGCTGGCCGCGGCGGTGGGTCACCAGATTTACGTCTGGTTCTGCTGGCGGACCCAGCTGCATTCCTCCCTGGTAACCAGAATACTGGGGAAAAACGCATTCAACTATTACGCCGCCGGCTTTATCTTCTTTATGTTATTCCGGGGCTCCATGATACTGCTGCTGGCCATCGCCAACCGGAACACCCTGGACATCGAACGCCTGCTGCTGACGGTGCTGGCCGTCGTCATCGCCGTACCGGTGCTGTACGTTCACTATTCGGTCGTCAGGCATTTTGGCTTCCGCCGGGCGATGGGCATCGACCATTTCGACCCGTCTTATCGCGGAGCGCCGCTGGTGAAAAAGGGGATTTTCCGGTTCACCAACAACGCCATCTACACTTACGGGCTGCTGGTGCTCTGGATACCCGGCCTGGCGTTCGGCTCCCGGGCGGCGCTGCTGGCCGCGCTGTTCCACCATATCTACATCTGGGTCCACTACTACACCACCGAGAAACCGGACATGGCGCGGATTTATGGCGTGGCTAAAAATCAACGACCCGGATAATCCCGGCCTGCTATTAATAAAGGAATAGCTTATATGTGACGATGCTAAAGACTCCCAACCATTTCATCACACTTTTTTCTGATTTTTTGATAATCTTTATCCCATCTTCCTGAGCCTTCAGGTAATATTACCCCTAAAATCCTTAATGCGCTTAACACTACCTGAATTAACCTAATTATTGTGACACGCCCTAAGCCAGCAGACATAATACCCCCCAATAAAATGTCCAATCCTACTCTTTCTCCGAGGTTTTTTCCTCCATATCGAGCTTCAAATGATTTTAAATTCGGGTGTGCATCACCAGACAGAAATCCATAATATTCTCTCAACTTCTTTAAAAGGCCCTCTCTTTTTTCCGGATCTTCCTCTAATTTACTAAGTTGTTTGTCCACTTCATTCTGCCAAATTGGCTTGCCGGACAGGAACTTATTAGCAAATTCCTTAGTATGGAAAAATAGATAGCATCTTGAAATTCGTTCATAACAACTTCTTAATAAATCACAGACTTCTGGGTAATAACCCAGCAAGATACCATGTCTTGCAAGCAGAATGTAATTGAAACAAGAGACAATCATGGCAATCGCTGCACGATTAGAATTATTATCTTTCCATTTGTCTATAAGGCTGTAAGCTGCTTGGAGTGATTCAACGTATAGAACTATTGCATCATCTAATAGCGTGATATCTTCACTAAGCTCTGATTCCGCTCGTTCAAGATTTTTTCTATCATCTATAATAATATTCTTCAATACATCTCTAGCTGGAAACTTGTGAAAATCATGAGACAAATGCCATATCTCTTCCATTGCATACCTCCATTACTTATTCTATATAATACACTTACCTCCCCGCCGCCACCCGGAGCCTCTCCCCATCGGTGGTAAAGTCAATCGTTCCGTGTTCATCGGTGCGGTAGATGCTCTCTTTCCCCAGCTTTCCTGCCAGGCGTTCGACCACCCCATCGTCCGGGTGGCCGAAGCGGTTGTCCGCGCCGACGCTGATGACCGCCACCCGGGGGTCGGCCACCGCCAGGAAACCGGGGGTGGTGGACGTATCCGAGCCGTGGTGGGCCACTTTAAGGACAGTGGCGGCCAGGCCGGCCCGCCGCCGCACCATCTCCCGCTCCCCCTCCCCCATGATATCCGAGGTCAGCAGGAAGCTGACGTCGCCATGACTGACCCGCAGCACCACGGCATTGTTGTCCACGTCCGACTGGCTTCCCTCCAGGGGAGGCAGCGACGGGTTAAGCACCTCGATTGCCACCCCATTTCCCAGGGTAATCCGCTGGCCGGCCCGGGCGGGGGTGCTCTCTATCCCCTTTTCCGCGACGGTTCGCTGCCACTCGTCGTACAGCGGCGAATCGTGGGGAAAGTCGGGAGCGAGCACCCGCGCCACGCGGTAGCGCCGCAGCACCTCCACCAGCCCGGCGAGGTGGTCCTGGTGGGGGTGGGTCAACACCACTAAATCGATGGTCCGGTCCCAGAAAGGCATCCGCCGTCCCAGCGCCCGGGTCACCGCTTGAGGACTCGGCCCGCCGTCGATGAGGACCTGGCGGCTGCCCTGCTGTACCAGGACGGCATCGCCCTCGCCGACGTCCAGGAAGCTGACGCGCAGGTTGCCGTCCGGCATTGATGACGCCGTAAAGGTAACCAGCACGGCGGCGGCCAGCAGGGGCACGATAACCAGTTTGCCGATTTGCGCCGGCGCGAAGGACAGGCTTCCGGAAGCCCCCGCCGCCGGACTGCGCCGCCGGCTCCGGCGGCGATAAAACCAGATAGCGGCGGCGAAAATAACATAATATCCCCATACGAAGGCGGGGCTGACCGAGTCGACGGCCACCGATGACACGGACGGGGCCGCCAGGCCACCGACGACCACCAGCAGGTAGGAGAGGAAGACCCAGGCCAGCCAGCCCACCACCTGTCCCACCGCCAGTACTCCCAGCCCCAGCACCGCCGCCAGCGCCCCGGCGATGATGATGCCGGGCAGGGCGGGCAGGGCCAGAAACGTGGTCAGCGGCCCCACCAGGGACACGATGCCGAAGTAGTAGGCCACCACCGGCCAGACGGCGATGACGGCCCCCAGGGTAGCGCTCAGGGTATCGACGATAACGTTGCCCGTGGCGGCGAGAGCGCCTTCTTCGCCGAGGGTCGCCGCCACCGCCCGCCGGCCCCGCTCGCGCAGGATGGGAAAGATAAATACCAGACCGGCCATGGCCAGGAAGCTCAGCTGGAAAGAGGCATCTCCGAGGATATAGGGGCTGAGGCCCACCATGACCGCCGCGGCGAAGGTCAGCGCCACGATGGCGCTGCGCTGGCGGCCCAGCCGCTCGGCGAGGAGGAACATGGTGGCCATGATGGCCCCCCGCACCACCGGCGGGTGGAGGCCGGTTATCAAAGCGTAGAGCCAGACGGCCGCCAGCGCCAGCCAGACGTAGAGGTAGCGCCGCCGCCCGAAGAGCCAGAGCCCCAGGCCCAGCACGACCCCCGCCATGATGCCAAGGTGGAGGCCGGATATCGCCAGGAGATGGGCGGCGCCGCTGCGGGAGAACGCTTCCCTGAGCTCCGGGGGGACGTTGGCGCGGATACCCAGGACAACACCCTGCGCCAGCGAAGCTTGCGGCTCCGGCAGGACTTCAGCTAGCTTTTCCGCGAGCTCACCCCTCAAGGAGTAAAGGGCGGCCAGCGGCGGGAAACCCCGCCCGGTTTCCCGCACCTCGATTTTCGGGTAGAACATCACGGTATAAATGCCCTGGTGCGCCAGGTAGCCCCGGTAATCGAAGTCATCCACCGGGGCCGGCGTCTCCGGCGCCCCCTCCAGGCGGAGGACGTCGCCATACTCATGGGCGGGGTAGCGGGGCACGAAGACCAGCGCCTTTCCCCTGACCTCCCGCCAATCACCGTCAACGAATATCCGGGCGGCGGACAGTGTGAGGCGGGTGCCGTTGTCCCGCACATCGGGGTCGGCGGACACCGTGCCCCTGATTACCATGGTGCCGGTGTCGTTATAGTAGCGCAGCCGGGCGGCATCGACGGCGTTGAGGCTGGCGAAGGAGTAAGCGGCCGCCCCCACGATGATGAAAATCCCCAGCGCAGCCAGGACAAGCGGCCGGCGGCGGGTGCGGGTAAAGAAGAGGAGTAACAGGGGGACCAGCCCGACGAGGGCGAGGGCCGGGGGCAGATGGAACTTTGACCCCAGCAAGACCCCGACCACCCAGACGCAGCTAAGAAAGACGAGTAACACTTATCCCAATCCTGAAAATCAGTCGGCGACGGTGATGAGGTGCCGGATGTTCTCTAAAGTGCCCGGGCCGATACCGGCCACCCTGACCAGCTCGTCGATGTCACGGAAGGGGCCGTGCTCCTCGCGGTAATCGATAATGGCATCGGCCTTCCCCTCCCCGATACCGGGCAGGGCCGCCAGCAGCCAGGCATCGGCGGTGTTGATATTGACCTTTTGAGGAGTTATGGTGTTGGACAGGGCGGGAACGACGAGGTCAATCCGGTCGGGGTCGGCGCCGGCGCTGATGCCGCCGGCCGCCCGGAGCAAATCGTCGACGCTGTCCCCCGCTGCCAGGGGGTAGCGTCCGGGGTTATTGACCTCGCCGCCGATATAGACGTTGCCCCGGACTTCCGCCTGCGGCTCCAGGGAAATCTCCACCCCCGGCCCCCGGTTTTGTCTTACCCCGATGACGATGCCGCCGGCGATGACGATTAGCACCAGCAGCGCCGCGAGGACAGTCCAGCCGTTGATAAACCTGCCTGAATTCATCGGATTTTTCCGGCCGCAAGATTCGCCATGACGATATAACAAACGCAGCAGTGGCGTCAATGGACGCCGCCGGAACCGGTTTCAGAAGATTTTACGAACCCCGCCCTGGATGGGAGGGGGCGGACCAAAACCCCGGGTCGGCGGGTCGGTAATCCCTACATTGGGCGCCCAGGAAGCCATCTTCAGCTTCTCGATTCTGTCGCCGCGGAGGAAATAGAGACAGAACATCTTGACGGTAATAAAATCGCCCGGCTGGAGAGGACCAAACGGGTAATCCGGCCTGTCTTTCGAGGCATGGAAATCCATGTCGATTTCCGCGAAGATGTTGTTTTTATTCTGTATCAGGACCTGAATGCGCATGATTTCACGGACGCCGTCATGGGCAAACTCCAGGAACTTGAGAAAGCCCTCTTTGCCCGATGCCAGAACCCCGTCTTCCTTGCCCCGGGCCGAACACACCACCAGGTCGTCCACCCAGAACCGGTCCAGCATCGCCCTGTCATCGCCGGAATTAAACGCCTCGACATACTTATAGAAGTCAAACATTTATCCCCCTTCGCTCGCGATGAGTTAACAGTTTCGTCCCCCGGCCATTCATTGCGGGATGCCCCGCCTGCCGCGGGACCGACGCTTTACCTTCAAGGGCCGGGCCTGGAGGTTGAGATTGGGGTGGTGGAGATAAAGTCAGACCCGGCCTACGGGCCTCTTAAAGCAGCGCGCAGCGCCTCTTCCGACTCCGCGGTAGTCACGGCGATTACCTGGTCGCCGGCCTGGAGAACGGTGTTGGACGCCGGCGCCCTGGCGCTGCCCTGGCCGGGGATAATCAGGGCCAGCTTGCTGCCCTTGGGCAGGGAAAGGTCCTTGACCGCTTTCCCCACCGTGGCGGAATCGGCGGTAATCTTGACATCAACGAGGACGAGTCCCTTTTCCTCGATGGTCAGCAGGTGGGTCACCGGGTGCGTCGGCACCTCCCGCTCGATGGCCTCCAGGATGAGGTCGGTGGTGCTGATGGTAACGTCCACCCCCAGTTTCCTGAACAGGGCGGCGTTCTGCGGGTTGCGCAGGCGGGCGATGGTGCGGGGCACGTTATGCTTGTGCTTGGCCACCTGACAGGCCACCAGGTTGTCCTCGTCATCACCGGTTACCGCCACGAACATGTCCGCCCTCCCCGTACCCACCTCGGCCAGGGTTGACGCCTCGCAGCCATCACCGCGGTAGCAGACGCTGCCGAGCTCGTCAGTAATGGTCTTGCAGATGCGGGCATCCTTTTCCAGCACCAGCACCTCGTGCCCTTCGTTGAGCAGCGCCTTGAGCAGGTAATAGCCCAGGCGGCCGCCGCCAATTACGATGATATACATAAGCTATTGCCTCATTCTTCCAGCTTTTCCCGCAGGAGCTGGGCGAATATCTTGGTGGGGCTCATGGTCTCCAGCCCGAGGGCGCTGTACATTTCCTCCCGCAGGGGGTCGTAAATACGGCACATCACCCGGGACACGTTGAACACGTGCTTGGCAATCTGGCAGGACATGACGTTGCGGTTGTCGCCCTGCGTCAGCGCCACGAAGACGTCCGCTTCCTCGATGCCCGCCTTCTTCAGCGCCTCGGCGTCGATGCCGTTACCGAAGAGGGCCGTCCCTCCGAAGGAAGACGGCAGCCGGCGGAAGCTGTAGGTATCGTTGTCCAGGACGGTAACTTCATGTCCGTCCTCGTCAAGCAGCGTGGCGAGCCGGGCCCCGACCCGCCCGCAGCCCATGATGATTATCTTCATATTTCAGACCTGACTTCGTGAAAAAATCGTGCTACTGCTGGTAGAGTATAACGGGGCAGGGAGAATTTTTCAAGACGTAAGGCACCACGTTCCCCAGGCTGAACTGGCCGAAGCGCACCTTATAAGTAATGCCCATCAGGATGAGGTCGATGCCCCGCTCCACCGCCTCGTCTACCACCGCCGGCCCGACCTCCCTGGCCTGGAGAACATCGGTCTCCACCTCGCAGTCCTCTTCCTCGGCGATTTTCTCCACGCGGTCGAGCACCTCCTCGGCACTCCGTATCTCCGAGTCGATTTCCGCGTCCAGCGGCAGGGCGCGCTTGATGGTCACCACCGAGACGGCCCAGACCTTGCCCTTGTCCCTTTTGGCCAACCGGCAGGCCAGCTTCATCGCTTCGTCATCGGCATCGCTGCCGACTACCGGCACGAGTATCTTTTTAAATTCCATTAACGTAACGCCATTTTTAGTCAAAGGCTATTATAACCTTATTGGGGAAATTCCACAATACCCTTTTTAACTTTTTTGTCGCTTCAGCGGCACCTGCCATTCGTCCGACGGCTTGCGGCGTCTGCGGCGGATATAAAGGTAGATGAGCACGCCGACGACCATCCAGCCGAGGCCCACCCAGCGACTGTAAGACTGGGTGACCAGGATGATGAGCCAGATGCCCGCGGTGGCCAGCAGACCGACCATGGCGCTCACCGGCAGCTCCCGCCCCTTAATCCTGATGTTCCAGCCGAGCTTGAACGGCCGCGGCATCTCCGGCTTGCGGATACGCAGGGCGAGTATGGAGGCGTGGGCGAACATGAAGGCCAGCAGCGACCCCACGGCATAGAGGGCACCCATGTTTTCAAAGACGTCCGCGGCGAAGAACCCCGGCAGCAGGATGACAATGGCGATGATACTGAAGACGATGATGGAGACATAGGGGGTCTTGAAGCGGGGGTGGATGCGGCTGAGCGCCGGAGGGACCAGGCCGTGGCTCCCCTGGGAGAAGGCCAGCCGGGAGATGCCGATGAGCCCGGCATTGGTGGCAATCAGCAGGATGGTGCCCGCCAGCACGGCAATCAGGGGCTTTAAAACGGTGCGTATCAGGTCGATGGGGAGGTGGAAGGCGATGCCGGCAACGGGGTCGCGGGACCACTCCGAGGCCAGCTCCTCGACGGGCATGGCCGAGAGCGATACCAGGGAAATACCGGCGAAGATAACCAGCACGGCGACAATCATCATCACCAGCGCTCGCGGCACGCTCGTCTCGGGTCGCTTGGTCTCCTCGGCCATCTGTGACATCGTTTCGATGCCGGTATAGGCGATGGTGGCCAGCGCAATGCCCAGGACGAGGTTCTCGCCGCTGGGCCAGTTATCGATAATCCGGTGGAGCAGGACGGTGGGATTAAAGAGCACGATGAAACCGATGACGACCAGGGAGACCTGGGTAAGGATATCGATGATGGTGGCCCCGACATTGACGAAGGACGTTTCCCGGATGCCGATGACGTTCAGGAGCATGAGGAAGCCGACGATTCCCACCGAGGCCCAGGTACCGATAAAGGGTGACGTCTTGAAGGGCTCCCAGAAGAAGCCCAGGTAGGGCGGTATGGTAAAAGCGGAGATGGAGATGGTGACGATGTAGCTCAGCATCAGCGCCCAGCCGGCGATGAAACCGGCCGTTTCCCCCAGGCCGTGGCGGGCAAAACTGGCCGAGCCGCCGGCTTCCGGCAGGGCGGCGGTACCCTCGGCGTAGGTCAGCGCCGTGAAGATAAAGAGCACCCCGGCGATGCCCAGCGCCACGGGGGTGGCCCCCATGGCCACCAGGGCCACGATGCCCAGGGCGTAGTAGATGGAAGAGCCGACATTGCCGTAGCCGGCACTGAAAACGGCGGGAATTCCCAGCACTCTTCTCAGGCGGAAACGTTTGATGCGGCGGGGGCGGAAAATCCTGTCCCCCGGCTTGGGGCGGTAAGTCTCCGGCATAACTCTCTAGTTGACCAATCTTATAAGGAACCCTCTGCGTACGATTATATATTATACACCATCATTGCACCATGTTCAGCCCCCAAGGCGACCGTCAGGGTCCTAATTTCAGGCAGAAAAACTCTTGACAAATGACACACTAATAGTTATAATATAGCCAATTGGCACTTTCGTAACAGGACTAAAGTAGTGTGATTATCAGGACAAGAGTCTTTGAAATGGCCATCGGACGCTACCAGAACCTGTCCGACCTGGCCAAAGCCATGGGGATATCCGTAAGCCAAATTTACCGGGTGCGCGAGGGTAAGCGCGGCATCAACGAGAAATTTCTCATCGGGGCCAAGAAGGCCTTCCCCGATTCCCGCCTCGACGAGCTGTTCTATTTCAAGTCCACCCAGAACCTGGAAAGGATGCCGGATATCACCGTCACCCGCCGCTATCACCACATCGTCCGGCAGTTTAACGCCGTCGACGCCTAGGACGGCTCCGGCGGCCCTTCAACAACAGCCTCTTCCGGCTCGACCTTGCGCAGGTCTTCCAGGCTGTCCAGGTGGTCGATGTAAATCGTCCCGTTCATGTGGTCTATCTCGTGCTCCAGGGCCTGGGCCAGCAGCCCCTCCGCCCTGAGGCGCACCGGCTTGCCGTCAATGCCCAGCGCCTTGACCGTGACGGCCTCCGAGCGGTTTATCTGCCCCATGTACCCGGGGAGGCTGAGGCAGCCCTCGGTGACCTGGCGCTCCCCCTTGCGGCGCACAATCTCCGGGTTGATGAGGATAATGTCCTCTTCCTCCGGCAGGCCGATGACGGTGATGCGCAGGGACACCCCCACCTGGGGCGCCGCCAGCCCTACCCGGCCGGGGTCGGCGTGGAGCGTCTCCCGCATATCGGACACGAGCTTTTTTATAGAGCGGTCGACGGCGCTGACCCTCTTAGCTTTTTTCCTCAAAACGGGGTCGGGCAGGGTGCGTATGGGCAGAACCGCCATAGCGTCTCCTTTATTAAGATGTACCGTAACGGCAATTTAAGTTTACTCAAATCAGGCTTACCGGGTCAATATCCACCGTCCAGCCCTGGGGGAACTGGATACCGGCCAGAAAGGAAGTCGGCTCCGGGCCGCGCAGCACCAGCTGCCAGCGGAACCGGCCCCGCAGGCGCTGTATAAAGGCCGGGGCGGGCCCGATAATGCTGATGCCCCCGATGCCTCTGGCATTGATTTCCCCGAGGAGGACTTCCTGCATCCTCTCGGCCTCCCTCCGGGAGGCGGCTTCGTTGGGGTGGGCGTAGAGCAGCCGGGCCAGCCGGACGAAGGGAGGGTTGTGTAGCTGGCGCCGGTATTCGATTTCCTCCTCATAAAAAGCAACGTAGTCATGGCGGGCGGCGGCCCTGACGGCATAGTGCTCCGGGGAGAAGGTCTGGATGACGACCCGTCCCCCGGCTTTTCCCCTCCCCGCCCGGCCGGCCACCTGGCTCAATAGCTGAAAAGTCCTCTCACCGGCCCGGAAGTCGGGCAGGTTCAAGCTGGTATCGGCGCTGACCACCCCGACCAGCGTCACCGAGGGTATGTCCAGACCCTTGGCCACCATCTGCGTGCCGATGAGTATCTCCGCCTCACGGTCGCGGAACTTCCGCAAAATGACCTCGTGCGCGGACCGTCCGGCGGTGACATCGCTGTCCCAGCGGAGGTGACGGGCGCGGGGGAAGGTGTACTTGACCTCCTGCTCCAGCTTCTGGGTGCCCATGCCCAGGAACCGCAGCTGGCGGCTGGCGCAATTGGGACAGGACTGGGGCACCCGCGTCTTGTAGTTACACTGGTGGCAGGTGAGGATGTCCCCGGCGATATGGTGGGCGAGGGGCACCTCGCAGCGGCGGCAGCGCAGCACGAAGCCGCAGTGACGGCACTGCACGGTAGTGGCGCCGCCGCGGCGGTTGAGAAAGAGTATCACCTGCTCCCGGGCGGCGACGGCCTCGTTGATGGCGCCGGAGAGCGAGCGACTGAACACGCTGCGGTTCCCGGCCTTCAGCTCTTCCCGCATGTCCACGACCTCCACCGCCGGCAGAGCGGCCCCGACGGCGGGCACGACCCGCTCCGGCAGCGTCAGCAGGTTGAAGTCGCCCTGCTGCGCCCGGTAGTAGGTCGTCACGTCCGGGGTGGCGCTGCCCAGGACCACCACCGCCCCGGCCAGCTCCGCCAGCCTGATGGCCGCGTCGCGGGCGTGGTAGTGAGGGGAGGTTTCCTGCTTGTAGGTCCACTCGTGCTCTTCATCGATGATGACCAGGCCCAGGTCCGGCTGGGGGGCGAAGATGGCACTGCGCGAGCCGATGACCACGTCGAACTCACCGCGCCGGATGCGGTGCCACTCGTCGAACTGCTCCCCCAGGGAGAGCCGGCTGTGGAGCACCGCCACGCGGCGGGGGAAACGGGCGGCAAAGCGCTCGATGGTCTGGGGGGTCAGGGCAATCTCCGGCACCAGGACGATGCCCTTCTTGCCCCGCCGCACCGCCTCCGCCAGCGCCTGTAAATATACCTCCGTCTTGCCGCTGCCGGTGACCCCGTGGAGCAGGAATACCGGCGGCGCGCCGGGCCCGTCCTGCATTCCCGCCCTGATAGCGTCAAAAGCCGATTTCTGGGCGGTGGTCAGGGACAGCGGTGAGGACGGCCTGATACCATCGTAGGAAATGGGCTCGCGCCGGACTTCGACCTCACTGAAGGTAACCAGCCCGCGGCGCTCCAGGGCACTGGCAGCGGCCTTAGCCACGCCGGTCTGTTTGCGGGCCTCCGCCCAGGCCACCGGCCGGGAAATCTCCTTGAGAAATTCGTAGAGGACGGCCGTTTTACCCGACAGTTTGGGGAGTTCCGCGGCGCTTTCCGTTAGACTTATGTAAAGTTCCTGCCGGGGCTTTATCCTCACCGGTTCCAGCTCGTAGCTTCTTTCCAGCCAGCCCTGCCGGACCAGCGCGGAGACGGCCGCCGCGGCCTTCCTCTTGCCCAGCGCCTTCTCCACCTGCCGCAGTGCTACCCTTTGAGACCCTACCACGTCGAGGACATGCCGCTGGTCGTCGTTGAGAGAGGAGACATCAGCGTCGGGCCGGGCCGCGCGGAGAAAAGCGAGGGCTTTCCTTTCGAAACCCGGCGGTAATACGAGGGAAACAGCGTCGAAGAGTGGCGCCAGATAGTAGTCGCTTATCCAGCGCGCCAGCGCCAGGTGATGGGAGGAGAGCACCGGCTCCGCTCCGATGACGCCGGCAATCTCCCGGGTATCGGGGACCGCCGGGACGGGAGCGAGCTCGATGACAATACCCTGGAGGACCCTTTCACCAAAGGGGACGAGCACCGCCTGCCCGGGGTGGAGGGTCATGCCCGGGGGAACGGCATAGCTGAAAGTCCGGCGCCGGGCAACCGGCGAGTTGACACTGACCTCAGCGTATTCCATCCCAGACTCCTGAGGCGGCCGGAGCGCGCCCGGCATGATATTAAATACTGACGCCGGCGGTCAGGCGGCGGCTTTATCTTCCGGCTTTTCTTCCCCGGGCGCTTCCGCCGCGGCCGGCTCTGCTACCTTCTCCGCGGCCGGTTCAGCTTCTTCTTCGGCGGCCGGAGCTTCGGTAACGGCTTCAGCCACCGGGGCTGCTTCCGCGGCTTTCCCCTCGACCACCGCTGCGGCCTTTTCCGCCACGGCAGCTTCAAGCGCCTCCTCGGTCATGACCTCTTCCGGCTCCATTACCTCTTCCGGGGCTGCTTCCAGCAACTCCTCGCCGACCTGCCGGGTCTTCCTCTCGACGCGCTTAATCTTGCGGCGGACCGCCTTACCGCTGAGGCCGCGCAGGTAGTAAAGCCGGGCCCGGCGCACCTTGCCCTGGCGCACCACCTCCACCTTCTCCACCAGCGGCGAGTACAGCGGGAAGGTGCGCTCCACCCCGATGCCGAAGGCGACGTGCCTCACCGTAAAGCTGGCGCCGACGCCACCCCGCTTCATCTTGAGGACGACGCCCTGAAAGACCTGGATGCGCTCTTTGCCGCCTTCCACTATCCGGGTGCTCACCCTCACCGTGTCGCCGGGGGCAATATCCGGGATTTTAGGGTTCCTTTTAACTTCCACCAGAGATGCAATATCCATACTAAGACTCCCTATCCTTATTGACCTGAGAACGCTCGGTTGTCAGGCGTTTTACCAGCTGCTTGTCTTCCCGGCCGAGGCTGGCTTTATCCAGCAGCTCCGGCCGGCGCTCCAGGGTGCGCTTGATAATCTGCTCGCGGCGCCACTTGGCGATGCGGGCGTGGTTTCCGGAGAGGAGCACCTCCGGGACCGTCCACCCGCGGAAGCCCGCCGGCCGGGTGTACTGGGGGTACTCCAGCAGGCCATCGGCATGAGAATCTTCCTGCGGCGATTCTTCCGAGCCCAGCACCCCGGGGATTAGCCGTACCACGGCATCGATGACCACCATGGCGGGAAGCTCCCCGCCGGTGAGGACGTAATCGCCGATGCTGATTTCGTCGGTGACCAGGTGCTCACAGACCCGCTCGTCGACGCCCTCGTAGTGGCCGCAGATGAAGACCAGGTGGCGGTGGCCGGAAAGCTCCCGGGCAATCGACTGCGAGAAGGGACGCCCCTGGGGCGTGAGCAGGATAACCGGCAAATCGTCGGCTTCCGGCCCGGCATCCCGCTTAATCGCTTCCACCGCCTCGAAGATGGGCTCCGGCTTGAGCACCATGCCGGCGCCTCCCCCGTAGGGGTAATCGTCGGCGGTGTGGTGCTTATCGTGGGTGTAATCGCGGATATCGACCGTGTTCAGGCTGACCAGCCCGCCGGCCACGGCCCGCTGGAAGATGCCGAAGCTGAAAGGCACCTCGAACATCGGCGGAAACAGCGTCAAAATATCGATGCGCATCACTCTTTTATTACCCTGGCACCCTGAACGGTATGCTCGGTTACCTCTCCCTTGATGATTTCCACGGCGTGGGGAACGGTCGGCAGTATCACCTCCAGGCATTCCCGGACGGCCCTGGGACTGCCCGGCAGGTTGACAATGAGGCATTTCCCCCGGAGCCCCGCCACGGCCCGGCTGAGCATGGCCATCGGGGTCTTTTCCAGGGACCGGGCCCGCATCGCCTCGGCGATGCCGGGGACGTTCCTATCAATCACCGCCAGGGTGGCTTCCGGGGTAACGTCCCGCACGGCCAGGCCGGTGCCGCCGGTGGTGAAGATAACGTCCATCTTACCCCCGTCCGCCCACCGGGCAAGTCTGGCGGCGATGACGTCCTTCTCGTCAGGGACGATGTCATAGTCAACGACGTTGCTGTCTATCCGCTCCAGTTCTTCCCGGATGACCGGGCCGCTTTTGTCCTGGCGCCGTCCCTGAGAGCCTTTATCGCTGATGGTGAGTATGCCTGCGTTCAACATAGCCATTCGTAAAACAAGATATATTTTACCATAACCGGGGCATACGTTTAAAGTATTGCCGCGTGTTACCCTGGCAAACAAGTCTGGTCTTGCTCTCCCCACTTTCTCCCCCCGCCCTTTACCCCCTCCATGATGCCGCAATGTGCCCTGAATAGCCCAAAAGTCCTGTCGTCTATCACAATTTCGTCACATTTTTTGAAAATTCCTGCTAAAAGACTTGACAAAGGTGGGCGGCTGTGTTATAAAATGGTGAAATATGGTAAATAGTGGTAGGTAGTGGTAACTATTTATGCCGACGTTTTACGGCGAGTTCGACTACAAGATAGATGACAAAGGACGGGTGCCTATCCCACCCCGGTTCCGTAATGCCCTGAAGGACGGGGTAGTCCTGACGCCGGGCGCCGAGAAATGCATCACCGCCTACACCATACCGGAATGGCGGAAAGTGTCCGAGAAGCTAACCGGCAGCGGATTGAGCCGCAGCAAGATGCGGCGGCTGAGCCGGGCGATTTTCGGGACCGCTTTCAGCACCAAGATAGATAACCAGGGACGCATCGCCCTGCCGGCACCGCTCCGGGAGCACGCTGAAATCGTTGAAGAGGTGGTTATCACCGGGGCCAATACGTACCTGGAAATCTGGAACAAGGTCCACTGGGAGGAAGAGAAGGAAATAAGCCAGGAGCAGGCCTGGCAGATAATTGAGAGCCTGGAGAATAGCTGATGATTAAGCACTGGTCAGCCTCCAGTCATACTCCGGTTCTCCTCTCCGAGGCCCTCAGGGCCCTGGCCGTCCAGCCGGGCGGCCGCTACGTTGACTGCACCCTCGGCAGCGGGGGCCATGCCGCCGCTATCCTGGACCACAGCTCGCCGGGCGGGCAGCTGCTCGGCATTGATGCCGACCCCAATGCCATCGAGGCTACCAAGGAAAGGCTGCAGCACTACCGGGACTCTATCAAGCTGGTCCACGATAACTTCGTTAATTTGCAGTCCATCTGCATCAAATACGATTTCTTTCCGGTGCACGGTATCATCTTCGACCTGGGGCTATCGTCTCTCCAGCTCAACGGCAACGGCCGCGGCTTCAGCTTCCAGCACGATGCCCCGCTGGACATGCGGTTCGATACCCGGCAGAAGGTTACCGCCGCTGACATCGTCAATTCCACCTCCGAGGCGAGGCTGGCCCACCTCATCCGGGCCTACGGCGAGGAAAGCCACAGCCACCGCATCGCCAGGCTAATCGTCGAGCACCGCCCGATAGAGACCACCCGCCAGCTGGCCCAGCTCATCGAGAGCGCTATCGGCCGGCGGGGCCGGCTTCACCCCGCCACCAAGACCTTCCAGGCGTTGCGCATCGCCGTCAACCACGAGCTCGAGCACCTGGAAGCGGCCCTGAGACAGGCGGTGGACCTGCTCGGCTACCAGGGCCGGCTGGTGGTGATAAGCTACCATTCGCTGGAAGACCGCATCGTCAAGCAGTTCATGCAGAAAGAAGCCCGGGGCTGCATCTGCCCGCCGGGGGTCCCGGCCTGCGTTTGCGGCCATACCCCCCGCCTGAAGCTTATCAATAAGAAGGTAGTTACCCCGTCCACCGCGGAGATTGACGTTAACCCGCGGAGCCGGAGCGCCAAGCTGCGGGCGGCCGAGCGCATCGTTTCCCAGGAAGACAGCTATGCTACCACCGAGGACCATGCCTTCTTGACCATCGCCAGGTCCCGCGGCTGGCGGCGGCCGGTCCTGCTGCAGAAGATAAAGATGGCCTTTTTAGCGGCCTGAAAATACCGGGAAGTCGGTAAAGGAGGGTTCCATATGTAATAACTGGGTAACCAACAGAGCAAATCCAGTTACTTAAGGAGGGCAGATGAAAAAGCGTCATGTTGTAGCTTCAATCGATGTGGGGACCACCAAGATTTGCACCATCCTGGCCGATGTCAGTGATGGCGATAGCCCGCGCGTGGTGGGCGTCGGCATTGCATCGTCCAAGGGGCTGCATAAGGGCCTGGTGGTCAATATTAATGAAGCCAGAGAGTCAATCAAAGAATCGGTGAGAAAGGCGGAGCAGGCCAGCAACTACAAGGTGGAATCGGCCTATGTCGGCGTTACCGGCCGGCACGTTACGTCGATGAACAACCGCGGCGTGGTTGCCATTACCCGCAATGACCGTGTCGTTCGCCCGGACGACCTCAAGCGTGTCCTGGCTTCCGCCCAGAGCGTCAAAACGGCCGGGGATAGAAGGCTGCTGCACGTTATCCCCCGCAGCTACGCCGTCGACGGCCAGGCGCACGTCAAGAACCCCGTCGGGATGCACGGCTTCCGGCTGGACGTGGAGACCCACGTCATCACGGCCGCCGTCACCTCCATCCAGAACCTGGTCAAGTGCATCCGCAGCATCGGGATAGACATCGAGGACCTGGTCCTCGAGCCCCTGGCCAGCAGCGAGGCTATCCTGACCGAGGACGAAAAACAGGTAGGCGTGATACTGGCGGATATCGGCGGCGGGACCACCGATGTGGCCGTCTTCCGGGACGGCAGCATCTGGCACACGTCCATCCTGCCGGTGGCCGGTTACCAGCTTACCCGTGACATCGCCATCGGCCTGGGACTGCCGTTTGACATCGCCGAGGAGATGAAGAAGAAGTACGGCAGCGTCATGCCCGTTTACGAGGGCAAGACGGATACCTCACCGGCCATCTCCAAGGACGGCCACGGGGTCTCCTACCAGGATTTGTGCGACATTGTCCGGGCCAGAGTCGAAGAAATCCTGAAGCTCATCATGCTGGAAATGCCCAGCTCGGACTATGAGGCCCTGGTACCGGCCGGCCTGGTACTAACCGGCGGCAGCGCCAACCTGGCTGGCATCGCCGCCCTGGGACGCGATATCCTCCGTCTCCCGGTAAGGGTAGGCGCCCCCACGGATGTTTACGGCATCGCTGACGTGCTGCGCGACCCGGCTTACGCCACCAGCGTCGGTCTCTTGCTCTGGGGGACCAAGCATGACGGCAAGAAGGCATGGAAGTCCGGCCTTTTCAGCGGCGCCCTGAACCGTCTGGCACACCAGCTCAAGAAGTTGTTCGTATAATATATAAAAATATCTGGACAAATTTTTTCACTCCAGTAAAAGGAGGAGGAGATGGCAAGAACAAGTTTTGTGGCTAATCCGGCTAAGATTAAGGTTATCGGTCTGGGTGGCGGCGGCAGCAACGCCGTGACCCGCATGGTCAGGGAGAACATCCAGGGCGTCGAGTTCATCGCCATGAACACGGACGCTCAGGCCCTGGCTATCACCGAGGCCCCGATTTCCATCCAGCTCGGCGCCAAGCTGACCAAGGGCCTCGGGGCCGGCGGCGACCATAACGTCGGCACCAAGGCCGCCGAGGAAAACCGCGACGAGCTCAAGGACCTCGTGTCCGGGGCGGACATGGTCTTCGTCACCGCGGGCATGGGCGGCGGCACCGGCACCGGGGCGGCCCCGGTGGTGGCGGAAATCGCCAAGCACAGCGGCGCCCTGACCATCGCCGTGGTCACCAAGCCCTTCACCTTCGAAGGGACCCACCGCATGGAGACGGCGGACGAGGGTATCAACAACCTCATCGATAAGGTCGATACCCTGATTATCATCCCCAACGACCGCCTGCTGACCCTGTGCGACCATAAGACGGGCGTGGACAGCGCCTTCAAACTGGCGGATGACGTGCTGCGGCACGGCGTCCAGGCCATCGCCGAGGTTATCACCACCCCCGGCATGATTAACCTGGACTTCGCCGATGTCAAGGCCATCATGAAGGACGCCGGCCCCGCCTGGATGTCCATCGGCAAGGGCACCGGGCAGAACCGGGCCATCGATGCCGCCAAGGAAGCACTGGCCAGCCCGCTGCTGGATGTATCCATCGAAGGGTCCAAGGCGGTGCTCTTCAACGTCGTCGGCGGCAACAACCTGTCCCTGTTCGAGGTCAACCAGGCGGCTGATGTCATTAAGGCCGCGGTGGACCCGGATGCCAACATCATCTTCGGCGTGGCCAATGACCCGACCATGGAGAACGAGGTCAAGATTACCCTCATCGCCACCGGGTTCCATGCCAAGATGGGCATGGGCAGGAGCGACGAAGAGGACGAGATTACCAAGCTCCTCAAGGGCATGAAGACCGAGGATGAGCTGGACGTCCCGTCTTTCCTGCGGCGCCCCCTGTTCAGCCACCGCCGGCACACCACCATGTCGGAGATGCCGGCGGAACCGGCCAAGCAGCGTCACTTTGATTAGAAATAAGTTGAATTAGCCATAAACGATAGCGCGCAGGTGAGCGGTTAGCGCACGCGAGGCCGCTCACCTGCTTATGCTTTTATTGACAAACCCCTCTCAACTCGTTATCCTATTTGTTATCCAGCAGCTTTAAGGCACGGGCCTCCGGTTAAAGCTGTCTCCGACCGGGTATGCGAGTAATTACGGGCAAGGCAAAGGGTCACCGGTTGAAGTTCCCCAGGGGAACGACAACCCGTCCGGCGACCGACCTGGTGCGCGGCGCCATCTTCTCCATGCTGGAGCACGTCGCCGATGACTGGTCTCAGGTGCTGGACCTGTTCTCCGGCAGCGGCGCCATGGGCATCGAGGCGCTGAGCCGGGGCGCCGGCTGGGTGGACTTTGTTGAAAACGAACCGCGGTGTTGTGGTATAATTAAGGAAAATTTAGAAAAGACCCGGCTGGCGGCCCAGGCCCATGTCTACTGCTGCAGCGTCAGCAAGGCACTTTCCTTTCTCGATAAGGAGTACAATATAATCTTGATGGACCCACCCTATTCCAACGCGTCAATCGGCGATTTCATCTCGCAGCTGGCAAACTCCCGACTCGTCGGGCCCGACACCACGTTAATGGTGACCCACTCCCCACGCTTAACCCTCGGTCCGCGCTACGGTGCGCTCAGCCTCTTTAGAGAGCAACGCCACGGGGACAGCTGCATCAACATTTACCGCCGGGAGGTGGCGCCGTGACCGTAGCGCTCTATCCCGGCAGCTTCGACCCGATAACCAACGGGCATATCGATATCGCCACCCGGGCGGCCAAGCTCTTTGATAAGGTCGTCATCGGCATCTTCTCCACCCCGGAGAAGCGCCTCACCTTCACGCTGGAGGAGCGCGTGGCGCTGGCCAAGCAGGCCGTGGCCCACCTGCCCAGGGTAAAGGTCATGCCTTACAGTAATATTACCGTGGACTTCGCCCGGGAGGTAGGCGCCCAGGTCCTGGTGCGCGGTCTGCGCATGAGCGCTGACTACGAGCGGGAGTTCGAGATGGCCATGCTCAACCGCAAGCTCTACCCGGAGCTGGAGCTTGTCTGCTTCATGGCCAGCCAGGATTACCAGTTCCTCAGCTCCAGCCTGATGAAGGAGGTCGCCAGCCTGGGCGGCGATATCAACGGCCTCGTCCCCAGGCACGTCGCGGCCGCCCTCCGTGAGAAGGGCGTGAGTAAAATGTAGCCTGCTTGCAGACGGAAATCCCCTGTTAGTATAATGTTTCCGGGAAGGACTCAGGAGGTAAATTGAATGGCGTATAAGATTACCGACGAATGCATCAGCTGCGGGGCCTGTGAGCCGGAGTGCCCGGTACAGGCCATCAGCGAGGGCGAAACCATCTACGTAATCGACTTTAATAAATGCGTGGAGTGCGTGGGCTACCACGATTCGTCCAAGTGCGCGGAAATCTGCCCGGTAGATGCTTGCATACCGGACCCGGACCACCCCCGTAAAACCTAGCCCGGCAAGGCACCGGAATACCCGGCTTGATTCCAGAATAGACCAGATTCAGGCGGTCTCCTGCCCGCCGGTCTCCGTGGGGTAGCTTTCCCTTTCCTCTCGGAACGGGTGAGCGGCGGGTGGTTTTTCCTCCAAACAATCAACGCGGGAAAGGCGCGTCCCGGGCCGGTTACTGGAAGCTTTGCTTTAAACGTCATTCTGAGGAACGGAGTGACGCAAGAATCCCCACCGCCCCTGGACCCTTCGCTGCGCTCAGAGTGACATTGATAAAGGCTTTTAGGGCAAAGCCGCTACTGGAAGAAAAAGCGGACCGAGTCGAACTCTGACGGCAGCAGGCCCAGCACCACCGGGAAGCCGTCCAGCAGCAATCGCGCCAGCGCGGAACCGGAGATGCTGTCCCCTATCCCCAGGAACTTCACCCACATGGTCAGCACCGCCCCACAGAAGATGGCGCCCACCGCGAAACCCAGGACGGCGCCGCCGAGGCTGTTCACCCAGCCCAGCAGCACCGCCGAGACCACTTTCTTTATCAGCGAGGCAATAATACCCGCCACGAGCATGACACCGATGAGGATGATGGCAAAGGCCACGACCCTGGCCAGGCCCGAATTGGAGATAAAGGTCAACGCCCCGGCCAGCTGCTCGTAGTAGTTGCCCGCCAGGATAACCCCCACCACCACGCCAGCCACCGTCAGCACCGTCTTGATGATGCCGATTTTCAGCCCCATCAGGGTGGGACCGGCGATGATTATCAGGATGACGATATCCAGCCAGGTCACGGCGGTGTGATGAACCCCCTAACGGTTTTTCCCATTCTACTACTCGTAGTGCAGGGCGTCAATGGGGTTGAGCCGGGCGGCCCGCATGGCCGGGTAGATACCGGAGACAAGACCGATAAAGACCGAGACGGAGATGGCCAGCACCACGATATCCGGGGAGACCAGGGCGCTGATGGTGATGCCGGCGGCCTCGGAAAAGGTGGAAATCAGCCAGGAGACACCCCACCCCCCGATGATGCCGACGGCACCGCCGGCCAGGCTGAGCATGGCCGCTTCCAGCAGGAACTGGAGCAGGATGTCACGCCGCTTGGCGCCGACGGCCTTACGGATGCCTATTTCCCGGGTGCGCTCGGTGACGGAGACCAGCATGATATTCATGATGCCGATGCTGCCCACCAGCAGGGAGATGCTGGCGATGGCCCCCAGAAGCACCGTGAGCAGCCCGGTGACCTGCTGTATCATCCCCATCATCTGCTCCTGCGTAAGGATAGTAAAGTCTTCCCGGTCTTCCTTGGTAATGCGGTGGCGGTGCCTCAACAGGTCCGCTATGTCCGCGCTGGTAATATCGGCTACGGTGGTAGATTCAATCTTCACGGCCAGCTGCTGCACGGCATCCTCGCCGCGGACGGTCCGCCCCGGGAAGAGGCGGGCCTGGTAAGTGGTGATGGGCACCACGACGATGGAGTCCAGGCTGACACCGAAGATTTGCCCGCCTTTTTCCTCCAGGACGCCGATGACGTCGAACTGGCGCCCGTTGACCTTGACCTTCTGTCCTACCGGGTTCTTTTCACCGAAGAGGTCCGTGGCGACCTTGCTCCCCAGCACGACGACCATGTCCCGGGAAGCTACGTTGCGTTCGGTGATGAACTGCCCTTCGGCGACGGGGTAGTTCATGACAAACTCGTAATCGGGGGTGGTTGCCTCCACAAAGCCGACGATGCTCTCATCCACCGTGGCGACCTCAACATAGTTTTCGATGACCGGGGCTACCCCGACGACCGAAGGTATCTCGCTGGCAATAGCCCTGGCGTCGTCCAGGGTGAAGCTGTAGGCGGCCGTCTGCATGGCGGCCAGTCCTTCCACGCCGGGCGTCTTAGAGGCGACATAAATCACGTTGGTGCCGATGTCTTCCAGGGTGGAGGTAATGGAGGCCTCGGCCCCCCGGCCCACCGACATCAGGGTGATGACCGACCCCACGCCGATGATGACGCCGAGCATCGTCAAGGAGGAGCGCAGCTTGTTGGCAGCCAACGACCTCATGGCGATAATGAAGGACTCGACAAATTTCAAAGTATAACTCCCCGGTTATTAACTAATCACAGGCCGCCGATTCGACCGCTTTATCCTCGATAATCTTACCGTCCATCAGCCTGACGATGCGCCTGGCCTGCGAAGCCACGTCCGGCTCGTGCGTCACCAGGACGATGGTGATGCCTTCCTTGTTCAGACGGCAGAAGATGGAGATAATCTCCGCCGTAGCCTTGGTATCCAGGTTGCCGGTGGGTTCGTCCGCCAGGATGAGTGAGGGGTTATTGACCAGTGCCCGGGCGATGGCCACGCGCTGCTGCTCGCCGCCGGAAAGCTCGGAAGGCTTATGGCTGGCCCGCGCCTTCAGGCCGACCCTGTCCAGGGCCTCCATGGCCCGCTGGTGTTTCTGGCCGCCGCCGGCGTAGATGAGCGGCAGCTCCACGTTGGATACGGCCGAGGTGCGCGGCAGCAGGTTGTAGGTCTGGAAGACAAACCCTATCTTCCCGTTTCGCATCACGGCCAGCTTGTTATCGTTTAACTGGCTGACGTCAACGCCCTCCAGGGTGTAGCGGCCGCCGGTGGGCTTGTCCAGGAAGCCGATGATGTTCATCAGGGTGGACTTCCCGGAACCGGAGGCGCCGATGAGCGCCACCATCTCGCCCTGCTTGACGCTGAGGGTTACCCCCTGAAGGGCCGGCACCTCGACGTCGCCCATGCGGTAAATCTTGGTGATATTTTCCAGCTCAATCATGCCGTTATCCGGCGACATGGCTCATACTTTCCTTATTTTTAATTAAAAGAAGCTCGTCGAGGGCGTTTTTATCCTGACCTCCACCACCACCGTTTCGCCTTCGCTCACCCCGTTGACAATCTCCGCCTGGCGTCCGTCATCCAGCCCGACCGTCACCGGCCTTTCCTGCACCTGCTCGTTGACCATCACCCTGACAATCGTCTGTCCCTCCGCGTCGCGGGTAACCGCCCGGCTGGGTACCACCAGGACGTTTTTCCGTTGCTGCGCCACGATGGTCGCCGAGGCGCTCATACCAATCTTGATTCCGGAGTCGGCGGGGGCTTCCAGCCCAACCCTGACCTGGTAGAGGACCACGCCGCCGACCTCCACAGGCACGGGATAGACCGCCGTGACGGCGCCGGTAAACTTTTTATCGGGCAGGGCATCAACCTCGATGGCGGCCTCCTGGCCCTGTAACACCAGCGGTATATCTATCTCGTCGACCTGGATTACCAGCTCCAGGTGCCCCGGACTGATCATCCGGACGATGGTGGTGGGGGCGAAGGTGGGCGCCGGGACCATGTCTCCCTCCCTGGCCATGACCGCCGCCACAACGCCGTCGAAGGGGGCGGTGATAACGGCTTCGTCAAACTGCCGCCGGGCATCGGCCAGCGACTTCCGGGCCAGGTCCACCGCCTGCTCGGCCTGGCGTACGGTCTGCCCGGCCGACATTACCTGGAGTTCCTGAAGAGCGATGTCATCGGCCAGGCCATCAATGTTACTCCTGGCCTGGTCAACGCCCAGCTTGGCGGCCTCCAGCTGCTTCTTCCTCAGGTTGGTCTGCCGGCTGTCATAGCCGGCCAGCGTACTATCGTAGTTGGCCTGCGCAGCTTTCACCCGGTCCTGGGCATTGTCCAGCGCCACCAGCCAGTCGTCCAGGCTGGCGCCGACTACCTCCTGGGTCATCCGCTTGACGTAGTCGTACCAGGCCCTGGCCTTGTCCAGCTCCGCCCGTACCGCCTCGAAGTTTACCGCGGTGATACCGGCTTCAAGGGCGTTCTGCGCCGTGTCCCGGGCTATCTCCGCGTTAAGCAGCGCCAGCTCCAGGGCTTCTTCAGACTCCCGTGTGTTCTTGAGGTTATACCCGGCGGTGGCCTCGGCGAGCCGCGCCTGTGTCAGGCTTACCTCGGCCTGGGTTACGGTCATCTGGGCCTGGTTCATGGCCAGCTCCAGGGGGGTGGTATCCAGCCCGGCCAGCACATCGCCGGCCATGACCTTATCACCTTCCTCTACCTTGATGGTTTCCACCTTGCCGCCGCTGCCGAAGCTGAGCCGCGCCTCGCGCGAGGTCTCTATCTTGCCGGAGCCCGTCACGCTCACCGCCACGTCACCCCGCGTCACCGTCACCAGCTGCCGGCTGATGGTGTCCCCTCCCCCACCCGATTGGCAGGCGGTCAGTCCGGCCAGGGCCGCCAGGGCTAAGGCCAGCATGAGACCCGTAATAAATTTCCTTTTCATCTAACTCCTCCGGGTTTGCCGATATACATCGTCAATCTTTGCGCCCGCGGCGGCGCCATTTCTCGTAGCGCTCCATAAGAACGGGGAACTCCTTTTCCAGGAACGCATAGCAGTCGTGCATTTGCTCCAGCCACTGCCGCCGCACCGAGGGTTCTTTCTTCATAAAGCGCAGTCCCCGCTCGGACAGCTCACGGAACATCTTGATTTCATCCTGGAGACCGTGCCGGATGGTCTGGCGCAGGGCGTCTTCCCGCAGGCGAAAGTGGTCATGCCTAACCCCGGGGATGACGAAACGCTCGATTAGCCCTATCTGGACGAGGAGGCGCACCGTGGTGCTTATCGACCCCTTGCTGGCCATGAGGACCTCCGCCAGCTCCGCCGGGGACTGGTAAGGGGGGTCGGAGATGAGGAGCCAGCCGAACATGCGGCCGGCCATGCGGGGCAGGCCGGTCTTTTCAAAGACCAGTCCCACCTCTTCCACGAAATTACGCTCTTCGGCGCGCAGGTTAGCGGGCATATCTATCACCGACATTATATTAGTGATATTATAATCTTTATAGTAAGTTTTGTCAATACTGAACATTCTAAATTACGGGCTTTTTTATCAAAATTACATGGAAATTACCCGGGGAAATGCCCTGCCCTAGCTTCCCAGCTCTTTTGCCCGCCGGTGAGCCGCCCTCACCGCGTCCGCCACCAGCCCGGCAAAGCCCCCCGCCTCGAAGACACCCAGGGCTTTCTCCGTGGTGCCGCCTCTGGAGGTGACGTTGCGGCGCAGCTCCGCCGGGGGCCTGCCTGACTTTACCATCAGGTGGGCCGCCCCCAGCATCGTCTGGGAGACGAGCGCCTCGGCTTCCGGCCGGGGCAGGCCGAGGCCCACCGCGGCATCAATCAGCGCCTCCGCCAGCAGGAAGAAATAAGCCGGCCCGCTGCCGCTGACCGCCGTGACCATGTCCAGGCAGGCCTCGTCGGCGAAGTATATCTCTTTACCCATGGCGCCGAGGATGGCCCGCGTCCACTCTTTCTGCTCGCCCGTCACCGCGGCGGTGGCCGTCCAGCCGCTGGCTCCGTAGCCCACCTGCGCCGGCATGTTGGGCATGACCCGCACGATTGAGTCGTGCCCCAGGCTGGCGGACAGTTTTGCGATGCTCACCCCGGCCATGATGGAGAGGAGGAGCTGCCCGGGCTCAAGATTTCCTTTCAAAGCGGCGGCGACCTCCGGCAGGTTCTGGGGCTTGACCACCAGGACGACGATATCCCGGCCGGCGGCGGCCTCTTTACCACGCTGCCCTACCGCCACCCCGTAGCGTTTTTTGAGATAGTCGAGACGTTCGCGGCTGATATCCGCCACGGCGATACCGGCAGGGTCGGCGAGCTTTTTTCCCAGCACCGCCTCGAGCATGGCCTCCCCCATATTCCCCCCACCGATGAAGGCTATTTTCATTTTTATCGGACCCACCCCTGCTTCACGCACTTTATTTTACCACTATATTAACCAGTTTGCCGGGTACGTATATTATGTTAAGTATTTTCTTTCCTTCACAATGGGTGCGTACTTTGGGCTGGGCGAGGGCCAGCTTCCTGGCCTCGCCTTCGGAGATGGATACCGGCGCCGTCAGCTTATCGCGCAGCTTGCCGTTGACCTGGATGACCAGGGTAATCGCCTCCTCCCTGACGAGGGCCTCGTCCCACCGCGGCCACGGCTGGTTATGGATACTGTAGTCGCGGCCGGTCTGCTGCCAGAGCTCCTCGGCGAGGTGGGGGGCGGTGGGGGCCAGCAGCCGGAGCAGCGTTTTTACGGCCTCGTCCCAGCCCTCCCGGCTGACGCTGCCGGCTTCCCTGACCTTGCCCAGGAAGTTGGAGAACTCCATCAGGGCGGCAATCATGGTGTTGAAGCGGATTTTCTCGTAGTCCTCGGTGACCTTTTTAATGGTCTGGTGGGTCAGCCGCGCCAGCTCTTCGCCGCTGCCGGCCGTCCCGGCGGGGCTATAGCCGTCCCGTACCAGGTTCCAGACACGGTTGAGCCAGCGGCTGATGCCGCTGATGCCGCTATCGTCCCACTCGCCGCCCTGCTCCCAGGGCGCCACGAACATCAGGTAGGCGCGCACCACGTCCGCCCCGAGTTCGGCGACGTAGGTATCCGGGTTGACCACGTTGCCGCGCGACTTGCTCATCTTCTGGTGGCCGGCAATGATGGTGCCCTGGTTGAACAGCTTCAGGAACGGCTCCCCGAAGTCGATGATGCCCATGTCCCGGATGGCCTTGGTGAAGAACCGGGCGTAGAGCAAATGCATCACGGCGTGCTCGGCGCCGCCGGTATAGAAGTCCACCGGCAGCCATTTTTTCACCTTGTCGGCGTCGAAGGCGGCCCCGTTTTCCCGGGGGCTGGCGTAGCGCAGGAAATACCACGACGAGCACATAAAGGTGTCCATGGTATCTGTCTCCCGCCGGGCCGGGGCCGAGCACCGCGGGCAGGTGGTTTTGACGAATTTATCATTGTATTTCAGCGGAGATTCCCCGGTGGGCTTGAACTCCGCATCTTCCGGCAGCAGCACGGGCAGGTCCTTTTCCGGCACGGGCACGATGCCGCACTTTTTACAATAAATCATGGGGATAGGCGCGCCCCAGTAGCGCTGGCGAGATATAAGCCAGTCCCGTATCCGGTAGCTGACGGTGCGTTTACCCCACCCCTTTTCCTCCAGGTACCGGGAAACCTCCTCGATGCCCTTCCCGCTGGGCAGGCCGTCGAACCGGCCGGAGTTCACCATCGTTCCCGGTTCTACGTAGGCCTCCTGCAACGGCTTACCGTTCCAGTCCGGCGGCGCGATGACCACCGGAACGCGCAGCCTGTATTTTTTAGCGAAGGCGAAATCGCGCTCGTCGTGGGCGGGCACGGCCATTACGGCGCCGGTGCCGTAGCTCAATAGAACATAGTCGGCTATCCAGACGGGCACCTTCTCCCCGTTGAGTCGGTTGAGGCAGTAAGCCCCGGTGAAAACGCCGTCCTTTTCCTTCTCCGTGGAAAGACGCTCGATTTCGCTCTGGCGCTGCGACCGGCCGATGTAAGCCTCGACCTCCGCCTTCTTCTCCGGCGAGGTCAGCCTGCCCACCAGCGGGTGCTCCGGCGCCAGGACCATGAAGGTCACGCCGAAGGCGGTATCCGGGCGGGTGGTGAACAC
>Ga0154784_1089_pt1 | contig 27695 bp, 28 predicted proteins | sample Rifle2008BG16ft_FD_105792 | JGI IMG/M metagenome (GOLD analysis project Ga0154784, IMG submission 105792) | Chloroflexi bacterium RBG_16_60_22 | reverse complement strand
TTAATCCCCCTTTTTCAAAGGGGGAAATAAGACCCGCCTTAACCCCCTTCCCTTTCGTAAAGGGAAGGGCAGGGGTTAGGATTTCATAACTCCCCCACGGGCTAAGCCGCGGACGGTGCGAGGGCGGTTCGGGTGGGAATAGATATCATACGAGGGGAGGCGGGGCAGTAAGACAACTTGAAGGCGGTGGCGGAATTAAAAATTATTTACCGCCGGAGGAAGCAACGTACCGGTAATAGAGGTCACAGGCCTCCGCCTCATCCAGCGTGCCCTTGACGATGGCCCGGCCGTCCGGGAAGACGAGAATCTCTTTATCGTCGATGCCGAAGCCAAGCATATAGCTGTTGCCGCTGACCTCGCCGGACTTGCGGAGACGCGCCGCCAGGGCTTTCAGGTCTATTTTACCGGCCCGGGTATCGACCACCTGAATCGAGCGACTCTGCCCGCAGAGCGAGGTGGTCCGGACATGGAACTTTTCCGCCAGGAACTCGTACTTGCCCCGGCAGGCGGGGCAGTCGGGGCGGCGCTCCAGGTGGAGCCTGTCGAACGTTCCCTTCCAGGCGTCGATGATGACGAGGTCGCGGTTGATTTCTGCCGGGTTGATGAGGAGCTTCATGGCCTCGGTGGCCTGCAGCGCGCCGATAACGGCCGGGACGGTCCCCAGGATGCCGGCCGTCTCGCAGGTGGGCGTGATGGCGGGGTCGGGCAGGGTGGGGCTGATGCAGCGCAGGCAGGGGGTCCGGCCCGGAACGATGGTCATGGTCATCCCCGTGGTGGCGATGGCGCCGCCGTAGACCCAGGGAATTTTGTGCTTGAGAGAGACATCGTTGATGAGGAAGCGGGTGCCGGCGTTGTCCAGCCCGTCCAGGATGACGTCGGCGCCGGAGCAGAGCTTTTCGATATTGGTGTAGTTGACGTCGGCGACGATGCCTTCGACCTCAACGCTGGAGTTGGCCTTCCGGAGGTGGGCTTCCGCCGCTATGGCCTTGGGCAGCCCGGCTTTAATATCTTCCTCGTCGAAGAGGACCTGCCGCTGGAGGTTGTGCTCCTCGATGAAATCGCGGTCGACGATGCGGACCTTACCCACCCCCGCCCGCACCAGCAGGGTGGCGATGTGGCTGCCGAGGGCCCCGCACCCGATAACGACCGCGCCGGAGGCGATGAGCTTCTGCTGTCCCTCCTCGCCGATGGACGGGAGCATCGTCTGCCGGGAATAGCGGTTCCTCAAGTGCCTGTCCATCATGCCACCGTTTCCTGTCCCGCCACGGTTCGGGTCAGCCCTCGATAATATCGCCGGTGACCGGGTCGACCCTGATGCCCTTGGACTCCAGCCAGGCGATGCCGGCCTCGATGTCCTTTTCCTCGCCTTCAAGCTCCAGCATCACCCAGCCCTTGGCCTCCGAGATATCGGCCTGGCGGATATTGGGCAGCAGGTTGAACTTAACGCCGAGGTGGAATATCAGGGGATCTTTAATCTTCTCGGGCGGGAAAGTGAACATTACCTGTCTCTTCGCCATCGGCTCTTTCTCCTTCGCACATTATAATACACTCAGGCGGAAACGTTAAGCAGTTCCTCCACCGATGCTACCGTCGGCTTGACCGCCAGGGGCCTGACGATGTCGGTGAGTATCTCCTGCGTCCGCGGGCCGGCGCCGGTGATGAAGGCCACGGTGAGCTGGTCGCGCTTGATGCTGCCGGCCGCGGCCAGCTTTTTCAATGAGCCGATGACCACGCCGCCGGCGGCCTCGGCGAAGATGCCCTCCGTCTGGGCCAGCAGCCTTACCCCGGCCAGGGCCTCCTCATCGGTGACGGAGCAGCCCCCCCCGCCCGTCTGCCGGGCCACCCGCAGCGCGTAGTAGCCGTCCGCCGGGTTGCCGATGGCAATCGACTTGACGATGGTCTCCGGGATGACCGGGTTGACGTGCATGCTGCCGGCGTTGAAGGCGTTGACGATGGGCGAGCTGCCGGCCGCCTGGGTGACGAACATGTGGGTATCCACCGAATCGATAAGCCCCAGCATGGCCAGCTCCTCCAGCCCTTTCCAGATACGGGTGAAGAGCAGGCCGGAAGCCGCCGGCGCCACGATGCAGTCCGGGGCGCGCCAGCCGAGCTGCTCCGCCACCTCGTAGCCCAGGGTCTTGCTGCCCTCGGCGTAGTAGGGCCGCAGGTTGATATTGATGAAGCCCCACTTGAACTTATCCGTAAGCTGGCGGCAGAGTCGGTTGACGTCGTCGTAGCTGCCGTCCACGGTGAGCAGCACCGGGTTATAGACGGCCGCCCCCACCAGCTTGCCCGCCTCGACGTCCGCCGGGACGAAGACGTAGGCCTTGAGGTTGGCCCGGGCGGCATGGGCGGCCACGCTGGCGGCCAGGTTCCCCGTGGAGGCGCAGGCGATGGCGTTGAAGCCGAACTCGACGGCCTTGGTGGCGGCCACCGAGACGACCCTGTCCTTGAAGGAGAAGGTGGGGTTGAGACCGTCGTTCTTGACATAGAGGTTGTCCAGTCCCAGCTCGCGGCCGAGGTTATCCGCCTTCGTCAGCGGCGTGAAGCCGGTGCCGATGTCCACGGGGTCGCTCTCGATGGGCAGCAGCTCGCGGTAGCGGTACATGCCGGGCGGTCCCGCCGCCAGCTTATCGCGGCTCACCGCCGCGGCCATCGCCTTGTAGTCGTAGTTGACCTCCAGCGGGCTCAGGCAAAAATCGCAGAGGTTGAGCGGCTTGAGCGGGTATTCGCGGCCGCACTTCCGGCACCTCAGGGTCGTCGCGTGAGACATTCCAACCACCTCCTTCTATCCGGGCTCCAGGGCCTGGCGCAGGTCGGCGATGATATCATTGATATTTTCCAGCCCGACCGACAACCGGACCAGGCCTTCCGTGATGCCGGCTTTCTCGCGGTGCTCCCGGGGCATGGAGGCATGGGTCATCGTGGCCGGGTGGGCCACCAGCGAGGCGGCCCCGCCCAGCGACTCCGCCAGGAGGAAAAGCTTTACTTTTTTCAGGAAGGCGTAGGCGGCCTCGGTGCCGCCCTTGAGCTCGAAGGCGACCATCCCCCCGAAGCCCTTCATCTGCCGCCGGGCTATATCGTGCCCGGGGTGGGACTTCAGGCCGGGGTAATAGACCCTGGACACCGCCGGGTGGCTGCCGAGGAAATCGGCGACGGCGGCGGCGTTCTGCGCGTGCTGTTTTACCCGCAGGGAGAGCGTCTCGATGCCGCGGAGCACCAGCCAGCAGTCGAACGGCGAGGCGCAGGTACCCATGGCGTTGAGCAGGAACTGCACCCGCTCGGTAAGCTCGTCGGTGGTGGTCACCACGGCGCCGCCGACCACGTCACAGTGGCCGTTAAGGTACTTGGTGGTGGAGTGGACGACGAGGTCGATGCCGTAGTCGATGGGCCTTAAAAACACGGGGGAGGCGAAGGTATTATCGATGGCCGTGAGCAGGCGGTGCTTTTTAGCGACGTCCGCCACCATCTCCACGTCGGTGATGTTGAGCAGCGGGTTGGAGGGCGTCTCCAGCCAGACCATCCGGGTGTTGGGCCGGATGGCGGCCTCGATTTTACGCCGGTCGTTAAGCCTCATGAAAGTGGTCTCCACGCCGAGGGGCCGCATCACGTTCTCCAGCAGGCGGAAGGTCCCGCCGTAAACGTCGTCGCCGCTGATAACGTGGTCGCCGGCCTTGAGCAGGTGCAGCACGGTGGTCTCGGCGGCCATGCCGGTGGCGAAGCAGAACCCCGCCTTGCCCCCCTCCAGCTTCGCGATGGTCTCCTCCAGGATTTTACGCGTCGGGTTGGCGGTGCGGGAGTAGTCATAGCCCCTGTTTTTCCCGACATCGTAGAAGGCGAAGGTGGACGTCTGGTAGATGGGCGTGCCGACGGCACCGTAGGCGGGGTCCGGCCGCTCTCCGGCGTGGATGCTCAAGCTCTCTATCTCCATGTTGACCTCCCTGTTTTCCCCGGATAAATATCACTGTCCCCGGTGGTAACCGGTTAAATATAGTACATCTCGCCGGCGTTCTTGTCCTTGATTTTCTGGCGCTCTACCAGGTCTTCCAGCGTGGTGCTCTCCAGGACCTGGCGGGCGGCCCGGTCCAGCTCGGTCCAGAGGTCCCGGGTGGCGCAACCGCGGGAGCGCTCGCAGACCTCCGGCCGGTCGATGCATTCCACCAGCGGCGACGTGCCTTCCAGCAGGCGGATAACCTCGAGGAGGTTTACCTGCTGCGGCAGCCGGGCCAGCAGCACGCCCCCGCCCACGCCCCTCAGGCTCCGCATCACGCCGGCGCCCACCAGGGGGGTTATCAGGCGCTTCAGGTAGGCCAGCGGTATCTGCTGGCGCCGCGCGATGTCCCGCAGCGGCACCGGCCCTTCGCCGTTGTGCATGGCGATGTCCAGCAGCACCCTCGTCCCGTAGCGTCCCCGGCTAGATAGTTTCATCGGCTTATTGGTGATAAAGGTGACTATCTTAGTCTACAAACTCCGACCCTTGACTGTCAAGTATTGGCAGCCTGCCGGCCGTTGTAGTGACGCCTGGAACGGAAAGTAGTATCATTTAATCAGGATGGTAACGGAAAACCGGGAGACGAAGTCGGCACGGAGGCGCTATGACAGAAACGCGGCGCTCTACGACCTCATGGAGGGGGTGGTGGAGATGACGCGGTACAGTCGCTGGCGCCAGATGCTGTGGAGCAAGGTGGAGGGGCAGGAAGTCCTGGAGGTCGGGGTGGGCACCGGCAAGAATTTCCCCTACTATCCGGAGAACGCCAGCGTTACCGCCGTCGATTTCAGCGAAGGAATGCTGCGGCGGGCCAGGGACAAGGCGGCCCGGCTTGGGGTCAGGGTCCGCCTGCTGACGATGGACGTCCAGGACCTCCGGTTTGAGGACGCCAGCTTCGATACCGTGGTGGGCAGCTTCGTCTTCTGCTCCGTCCCCGACCCCGTCCGCGGTCTGACCGAGGTGGCGCGCGTCTGCCGGCCGGGGGGCAAAGTGCTGCTGCTGGAGCACGTCCTCAGCGCCAACCGCGTCCTGGCCCGGCTGATGGACACGGTCAATCCCCTGGTGGTGCGTCTGATGGGAGCGAACATCAACCGGAAGACCGTGGACAATGTCGTCCGGAGCGGGCTGGTGGTGGTCAGGGTTACCGACCTCGCTGCGGGAATCTTCAAGCTCATCGAGGCGAGGAAGAGCATCAAGTAAGCTGGACGTTAGTTATTGTCAGCGGGAGTACCGCTCTTCCTTCCAGGGGTCGCCGCGGAGGTGGTAGCCGTTGGACTCCCAGAACCCCGGCCGCTCCTCGGCCATGAACTCAATACCGGTGACCCACTTGGCGCTCTTCCAGAAGTAGAGGCGCGGCACTACCAGCCTCACCGGAGCGCCGTGCTCCGGCAGTATATCCCGGCCGTCGTGTTTCAACGCCAAGAGGACATCCGGCTGAAAGAAGTCGTCCGCGGAGAGGTTGGTGGTAAACCCGCCGGCCCCGTGGACCATGACGTAGCGGGCCTCCGGCTTGATGCTCACCAGGTCCCTGATGACGCCGGTGCTCACCCCCTCCCAGAGGTTGTCCAGCTTCGACCAGGTGGTGACGCAGTGGATATCGGAAAAAACCTTGACGTGCGGCAAAGCCCGGAACTCGTCCCAGGTCAGCGTCCGTTCCTTTTCCACCAGCCCGAATATTTTAAAAGTCCAGCCGGCCACGTCTATTTTATGCGCTGTACCGTAGTGCAGCACCGGCCACTTTTCCGTCAGCTTCTGGCCGGGGGGCACCCTGTTTTTCCTGGCCGTGTCCGGGCTCTTGATGATGTCAGCTTCCATGATACCGCCTTTATTTCCACCTTAGCACAGTCCGGCCGGGAGTTCAAAACCCGCCCGCCGGCCACTTGAGCATTTGGGCCGTTTGCCGGATAATAGACTTGTCATGAAAGCGGAAATCATTACCAGCGGCACCGAGCTGCTGCTCGGGGAGGTCACCGACGTCAACACGCCTTTCCTGGCCGGTCAGCTGGCCGCGCTGGGCATCGACCTCTATTATTCCTCCACGGTAGGGGACAACTTCCGGAGGTTCTCCGGGGTGCTGCGGCAGGCCTGGGAGAGGTCGGACCTGGTCATCATCACCGGCGGCCTGGGGCCCACCCAGGGGGATATCACGCGGGAGGTCATCGCCGGGATGCTGGGGGAGAAGACCAGGGTGGACGCCGACCTCAAGAAAGAGGTTGAGGCTTTCTTCTCGCGGCGCGGTCTGGAAATGCCGGAGAACAATATCAAGCAGGCCACGGTGATTCCCTCGGCGGTGGCCCTGCACAACGCCGCCGGCACGGCCCCGGGCTGGTGGGTGGAGAAGGAGGGGCGCATCATCGTGACGATGCCCGGTCCCCCCGCCGAGATGCAGGAGATGTGGCACCGCCACGTGCTGCCCCGGCTCAGGGAGAAGAGCGGGGCGGTGATACTATCGCGCACGCTCAAGACGTGGGGCCTGTCCGAGGGTAAAGTGGATGAGCTGGTGACGCCGTACCTGGGGTCGGCCAACCCGACGCTGGCCCTCTACGCCCGGCCGGACGGCATCAACCTGCGCATCACGGCCAAGGCGGCCACCGAGGCCGAGGCCGGCGCCATGCTGGCGGCGAGGGAGGGTGAGGTGAGGGAGATACTGAAGCACCATGTCTGGGGTGCGGATGCCGCTACCCTGGAAGGAGTGGTGGGGAAGCTGCTCTGCGACCGGAAGCTGTCCCTGGCCGTCAGTGAGTCGCTGACCGGCGGCCGCCTGAGTTCCACGCTGAGCGGCACGCCGGAGGTCGCCGGGTGTTTCAAGGGCGGTATCGTGCTGACGACCGACGCTTCCGGAGTCGGGAATGAAAACGCCGCCGCGATGGCCCGGTCGGCCCGACTCCAGTTCGGGGCGGATATCGGGCTGGCCATCGCCGGGTTTTACCATGATGACCCCGGCGCGCCGCGGGGCAGTGCCTTCATCGCGGTGGACATGGAAAAGGAAAGCCGCTCGGCCGAAGCCCCCGGCCTCCCCGGCCGGGTGCCGCTGCGTATCAGCCGGACCATCAACCACGCCCTGATTTACCTCCGCGACTTCATAGAGTCGCTCCCGGCGTAGGCGTTGGCCACAGCCCGTGGCTCAGTAGCGCACGTAGTTGGGCACGATATTCCGGTATCTAGTCACCAGCCTGTCCCAGCTCTTGGGCAGCTCCGCCTTGCGGGTGGCCGGCGATGGCCCACCCTGGAGGAAACCCAGCCATGACCCGAAGCCACCATAGACGTAAATCTGGACCGGCTCGGGGTCGCGGGGGGTGGGGTGAAAGACCAGTTTGGGGTCGCCCTGGGCGCTCTGGTTGCCCCGGTCGAAGGGCCCGCTGAACTCGAGGCCGAGTATTGAGTAATAGTCCTCGGGGACGCGGGTGTTCTTCAGGATGTACTCTTTAATGGTCGCCTTGTTCCAGCCGCCGTCGGCCAGGGCTTTAGCGTTGGAGGGGGTCAGGGCCAGGCCGAAGACGCCCATCCGCGCCGGGGTAAGGCTGCCCACCACCGTGGCCAGGATGCCCTTGTCATCGGTGCCGAAGGGTATCATCTGCTGGAAGGACTGCGGGAAGGTGACGGTAATCGTGCTATCCCCCTTCTGGAAGCCGCGCTCCACATGGAAAGGCTCCCAGGGGCTGTTCTCTTCGTTTTCCCCGACGACCCAGGTGTACTTCCCCGGATTGCCGAGCACGCCCATGTCTTCGATTTGCTTGCGGATGCCCCGGAAGTTCTTGGTTATCAGGCCCATGGCCCGCCCGATGGCGGCGTTGGCGATGTTCCCCGGGCTGGCGGCCCCGTAAGTGCCGGTGACGTGGATATCGTGGCGGATGGGGCCGTTGATGAGCCAGAAGGGGGAGAACGACCCCGTGCTGGCCGCCATCATCCCGGCGGTGGGGCTCTCGGTGAGGCACTGCACTCCGGCGATGAGCAGCGGCATATAGGTCGGCAGGCAGCCGGCCATGACCGCGTTGACGGCGATGCGCTCCACGGTGGCCTTGCCCCGCCGCGGCTCCAGCTCCGCCACCAGGTGGTCGGCCGGCAGGTCCGTCCCGGTGAGCATCTCGGCCACGGCTTCCTCGGTGGGGGGGATAATGGGGAGGCCGTCCGTCCAGCCCCGCTGGTAGAAGAAACGGTTGACCTCTTCCAGGCTGCCTTTGAAGGCCAGGCGCGGCGGGTTTTCCGGCTCGCGGCGCTTCGGTGACTTCTCCCCGGCCGTCAGCGGCTTCGTCAGGGCGGCTACCATGTCATCGGCGACGGCCGTGATGGCCGCCTCGATGGTCGGGACGACGGTGGACTCGGAGACGATGGTCTCCGCCACGACCCTCACCAGGGGCATGCCCCGGGAAGAGGCCGCCGACATGACGTCGTTGAGAAAGTGCTCGAAGACGAACGTGGCGGTCGGTTTACCGTGCTCCTCGATGAAAATAGCGTCGTACACAAGGTACTTGGTGCATGCCCCTCAGTCGCCGACGGCCGCCACGATGGCGTCCAGGCCCTTTATCCAGTCCTCGAACTCCCCCCGCCGGTCCGCTTCCAGCGCGGACACGGAGAAGGTGTTGGCCTTGAACCAGCCCGTCTTTATGGAGGGATATCTTTTTTTAAGTATCCTCTCGGCGGCGGACAAGATAAGGGAGGCGGCGCGCTTGTTGTTGCACAGCAGGCCGATTTTCTTCCCGGCCAGGTCGGCCAGGCGCGGCGCCAGGCCCTTCAGGGGGATAGGGTCGGCCTCCGACCAGGGACTGAGCACCTCGTAAGAAGCGCCCGATTTCTCCGCACTCATATCTTTTACCTCCCCGTTTTATTTTTCTGCTCCGGCTTTTTCCCGGCTAGTACTTGGCGTAGGTGGGTACCACGTTTTTATATCTAGCGACCAGCCTGTCCCAGCTCTTCGGCAGCTCTATCTGCTGGGTCTCCTTCTGGCCGGGGGTGGCGCCCCCGCCGACGCAGTGGGCGATGAAGGCGCCCGGCCCGCCCCCGACGATGACCCGGATAAACCGGCGGTCCTTTATCATCGGCACCAGCTCATCGTCCTTTTCCGGTATGCTGCCGTAGTCCAGCGGCGGTCTTCCCATCTGCATCCTTCTCATAATTGAGGCCGGCACGAGCTTGTTTTCCGCGATGTACTTCTTGACGTCTTCCTTGCCGAACCCCTCCCGGGCCAGGTTATTGGCGTGGGGCGGGGTGAAGATGATAGTGCGGCGCATGCCCCGCGGCGTGTTGTCCACCACGGCCCGCAGGACTCCCTGGGCATCAGCGCTGTAAGGCCAGTGCTGGAGGTAGGTCTGGGGGAAGGAGAGGGTGACGGTGCTGTCCTCCTTCTTGAAGCCGTACTCCACGTGGAGCGGCTCCCAGGGGCTCTCCTCCTCGTTTTCGGCGATGACCGAGGTGTATTTCATCGGGTTACCCATGACGCCCATGTCCTCGATGCCCTGGCGCACGCCGCCGATGTTCTTGACGATGAGTCCCATGGCGCGCCCGATGGCGGCGTTGGCGATGTTGCCCGGACTGAGAGCGCCGGAGCTGCTGTTGACGTTAATCTGGTGGCGGATGGGGCCGTTGATTATCCAGAACGGCGCCCAGGAGCCGGTGCTGAACCCGAAGGTGGTATAGCCCGTGAAGCCGGGTTCCGATTCCAGCAGGTCGATGGTGCCGGCGATGAGCACCGGCATATGAGTAGGCAGGCAGCCGGCCATGACGCCCGCGATGGCTATTTTCTCGATGGTGGCCTTGCCCATCCGCGACTGCAGCTTGCCCAGCAGGTGGTCCGGCGGCAGGTCCGTCCCGGTGAGCATCTCGGCCACGGCCTCTTCGGTGGGGGGGATAATGGGGAGGCCGTCCGTCCAGCCCCGCTGGTAGAGGAAGCGGTTGACCTCCCGGAGGCTGCCCTTGAAGATAACCCGGGCCGGTTTCTCCGGCTCCCTGCCCCCGGGCGACTTTTCTTCGGGGGTGAGGGGCCGGGTCAGAGCCCCGATGATATCGTCCAGGGCGCCGTCAACGCCGGCCTCGATGTCCGCCATGATGCTGGCCTCGCAGGGGACGGCGGCGGGTATGTACCGCAGTCCCGGGAGGCCCTGACTGCGGGCGGCCGACTCGGTGTCGTTGGCAAAGCCCCGGTTGACCAGCGTGACCGTGGGCTTGTGTCTCTCCTCGATGGAAGCCGCATCGTACACAAGGTACTTGGTGCACGCCCCTCAGTCGCCGATGGCGCCGACGACCGCGTCCACTTCCTTGAGCCATTTCTCGAATTCGTCCCGGTCATGGTCGACGGCCCTTTCATTGGGTTTCAGGTTGGCGAACCAGCTGAACCCGGCGGTGGGGTACTTTCCCTTGAGTCGATTTTCAAGTACCTGGAGCGTTGGCTCGGCGCCGCGCTTACTGTTGCGCAGCAGGCCTATTTTCTTGCCAGCTAAATCGCCCACCGGGGGGTTGATGCCCCGGAAGGGTATGGGGTCGGCCTCCGCCCAGGGACTGAGTACCTGGTATTGACCGTTGGGCATGTTCGTGCTCCTTTTGGACTGGCTATTGCCAGTGTAACACCCGCCCGGGTTCCGGTCAACCGCACCGAAGCCGGTGAATCTTCGGTCAAAATAAAAGAGGTCGGGCATATACCCGACCTCTGGTTATCATATTACCGGTGCGCGGGTGCCTAGCGGCCCGACTTTTTAAGGTACTTCGCGACGGTGGCCAGCAGTTCCCTGGGGCTGACCGGTTTTTCGAGGTAGTCCTCGGCCTCCAGTCCCAGGCCGCGACTCCGCGGGATGGCGGTGCCCTGGCCCCTGGACGAGTAGCTCGTGAGCATCAGCAACGGAATCCTGGCAAGCTGCTGGTCTTTCTTGAGCTGCTCCGCCGCGGTAAAGCCGTCCTCCACCGGCATGATAACATCGAGGAGAATCAGGTCCGGCTTCTCCGTTCTGGCCTTGCGCAGGGCCTCGTCACCGTTGACGGCGACGACTACCTGGTAGGGCTGGCTCTCCAGGACGGTCCTGGTAGATTCGACGAAATCGGGGTCATCGTCAACGAGCAGGATTTTGGCTTTTTTCTCCACTTGGAAAGGCCTCCTTAACTAATCAGCATCACCCGGCAGCATCAGCGTTTTCTCTTTTTAATCAGCGTGCCCACCCGGTCCAGGAGGACATCGGGGGACATCGGTTTTTCAATGTAGTCGTCCACGTCCAGCTCGAGCCCGGTCTCCAGCTCGTAGCGCCGGCGGCTGGCCTCTTCCCTCACGGAGGTCAGGATTAAAATGGGGACATTACGGAACTTTCCCCACCGGGGGTCCTGGAGCTCCTTGCAGACGCCGAACCCGTCCAGCTTGGGCATCATCAGGTCGAGAATCATCAGGTCCGGGTTTTCCGCCTTCAGGGTAGCCAGGCCCTCGATGCCGTCCCGGGCGGTAACGACGGCGTAGTCCCGGGATTCCAGAATCATGACCACCGCGTCCAGAATATCGGGGTCGTCATCAACAACGAGAATCTTGCCCGGCATGTTTCACTCCTTCCCGAACGTCTCGGCGATATTAGTGCCTGGTAAGCCGGCAAATCAGTACCCGTTATCCGATGGAATTTGTACCGGCGGTCCGGCGGAAATATTACCTGAATGACTTACCGTGGATATTATAGTACAGGCCTGGGCATAAGTCCAGCCTTTTCCACCATCTCCTGGACGATATCCTCCCAGCCCACCGCCATGATATGAATACCGTGGACGCCGGGTATTTCCTTGAGCTGCTCGATAATATCCAGGATTATCTTGACGCCTTCTTCCTTGGCTTTCTCCGCCTTTTCCAGTCGAGTGATAATCTCGTCGGGGACGGTCACCCCGGAGACATAGTCCCGCATGTAGCGGGCCATACCCAGTGACCGGATGGGGATGACGCCGGCCAGGACGTGCACCTTCTTATCGAGGCCCATATCGCAGGCCATCTTCATGTACCTGGCGAACCGGGGCACGTCATAGACTGCCTGCGTCTGGATGAAGTCCACGCCCGCCTTGACCTTCTTCGCCAGCCGCTTGACACGGTACTCAAAGGGGTCGGCGAAGGGGTTGGCGGCCGCCCCGATGTACATCGGCACATCGCCGGAAATTTCATCCCCGTTGAGGAACTTCTTCTCGTCGCGCATCTGCTTCATCATCTGGATAAGCTGGATGGAGTCGATATCGAAGACGCCCTTGGCCTGGGGGTGGTTGCCGAACTTCTGGTGGTCGCCGGAGAGGCAGAGGAAGTTGCCGACGCCCAGGGCGATGGCGCCGAGGATATCGGCCTGGAGGGCCAGGCGGTTGCGGTCCCGCACCACCATCTGCATCACCGGCTCGACGCCGGCCTGCCTGGCGATGACACAGCCGGCCAGGCTGGACATCCGTACGATGGCCGTCTGGTTATCGGTGATATTGACGGCATCACAGCAGTGGCGCAGCATCTCCGCCTTGCGCTGGATAACGGCCGCGCTGGTGCCCTTGGGAGGACCCGCCTCGGCCGTGACGGCGAACTTGCCGCTCTCCAGTATTTTCTCCAGATTCGTTCCCGCTTTCATTGGCGTGGTCTCCTCTTAGCTTTATTCGGTTTGGGCAGCGTCAGGCTGAACTTCGTCCCGGCGTGGCCGTTCCAGGGGCTTTCCACCCATATCTTGCCCCCGTGGGCCTCCACGATTCTCCTGGAGATGGACAGGCCGAGGCCCGTCCCCTTGACCTCCACGTTGCTGGCGCGGAAGAAGTCCTCGAAGAGCCGGGGCATATCTTCGGCGGGGATGCCGATGCCGGTATCCATAATCTCGACCAGCACGTCTTTGGGACGTTCCTCCACGCGGACGGTTATCGAGCCCTCCGGGGTATAGGTGATGGCATTGTTGACCAGGTTGGTGAAAACCTGCTGCAGCCGTGAGGCCGAGCCCTTGATTTTGGGGAGCCCCTCCGGAATCTCCACCTTCAGCTTGAGGCCCTTTTCCCTGGCCAGGCTGCTCTGGGTGTCCAGGGAGTCCTTAATCGCTTTGCGCAGGGAGACGTCCTTCATCTCCTGGACTAGCTGGCCGGTCTCGATGCGCGGTATATCCAGCAGGTCGCTGATGAGGGTGAGCAGCTCGTTGATGCGGCGCGTGGAGCGCTCCAGCATGTTCTTCTGCTTTTCCGAGATTTCCCCGGCAAAGCCCCCCAGCATCACCCAGAGGAAGCCCTGTATGGCGGTGAGCGGCGCCTTGAGGTCGTGGGCGGCGATGCCGATAAAGCGCAGGAAGCGGCTCCGCTCCTCCTCCAGGTTGGCTATCTCGCCGGAGGCGCGCTCCAGTTCGCCGGTCTTCTCGGCGAGCAGGCGCTCCCGCAGCTCCACCACCTGGCGCTGCCGCTTGCGCAGCTCTCCGGCCACGGCGGTCGTCACGTAGGTGGTGCCGTAGAGCAGGAAAGCCAGGGCGGCCAGGACGGCCAGAATCCGGGCGGGGTCGCGGTAGCGCGTCGGCAGGACGAACCCTTCCAGGTTGACATGGGGTATCACCCCCGTGTATTCCAGGCCCACCAGCGCTATTACCAGGACGATGGCGATGGTGGACAGCAGGTAGACCATCCGGTAGTTCAGGCCGATGCTGGCCAGGACGATGTGGAAGACGAAGAAGAAGATGAAGGGGTTTTCTATCCCCCCGGTGAAGTGGAGCAGCACGATGAGGGCGAACATGTCCAGCAGGATATGACTGTAAGTGTACTGCCGGACGCGCGGTATGACCAGAGGCTCCGGGATGGTGCCCAGGCCCCGGACCTGCCATACCAGGACCAGGTTATACAGGGCCATGAAAACACAGACGATTAATACCGGCTCGGTGGGGAAGCCGATATCGAATACCCACCGGGCGATGACGGTGACGACAATTATCCCGAGGATAGCCCCCCAGCGCATATTGTTGAACACGTGGAGGCGCATCACCAGGGTCTCTTCTTCGGGGGTGCGCTCGACGGCTGTTACGGTCGGAACCTTATCGTTCATGCTACTGCTGGCAGACACCATCCGACTTTAATATTTCCCGGCGGTTTTCAGGGGGGACTAGCCCTTGGTCGCGGCGGCTTCCGGCTCCGCCTTGGGCCGGACGATGCCGCACTCGGCATCCACGTCGACCATGCGGGGGCCGCCGGAAACGCTGACGCTCCAGTCTTTCACCGGCTCAATCGCTTCCATCTCGTCAAGGCGCCCCGTCGCCACGAGGCGGTCGTAGATAATCTGCCAGGCGCAGGGGACGTCCGGTGAAATCTCGCATCTGCCCCCGGACGAGCCGCCGCAGGGCCCGTTGAGCAGGCTCTTGGCGCACCGCACCAGCGGGCAGACGCAGGCCGTCCGGCCCAGCACGCAGCTGGCGCACTGGAGGCAGACCTCGGTAAAGTGCCCGGGCCTGTCCTCGATGCCGATGAACATGGTGTTCAGGCCGGGGTAGACCGGCTTGACGTCCTTCATGTGGATGGCGATGTTCTGTACCCCGATGGCGCAGGTCATCGCCACGATGCAGTCGGCCTTGTCAATGGCCTCGGCCTCCTCCCGCAGGGCGTCCGCGGTCAGCTCGTCACAGGCGGTGGGTATCACCATCCAGCCGCTGACCTTCTTGCCGGCGGCCTCCAGCTGCCGCTGTAACTCCATAACCTCGGACTTGCCGCCGGTATGGCACAGCGTGGCGCAGGTACCGCAGCCGATAATGTGCACCCACCGGCACTTATCGACGTATTGCATAATCTCTTCAATCGGTTTCTGTTCCGTGATTGTCTTCATATCAGGCCACCCCCTTATTTGCCACTGATTCCTCTATCGTAGTCATCCCGGAAATACTTCAGGGTATCCACCAGGCCGGAACACGCCGCCTGCCCCAGGCCGCAGAGCGAAGAGAGCGCCATGGTATCGGCCAGGACCTGCATGTAGCCGATGTCCCGGGCCGCCCCCTCCCCGCGGCGGAAACGGTCCAGCGTCTCCACCAGCCATTCCGTGCCCTGCCGGCAGGGCGTGCACTTGCCGCAGGACTCCTCCGCCAGGAACTCCATCGTCCGCCCGACGATTTCCAGGACACCCCGGCTCCGGTTATAGACGGTGATGGCCCCGGCGCCGAGGTAGCTTTCAAAGGCCAGCGGCGCGTCAATCTGGTCGTAGGGTATGATGCGGCCGGTGGCTCCGCCGATCTGTATCATCTTGATGTCTTTGGCCCCGGCCAGCCCCTCCACCAGCTCCCGCAGGGGGCTGCCCAGCACCATCTCGTAGACGCCGGGCCGGGCCACGTCCCCGCTGACGGAAAAGACCTTGGTGCCCCTGCTGCGCTCCGTCCCCATACCAGCGTACCAGGCGCCGCCCTTGAGCACGATGGGCGCCACGTTCATCAGGGTTTCCACGTTGTTGATGGTAGTCGGCTTCTGGAAGAGCCCGGCCACGGTGGGGAAGGGGGGACGGTAGCGCGCTTCGCCGCGCTTGCCCTCGACGGACTCCATCAGGGCGGATTCCTCCCCGCAGACATAGGCGCCGGCGCCCTGGCGCACCTCGATGCGGAAACCGTCGAGGTAGCCGGCCGCCCTGGCCTGGTCGATGGCGCCGCGGAGCAGGTCGAGCAGGTAGCTGTATTCCCACCGCAGGTAGATATAGCCCTGCCGGGCGCCGACCGCGTAGCCGGCGATGGCCAGGCCTTCCACCAGGGAGAAGGGGTCGTTCTGGATGATATACCGGTCCTTGAAGGTGCCTACCTCGCCCTCGTCGGCGTTGCCGATGACGTACTTCTCGTCGCCGGGGGAGTTCCTGGCCCCCTCCCACTTGATACCGCAGGGGAAGCCGGCCCCGCCCCGGCCGCGCAGGCCGGAGGTCTTAATCTCGCTGATGACCTCCTCCGGGGTCATCCCGCGGGCCTTCTCCAGGGCCTTGAAGCCTTCCCTGGCCCGGTGGGTCTTGATGTCCGCCGGGTCGATGGCTCCGCAGTTTCTTAAAACTACCTTCTCTTGAGGCACTGAACAGTCTCCGGGTTACTTATATTTTTGCAGGATGCCGGCTATCTTTCCCGGCGTAAGGTCGGTATGAACATCGTGGTTGATGAGCATGGCCGGGGCCCCGTCACAGAGGCCGATGCAGTTGACCAGCTCGAAGGTGAAACGGCTATCCTCCGTGGTCCGGCCCGGCCCGACACCCAGCGCTTTTCTAATGGCGTCGATGACGGCCTGGCCTTCCTTGAGGTGGCAGGGCAGGCTCTGGCAGACCCTGATGACGTTCCGGCCGAGCGGCCTGATGGACAGGAAGGAATAGAAGCTGGCTACCCCGTAGACGTCATTGGACGGGACGCCCAGGGACGCGGCCAGTCCCGCCATGACCTCCGGGGTCAGGGGGCCGGACCTCGCCTGGGCCTCCTGCAAGGCCATCAGGATGTTGTCCGGCGTTTTTACGCGGGCGGCTTTCTTGGTCATCTCACTCCGTCAGCCGGCGGCTTAACCTTTCACGTAGAGGACCGGGCCTTTTTTCTCCTGCCCGAACTTCATGGGCAGGCGGAGGGCGCCGGTGGGGCAGAGGGTAATACAGGTCTTGCAGTCGCGGCAGGTCTCGTTGCTGCCTATCGGCTTATCGAGGTCGTAAATAACCTTCGTCTCGAAGCCGCGGTAGGCGAGGCTGAACATCTTCTTTCCTTCAATGTTATCGCAGGCGGCCACGCAACGCCGGCACAGGATACACTTGGACATGTCCCGGATGATGCTGGGGTTTTCGTCTTCCACGGGGAAGTAGTGCATCCGGGTGCGGAACCGGGGCATCCCCACCTCGAGGTCGGTAGCGCGCAGGCGCAGTTCGCAGCAGTTGGCCGCCTCGCAGACGATGCAGGTGTCCGGGTGGGAGGCCATCATGAGCTCGATGAGCACGCGGCGCACCTCCAGCACCTTGGGAGAGTGGGTCTGGATGACCATGCCGGGGGTGACGGGGGTGTGGCAGGAGCCGACCAGGGTCCGGGAACCTTCGACCTCCACCACGCAGAGACGGCAGGCCCCGACGGGCGCCAGGTCCTTGAGGTAGCACATGGTGGGGATATCGATTCCGTTTTCCCGGGCGACTTCCAGGATGGTCATCCCTTGTGGCGCGCTGACAGGGGTACCATTGAGGGTCAGTGAAATGTTCCCCATATATAAAAATATTACTTGATACGTATAAACGGCGTCAAGTTTGAGGGGAGTGCCGGGTAGCGTGTCATTTTGAAATTAGTGAATCGGCATGAGATAATGTCTCAGTGCCTTGACGGAAAGGAAGAAAATGATTGACGAGACGGACATCCGCCCGGAAAAAGAACATTATTTCGAGCTGCTGGCGCAGCAGGTCATCAAAAACCTTCAAAAAAGGAAAATGAACGGACAATATGTCGCCGACCGAAATCAGGCCGTGTCAGCCGTCCTCGATATGATTCCTCCGGGGGTCGTGGTGGCCCGGGGGGATTCCCTCAGCCTCGAACAGATAGGGCTCCTGCCGGAAATTATCAAGCGCGACCGGAACAAGCTGATTGACCCCTTCAGGACGGATGGCGATGGACACTGGACGGACACCCCCGAAGTAAGAGAGCGGATGATGAGGGAGTCTTTTTTCGCCGATATAATGGTGACCAGCACCAATGCCGTTACCCTCGACGGTAAGCTGGTAAGTATCGATGGCAACGGCAACCGGGTGGCGGCGATGATTTACGGGCCCGGTAAGCTCATTCTTGTTGCCGGCGTTAACAAGATTGTCAAAGATGTCAACGAGGCCCTGGAGCGGATACACGGGTACGCCGCGGGTGTGAACGCTACCAGGCATTTATTAAAGCATAACGATGAAATATTCCGGGATTTGCCCTGCGTCAAGACCGGTGGCTGCGTTGATTGCCGGCACGAGTGGAGAATCTGCAACTACACGGTGATTATCGAAGGTGCCCTGCCAAAACATAAGGGCCGGATACACGTGGTGCTGGTCGGGGAAGAGCTGGGCATATAATCGGGGTTATCCGGGCTGTTCCGGTCGGAAGAGACCGGGCACGTCGCCTTTGAAGTCCTTGAGGAAGCGGTGCATCTCCAGCAGGTCTTCCTCCCGGATGCCATCGGCATTGCGGAACTTCCCCAGCTCCGCCTCGGTGAGGTCGGTGACGACCTCCGGCTTACTATCCTCCCGGATAATGGCCGCCACCAGGCACCGGGTGTGGCATGACGAGCAGAAGACGCGCAGGAACCAGAGCTCGTCGCTGTGCTCGACGACCTCCATGTGGTCTTCCTCGTAGTGCGACGCGCAGGAACCAGAGCTCGTCGCTGTGCTCGACGACCTCCATGTGGTCTTCCTCGTAGTGCTGCCCGCAGGAACCACATTTTATCGAAGCTATCAATCGCTTAATCAGGCTCTCTTCCATCGCTCCGGTCCCCGCCGCGGTCGAGGTGGGCCTGCCTAGGACTTGCGTTTGTCGAAATCGTCCAGGTCAAGCGTGTTGATGAAGTCGTAGAAGGCGGACATCTTTTTCTTCATATCCTCGTCGGTAACCCGGGGGTTCTTGCCGGGGACCTCGTCCCCTTCTTCGAAGATGGGCTTGCCCGTCTCCCCGTCGAGCAGGATGCCGGCCTTGTCCAGCACCGATTCGTCGGCGAAGATGGGCACGCCGGTCCTCACGGCCAGGGCCAGGGCGTCGCTGGGGCGCGAGTCCACCTCCACCTGCTTCCCGTCCACGTCGAGGATAACCTTGGCGTAAAAGGTGTCATTCTTGAGGTCGTTGACGATGATGGAGTTGACCATCGCCCCCAGGGTATCGATGACCGAACTGAGGAGGTCGTGCGTGAGGGGACGGGGCACCGCCACCCCCTGGAGCTTGACCGCGATGGCATCCGCCTCCGCCGGGCCAATCCAGATGGGCAGATAGCGGTCGGACATTTTTTCTTTAAGTATCACCACGCGCTGGTAGTTCATCAGGCTGACGCGGATGCTGTCAATCGTCATCTCAATCATGGCCATACCTTCCTCCCCCTTTGCTCAACCGTGCCTATAAATTCTAACCCCGCGTCAACAGCCCTGTCAAATGAGATGACAGCAAGCTACACCTCACGGAAATATCACAATTAAACCAATTCCCATGGCAAACCGTGCCATAAAAATAAGTGTTTTCAACGCGGGATTTACAGGGCTCCTTCATTGACCGTCCTCCGGCACTCTCAATATAATTAAAAGTTGACAAGCGTTTTCGGCGACCATGTATAATGGTAGAGTTCCGCCGACCGAACTAATTCCATAAAACGGAGGCACAGTCATGAAACAAGGTCAAAAAGCCGTCGTCTGGTTCAATGAAGTTACCAAGGATGACATCCCCCTGGTGGGTGGCAAAGGGGCCAACCTGGGAGAAATGACCAATGCCGGTATCCCCGTGCCCCCCGGCTTCATCGTAACCTCAAACGCTTATCTTGACTTTATCGAGAAGGCCGGCCTGGCCGGTAAAATAAAGTCCCTGCTCGGCCCCGTTGACGTCCATGACAGCCGCCAGCTCCAGGACGTGGCCACCAAGGTCAAGCAGCTGATACGGGGGGCCAAGATGCCCCCGGAGACCGCCGAAGAAATCAAGAAAGCCTACGTCAAGATGGGCAAGGGACTGGTGGCGGTCCGCTCTTCCGGTACGGCCGAGGACCTGCCGGAGGCCTCCTTCGCCGGCCAGCAGGCCACCTACCTCAACGTGCAGGGGGAGGACGACGTGGTGAAAGCCGTGCAGGGGTGCTGGGCTTCCCTCTTCGGGGCGCGGGCCATCTTCTACCGCCAGGAGCAGGGGTTCGACCATTTCCGGGTCGGCATCGCCGTGCCGGTACAGCGCATGGTGCAGTCCGAGACGTCCGGCGTCATGTTCACCGTAGAACCGACCAACAACGACCGTGGAAAGATTACCATCGAGGCCGTCCTGGGGCTCGGCGAGATGATTGTCTCCGGGGACGTCACCCCGGACCACTATACCGTCGGCAAGAAGGACATGAAAATCCAGGAGAAGGAAATCAAGAAGCAGGAGTGGAAGCTGGTCAAGAAGGCCGGCGCCCACGGCAAGGCCGACAACATTAAGGTTGACCTCACCCCGGAGGAGCAGGCCAAGCAGAAAATAACCGACGATATCATTTTACAGCTGGCTAAAATCGGCAAGACCCTGGAAGAGCACTACGATTTCCCCCAGGATGTCGAGTGGGCCATCGAGAAGGGCAAACTTTTCATCGTGCAGACCCGCCCCATCACCACCATTAAGGAAGGGGAAAGGGCCATCCATGACATCGATGCCCCGGTGCTCGTCTCCGGCGCCCCGGCCAGTCCGGGCGTGGCTTCCGGGCCGGTGAAAATCGTGTCGGACCCCCACCAGATAGACAAGGTGCTGGAAGGCGACGTCCTGGTGGCGGAGATGACCACGCCGGACTTCGTGCCGGCCATGAAGCGGGCCTCGGCCATCGTCACCGACCGCGGCGGCCGGACCGCCCACGCCGCTATCGTCAGTCGCGAGCTGGGCATCCCCTGCGTCGTCGGCTGTGAGAACGCCACCGCCGTCCTCAAGGACGGGCAGGTAATCACGGTGGACGGCGGCAACGGCAAGGTGTACGCCGGCAGGATAGAAATCGCCAGCGACGTCAAGATACGCGTCCGCGGCGAGGTGGTCACCAGGACCAAGCTGCTGGCCAACCTGGCCCAGCCGGACATCGTCGACCGCGTGGCCAGGCGGGACGTCGACGGCATCGGCCTGCTGCGCGCCGAGTTCATGGTGGCCGAAATCGGGGAGCACCCCAGCGCCATGATTGAGCAGGGCCGCGGCCACGAGTTCACCACCAAGCTCGCCGCCAAGCTGGCCATGTTCGCCGAGGCCTTCCACCCCCGCCAGGTGGTCTACCGTACCAACGACTTCAAGACCAACGAGTACCGCTCCCTCAAGGGCGGGGAAAAGTTCGAGGAGACGGAAGAGAACCCCATGATTGGCTACCGGGGCGCCTCGCGGTACATCACCGATATCGAGACATTCAAGCTGGAGCTGGCCGCCATCAAGAAGGTCAGGGAGAAGTACGATAACCTCTGGGTGATGATTCCCTTCGTGCGCACCGTACCGGAGCTGGCAGGCACCGTGAAAATTATGGCCGAAGAGGGCCTCAAACGCTCCGCCAAGTTCAAGCTCTGGATGATGGTCGAGGTGCCGTCCAACGTCATCCTGCTGGACAAGTTCCTCGACGTGGGCATCGACGGCGTTTCCATCGGCTCCAACGACCTCACCCAGCTGACGCTGGGCATCGACCGCGACAGCTCCAAGCTGGCCGCCACCTTCGACGAGCGCAACGAGGCCGTGATGCTCTCCATCGAGAGGGTCGTCAAGACCTGCAAGGCCCGGGGCGTCACCTGCTCCATCTGCGGCCAGGCCCCCTCCGTTTACCCGGAGATTACGGAGAAGCTGGTGGAGTGGGGTATCACCTCCGTATCCGTCAGCCCGGACATGATTGACACTACCCGCGATATCATCGCCGCGGCGGAAGCTAAACTGGCCATGAAGTGATTCAACAGCTGAATATACGCCGGATGACTGAGGAGAGGGAAGAAAGCCTCTCGCCTCACGCCGTCAGGAGCCGGCTGTCCCGCGGGAGGCAGCGGCCTGAAGAGCCGTGCCCCGTCCGCACCGCCTTCCAGCGCGACCGCGACCGCATCATCCACAGCAAGTCCTTCCGCCGTCTCAAGCACAAGACGCAGGTGTTCATCGCCCCCCTCGGCGACCACTACGTCACGCGGCTGACCCATACCCTGGAGGTCTCCCAGATAGCCCGCACCCTCGCCCGCGCCCTCAACCTCAACGAGGACCTGACGGAAGCCATCTCCCTGGGGCACGACCTGGGGCATACCCCTTTCGGCCACTGGGGAGAGGATACCCTCGACGAGCTCTACGACGGGGGCTTCCGGCACAACGAGCAGAGCCTGCGCATTGTTGACCTGCTGGAGAAGGACGGGCGGGGGCTCAACCTGACCTGGGAGGTGAGGGACGGCATCGCCAGCCACTCCAAGTCCGGCGTGGCCGTCCTCGGGGAGGACTGGGGGGAGGTCGGCACTCTGGAGGGGGAGGTCGTCAAGATAGCCGACATGGTGGCCTACATCAACCACGATATCGGCGACGCCATCCGGGCCGGCATCCTCACCGAGCGGGACCTGCCCCTGTCCGCCGTCGAGGTGCTGGGGCTTACCCACTCCCAGCGCATCAACACGATGGTCTGCGATATCATCATGAACTCGTGGGATATCCGCGTCTGTGATATAATTAAAAAGAGGCCCGCGGTAGGCATGAGCCCCCCGGTGCTGGCGGCCGCCAATACGCTCAGCGACTTCCTCTTCGAGCGGGTCTATACCCCGCGCACGGAACGGGAAGATTCAATCAGGGCCAGGGACGTGGTGGTCTTTCTGTGGGGCTATTTCAACCGGCACGAGGAGAAACTACCGGCGGAGTACCGCCTCCAGGCCGGCACCACCCCGCGGAGGGTGGTGGACTACATCGCCGGCATGACCGACCACTACGCCATGCGCCTGGCCGAAGAACTGCAAAAAGAAATCAAGTAAGGGGCGTCAAAGAGGGTTGAAACCCCTCTTCAATAGTATTCCCCTTCTCCGACCAGATGATTTTCCGGCTAGCCCGATGCGCCGGGACGGAGAGGGGACACAGGGGGTGAGGTAGAACCTGGATTCCCGCTTTCGCGGGAATGACAGAAGGGTTGCGGGATTTGGGGGGGGTGAGGTAGAAAGAGATTGCTTCGCGGAGTTTACCCCGTACGCCGATACGGGGCTCGCTATGACGGGAACTCAAAAATATATCAAAAATGATAACCATTATTGATTACAATGCCGGCAACATCCGTAGCGTCCAGCGCGCCTGCGCCGAGGTGGGCATTGAGGCCGTCACCACCGCCTCCCCCGCCGATGTCCTCCGGGCGGACCGGCTTATCTTTCCGGGGGTGGGGGCCGCCCCCAGCGCCATGGACTACCTCAAAAAGACCGGGCTGGACGCCGCCCTGGTCGGGGCTTTTAACGCCGGCACGCCGGTGCTGGGCATCTGCCTCGGGGCCCAGATTGTCCTGGAAAGCTCCGAGGAAGGCCCGCAAAAGTGCCTCGGCCTGTTGCCGGGGAAGACCGTCCGGTTCCGGCTCAAAGACCCGCGACTCAAGATACCGCACATGGGCTGGAACGGGGTCAGGGCCGTCCGGCCCCACCCGCTCCTCGACGGTATCCAGGAAGGGGACGAGTTTTACTTCGTCCACTCCTTTTACCCCAGGCCGGCACGGGAAGACAACGTCTACGCCGTCACCGACTACGGCGGCGATTTCTGCTCGGCGCTGGGGTACAAAAACCTCTTCGCCGCCCAGTTCCACCCGGAGAAGAGCGGGCGGCTGGGGCTGCAACTGCTGGAACGCTTCACCCGGTGGGACGGTAGCGTGGCAACCGGTTAATGATGTCATTCCCGGCTTGACCGGGAATCCAGTAATATCACGCCTCCCCTGGATTCCGGCCTCCGCCGGAATGACAACGAAAGAACTTGAGTAAGATAGAGAATATCAATTTTTATAATGAAGAGGTATAATATCCGCTATGCTCAGTAAAAGGCTCGTCGTCTGCCTGGACGTGCGCGGCGGCAAGCTCGCCAAGAGTATCAAGTTCGTTGATACCAGGGATATCGGCGACCCCATTGCCAAGGCCCGCCAGTACTACGAGGACGGGGTGGACGAGCTCGTCTTCTACGACATCACCGCCTCGCGGGAGGGCCGTGACATCATGATTAATTTCGTCGAGGAGGTAGCCTCGCAGATTTTCATCCCCTTCTCGGTGGGGGGCGGCATCCGCTCCGTGGAGGACGCCACCCGGCTGCGCAACGCCGGCGCGGAGAAGGTCAACGTCAATACGGCGGCCGTCAAGCGCCGGGAGCTGATATCGGAAATAGCCCGCGCCATCGGCGCCCAGAGCACCATCCTCTCCATGGACATCCGGAAGGTAACCCCGAACCCCGATATCCCCTGCGGCTACGAGATTGTCGTCAACGGCGGCGTCACGCCGACGGGCATCGACGCGCTGTGGTGGGCCAGGGAGGGCGAAAAGCTGGGCGCCGGCGAGCTGGTGATTAACTCCATCGACGCCGACGGCACCAAAGAGGGCTACGAGATAAACCTGACCCGTATGATTGCCGACGCCGTGACCATACCGGTCATCGCTTCCGGCGGGGCCGGCAAGCCGGAGCACCTCGTCGAGGTAGTCACGGAAGGCCACGCCGACGCCGCTCTGGTGGCTTCCATCGTCCACTACGGGGAGTACACCTGCCGCCAGCTTAAAGAGTACCTGCATGACCGCGGCGTTAAAGTCAGGATGAATTACTGATTATTCTCCCCTCCCGCCAGTCCCACCTCCCGTAAAAAGTAGTATAATAGATAACTGTCGCCAAGATGAGCGCCATCGACGAAATAAAGCAGCGGACGGATATCGTGGAGGTCATCGGCCAGTACGTGACCCTGAAGAAGGCCGGCCGCAACCTCACCGCGCTCTGCCCGTTCCACAGCGAGAAGACCCCGTCCTTCTTCGTCTTCCCGGAGCGGCAGAGCTGGCATTGCTTCGGCGCCTGCGGCACCGGCGGCGATGTCTTTTCCTTCATCATGAAGAAGGAGGGGATGGACTTCGGGGAGGCGCTGCGGGTGCTGGCCCAGCGGGCCGGCGTTACCCTGCCCTCCAGGGTGGAAAAGGACAGCGGCAAGGAAGCCAGGGAGGAGCTCTACCGGGCTAACGAGGCCGCCGCCCTCTACTACCACAACCTGCTGCTTAACTCGCCGGGGGCGGAGAAGGCGCGGGGCTACGTGGTAAAGCGCGGCTTCAACCCCACGACCGTCGCCGATTTCCAGCTCGGCTTCAGCCTGGACAGCTGGGAGGCACTCAAGCAATACCTGAAGGAGAAGGGGCAAACCGAGGAGAACATGCTGACCGCCGGCCTGCTGGTGAAAGCGGAGGACGGCCGCACCCACGACCGCTTCCGGGGCAAGCTGATGTTCCCCATCCGGGATATCAGGGGTCGGGTAACGGGCTTCGGCTCAAGGGTCCTCGATGACTCTTTACCCAAGTACGTGAACTCCCCCCAGACGCCGGTCTTCGATAAGAGCGGCACGCTTTACGGCCTCGACCGCGCCGCCGCCGGGATAAGGAAACAGGACAGGGCCATCATCATGGAAGGCTACATGGACGTCATCACCGCCCACCAGAACGGCGTCGCCAACGCCGTGGCCTCCATGGGCACGGCCATCACGGAAACGCAGGTGAACACGCTGAAAAAGCTGACGAAAAACCTCGTTATGGCCCTGGACGCCGATGCGGCCGGCGAGGAGGCCATGCTGCGGACGGTGGGCTACGAGAACATCCTCAACGCGGAAATCAGGGTCGTTATCATGCCGGAGGGCAAAGACCCGGACGACGTTATCCGGGAAGACGTAAAAAACTGGCAGGGACTGGTGAACATAGCGGTGCCCATCGTTGATTATACCTTCGATAAAACTCTGGCCCGCCTCGACCTGACCACCGCCCGGGACAAATCGGCGGCCGTGGACCGGCTGCTGCCCACCGTGGCGGCCATCACCGACCCCATCCGCCAGGCGCACTATTTACAGAAGCTGGCCGGCCTGATAAAGGTGGGTATCCCTACCCTGGAGGCCGCCCTGGCCCGGATGAGACCGGCGGCGGCCCGGCGCATTACCCCGTTGCCCCGGAGGGAGGTCATTACCCCCGCCCGGCGTCCCCTGTTCTCCAGCCCGCGCGAGGAGTACGCCCTGACCCTCCTCCTCCGGTACCCGGAGCTGAAAAAGCTGCCGGAGGGCCCCCTGCCGGAGTTCTTTGAAAGCACGGAAAACCGCGAAATCTTTAACGCCTGGCAGGCTGTCAAGGACGTCCCGGCGCTCAAAGAGCGGCTCGACCCGTCCCTGCGTGAGCACCTGGACGCCATTATCAATAAAAGCCTGCCGGCCGGCCGTAACGACATCGAGCCGAGATACGCCGATTGCGTCATGGAGCTGAGGAAAAAATACCTCAAGGGGTTGGCCGCCCGCAAAGGGGAGTCCGGGGAGACGGCCGACCTCGCCCAGCTGGAAGAAGACGTTAAAATCAGCACACAGCTCCGGGAGATTGAAGCCCGGAAGAGCAAACGAACCGGCGCGAGGAGATAGCCATGGTTAAGGAAAAGAACGGTAAGCACGGACTGAATGACAACGGCCACGACGAGGAGATGTCCCGGGAGGAAGTCCTCGATGCCAACGGCAAGGCAGAAGCCGATTATGACGAGTCGCTCGATGCCGAAGAGGAGCTTGAAGACGAGGACTTTCCCGAATCGGACGAGCTCTGGCCGAAGACCAAGCACTTAGAAGTCGAAAAGGGAGTGAGCGCCATTGAGCTGGAAGTGGAGATGCCCTCCGAAGAAATCGCCCAGCAGGACATCACCGACGACCCGGTGCGTATCTACCTCCATGAAATCGGCCGGGTGCAGCTGCTCACCGCCAGCGACGAGAAGAAGCTGGCCCGCACGATGGAAGAGGGCAAATACATCAGTGACATAAAGCAGGAGTACTCGCTGCAGTACGGCCGGCAGCCCGCGGCCACCGATATCATCATGGCTATCATCCGTAACCTGGGACAGGCGGCCGGACTGGTAAGCCTCTTCCGGCAGCAGATCGGACTGCCGCCGGCGACCGGCCTCACCGAGAGCATCTACGACGAGAAGCTCCAGAAGACCATCGATAACGCCATCGACCCGCAGATTCTCCATGACATCGCCGGCAGCCTGGGCACCGGCGTCGGCGAAACGGAAGAGAAGCTGATTAACCTTTCGCTGGGGAGCCGGCTGGTGCCGGATAAAGTCTGCGGGGCCATCAGCCCGGATATTACCTTGCAGGATACCGATAAGCTGACGTCCGACCCCGCTTTTTACGACGCCGTGCGCGCCAACGATGGCCGGTACACCGGCTATTTCGCCGAAATCGTCCGCGAGGGAAAGAAGGCGGAGCGGCACCTCATCGAGGCTAACCTGCGCCTGGTGGTCAGCGTGGCCAAGAAGCACATCGGGCGCGGCATGTCCCTGCTCGACCTTATCCAGGAGGGCAACATCGGGCTGATGCGGGCGGTGGAGAAGTTCGATTACCGCAAAGGCTATAAGTTCAGCACCTACGCTACCTGGTGGATACGGCAGGCGCTGACCCGCGCCATCGCCGACCAGGCCCGCACCATCCGCATCCCGGTGCATATGGTGGAGACTATCAACCGCCTGCTCCGCATCAGCCGCCGCCTCGCCCAGGAGTACGGCCGTGAGCCCACCTCCCGGGAGATTGCCAAGGAGATGGAGGTGTCCTCGGACAAGGTGAGGGAAATCGTCAAGGTCTCCCAGCTCCCCATCTCCCTGGAATCGCCCATCGGCGAGGAGGAAGACAGCCCGCTGGGCAACTCCATTGAGGACCGCAATGCCCTGCCCCCGGTGGATATCGCCTCCAAGCAGCTCCTCAAGGAGCAGATAGAGGACGTCCTGGGAACGCTGACCCCCCGCGAGCAGCGGGTGTTGCAGCTCCGGTTCGGGCTGGAAGACGGGCGCAGCCGCACCCTGGAAGAGGTGGGGGTGGAGTTCAACGTCACCCGGGAGCGCATCCGCCAGATTGAGGCCAAGGCCTTGCGTAAGCTGCGCCACCCCAGCCGCAGTCGGAAGCTCAAGGACTA
>Ga0154784_1094_pt1 | contig 28897 bp, 26 predicted proteins | sample Rifle2008BG16ft_FD_105792 | JGI IMG/M metagenome (GOLD analysis project Ga0154784, IMG submission 105792) | Chloroflexi bacterium RBG_16_60_22 | reverse complement strand
CTGGTCCTGGCGGAGGGCCGGGAGCCGGACCCCCCGGCGACCATTATCATCCCGGCCAATTTCGAGCTTTTCAAGTTTCTCCGGGAAATCAACGAAAAGAACTTCGGCAATACGCTGAATCTAATCTATTCAGAACCTTACCGCTCCACGATGGCCGGTGCCAGGGGTATCCGGCGGTTGCTCCATGTCCCGGTTGACATCGTCCGGGAGAGGCGGCATCTGAAAAGAAATTACGCTAAATACCTGGCGGAAATTCAGGGGTGCGAGGTCTATTTCTTCAGTCGGGGCTTCAGTGGCACCAGGTATTATCTTTTGAAAAAGCTGGCGCGGCGTAACAAACTGGTCTACGTCTCTCACACTCAGCCAAGTGTCACTCCCATCAGCCGGCACGCGCCCGGGAACCTCGCTGAGCTGGTGGCGCTGGTCATCATGAAACTGACTTACGGCCGGGGGATAGCGATGGGTAAGTTCTTTTACCCCCACGGCCTGCCCTTTATCCCCGACCGCTTCATGGAGCGGGAGGTGGACCGGGCCATCACTTGGGAAGAAAAAGAAGCGATGATGAAGGACTTCGACGTGGGCCGGTTCAGGGTATTCGACGCTGGCAAGTACGAAGCCATCTACTTCGGCCATGAAATGGGTTCGGAAACGGTTGCCGACCTCGATGGGGTGGAAAAGGTGTTGACCGGGGTTACTGAAATATTGCTGAAGCATTTCCCCGCGGAGAGAATCGCTATGAAACAGCACCCCCTGCACCGAGAGGAAAAAACGATGATAAAAGCCGGCGATGTCCTGCCGTCGTTTATCCCGGCCGAGTACCTCCGTGATAAAAACGTCAGGGTTTATCTGAGTCCTTATTCCCTGTCGATAACGAACCTAACCGGGGGTAAGGCCATCTCTCTCGTAGAGCTGATACCGGTCGTTAGCCAGGAACGCCGGGAGATGTTGAAGGAGCTGCTGGTGAAGCAGAGCCGCACGGAAATCCTGTTCCCTGAGACCCTGGAAGAGCTGGACGCGATGTTGGTTGACGCAAAGCGGCAGAAAATGTAAGACTTAAGGTAACCTGATATAAAAATATATTGATAAATTTGTCCAAAAATGTCATAATTAATGACGATAGTCATATTTTTATCGAATTTATTCAGCTCTAAGAGAGACCGTACCCTGTTGCGGTGATACCGGAGAATGGGAGGGAAGCCCGTGTACATAGATAGCATCAAAGGATTGGAAGAAAAGGCCAACCACCTGCGCCGCCTCGTCCTGGACATGTGTGTCCGGGCCGGTACGGGTCATGTGACATCATCATTTTCCTGCGCCGAGATTTTTACGGCGCTTTACTACGGAGGCGTCCTCCGCTACGACGTGGCCAAGCCGGCCTGGGAGGACCGGGACCGCTTTATCCTGAGCAAGGGACATGCCAGCGCTATCCTCTACCCGGTGCTGGCCGACCTCGGGTTCTACCCGGCGGGCGAACTGGACAAGTTCTGCCGGGCTGACGGCATGTTCGGGGTGCACCTGCAGAACGATGTCCCCGGCGTGGAAATATGCTCCGGTTCCCTGGGCCACGGCATCGGTGTCGCGGCCGGGCTGGCCCTGGCCGCTAAAATGGACCGGAAGACCTACATGGTCTTCACGCTCCTCGGCGACGGCGAATGCTACGAGGGCTCGGTTTGGGAATCGGCGATGTTCGCCAGCCACCACGAGCTGGACAACCTGATTGCCTTCGTCGACCGTAATCGCCTCTGCGCCACCGACTTCACCGAAGAATGCGTCAGGCTCGACCCCATGGATAAGAAATGGGAGGCCTTCGGCTGGGAGACGGTCACCATCGATGGGCATTCCCTGGAGCAGATATTCGCCGCCCTCGGTGATTTCCGCTCCCGCCCGAACCAGAAGAAAAAGCCGCTGGTCATCGTCGCCAACACGGTAAAAGGCAAGGGGGTGTCCTTCATGGAGGGCCAGCCCCTGTGGCACGCCGTGGCCCCGAGCGGCGAACAGGCCAGGCGGGCCAGGGTTGAACTGACCGGAAAAGGTGGGAAATAGCATGAAAGACCTCTCGCAGCGGGATGCTTTCTTCGGGAAGCTCTATGAAATTGCCCGGAGAGACCGGGACGTCATCCTGGTCAGCGCTGACATGGGTGCTCCCAGCCTGGACAAGTTCCGGGCGGACCTGAGCGCGCAGTATGTCAACGTCGGTATCGCCGAGCAGAACATGGTCACCGTGGCCTCGGGGCTGGCCCTGGGGGGCAAGACGGTATTCATGTATGCCATCATGCCTTTTGTCACCCTGCGCTGCTACGAGATGATAAAGGTCGAGCTGTGCTTGATGAATATCGCGGTGACGGCCGTCGGGGTGGGCTCCGGGATAAGCTATGACGACTCCGGCCCCACCCACCACTCCACGGAAGATATCGCCATCATGCGGGCTCTCCCCAACATGACCGTGCTGAATACCACGGACAGCGTCATGGCGGCCAGGTTCGCCGAGATGACCTGCCATATCTCCAGTCCGCACTATGTTCGCCTCGACCGGGAAAAGCTGCCGAATATCTATAAAGCCGGCGCCGATTTCTCGACGGGGGTAACCGAGCTGAAAACGGGCCGCGACGTCTGTATCGTCGCCACGGGGAACATGGTGCAGCGGGCCCTGGAGGTCGCCGCGGAGCTCGCCAAGCAGAATATTACCGCCGGCGTCATCGATTTATACCGGATAAAGCCGATTAACACGGAACTGCTGGTTAAGAGCGTATCCCGGTCCGGGCGCGTCGTGACCCTGGAGGAGAATCTCCTGAACGGGGGCATGGGCAGCGCCGTAGCCGAGGTGCTGGCCGATAACGGTAAGCTCCTGCCCCTCAAGCGCATCGGCCTGCCGGACGGCTATTTCTTTACCTACGGCGGCCGGAAGACCATGCAGTCCCGCAGCGGGCTGGACCTGAAGAGCGTTACCGACCTGATAATAAAGTGGCTGAAATGAGTCAGGGCCTGGTGTTAAAATTGATTTCATGGAGCCAACCGTAGATTTACTGCTGATAAACCCCGGTGCCCGGGCCCAGATGTACGGAAAGCTGGGCGCCTCCCTCGCTGGCATCGAACCTCCACTGTGGTGTGCCCTGCTGGCGGCCTTCATCCGGGAACGCGGCTATTCCGTGAAGATACTCGATAGCGATGCCGATAACCTCACCCCGGAGCAAACGGCGGCAAAAATATCGGAGATAAACCCCCTCCTCGCCGGCATCATCGTCCTCGGCGTCAACCCCTCCGCCTCCTCGACCCCCAAGATGACGGCGGTGAGCGAGACCCTGACGGCGCTGCGCCGGGTGGCCCCTCATATCAAGACGATACTGGGCGGGCTCCATCCCTCGGCCATCCCGGAGAGGACGCTCCGGGAGGAGAAGGTCGACTTCGTCTGCCGGGGAGAGGGCTTCCATACTTTTCCCCGCCTCCTGGAGAATTTAAAAGCAGGCAAAAGCGTGGCCGACCGCGAGGTCGGCGGGCTCTGGTACCGCCGGAACGGCCGGATAGTGTCCGGACCCCCGGAGCCGGCCATCGAGGACCTCGACGAGCTCCCCGTTGCGGCCTGGGATCTCCTGCCGATGGATAAATACCGCGCGCATAACTGGCAGTGCTTTGAAAATCCCGACCAGCGGGGGCCGTACGCCGTTATCTATACCAGCCTGGGCTGCCCCTTCAACTGCAGCTACTGCAACATCCACGCGCTGTACGGGGGGAAACCGGGCATCCGCTTCCGCAGCCCGGAAAAGGTGACGGCGGAGATAGACCTCCTCGTGAAGCGGTACCACATCAGACATTTAAAAATCATCGATGAGCTCTTCGCCCTGCGGGAAGACCGCGTCGAACGCATCTGCGACCTCATTATCCGCGGCGGCTACGATATCAATATCTGGGCCTACGCCCGGGTGGATACGGTCAACGAGAAGATGCTGCGGAAGATGAAGCAGGCCGGCATCAACTGGCTCTGCTACGGCTTCGAGTCCGCCAGCGAGAGGGTGCGCCAGGGGGTCAGCAAGAAGACCGAGCAGGACATGACCCGGCGGGCCATCGAGATGACCTACGCCGCCGGCATCCACATCATCGCCAATTTCATCTTCGGGCTCCCGGACGACGACCTGGCCTCGATGCAGGCGACGCTGGACATGGCCAGGGAGTTCAACTTTGAGTACGTCAACCTGTACACGGCGATGGCCTATCCCGGCTCGCAACTCTACGAGGAAGCCGTCCGGGACGGCCTCCGGCTGCCGGAGACGTGGCACGGCTACGCCCAGCTGGGCTACGAGACGCTGCCCCTGCCGACCAAACACCTCACGGCCGCCGAGGTGCTGCGCTTCCGGGACCGGGCCTTCGTGGAGTACTACCGCAACCCGAAATACCTCAAGATGATAGGGGAAAAATTCGGGCCCGGGGCGGTGGCTCACATCAAGGGGATGCTCCGGCACAGGATTGAGCGGAAATACGCGCGGGATGAGGTCGGCGGCCGCCATTTACCCGGAAAAAGGGCACGACCATGAAAGTCCTGTTTGTCATTCACGACCTCGGTTTCGCCGACCATATCGCCATCGCCCACCTTTCGGCCATTGCCAAACAGCTCGGGCACCAGACCTATTTCTGCACGCTGGACAGAAACGACGTCGGGGCCATAGTTAAAGAGGTCAGGCCCGACGTCATCGCCTACTCCGTGAACATCATCGGCTACCGGAGGACTCTGGAGGCCCACCGGGAAGCCCAAAAGATACACGCCTTCGTGTCCATCATGGGAGGGCCGCAGCCGACCTTCTCCCCGGAGACGTTTGCCGAAAGCGGCATGGACGCTTACTGCGTCGGCGAGGGGGACCTCGTCTTCCGCGACTTCCTCGTCAGCGTGGAAAAGGGCAGTTCCTACGATAAAATCGAAAACCTCATCACCCGGAACGGGGAGAACCCGTTAAGGCCGCTGATAAGCAACCTGGATGACCTGCCCCCGTCTGACCGTGACCTGGTCATCAGCCATTCCTTTCTGCGGAACGCCGCCAAGAAGACTTTTTATGCCACCCGCGGCTGCCCCTTTAACTGCACCTACTGCTTCAACAATTATTACCGCCAGCTTTATAAAGGGAAAGGGCCACCAATCAGGCGGTTCTCGGTGGAAAGGCTGATGCGGGAAATAGAAGATATCAAGAGAAAATACCGGATGGATTTCCTTAAATTCGGCGATGACTGTTTCACCATCAAGGCCGACGCGTGGCTGGAGGAGTTCGCGGAAAAATACCGCCGGAGAATAGGGATTCCTTTCAACTGCTACCTGAGAATTGACACCGTTAACGATGCCATACTGGCGCTGCTCAAGAACGCCGGGTGCTATTCCGTCCACCTCTCCGTTGACAGCACTTCCAAGCACCTCCGGGACGTGGTCCTCGGCCGGAAGATGCAGAGTGAAAACATCGTGGAAAGGTTAAGAAAAATCAGGGAGCACGGGATAAACACCTTTGTGAACTATATGCTGGCCGTACCCGAGTCCACCCTGGAGGACGACTTTAATACCATTAAACAAAGCAAAGAGGCGAAGGTAACCTACCCGAGCTACACGACCACCGTCCCGATAGAAAAGACCGAACTGTGGGGCTATTGCGTCAAACGGGGGCTCATCGACCCCGCCACCTACCGGGGCGATATGAGCGGCTGCATGGAGAGGTCCGCCCTGTCCTGCTTCACCGAAAAAGAGAAAGACATCAGGTACAACATTTTCCTGCTGGGTGCCCTGACCTCCAAGCTGCCTTTCCCGCTGGATAGACTGGCGAAACTGGTGATGAAGGTTTTTCCGCCCAACAGGCTATTCAGGAAGATTAACCAGCTCGTTCACTATTACTACATTGAGAACAAGATTTTCAAGCTGACGAAGGATAACTTGCGGACGCCGAGGTTCTGGAAGGCGGAGAGTAAAACGCAGCGGGGTTAAAGAAGGTCATGAGCAGCTCCGGGAAGCCGTATTTAAGCGTCGTCGTCCCGTCCCGCAACGATGACCACGGGGGCAACACCCTGCGGCGCATGCAGGTCTTTTTCAGCGGCCTGCTGGAGCAGCTGGAAAAACACCGGATTGATGCCGAGTTAGTCCTGGTGGACTGGAATCCCCCGGCCGGCCGGCCCCTGTTGAGAGACGCCATCAAATGGCCGCCCGGGCTGAAGCACTGCACCATACGCAACATCGTCGTGCCCCCGGAGGTCCACCGGAAATTCGACCATGGAGACAAGGCCCCCTTTCATTTCGCGGCGGCCAATAACTGCGGCATCCGGCGGGCGCGGGGAGAGTATATTCTACCCGCCGGGATAGACCTGCTCTACTCCGATGATTTGATGGCGTTCATCGCCGGGCGGAACCTTAAAAGCGATGAACGATACCGGGTGAGTCGCTATGACGTGGACCGCAATGTGGTCCGCTACGATACGTTGCCGGAGCAGCTGGACTTCTGCCGGGAGAACGTTATCCTCGTTAAGGCTTACAAAAAAAAGCACGCCGGGAAGGCCCGCAACGCTTTCCCGGAGCTGCACACCAGCGCCTGCGGCGACTTCCAGCTGATGTCAAGGCATTACTGGCACCTGCTGCGCGGTTTTCGGGAGGCCGATATCGTGGATGGGCACTGTGACGGTGTCCTCTCTTACGCTTCTTACGCGGCCGGGGTGAAGGAGGTGGTGCTGGGGGAGCCTTTACGCCTTTATCACATCGACCATGACGAGAAATACACCGAACGGACAAGAGAGGCCCGTTTTCCCCTGGAAAACAGGCTGTCTTTTACATCATTACCGGCGCCATTGAATGCCTGGGTAAGGGCAGCGTACCGCCGCCTGCTCACGATTTTCGGTTATAAAACCCGGACGAGCACGCACGGTGTCCCCACCCTGGGCTTCCTGGAGTACCGCCGGCTGGCTAAAGAGATGCTGCGGGGTAAGCGCTCCTATATCTGCAACGACGAGGACTGGGGGCTGGGACAGGAAAAGCTGGAGGAGCACGTCATTCACCGGGCCGACTGGGACCGGGAATACGAGGCACCGGATAAAGGCGGCCGGGAGGGGGCTGATGAGCCTGAAAAATATTAACCCGGCGCCGCGTTTCAGCGGGAACCTGGCGGCCTCGCGGGTCTTTGCCGACCGGCCGATGGTCATCGTTGACATCGGCGCCCGGCGGGGCTTCGAACCGCACTGGTCCGTCTACGGCGACCAGGCCAGGTTGATTGGCTTCGAGGCCGATGCCGAGGAGTGCCACCGGCTCAACCGCGAGGCGGCCGGCTCCGGCCGCCGCTATTTCCCCGTCGCCCTGCACCGGGACCGCGGGAAGAGGCCCTTTTACATCACCGCCCAGCCTTCGTCCTCCGGATTTTACCCGGCCAATATGAAGTTCGCCTCGCGGTTGCCGGACGAAGTCAACCTGACCATCGTCAGGACCATCGAACTGGACACAGTGGACCTCGATTCCTTCGCTGCGGAAAACAGCATCGGCGCCATCGACTTCATCAAGCTGGACACCGAGGGCTGCGAGCTGGATATCCTCCGGGGCGCCGGGGAATCGCTGCGGACGACGCTCGGACTCAGCATCGAGGTCGAGTTCCTGCCGCTGCACGAAGGGCAGCCGCTTTTCAGCGACGTCGATGCTTTTTTGAGGCCGCTCGGGTTTATGTTATATGATTTAGCCGGCTACCGGCACAGTCGGAAGGCCCTGCCCGTGCCCACCGCTTCGCCGGCACCGGGCCCGGTAGCGCGGGGACAGGTTGTCTGGGGACAGGCGCTTTACCTGAGGGACTTCCTGGCGGAGGTCGAGGCCGGCGCCGGGGAGCGTTGGGACGATATCCGGGTGCTGAAACTGGCCAGCCTTATGGAGCTCTTCGGCCTGCCGGACTGCGCCATCGAGGTGCTCCAGGCGGCGCAGCAGCAGGGCAGACTGGAGGGCCGGGGTGTCCCTCAAATGATAGACCGGCTGGTGCCGCCGGTCGGCAACCGGACCGTTTCTTACGCCGGTTACCTGGAAAACGTGGTTAAGGTCAGGGAACGGGGCTACGCGGATAGCCTGGGGCGGACGAAAAAATGGGTGCCAACCCTGATGCGTCCTGTCCTGAAGAGTCTTTTAATAAGATTGAGAAATTTTATCGATGCTATCCTGCGATAGGGACCGGGAAAGGACATTGAGGAAGAGCCGGCTATGGAAGTCCTGAAAACCGGGCTGGAAGGCGTGCTGCTGATTAACCTGGATGTCTTCCGGGACCACCGCGGCGAGTACGTGGAGACCTACAACGAGGAGCTGTACCGCCGGAACGGGATTGACGTCAGGTTCGTGCAGGACGATATCTCCGTGTCCGTGAAGAACGTGCTCCGGGGCATTCACAGTGACGCGGCCACCTGGAAACTGATATCCTGTCCCTGGGGCGAGATATACCTGGTGATTGTCAACTGCGCTGAGGAGTCGGCAAATTTCGGCCGGTGGCAGGCTTTCACACTTTCGGACGGCAAACGGCAGCAGGTGCTGGCGCCTCCCCGGCACGGCGTCGCCCACCTGGTTCTAAGTGACAAAGCCATCTTCCACTACAAACAGTCGACCTACTATGACCCCTCCCGGCAATCTAGCTTCAGATGGAACGACCCCAGGTTCAATATATCGTGGCCGGTTAAAAATCCAATCCTTTCTAAAAGGGATGAGCTGGGACATTATGTGTAGCTATCAATCTTTGCCGGCCGGAGACCGGAGGTACCCCCGATGATAATCAGTCGCACGCCCTTCCGCATCTCCTTTTTCGGGGGAGGCACGGACTACCCCGCTTTCTATAATGAACACGGCGGGGCCGTCCTCAGCACCACCATCAACAAGTTCTGCTATATCTTTTGCCGGTACCTGCCGCCGTTCTTCGACCATAAGTACTCGATAAAGTACCGGAAAATCGAGGAGACCAGGACCATCGCCGAGATAGAGCACCCCTCGGCGCGGGAGTGCCTGAAATTCGTCAACCTGGAACGGGGGATGGAAATCCAGCATAATGCCGATTTACCGGCGATGTCCGGGCTCGGCTCCAGCTCCGCTTTTACGGTGGGGCTGCTTCACGCGCTGTACGGCCTCAAGGGCGAGATGAAGACCAAAAGGCAGCTGGCGCTGGACGCCATTCATGTCGAGCAGGACCTCATCAGGGAAAACGTCGGCTCCCAGGACCAGACCACGGTAGCTTTCGGCGGCCTGAACAAGATTGAGTTCGGTGGTCCCCGAAAAATACTGGTCTCTCCGGTAACCGTTGACCAGGAAAAAATCGTCGCCCTGCAGGGCCATCTCCTGCTGATGTTCACCGGGTTCCCCCGCAACGCTTCCGAGATAGCCCGCGAGCAGATAAAGAACACCCCGGAAAAGGTCAGGGAGCTGGAGGCCATGATGGCCATGGTGGAAGAAGCCATCAAGGTCCTCAACAGCCGGAACGCCCGCCTCACGGACTTCGGGAAGCTCCTCCACGAGAGCTGGATGATTAAAAGACAGCTCTCCTCGAGGATTGCCGGCCCGGCCATCGACGAAATTTACCAGGCCGGGCGGGAGGCGGGGGCGATAGGTGGCAAGCTGCTGGGAGCGGGGGGCGGGGGTTTCATCCTCTTCTTCGTGGCGCCGGAACTCCGGCAGAAGGTCAAGGAGAAGCTCGGCAAACTGCTTTACGTGCCGTTCCGGTTCGAAAACCTGGGCAGCCAGATAATTTACTACGCCCCGGAAGAGAATATTTAGGGTCAAACGGGAGAGCATGGTGGTAAACCCGGTTAGTACGGTATATCGAGGCGCCAGGCGCCTGTCAGGTTTCTTTATCCGGGGGTTGATACTCTGGGACGTCCGCAGCACGCTGGCCGTTATCTTCACCTATTTTACTGAAAACCGGAAGCTTAAGGCTTTGCCCGCCCTCAGGAAGGGGTTTGCGGACCACCGGGCGGAGTTCCGGCCGGCCGACGAGAAATACCGGGGAATCTTTCCCCGGCTTATCGATGCCTACACCCGGGCCAAAGCCGACCAGGCCGGCGTCCCCGGGCCATACCGGGTAGGCATCATGTGGCAGCGGGAGATAGACAGCCATTGCGGGGAGCTGGCGGCCGTGCTTCGGGACGGGGATGCGGATAAGCTGAGGGCATTAATGGATAACTTCCACCGGGAAAAAATCAGCCTGGGGCTGCAGGGAAACTCGGAGTGGGCCAACATCCAGAGGCCTTTTTATAAATACCTCTACGTAAACACCTGGTATGCTTTCTACCGCATCTATGAAGAGCTGGCCGGCAAGCAACCCCCGCTGCAGTACCCGATGGTCGGCAATCCGGCCGGGCTGTACCATGACGGCCGGGTCATTCCTTTCCACGCCATCCGCTATCACTACTCCGCCCGGGAGATGCTCAACCTGCTGGGGGAAACCGGCCACCCGGTCGTCGCGGAAATCGGCAGCGGGCTCGGAGGTCAGGCCCACGCCCTCCTGGCGAACGCCGAACGCCCGGTCACGTATCTATGCCTGGATATCCCGGAGGTGCTCATCGTGGCCTCCTATTTCCTGATGGCGGCCCTGCCGGAAAAGAAATTCCTGCTCTACGGGGAAGCGCCGCCGGATGCCGCCAATTTTCAGCAGTATGACGTTATCCTGATGCCCAACTTCGTCCTGCCACAGCTTGGAGAGCAAAGCGTCGACCTATTTTTCAATAACTCCAGCTTCTCCGAGATGGACAGCGAGACGGTCCGGGAGTACCTGCGCCAGATTGAAAGAATCGGCCGGGGGTATTTCCTGCATATCAACCATAACACCGCGTTCAACTGGCGCGAGGACGGCCGGGAGTTCCACAACCTGCCCGGCACGCAGGTCGTGCCCGACCCCACCGTGTTTAAAAAGCTTTACCAGTACCACTGGCCGCTCAATACGCTCCCGGAGGAACTCTATTATAAAGGGGCCGGTTTTCTGGCTTTCCTGTACGAGAAGCGCCGTCCCGGGCCCCCGGAAATGAAGGGTTAGTCGGAAATGATGCAAGAAGAAGTGGTGCGCCAGCTGCAGGCGAGCGCCCGCCTCAAGACGGCGATGGCGGAGACCCTGGCCGATGACATCGCCGGCGCCGCCCGGATGGTGGCGGACGCTTTCAGGGGCGGGGGGAAGGTCCTTATCGTCGGTAACGGGGGCAGCGCCGCCGACGCCCAGCACATCGCCGGGGAGCTGGTAGGGCGCTTCAGAATGGATAGGGCGGCCCTCCCCGCCATCGCCCTGACCACCGATACCTCCGTGCTGACGTCCGTCGCCAAGACAGCGGCTATGATAACGTTTTCCGCCGGCAGCTGGAAGCGCTGGCCGCCAAAGGCGATATTCTTCTCGCTATCAGCACCAGCGGCCGCTCGCCGGGCATACTCAAGGCGATGGACGAGGCGCGTTCCCGGGGCGTGGCCGTGATTGCGCTGACGGGGAAAAAGGGCGGCGGGCTCCGGGACAAGGCCGACCTTACCATCATCGTGCCTTCCGATGATACGCCGCGAATCCAGGAGGCGCATATCACCATCGGGCATATTATCTGCCACCTCGTGGAAAGGGAAATGTTCCGTGAATCAAACTGAAATCCTGAAGAAGATAGAAAAGCTCACCCGGGAGTATTTCTCCGGCGCTCCCCAACCTGAGTTTGTCCCCGGTAAGACGGTGATACCCCTCAGCGTCTGCTCCTACGGCTGGGAGGAGGCCTATGAGGCCATCGAGTCCATTCTCACCACCTGGGTAACCATGGGCCGTAAGGTGAAGGCCTTCGAGGAAATGGTGGCGCGGTACATGGGCGTCACCCATGCCGCGATGGTCAACTCCGGCTCCAGCGCCAACCTCTTGGCCATGTCCGTGCTGGCCAACCCCCTGGCCCCGGAGCGGATTAAACCGGGCGACGAGGTGATTACCCCGGCGGTGACCTTCGCCACCACCGTCTACCCCATCATCCAGGTCGGGGCGGTGCCGGTGCTGGTGGACGTCGACGTGGCGACGTTTCATATCAAGGTCGACGCCATCGAGAAGGCGATTACCCGGAAGACCCGGGCCATCCTGCCCGTGCACCTGGTGGGTAACCCCTGCGATATGACTGCCGTCATGGAGATAGCCCGCCGGAAGAGCCTCCTGGTCATCGAGGATGCCTGCGAGGCCACCGGCGCGGAAATCGGGGGGAAAAAGGTGGGGAGCTTCGGCGACCTGGGGACGTACAGCTTTTTCTTCACGCACCATATCACCACCATCGAGGGCGGCATGGTGGTGACCGGCAATGACGACCTCGCCGAGCTGGTCAAATCGCTGCGGGTCTTCGGCTGGATACGCGACCTCCGCAATAAGGACGAAATCGCCGGGAAATACCGGGACATCGATGCCCGGTTCCTCTTCACCAACATCGGCTACAACTTCCGTCCCACCGAGGTATCCGGGGCCTTCGGGATGCACCAGATAGGTAAGCTGGACGGGTTCATCGAGATACGGCGGCAGAACGCCCGATACTGGGCCGAGCGGCTGCGGGAGTTCTCCGACTACCTCGTGATTTATGAAGAAAGGCCGGGGACGAAATACGCCTGGTACGGCTACCCCGTGACCGTCCGGACGGAGGCCCCTTTCACCCGCGAGGAGTTACGGAATTTCCTGGGCAGCCGGGGGCTGGAGACACGGCCCATCTTCGCCGGCAACATCGATGAGCAGCCGGGCCTGCGGCTTTTCCCGTACCGGAAGTCGGGCGACCTGCCCGATGCCAGGTTCGTCCAGCGCCAGTCCTTCTTCTTCGGGAACCACCAGGGCATCGGCGAAGCGGAGAGGGAAGCCGTGGTAAAATACTTCCGGGAGTTCATGGCCGGGGTGAAAAAGAGATGAAAATAGCGGGTAAGACGGTCTGCGTCACCGGGGCGGCGGGGTTTCTCGGCGCCCCCCTGTGCCGCGAGCTCATTGCCCGGGGAGCCAGGGTCATCGGCCTGGACAATTTCAGCGTGGGGCACGCCGCCAAGTTCGAAGACATCAAGGACGGGCTGGAGGTCTATACGGCAGACGTCCGCGACCCGGACAGCCTGAAGGAACCCATCTCCCGGAGCCAGGTGGTCTTTCATCTGGCGGCGATTGATAACCGCAAGATTTGCGAGCAAGACCCGACCCTGGCCTTCAACGTCAACATCATGGGGACATCCAACGTGCTTTCCCTCTGCTCCGGCGCGGAGAGGGTCGTCTACCTGTCATCGACGATGGTCTACGGGGAGCCGAAATACCTCCCCATCGACGAAAAGCACCCCCTCGACGGCTACGACCCCTATGCCGTCAGCAAGATAGCCGCGGAGCACCTCTTCCGGGCTTACCATTTTATCCGGGGTATACCCTTCACCATCGTGCGGAATACCAACACCTTCGGGCCGGGGCAGGGCCGGAGCTACCTCATTCCTTCCCTGATAATCGAAGGACTGACGCGGGGTCAGATAGATGTCTGGACACCCGGCGTCCTGCGGGACTTTCAGTACGTGGACAACTGCATCGATGCCCTCATCAGGATTGCGGAATCGGCGGCTGCGGCCGGGGAAACGGTGAACCTGGGCAGCGGGCTGGGCATCACCGTCGGCGAGCTGACCGATATCATCTGCCGGCAGCTCGGCGCCAGCTGGGTCGACGTGAAAAAACCGGCTCCGGTGAGCAGCCGGCTGGTGAGCGATATCTCCCGGCTGCGGGCTTTGACCGGCTGGGAGCCGAAGATAAGCCTGGAGGAAGGCCTGCGCCGGACCATCGCGCACTACCGGGCGCTGGTCGAGACTGATACTAAATGAAGTCGTTCTATCACGGTAAAAAAGTGCTGGTGGCCGGGGGCGGGGGCTTTATCGGCTCCCACCTCGTCGATAACCTCGTCACCGCCGGGGCCGATGTCCGGGTGGTGCAGCGCCATTACCCCGAGGCTAACCTGGCCCAGGTCAAGGATAAAATCGAGTTCATCCCGGCCGACCTCTCTATCCTGGAAAACTGTGTCCGGGCCGTCCGGGGCATGGAGATTGTCTTCGACCTCGCCGCCAGGGTGGGCGGCGTGCAGTACAACATCAGCCACCCGGCCACCATGTTCTTTACCAACTCCAACCTGGCCCTGAACGTGCTGGAGGCGGCCCGGCGGGAGGGCGTGGTGCGGTTCATGTGCGTCAGCTCCACCTGCGTTTACTCGCCGGACGCCGCGATGCCCAATCTGGAAGAGGACGGTTTTCTCGACGACCCGGACGAGTCAAATATCGGCTACGGGTGGTCCAAGCGCGTCGCCGAGATGGGCGCCAGGCTGTACGCCCGTGAGTACGGCATGAAGATTGCCATCGCCCGGCCGGCCAACGTTTACGGCCCCCGGGATAACTTCGACGCCGAGACGTTTCACGTCATACCGGCCCTGATAAAGAGGGTCTTCGAGGCCGGGGACACCATCGAAGTCTGGGGGGACGGCCGGCAGACACGGGCATTCGGCTACGTGAAGGACGCCGCCGACGCCATGATGTTGCTGGCGGAGAGGTACGCCGTGGCCGACCCCATCAACGTCGGCACGGATGAAGAGGTGACCATCCGGGAGCTGATTGAGCTTATCGTCCGGCTCAGCGGCCGGCGGCTGAATATCAAGTTCGATACCAGCCAGCCCCAGGGGCAGGTCCGGAAGGTCTGCGCCGTCACCCGGATGAAGGAAAAGCTGGGCTGGAGCCCGGCCTACTCCCTGGAGCGGGGACTGGAGGAAACGATAGCCTGGTACAGAAAGGTTGCGCACCGATGAATGTAAAGCGGATACTGGTTACCGGGGGGGCGGGCTACGTCGGCTCGGTGATGGTGCCGGTGCTGCTCGATAAAGGCTATGAGGTCACCGTCCTCGATAACCTGATGTACGGGCAGACCGGCCTGCTCGGCCTGGCCGACCGGGATAAGTTCAGCTTCGTCCAGGGTGATGCCCGTGACGAGCGGCGTCTCAAAGAGCTCCTGCCGAAGGCGGATGCCATCATCCCGCTGGCGGCCCTGGTAGGGGCGCCGGCCTGCGACCGCAATCCCGTCCTGGGGGAGACGCTTAACCTGGGGGCCATCCGCAGCCTGGTCAAACTGCGCTCGCGCCGGCAAATCATCGTCTTCCCCACCACCAACAGCGGCTACGGCACCAAAAGCGGCGATGTCTTCTGCACGGAGGAGACGCCGCTGGAGCCCATCTCCCTCTACGGACGGACCAAGGTCCAGGCGGAAGCGGCCCTGCTGGAGGGCGGCAACGCCATCACCCTGCGCATGGCCACCGTCTTCGGGGTGTCGGCGAGGATGCGCCTCGACCTGCTGGTGAACCACTTCGTCTACGAGGCCGTCACCCGCGGCTACATCGTTATCTACGAAAAGCACTTCAAGAGGAACTACATCCACATCCGCGACGTGGCCGACTGCTTTATCTTCTGCCTGGAAAACTTCGCGCGGCTCAAGGACGAGCCCTATAACCTGGGGCTGGACGAGGCGAACTACAACAAGGAGGAGCTGGCCGCCCTGGTCCGGGAACAGGTGCCCGGCTTCAACGCCGTTTTCTCGGAAATCGGCACGGACCCGGACCAGCGCAACTACATCGTCTCCAACGCCAGGCTCCAGAAGGCCGGGTTCACGGCCCACCGGACCGTCCAGCAGGGTATCAGAGAGCTAATTAACGCCTACCGGATGCTCCCTAAAGCGGGGCCTTTCCAGAACGCGTGAGGAGTCGACATTGAGAGACAGGTCGGAAATCCTGAAGGAAATAGAGAAGCTCACCCGGGAATATTTCGCGGGGCGGGCCGGGGCCAGGTTTATCCCCGGTAAGACGAAGATTCCCCTCAACGTGCCTTCCTACGACTGGCAGGAGGCCACCGAGGCCATCGAGACCCTGCTGACCACCTGGGTGACCATGGGGAAGAAGGTGCAGCGCTTCGAGGAGATGTACGCCCGGTATATCGGCGTGCCCCACGGCGTTATGGTCAACTCCGGCTCCAGCGCCAACCTCCTGGCTATGTCCGTGTTGACCAATCCCCTGGCCCCGCAAAGAATCCGGCCGGGCGACGAGGTGATTACCCCGGCGGTGACCTGGGTGACCACCGTCTATCCCATCATGCAGGTGGGGGCGGTGCCGGTGCTGGTGGATGTTGACCTGGAGAGCTTCAACATCAGCGTCCGGGAAATCGAGAAAGCGATAACGAAAAAGACGAAGGCCATCATGCCGGTGCACCTCCTGGGAAACCCGTGCGATATCGGCAGCATCATGGAGATAGCCCGCCGGCACAACCTCATCGTCGTCGAGGACGCCTGCGAGTCCACCGGGGCGGAGATAAACGGGAGGAAGGTGGGCAGCTTCGGCGACCTGGCCACCTTCAGCTTCTTCTTCTCCCACCACATCACCACCATCGAGGGCGGCATGGTCATGACCAGTAATGACGACCTCGCCGAGCTGGTAAAGTCATTACGCGTCTTCGGCTGGATACGCGACCTGCGCAACCGGGACGAGGTCGCCGAGAAATACCGGGACATCGATTCCCGTTTCCTCTTCACCAACATCGGCTACAACCTCCGGCCCACCGAGGTCTCCGGTGCCTTCGGCATGCACCAGATAGGTAAGCTGGACGGGTTCATCGAGATACGGCGGGAGAACGCCCGGTTCTGGACGGAGCAGCTGCGGGAGTTCTCCGACTACCTCATACTCTACGAGGAACGACCGGGCACCCGTCACGTCTGGTTCGGCTATCCCGTAACGGTAAAGCCCGGGGCACCCTTCACCCGGCAGGAGCTGGTGACGTTCCTGGAAAGCAAAGCCCTGGAGACCAGGCCGGTCTTCACGGGCAACCTCGACGAGCAGCCCGCCATGCGCCTCATGAAGTACCGGCGCCACGGCGACCTGCCCAACGCCAGGGTTGTCCAGCGCCAGTCATTCTTCTTTGCCAACCACCAGGGCATCGGTAAGGAGGAGCGGGAAGCCGTGGTAAAATACTTCCGGGAGTTCATGGCCGGGGTGAAAAGATGAAACTGGAAGGCAAGACCGTCTGCGTTACCGGGGGCAGCGGCTTCATCGGGCACCACCTGTGCCGCGCCCTGCTGCCCAGGTGCGGCAAGGTCATCGCCCTGGACGATTTCAGCGTCGGGCAGAAGGAGAGGCTGGCCGATATCGCCGCCGACGTTGAGGTCGTCATGGTGGACATCAGGGACCGTGAGAAGCTGAAAGAGCCGATTAAGAAGAGCCAGATAGTCTTTGCCCTGGCGGCCATCGCCAACCCGCGCACCTGCCAGGAAGACTTCAGCCGTACCTTCGATGTCAATATCCTGGGCACGTCCAACATCCTTTCCCACTGTACGGACGTGGAGAGAGTGGTCTTTCCCTCGTCGATAATGGTCTACGGCGAGCCGCGGTACCTGCCTATCGACGACCGCCACCCCATCGATGCCCGCGACCCCTATTCCACCAGCAAGATAATGTGCGAGCAGCTCTGCAAGGTTTATAACTTCATGTATAAAATCCCCTACACCATCGTCCGGAACTGCAACATCTTCGGCCCCGGCCAGGACAGCGATTACCTGATTCCCACGCTGATACTCCAGGGGTTGAGGGCGGGAAAAATAGAAATCTGGGACCCTCGCACCATCCGGGACTTCCTGTATATCGATAACTGCGTGGACGCCTATATCAAAATCCTGGAGTCGGAATCCACCATCGGGGAAACGATGAACCTGGGCGGCGGCCAGGGCGTGGCCGCCGGTGAGCTGGCCGAGATGGTCTGCCAGCGCCTGAACGCCACCTGGGTGGACGTCAAAAAGCCGTCACCGGTAAGCAGCAAGCTCATCGGCGATATCACCAAGATAAAGGCGCTCACCGGCTGGGAGCCCAGGGTGAGCCTGGCCGAGGGCCTGGACCGGACCATTGCCTACTTTAAGAAGATAGTCAGGGGCAAAAGGGGATAAGATGGGGAAGACGGCCAGCGAGACCCTGGCAGTCATCGGGCTGGGCAAGCTGGGCCTGGGGACGGCGGCCTGCCTGGCCGACCGCGGTTACCGGGTTATCGGCGTGGATAATAACCCCGCCGTCGTCGCGGCCGTCAACGCCGGCCGCAGCCCCCTCTACGAGCCGGGCCTTGAGGAGCTGATGGGAAGGGTCAGGGGGAAGCTCACCGCCACCGGAGATTACCGGCAGGCGATAGATAATTCCGGGGTTGTTTTCATCTTTGTCGGCACGCCCAGCGACCCCGATGGCCGTTTCTCCACCAAAGACATCGAGGCCGTCACCCGGGAAATCGCTCCCCACCTGAAAAACCGGGAGGACTTCCCCGTCATCGTGCTGCGGAGCACCGTATTGCCCGGCGTCTGCGATGATGTCATCCGGCCCCTCCTGGAAAAGCTCTCCGGGAGGCGGTGCGGGGTGGACTTCGGCCTGTGCCATAACCCGGAAACCCTGGCCCTGGGCAGCGTCATCCACGACTTCCTTAACCCGGACGTCGTTATCATCGGGGAATCCGATGCCAGGTCGGGGGAAGCCGTCTCCGGTATTTATCAGAAGGTCTGCGCCGGCAATCCGCCCCTCGTCAGGACGTCGCTGGCCAACGCGGAGATGGCCAAGGTGGCGCTCAACGTCTTCCTCACCCTGAAAATGAGCTTTGCCAACACCCTCGCGGAGATGTGCGAGAAAATACCCGGCGGGGACGTGGACGTGATAAGCCGGGTACTGGGTTATCATCCGGCCATCGGTAGAAAGTTCCTGGCCGGGGCCATCGGCTACGGCGGGCCCTGTTTCCCCCGGGACACCCGGGCCTTCGCCGCCTTCGCCCGGCAGACGGGAAGCCAGGCCAAACTGGCCCGGGCTGCGGAGGAGGTTAACGCGTCGCAGGCGGCCCGGGTGGTCCGGATGGTCCGGGAGAAGCTCGGCGATTTGACCGGCAAGACCATCGCCGTGCTGGGGCTGACCTATAAGCCGAACACGGACATCGTTCTGGATTCTGATTCGGTAAAGATTGCCGCCGCTCTGCTGGGTGCCGGCGCCCGGCTCAACGTTTACGACCCGGCCGGAATGGAAAACGCCGGAAAGGTCCTGGGGCGGGACAACATTAGATACGCGGCCTCCGCGCCGGACTGCCTGCGGGGGGCCGAGCTCTGCATCCTGGCCACCCCCTGGGACGAGTTCAAGGACCTGAAGCCGGAGGACTTCGTCAGGAATATGAAAAAGCCGGTGCTGCTCGACTGCTGGAGACTGTTGCGTAGGCCGGAGTTCCTCACCAGGCTGGATTATCTGGCTGTCGGGCTGAACCAGGAGCGGTAGTTACGATTGGAGTTTGGTTCCGGTGCTGACGATATTTACCATCCCCAAGCCCTTCCGGGGACATAACGGCATCATCCAGAAGAACGCCCTCGGCAGCTGGATGGCCCTGGAGCCGCGCCCGGACATTATCCTCTGCGGCCACGAAGAGGGCATCGCCGGGGCCGCTGCCGGGGCCGGCGCCCGGCAGGCACCGGATATCGAGACGAGCGATTACGGCACCCCCCTCTTAAGCTCCGCTTTCGGTAATGCCTATCGCCTGGGTAAGAACGAATTATTCTGCTTCATCAACGCCGATATTATCCTGATGGGTGATTTTCTGGCGGCGATACGGCGTATCAACCTGCCGAAATTCCTGGCGGTGGGACAGCGGTGGGACCTGGACGTGACCGGGCCGCTCGATTTTACCCGCCCTGACCGTGAAGCCGCGTTGCGGCAGGCCCTGGCGGAACGTGGTAAGTTGCACGGCAAGTCCGGCATCGATTACTTCGTTTTCCCGCGCCGGCTCTTCGGGGAGATACCGGCCTTCGCCATCGGCCGGGGGGTCTGGGACAACTGGCTTATCTACCGGGCGTGCTCCCTGAAGGCCCCGGTAATCGATATCACCGGGGCGGTTACCGTTATTCACCAGAACCACGACTACGCCCATATCAAGTCGCCGGAGGGGTTGCTACCGGCGGGCAGCGCCGCCGACCCTAAAGCGCCGGAAAGGGCGAATAACCTCCGGCTGGCGGGGGGAAAAGACCATGCCTTCACCCTGGAGTACGCCACCCACCGGTTGACGGATGACGGCCCGAGGGCTTACCTGACGCCGCGGCATATCTATTTCCGCCTGCGGGCGGTCCCCATGCTCCACCGCGGGCTGGGTTTCCTGTTGCTGTTTTTCAAGGCGTTCGAGCGTCTCGTCAGGGTGTTACGTTCCTGAGACCGCCGGGCGAGGTTACTTCCCGGAAAGTCGGTCGAGAATGGTCGCGAACTGCCCGGTCATTTCCCGCTGCGAGTACCGGTTGATTTCGCCGGCCGCGCCGCGAAAGGTCACCCGGCCGTCTTGACGGTATTCCCGGTAGAGCCGCGCGATGGCATTTATGATAGCCTCCGCCTCCGGCGCATGGACGCCGGTCCCGGTTTTCCGCAGCAGCACGTCGACTACGTTACCGGTTGTTCCTCCGGTGGCCAGAATCGGCCGCATCGACCCAAGGTACTCGAAAACTTTGAGGGGATACACGCCGTTCTCCCCCGGGACATCCCAATCGAGCAGGAGCAACAGCTGCGACTCCCTTTGCTTCTCGATGGCGACGTCGTGCGGCACCGTCCCGTGCTGTTTCACGGCGCCGGACAGCCCGTATTTACGTACTTCCTTGTCCAGCCACACCAACGCAGGACCGTAGAACCTGACCTCGATATTGCCCGGGTCAATGGTGCCTTCGGAGATGAGACGGCGCAGCGCGGCGAAGAGCCGGGTGGGGTCTTGTTTGCCTTCATAGATGTTACCGGTATGGGTGATGGTGAATTTAGTGGTCAGGCCCGGAGCCGGGCCTTTCACGTCCGCGGGGTCGAACCCGTTGGTAATAGCACAGGTCGTCTTCCCCCGGTGGAGCTCGCTTAGTCTATCCGCCCACGGCTGGGAAGCGGTAACCAGGGCCGAGGCCGGACCCAGGGTTTTAATCTCCAGCCTCCTATCGAGAATTTTCCTGAATCGGCTGTAGGTGTAGTTATGGTTCTGTGACCAGAGGTCGCGCAGGTCAGCCACCCAGGGTATCTGGCTCCGGCCACTTAGCTCCCGGGCGATGATATGGCCCGATACCGGCGAAGAGCTGCTGATAATAGCGCTGATATTTTCACGCTGTAGAAGCTCCATCCCCAGCTTGATACCCGGGTGCCTCCAGCCTTTATCGGCGTCCGGGTAGTTGATAACTTCGCTGACGAAGGTCAGCACCGGGTCCAGCGCCGACCCTTTGGAGGCAACGCCGAATTTGTTCCTGATCTGGGTCCTGAAATCTTCATAGGGATTTAACCCGAATATTCTTCTCCAGAACCTCAATAAATCCTGGTAAGGCGTGTTCCAGCAGGGCAGGTCCGGGGGCAACTCGCGCGTTATCGGGTCGGTGGTGAGCAGCAGTGGCTGCCACTTATACTCCGGCAGGTACTTGATAAGTCCGGGAATGCGTGTCCCGAAATATCTGGCTATAATCAGTACTTTCTTCAATTTCCTGTTTTTATTCTATAAGACTTTCTTTCATCCCGCCAGTCGGGAAGGTTTAATTTGAGCCCAGGTATATCTGCGTACCGTTAGCCGCATAGATTTTGTTTTTTTTGGTAAACACCTGCGGGTATTCATTCATAATATTATCAGCTTTTGTGGAGTTATATCCCAGGTAAATATACCCCGTAATCGTTTCTCCCCGCTGCATCGCCTCGGTAAAAGAAGCTCTAACCCTGGGAAACGTCAGCTCACCCTGGCTTTTCAGTATATCGATTTCCAGGTTAGGCCCGGCAAATATATTGACACCTTCCACGGCGTTGTTGCTAAGCCAGGCGGCCGTGCGGCTTTCCTGGTCATGAACATACCATAGTTTGTATTCTCGGTTTTCCGTACCGAGAATTATGGTGGACGGTTGACGAAATATCTCATACATCGTACCCGTGGTGGACATGAAAAAAGCTATCAATAGCGGAAGTATCAACACCTGAGGCCTGATTCTAATCCACCTGGCGATTACCGTGCCCCCGATGATGAGAAACGGTGCTAAAACGGTAAGCGCCTGGAAAAACAGCCTTTCCAGTCCGCTAAGCAGCAGGATAAAGGGTAAGACCAGGGAAATTAACATAATCAAACAGATTGCCAGCGTCAGCGCGAAGTAATCTATCTCGAACTTGTTATTCAGAAAGTCTAACTTGTCAGACTGCGGGCCGGGAATGGCTATCATCCTGCGGAAGAATATCAGGGAGTATAAAACCCCGCTGCCTATCAGGCCGACGATTATCCACGATGTTACAAGTCGTATCTGCTGCGGGATGGTGCCGATATTTTCTCCGAAGGCCGCACTGACGGTACTCCCCTTGGTTTCCAGGGAGGCCCAGCCTTCAACATTGCTGAAGGAACGGATAATGGTGTTTATACCGGTTTCAAAAGGCAAAGTGGTTACCTGGCTGTACCAGAGGAAGCTCAATACCATGAGTAGTATTATCAGTGTCACCTTGATATTGTTGCTGGGCCGGCCGAGATAGGAATTATTCCTTGGGTTGGACCGCCATTTTCGGGATAAAATAGACGTTGCCAGTGTCTTTATCGGCCAGGCGAGCACAAACATCGAGAGAAAAACGTAAGTAATTCCATAGTGTGAAAGGACGCAAGCTGCGGCAAAGAGTATCGCGAACAGGTTTCTGCTTAAATTACTCACCCTGTCATTAAACAGCACCAACACGAACAGATTAAAGAAGAGCAGGGCCGGGGCGGCGCGCGCACCTGACTGCGCCCACAGGAATAAGACCTGGGACATAAAAAAGAAAGCGGCCAGAAACGCGTTAGACTGGCGGACGTACTTGCTGGAGATAATGTAAATTATCAAGGGGAGAAATGCGTAGATGAAAACGTAAAGAGACCTGAATAAAAACTCCGGATTAATGTTGACAAATGACTGGTATATGGCCGGCAGCAGGGAGATACTCAGGCAGGAATTCAGAATTCCCACGTCCCATCCCACGTTGACGCCCTGTTTCAGCACCGCCCAATGGCCGTTGTTCAGGGTTGTGAGGAAGATGTTATATTCGCTGTGAATGTCCGAGCCGATAAGATGATTTGACCTTAATAAAGATAAAAGCGCCAGAGATATGCTAATAAAATATATCAGTCCCGGATAAAGCTTGTTTAAGCCGCGTTTTTGATAGAACGTTATCACAATAACGTAGGCGGGGATGAGTAAAAGCAGGAGCATCAGGAGCCAGTTGCTCCCCGTCCCATTCATGACCCCTACCCCCAATATACTCAATAACGGGAACAGGGCCGGTAAAATCAGTAATGTTTTATCCCTTAACATCAGCCCGGGCCAGGAAAAATAAAGGGTATTTTTTCTCTGCCTGACCCAAAAAGCGGTTGCCAGGATGACGTTCGCCAGGCCGAATGATATCAAAAGGGGGACAGTTGAAAGTGGGCGGTCGTAACCCCAGGCCAGCGCCAGGGTGTTAAGCGCCAGGCCGAAAATAATGGTGAAAGCCATGCTGATACCGGCGGAGAGGACAATTTTTTCGGTTAAGACCAGCCGGTTTTGTCTCAAGATATAAATAATCAACAGGCCAGGAAGAAAAGCTAATAACAAGAAGCTGAGGACCGGTCTTAAAACGGGAACGTTCAGGAGAATAGAGATATTGGTAAGGGCAATAAAAGCGATGATGATAAAAAGACACCTGGTTGCGGATAATCCCGGTCTATGAAAGACAATCTTCGGCATTTTGCAGCTATCTGGCGTAAGCTCCCCGGCCCGCAGGGTGCGCAGGATGGCCGGGCGGCATTAAAAACTGCCGGTTTCCTTGACCACTTCAAAGGCTTCGGCGTATTTTACATGAATCTGGAATCCCAGGTAGAGGCTCCTCGCGGTGATGATATCTATCCACTGTTTCTGGCAGTCTTTAACCTGGGTGCGGTGGGCCAGGAGGCTTTTTATCTTGATATCAAAGGTGTCGGTAACATCGATGAACAACTGCGGCCGGAAGGTAAAGGGGGTCGGCCCCGTGGAGAGTGCCGCCGGCTCATACATATATAGCGAGCAATGGTTCTTACGTGTCGAAGCAAAGGTGCTCTGCGCGACTACCTGATGGTCCTGGTGCGAGCCGTAAACCCAGCAGGTATAGACGACATCCGGTGAAAAATCACGGATGACGTCATCGAAGGCGCCCACGGTACGGCGATTGAAGACAAGCTCCTGGGGGTCTAAATCCATGATGTTTAATCTGGCACCCAGAATGGCCGACGATTCCTCCGACTCTTTACGGCGCGCCTCTTTATTATTGGGGATGGTAGCCAGGGAAATGAGCACTTCATGACCCTGCCGGGTATAGCGGGCGATGGTTCCGCCCATCTGCGCTTCGGCATCATCCGGGTGCGGGCTAAAAACTAAAATCTTCATGTGCTTCTCATCTCCTCTCAACCGATAAGAGACGGTTTTAACGACCGTTGCATGATGATATCCCGGCTCTTCTCTCCTTCATTAAACAGCAAATCGATGACCGACAGGTTGGGGACGAAGTCACCCCACAGCTGGCCATAGGCGGGATGCTCGAACCCTTGAAAAATCAGCTCGATGTTGTTTTGCCGGAACTCTTCTTCATCGATATAGCGTTTCGAGCCTTTGCCTTCTCCGGATAGATAACAGTCAGCGTTGAGCTCCCGCAGTATTGCCATAATCTTCCGGCTTCCCTCCGACCGGATACTCATTTCGGAGGATAAGACGAGCCTGGTACCGATGCCCAGCAGGTCTTTAATCAGGTTTATCAGGGCAATATTCAGTTCTTGCAGGCTTTCCCACGGAGTGGCATAAATCTGGCTGAACCCGGATTGATACTTCTTAAAATAGGACGCCCTGGCATATGCCAGCTGGATGGTCCTCCAGTGGCTTTTCTGCCATTTCCCGTCCTGGTTTATCCGGGCATCTTTAATTTGTATCAGGTCGCCCTTATCTTTGACGGGGACCGTCAGCCACTGGATGTTATTGGGTATCTTGACCCGGTTGCGCGTCACGAAACTCTTGCCCCTGACCAGCTGCACGTCGTCGAACAATACGAAAACGTCACTCCGGGCCATCTTATTAAAGAAGCCGAGCCAGGGCAGGTAATTCGGTTGATGAATGGCAACAATCATTCATTAGCTCCCAGGACACCGATAGTTGTGGTTACTTCGCGGCATATCTTCTCCACGTCGGTGGAGGTGAGTTCCGGGTACATCGGCAGCGATACCGTTCTCGACGCCAGCTCTTCCGCGACCGGCAGGTTAACTTTTTTGTCCGGAATTTTCAGGGCTCTTTCCGTCCGGTGCAGGGGAGGGTCGTAAAGCCGGCCCACGTCAATACCGGATTCCTTCATTCTCTCGATGAAATCCGATTTAGAGACGTTTTCCGGTAATATTATAGCGTATTTATAACGGGCAGGTTTGGCCCACGGATGCTGGAGCGTCAGGCCGACCGGAGAAGCCCCGAATCCCCGGTCGTACCACCCCGCCACCCGGGTCCTCATCTCGACCATCCGGTCCAGTTTTGCGAGCTGGACCAGCCCGATGGCGGCCTGAAGGTCGGTCATCTGGAGATTAAAGGGGATAATGTCGCGGTAATACCTGTCCGCCCGCGACCCGCGGCCATAAACGCATTTGTGATAAAGCTCCTCGTCGTCGGTAAGTATGGCGCCGCCGTGTCCGGCCGCCAGGACTTTGGCGCCGTAGAAGCTGGTGACGGATACCCTCCCGAAACCGCCGGCGGCTTTATCCCGGAAGTATCCCCCGGTAGCCTGGGCAAAGTCCTCGATCAGGGTCAGCCGGTATTTTTTAACGTAATGCTCCACCTTTTCCATATCGGCCGGATGCCCGTAGGTATGAGTTACGATAATGGCGTCGGCGGCGTCGAGATGCTCCAGGGGCACGGTCGCCGGGTCAAGGTTATGGGTTTCCCGGTCAACATCGGCAAAAATCACGGCGGCGCCGGCGTTGACAACGGAGTGCAGCACGGCATCGCAGGTCAGGGCCGGAATGATGACGCGTTTTACCCCCAGCGCCCGGATGGCCAGGTAGAGAGCCGCCGAGCCGGAGCTCACGGCGGCGCAGTAGCTCCTCTTGAATTTACGCGCCAGAGCCGTTTCCAGCTGCCGCACGGTGTCTCCCATCGCCAGCCGCCGGCTTTCGATGACCCTGACGACGGCCTCCTTTTCTTCCTCGCCGAGAAAAGGCCTGGCCAGCGGGATGTTCATGCCACCTCTTCCCTCGTCTTGATTATTTTCGCCGGCACCCCGACGACGGTGACGTTATCCGGGATATCATTGATAACGACGGCCCCGGCGCCGACGATAACGTTTTTGCCGATAGTGCAGCGGGGAATCACGTTGGCGCCGGTGCCAATCATGGTATTTTTCCTGACGGTGACGTGAGCGGCCAGATTCACCCCGGCGGTAATCCAGACGTTTTCCTCCAGCACGCTGTCCTCCCCGATGGTGGTGCCGCGGTGGACGGAGCAGTTATCGCCTATCCTGACCTCTGTATCCATCAAGACGCCCTTGCCTATCAGCACGCCCTCGCCGATTTTTACCGATGGCGACATCACGGCGCTGGGATGGATAATCGTTACCGGCTTCAGTCCGAGCTCCCGGCCACCGTTAAAGCGTTCCTCCCTGATTTTCATCAGGCGGTCGCTGTAAGCGACGATTAAGCCCTCGATATTATACTCCTTCATCAGTTCCGGTAGCTGCTGATAGCTTCCGATGACGGGCACTCCCATAATCCGTTGCCCCTGCAAATCGGGGCTATCGTCGATGAACCCGACGACCTCGACGTTTTTAACCTCCGGGCAGCTTCTCAAGTTGTCCAGATACACTTTGCCGCCACCCCCGGCCCCGAGGATAATTGTTTTCATCTCATGGCCCCGGTCATTTTTTACCAGCTACCTTTGCCCGGGCGGCAACCGCCTCCCGGATACTCCCGGTTATTTCCTCCCGCGTGGCGCCCGGTCCGAACAGGGCGTAAAACCCCAGTTTTATCAGCTCCGGCTCGTCCCGCTGCGGGAATATTCCTCCCATGATAAACAGTTTTTCGTCTTTGATGTCTTTTTGCCCGGCTAAGGCCATGAGCTTGGCGCCCAGGACCAGCTCACCGCCGGTCAGCGTGCTTACCCCGACGACGTCGACGTTTTCCTGGACGGCGGCCTCGATTATCTCTTCCGGTGAGGAGTTGCCGATGTAAATTACCTCCATGCCGGCGTCCTTCAGCATTCCGGCCACCGTGAAGATGCCCCGGGAATGTGTTTCCAGGCTGAACTGGGCGAGCAGCACTCTTATCCGGTTATTGTTCGTTTTCATCGTCTAATATCACCGGCATCAGCGATTTTTCATCAAAGGACTACCTTCGGCCGCCACGCGCCAAAGGCCTTGGCAAAGGCCCGGCGTATCTCCCCCTTGGTGGCACCGGCCCTGACCGCTTCGAGGCAGGCGTAGGTGATATTGCCGTCCCCTTTCCCCGCCTCGATGATAGCGTCAAGACACCGGGACAGCTTACCGTTGTCCCGCTGGCGCCGCAGCGTTTTCAGTTTATCTATCATGGCGTCACGTATCCTGGCGTCGTAGGCTTGAGAGGTAATCTGGGGGACCATCCTCTGGGGCCCCGTGTAATAATTACGGGCGACAATCTTAATCACGCCGTCTTCAATCAGGCGCTGTTCTTCCAGGATGTACTGATGAACTTTCTGCTGGAGCCAGCCTTTTTCTATCGCCTCGGGCAGGCCGCCTATCTTTTCAATCTCGTCAATCTCGTCGATGATTTTCCGTTCTATTTCGTCGGTCAGGGCCTCGACGTAGAAAGAGCCTCCCAGGGGGTCGACGACGCCGGTTACCTGTGTCTCGGCTTCGATTATCTCCTGGGTGCGCAGTCCCAGGAGGGAGGACTCTTCTCCCGGCACGGAATAGGCTTCGTCATAGGCGTCGATATGTAGAGACTGCACGCCCCCCAGTACCGCCGCCAGGGCGTGGTAAGCGGAGCGCACGATATTGTTATAGGGCTCTTCCCGTTGCAGGGAAACTCCGGATGTCTGGACATGGCAGCGCATCCACAACGACCGCTGGTCCCGGGCATGGTATTTATGTTTCATTATCCGGTACCACAGTCTTCTCACGGCCCGTATCCTGGCGGCTTCTTCAAAGAAGTTGTTGGCTATCGACCAGAAAAACGCCAGTCTTCTTACCGTATTGTCAACGTCGTGGCCGCGCCGGAGCATCTCGTCAATTGTCAGCATGGCATTGGACAGGGCGACCGCCATCTCGGTGATGCCGGAGGTCCCGAACTCGCGCAGATTGTACCCGTTCAAAGTAGCGGAATTCCACCGGGGCACCTCTTTCATGATGAACTCGATATTGTCGCACTGCACCCTGAAGGCGTCTTTGGGAGGTATCCATTCGCAGGCGCTCCGTACCGCGCTTTCCATGATAAAGTCGTTTTGCACGCTGCCGTTCAGGGTGTCCCAGGGAACGCCCCGGCGCTCGGCCATGACCAGGTACATCGGGAACAGCATGGCGGTATTCCTGGGGTAATGCGTTACCAGGGACGAGCTAACCTTGTCGATGGGAATCCCCTTGTAGATAACCTCGAAGTCATCGATGGAGTCGACCGGCACGCCGACCGTAGCTACCATGCCGTCGGCTTCTTCCTCATCCGAGTCGAACATCTGTATGGTCGCCAGGTCGAAGTTCAGGTTGATGCCGGTCGCGCCGTGGTCGAGAAGGAACTTCAGCCTCCTGTTCACGTATTCCGGCGAACCGTTGCCGGATAGCTGGCGGTGCGTCCAGGTCTTTCCCCGGTACATATTGGCGTGTATCCCCCGGGTGTAAGGTTCTTCCCCGGGATAGCCGATATCCCGGCCGTAAACCAGGGTTGGATTATCCAGCGGGGTGTAAAGCA
>Ga0154784_1093_pt1 | contig 34840 bp, 34 predicted proteins | sample Rifle2008BG16ft_FD_105792 | JGI IMG/M metagenome (GOLD analysis project Ga0154784, IMG submission 105792) | Chloroflexi bacterium RBG_16_60_22 | reverse complement strand
CTGGGCGTCATCGGCGCCACGTTCCTGAGCGGCACGGCCACCACTTCCACGGCGCGCGCCACCGCCGACGAGAGGGCGTCCTCCAAGATCCTGGCCGAAAGCCTCATGGAGGACTTCAAGAAACAGCCCTACGCCTCATCGTATAACTACACCATCCCCGATGAGTTTGCCGGCTACACGGCCAACGTCACCGTGGAAAACCTCAAGAACACCCAGATACAGATGATAACCGTCACCATCGGACGCGGCAATCGGGAGGTCTTGACGCTGGAAAGCCAGAAGGTGAGAAGGAACTCACCCACCTAGCCCCGGGGTAAAACGATGATATTACTTAAATCAGTTTTATTCCACCGCCACCAGGGCGGCTTCACGGCCCTGGAGATGATCGTCTCCCTGCTTATCAGCAGCATCATCGCCCTCGGTGCGGCTATGGCCAATACCCAGGTGCTGACACAGACCGCGCGGAACAACGACTACACCACCGCCAGTCGGTCCACGCTCAACGCCATCCAGTGGATAGGCACCGATGCCCAGATGGCGCAGACGATAACCCCGGGCGTCAACGCCGGTTTCCCGCTCACCCTGGCCTGGATTGAGTGGGACAGCACCTCCAACACGGTGGTCTATACCCTGGAGGACGGCAAGCTGAAGCGCAGCTATACCGTCGATGGCGGGGCGCCGCGGCAGACCCTGATAGCCGAATATATCAACCCTGACGAAGACCTGACCTACTGCACCACGGACAACGGGACGCTGACGCTGATGATTACCGCCAGCGTCGGGCAGGGCGCCAAGGTTGTCGACGTGACCAAGATAAGGGAGATTACCTCGCGGCCCAATCTGTAGTCGCGGGCTCGAATGATATGAAAAACTTAGCAAGAAATATGGCATCCCGGTTCCTGTCCGGGGAGTCCGGCCAGGCGCTCGTCCTGGTCCTGACAATGCTGGTGCTGGGCAGTCTCGTCATCATACCGGTGCTGGGCCATGTCGGCACGGCCCTCAAGACGGGCGCCGTCTATGAGGTCAAGACGGAAAAGCTCTATGCCGCCGATGCCGGCGTGGAGGACGCCATCTGGCAGATAAAGTACGGCGGCATCCAGGCGGTTTTCGGCGGGGAAGCGAGCTACGCCTATGACTTCAGCACCAACGGCACCTACCAGCTGGACGACCCCGTCAACGGCCTGACGGCGAACGTGACCATCCAGAACGTCTGGATTCCCAGCAACGTCGACCCGCCGGCCGACCCGGACTACGCCATGAGCATCATCGAGTCCAATAAGCTGATGGTATCCGGCGGCGCCGCCGCCACTCCCGGCGAAGATAGCTACAAGATAATCATCACCTTCTACCCCGATGCGGGGGAAAATGACGACCTGCTGTTGGAGTCGCTGGGGGTGTGGCTGCCCTACGGGTTCAGCTACCTTGACGGTTCCAGCGACCTGGAAAAACTCGACATCTGGGAGCCGGCTTACTCCGACCCCACGGTGACAAACCACGCCGGCGGCCAGGCCGTGGTCTGGGAATTTGCTTCGGCCAACCTCACCTATTTCCCCGGCGTCAACATCAATGACAACCCCCAGTACGCGGAGATTGAGTTCGAATACACGGCCAACGTGAGCGGCGCCAAGCCGACGTGTATCTCCTGGGTAACGACGAGCGGCGCCGTCAGCGATATCCTCAACGTCACCTGGGACATCGATACCAGGATTTATAAAATCACCTCAACGGCCGCCGATACCGAGATAGAGGCCTACGGTTCCCGGAACGAGCTGCGCAACATGAATAACGCTATTTCCGGCGACTACAAAGCCATCGGCAATTCCCTGATGCAGGACAATTACTCCCCGTACGATAGGCGCGATACCCTGCTCGCGGAGAGCACCACCACCGTCAGCGATATACCCGTCAACGCCGATGTCCTCAAGGCCTACCTTTACTGGTCGGGCTGGTTCAGCAGCGGTTATACCACGGCCATATCCCCCTGGCCGGATACATGTGGTAACTTCAACAACTGGACCAACACCGCCCCCAACACCGTCTGGCAAATCTCCAGCGGCCAGTTCCGCGGGCACTATACCGGCAGCGACGCCAATGCCCGCTACCTGACGATGAAGGACAGCATGGACCTGAGCGGCTACGCCTCGGGCAGCGTACTGCTGGAATGGGACCAGAGCGAAGGGGGAACTCTGGAAAGCACCGACGGCCTCCAGTTTGAGCTCTCCAGCAATAATGGTACCAGCTGGGGCGGACTGATTACCGCCTTCATGGACGATACCAGCGCGGAGTACTACCACTACACCATACCCGATGCGTACCTGACCGGCCTGTTCAAGATGAGGTTTTACCTGGCGGACATGAGCGGCTCCAGCGAATACGCCTACATCGATGACTTCGCCGTGGCGCAAATCACCGGCACCGCCGATACCTCCGTTATCTTCAAGATGGACGGGACCCAGGTCTACCTGGACGGCAACGGCGACCCGCAGCAGGGCGCCCAGCCGATAACCGCCTCCAGCGCATCGGTCATCGGCAACAAGAACCGCGGCAACTACTCCTACGCCAGCTTCCTGGACGTCACCAAGCTGGTCAGGGAGTATTCGGAGGAAGGCGACCACGAGCAGCCTACCGGCAATGCGGATTACACCGTGGGGTCGGTCAGCGCCGATACCGGCGAGTACTGGTCCTACGCGGGCTGGTCCCTCATTATCGTCTACTACAGCCCGGAGACGGCGGGGCACCAGCTCTACCTCTACGATACCTTCGCCTTCAGCGGCGGTAACGAGGACCTGGATTTCGATTTTGATGGCGAGCCGGGCGGCACGATTACCGACTTCTTGGTCCCGGAGCCGATTCCGGGAGAGACGAATGCGGCCAGGCTGACCGTCTTCGTGGGCGAGGGTGACGAGCAATACAGCGGCGACTATTTAAAATTTAACGGCACCAACCTATCAGACGGCTTCAGCACCAGTAACGTGTGGAACGGGCAGTCTATCGGCATGAGCGAGGACGGCGTGGACGTTGACACTTTCTACGTCACCTGGGCCAGCGGACTGCTGACCTCAGGCGATACGACGGCGCAACTGAACCTGCCCACCGGCACGGACAACTGGAACCTGATATATATCATCCTGTCCCTGCGCTCCGAGACCCACACCGGCGGCACCACGCACTACTTCATCCGCAGCAGCTAGGCCTGCCGCTCAGGAACCGCGCTTTTCATCCAGCTCGTAGAGCTTCTCGACGACGAACTGAACGTACTGGTGGCATTTCGCGTCGAAGAGCCCCTCCTCCCTGGCCCGGTCCCGGGCCGCGGCATCGGAAAGGTCCACGCCGACAAGGTCGAAGCAGTTGATGGCGCCGTACTTTTCCCGGAAACTATCGACCAGCTCGCCGGTCTCGTGGCTGGCGGCGTCCATCTCCGGCCCGGCCTGCTTCCGGTCGGCTATCGGGCCGCGGTGACGCAGCCCCAGGCATACCCCCGCCGAGGCCAGAGCGCCGCAGGTCCCCTGCTGCCGGCCGGCCAGGCCGCCCCGAAAAGCGGCGCTGGCCCAGAGAAAGTCCTCGTTGCCGAGGTTATAAGCTTCCCACATAACTTGCAGGACGGACGGCCCTCAGTGGTAGCCCCGGCGCATATACTCCAGGACCTTACTTTTGGCCTCCTCAAGCGGCATCTTGATGGTCATGGCTTAGCCCTCCTTTAGACAGCGCTGGTACGGAACCTCCAGACGGCGATGAAACCGAAGATTGCAGCGAAAACGGCCAGGGCCAGCATGTCCGGCACGGCGGCGGAGAAATCGGCGCCGAAGACCATCACCTTGTTAAAGCCGTCGTTGGCCCAGGCGTGAGGGGTGATTTTGGCGATGTCTTGAAGCCATTGCGGGTAAAGGAATGACGGCCACCAGCACCCGCCCAGGGGCGCCAGCACCAGCGCGGTGATAACCGCCAGCGAGCCGGCGCTGCGCTGCGTCCGGGCCAGGGTGGCCAGCATCACGGAAAAGGCCGCCGACATGATGACCATCAGGAAGGACAGGATGAAAACTGCCGCCGGCGCCAGCCCCAGGTCCACCCTGAAGGCCAGGATACCCAGCGTCCAGAAGATGACAATCTGGACGAGTCCCCGGATAACGGTGCCGGTAAAGACGCCCCCCAGGATGGACTCCCGCCGGACGGAGGTAGCCAGCAGGCGCTCGAGTGTACGGTTCTGGCGCTCCCGGACGATGGCCTCGGCCGCGACCGCCGCGGCGAAGAAGACGAACATCACGAGGTAGCCGGGGATGACGAAGTTGGCCGGGTTTTCCGCCTCCACCTCCCCGACCTTCTGCGTGGCGAAGTCGATGAAGGCGGATTCCTCCCCACCGGCACCCCCCGCCATGAGCCGGTCCATTATCGACCGGACGGCCTGATTGATGCTGGCTTCATCGGGGGGGATGACACCCCCCCGGACCATCAGCGCGATGCTGGCCTCGACGATAACCCGGTCGGCGCCCACCTCCGCCGCGATGGCACCGGCCACCCCGCTGAGGGCGGCCCGGTAGTTGGTGTTGCCGGCATTGGCGACCACCTCGAGCCGGGTGCCGGAACCGGTCGATAGCTTTTCCGTAAAATCGGCCGGGAAGGCGATAAACCCGGGCATCTCCTCGGCCTCCACGGCGCGGCGGGCTTCAGCGTAGTCCTTATCCCGGACCATCTTCGGCTGCCCGGGCGCCAGCTGCGACTCTTCGGCCTTCGTCATGGCGCCGATTATCTGGTGGCTCAGCCCGCCGGCCGGCTCGCGGGTGACCAGGTGCAGCTCCAGCCTTTCGTCCTCGCCGCCGATGCCACTGAGAAGGAAGTTGAACATGATGATGAAGATGAAGGGGAAAACGATGAAAAAGAAGACCGCGGCGCGGTCCCTGACGAAGATTTTCAGGTCCTTCACGGCGATGAGCCAGATATGAGTAAGCTGTAGCATGGCTTATTTTCCCCCGGGCACCGCCCTGAAGATGAGCCGGCTGATAACCAGTCCCACCACGGCGACGCCGGCCAACACCGTCAGCTGGAAGACGGTATCCCCCAGCGTGCCGCTACCGGCGATGATAGTGCCGAGGGCCTCCCGGCCATAAGTGATAATGGATATCTTACCGATGGTATCCAGTACCGAGCCTTCCGCGACCTGGAAAAACGTGCCGCCGAGCATCACCATGGTCATGGTGAAGACGACGCCGATCCAGGCGGCGCCGTCCTCGCTGCGGGCGATTGAGGCGATTATCATACCCAGGGCGGCGGCGGCCGCCGCGAAGACGAAGGCTACCACCAGGGCCGCCAGGAAAGAGACGGGCGTGAAAAACCGGAAAACGATATAGGACAGCCCCAGCAGGATGAAGGTCTGGATAAAGCCCCGGAAGACACTTGACATAAACTTACCGAAATAGAGCCCGCCGACGCTGAGGCGCGTGGTGAGGAGACGCTCCAGCGTGCCCCGCTTGCGTTCTTCAACAATCACCCGGGCACTGAGCGTCAGGGAGAAGAGGACATACATGACGACGATGCCCGGCAGGAACTGGTTGATGAAGTCCGGGCTACCGCCCACCACCTCCTCCGCCACCGCCACCGCGGGCTGCCGGCGCTCCCGGTCCAGCAACTCCTGCACGGTTACCGCGATGCGGTCGGCGGGGACGGCCGCGCCCGCCAGGCCAGCCGCTACCTGGCGGTGTACCCGGAACTCCCGGTCGATGTCCCCGGCCACGCCGCGGATGATACTGGCGAGAATCTGGCCCTCCTGCCCGCCGTTGCCCCGCTGCCGGAAGACCAGCTGCGCCGGCTCGCCGGCCGCCAGCGCATCGGAAAAACCGGCGGGGATGTACAGCACCAGCTGGAGGTCCGACCTTTCCAGCCTGGTGTCCGCCTGCGCCGCGGTCAACCTGTCGATGTCAATGCCGGGTACGGCCTCGAGCTGCGCCACCAGTCGCGCGGCATAGGGCCCGCCGTCTTCGTCCACGATGGGGGCGGTGGCTTCGAACAGGGTATGCCCGCCGAAGGCGCCGTACATCAGGGCGAAGGTAACGATGGGCAGAAGCATCCCGAAAGCGAGGTCCCCCTTGTCCCTGATGTAGAGACGGACCTCGTTGAGGGCGACGTATAGCGCTCTTTTCATCGTCCGGGCTAATCGCGCAGGCTGCGGCCGGTGAGTTTCAGGAAGACATCTTCCAGCGTGACCTGGTCCGGCGACCCTATCTGGGACTTGAGCTGGCGCGGCGTATCCAGCGTGATTATCTGGCCGGCGTCCATGATGGCGACGCGCCTGCAGAGGCGGTCGGCCTCTTCCATGTAGTGGGTGGTGTAGAGGATGGTCATGCCGCGGTCACGCAGGCCCCGGATGGTCTCGTAGATATTGTTGCGCGACTGCGGGTCGATGCCCACCGTCGGCTCGTCGAGGAAGAGGAGCCGGGGGGTCCCCATCAGGGCGATGGCCAGGTTAATGCGCCGCTTCATGCCCCCGGAGAACCTGGACACCCGCCCCCGGGCCCGCTCCACCAGCCCCATCAGCTCCAGGTGCTGCATCGCCTGGGCGCGGGCTTCCTGGCCGTTCAGCCCCGCCATCCGCCCGAAAAACACCATGTTGTCCAGGGCGGAGAGGTCCTCGTAAAGGGCCAGCTCCTGGGGGCAGACCCCGATGATGCTGCGGACGGCCTCCGGCTCTTGACGGATGGAGTGCCCGCCGATGACGACTTCGCCGCTGTCCGGCTCGAGGACGGTGGAGAGCATCCGTATCGTCGTCGTCTTGCCGGCGCCGTTGGGGCCGAGCAGGCCGAAGATTTCGCCCTTTTCAATGGCGAAGGAAACGCCGTTGACGGCCTTGTGCTCGTTGAAACTCTTGTGAAGGTCTTTGACGACGAGAAATTCCTCAGCCATAGACTCGCTCCCGCTCTCCCGCGTCAGGGTATGGGAAAATGACGTTCGGCCTATTATATAACCTGCGGGCGCCGTTAACAAGGTAAGCGGCCGCGGTATTTCTCGGTTTGGTTGGTAATGTCATTGCGAGCCGAAGGCGAAGCAATCTCTGCCTTGATTAAGAGATTGCCGCGTCGCCCGCCTGGGGTGGGCTCCTCGCAATGACGGTTAGAGTCTATTTCCCGGTGTCCCCGTACCTTCCCGGGTTCATGATGTCGTTGGGGTCGAGCATCTTCTTCACGCGGGCCAGCAAGCCGGCCCAGCCGGGGTCGCTCCTTTTCATCATCTCGGCCACGGCCCAGGCAGGGGCCTTATAGGGGATAAAGCCGTGGTCCAGGACCACTTCCAATATTTCCCGCATGCATTTCCCCACCCTCTCCACCTCGTCGGGGTCGCCCTTGTAGAACTGCACCACCAGGCGGAGCATCCCGTAATGTCCGCTCCGGAAGGGGGCCAGGATGGCGGCCCGCCGCAGCCGGTACCTGTCGTAAATCGGGTAAATCTTCTCCAGGGCCTCCGCCCACCGCGAGGTGGGGCCCATGCTCCCTACCCAGGTCAGCCCGCCCAGGGGGGCGCTGCCGGTAACGGGAAGGTCTTCCTCTATCAGCCCCACCATCTCCCGGGGCAGCTCGCGGAACTTCGCCCCTTTCAGCTCGCGCCGGATAATCACGTCCAGCAAGGACTGCTTGGCCTTCATCTCTTCCTCGGAGTCGGCGGCCAGGGTAACGACCACCGAAATGGTATCCGGGCCCGGGGGGCGGTCGTAAGTGGCGTTGGTCCTCTCCCCCCTCATCGAGATGGCCCCCTGCTGTTTTCCTTCGTTCACCCGGGACCCCTTGTCTTTATCGGCACCCGGCGCGTCCTCGAAGGTCCAGACCTCGATGATTTCGGCGACCCTGGTCTGGGCCAGCCGGCGCGCCAGGTTGCAGGCAGGGCGGATGCCCTCGACGAGGACGGCCCTGATGTGCTTGAAGGGGTGGCGGGGCCAGAGCTGCACGGATATCTTGGTGACCACCCCGGTCGCCCCCTGCCAGCCCAGGAAAAGCCCGGCCAGGTCGGGGAGGGGGGCACGGTTGGCCCAGGAAGAGGTCACCGCGGCGGACCCTATTTTGACCACTTCGCCGGTGGGCAGGACCGCCTCCAGGCCGTTGACGTTCTCGGCGTTGGTCCCTATGACGTTGGTCAACCGCCCGAACCCCATGAGCAGGGCGTTGGACATGAGGCTGGAAACGCCCGGGGCGCCGGGGAAGCTGTACCACAGGTGCGGGTACTGCCTGTCCAGCAGCCGCCGGAGGTCGCCGAAGTTATAGCCGGGCTCGACGACGATGTACCGGTCCGGCTCGTTGAACTCGATGAGGCGGTTCATCCGTTTCAGGTCCAGGATGATGCCGCCCCGCAGCGGCAGCGTCAGCCCCCCGACGTTGTCCCCGGCGGTGTAGGGGATAACGGCGATTTTTTCCCGGTTGGCCAGGCGCAGCACCCCCTGTATTTCCGCCACGCCATCCGGCATGACCACGAAGTCCGGCCAGGCGGGCTCGTGCTCGCTCATGTCCCGGGAGTAGCTGTAAAGGTCGGGGCGGGAGGCGCTAACGTACTCCCCTCCGACTATCTTCTCCAGCTCCGCCTGGACTTTCCCCTTGACTCCTGCTTCCATTGGCTTCCTCCTTCCCGGCCGTGCCTCGCGAAGCCTTAGACCGCCCGGAGGGCAAGCTCGGCGATGTCATAGACCCCGAAGCTCTCCCCGGACTCTTTAAGGGCGTCTTTGAAATTTCTTTCACACCAGGGGCAGGCGGTCACCAGCGCCTCGGCCCCGGTCTCCCTGGCTTCCTTTATCCTCTCCCGGGCGGTCCACAGGGCAAAATCGGGATAGGCCTGCTTGACTCCGGCCCCGGCGCCGCAGCACCAGGAGAACTGCCGGCTCCGCTCCATCTCCACCAGCTCCAGCCCGGGGATGCTCCGTAAAACGTCCCGCGGGGGCTCGAAGATGCCGGCGTACCGTCCCAGGTGGCAGGGGTCGTGGTAGGTCACCTTCAGCGGCACCTCCCCGGTGAACCGGAGCCTTCCCTCCTTTAACAGGAGGTCGAGGTACTCCACCAGGTGCAGCACCTCGAAGTTCATCTTGATATCAAGCCGCGGGTAGAGCAGCTTCAGGTGGCTCAAGCCGTCGGCGCAGGAGAGGACCACCCGGCCGACCCCGGCATTGTTGTAGGCCTCGACGTTGTGCTCGGCGTACTTGGTGAACTCCGCCACCTGCCCTATCTCGTAGGCACGCCCGCCGCAGCAGACCTCGTCCCGCCCCTCGATGCCGACATCGACGCCGGCCCGCCGCAGCAGCGCCACGGCGTCACGGGCTACCCCCTGCATTTCCGGGTCGAAGGAGAGCAGGCAGCCGGCCCGGTAAACGACCTCCGCCCGCCCGGCGGTGATGTCCTTCAGGCCCAGCCCCCGCGCCCAGTCCCCCCGCTCTTCCCTGGGCCTCTCCAAGACGTTATCGTTCTTTTTCAGGCTGTCCACCATGACCTGGTGGGCGGGGAGCAGGCACCCGGCGCTGACCGCCATCTGCCGCAGGCCTTCGATGACGTCCACGATGTGCCCCCCGGGGAAGTTGCCGCAGTTCTCGTCGCAGGCGCGGCAGACCGTGCACGTATAGAGCCTGTCGATGACGTCATCGTCCTCAAGCGCCAGCACGCCCTCCTTGAGACCGCGGCCAATCATCAGCCGGCCGGTGGCGAAGTAGCTGTTGAACTTAAAGCGGTGGCCGGAGGGGCAGGAAGGGAGGAACAGGGTCTTGAAAGCCTTGCAGTCGCCGCACTGGGCACAGCGGATATTCCATTCCCTGACAACGTCCAGGACATCCATAGTTTCTTCTCCCCCTGATAGCCGTTCCATCGTATTACGATATGCCGAACCCCGTAAATAATATACCCACACCCCTTTCCCGTCAAGTCACTCCGGATTTTTTCACGCTATACCAAAAAAACGAAGCCCCCGGAATCCCGGGGGCCCCGCGTTTCATCTATTTCTGCCCTGATTTCACGGATAGAGGACTTTAGCCACGTCGTCCAGGCCGAGCTCGAGCAGCTTCTTCTTGCTAGGCTTGCCCGTCTGGCGGTCCCAGTCCCTGGCGGCCATATACTCGTTAAAAAGTTCATCCTCCGCATAGGTTATCCCCTTCCGCGGGCCCTCTTTCTTGGGGGGTTTGCCCAGTAGCCGGTCAGGGTACTTCCACGGAGTCTTGAGCCCCTCGCGGATATTGAATGCCTGCCGCATATTCTCGATACGCTCACCGGTCTTGAGCAGCTCTTCCTTGGTGAGGTCCCAGCCGGTGATGGTCTGGAGCGCCTCGATAAGGTAGTCGCCGTGACCGTACCCATCGCCGAAGACTATCATGCAGATACCGGCGGCGTTATACATCTGGGTGAAGTCACTGCCGTACTTATGCGGCCCGCCCCGCCCCTTGAAGGAATGGCGGTCAAACTCGGGCATGACGCCCTCCGGGAAAGGCCCTTCAGCGCCCTGGGTATGGCGGCCGGGGGTCGGCTCGGCGCCATAGCCGATGGCAAAGTGGGGGCCGCCGCGGGAATCATGGGCCGGGACTTCCTGCCCGCCGATGTGCATGGCGTATTTCTCGGAGCCCTTGCCGATTTTCTCGGCGGCCTTCTTAACGCCGTCGGCCAGGATATCGCCGAAGCCCTCGCGTTTGGCCAGCTTCTCCAGCATGGCGATGATGGATTTGTGGTTGCCCCAGGTCATCTCGATGCCGTCCGTGTCTTTCCTGGTGATGAGGCCGTTTTCGTAGCACTCGATGGCGAAGGCGATGCAGGCCCCGGCCGAGATGGTATCCAGCCCGTAGCGATTGCAGATATCGTTGGCCTTGATGATGGACTCCAGGTTATCATTCATGCAGTTGCTGCCGAACATGGCCAGGGTCTCGTACTCCGGCTTGTGGGCGCCCGCCTCGTACTTATATTCGCCGCCGGGCCCCTTCATAATCCCGCCGCAGGCGATGGGACAGCGCCAGCAGGCATATTTCCTTTCCTGCCGGGCGATAACCGGCTCGCCGCTGAGATTGGTGTAGGTGGGCATATCGATACCGGCCACCTTACCCCAGTTCCCGGCGGGGACATCATCAGACTCGCAGGACATGTTGAAGAGTCCCGGCGTGCCGTACTTACTGATAAAACCAAACCGTGGGCCCAGGTTGGCCATGTGCTTCTTTCTCATGTCAGCGGCAGCCTGGGCATCGGCCACGGGCACCTTCATGTTGCCCCTGACGGCGATGGCCTTGAGCTTCTTGGAGCCCATCACGGCGCCCAGCCCGGAGCGGCCGGCCGCCCGGCCCTTGTTGTTCATGACGGCGGAGATGAGGGCGAGCTTCTCCCCGGAAGGCCCGATGCAGGCCACTTCCACGTCTTTACCCAGCTCTTGCCGGAGGATGTCCTGCACCTCAAAGGAGTCCTTGCCCCAGAGCCTGGAGGCGTCTTTAATCTCCGCCTTGCCGTTGTTGATGAAGAGATAAACGGGCTTGTCCGATTTCCCGGTGAAGAAGACCGCGTCGTAGCCGGCGAACTTCAGGTTAGGGCCGACGTTGCCGCCGGAGTTGGCATCGCCCCAGCCGCCGGTCAGCGGGGACTTGCCGACCATGACATAGCGGGAGCCGCCGAGGGCATCGGTGCCGGTGAGCACGCCGGTGGTGATGCCGAGGATAGCCTCCGGCCCCAGCGGGTCGACGCCGGGCTTCTGGCGACTGAAGAGAATCCTGGCGCCCAGGCCGTACCCCCCGAGGAAGTCACGGCAAATCTTCTCATCGAGCGCCTCTTCCTTTATCTGTTTTTTGGAAAGGTCCACCCAGAGCGTCTTACCCATAAAACCGTGCGCCATAGTTTACCTCCTTGTTAACAAAGCTAAATTGTATCTGGACGGAAGGTGCCCGGAACTGGCTGTTTCAGCCATCAAGCTATATTACACCCAGGATTATTTAATGTCAAACCGAACAATAACCTGACGTTTCCCTAAAAATTGACGTTAGCACGTCTGAGATGTAAAATCAGTCCTAGCCATACCGTACCGCCCGGGGAGGCAGTTTTGTCAAAAAGCAAGATATTCAAAAGCTGCGCCGAGGCCGTCGCCGATATCTTCGACGAGGCGTCCGTCATGGTCGGCGGCTTCGGCTCCTTCGGCGGCCTGCCGATTAACCTCATCGTGGCCCTGGCCGAACAGGGCGCCAGGGACCTCACCCTCATCGCCAACATGGGCGGGGTCGGCTTCGAGCTGAGCCACCGCATCAAGCCGGGTGGGTACCAGGACGCCGGAATCCTCTTCGAGAACGGCCAGGTCAAGAAATTCATCGGGTCGGTACCCGCCCTGGGCGGCATGCCCCCCACCTCCCCGCTGGAGCGCCTGCACCGGGAGGGCAAGCTGGAGGTGGAGACGGTACCGCAGGGCACGCTGGCGGAGAGGATAAGGTGCGCCGCGGGCGGCCTGGGGGGTTTCTACACCCCGGTGGGCGTGGGCACGGTGGTGGCGGAGGGCAAGGAGAGCCGGGTCATCGACGGGCGGGAGTACCTCCTGGAGCGGCCGCTCAGGGCGGACTTCGCCCTCATCAAGGCGCACAAGGCCGATAGGCTGGGGAACCTGGTCTACCGGCAGACGGCGCGCTGCTTCAACCCGGTGATGGCCACGGCCGCCGCCGTGACCATCGTCGAGGTGGACGGGGTGGTGCCGGTGGGGAAACTCGACCCCGAGGCGGTGGTGACGCCGCATATCTACGTCCACCGCATCGTGGAGGTGCCGCGGTGAAGGAAAGGCTGGACGAGCCGACGATTGCCCTGCGGGCGGCCCGGGAGTTCGCCGACGGCTCGGTGGTCAACCTGGGCTACGGCATGCCCGGCCTCTGCGCCAACCTCATCCCGGAGGGCAGGACGGTCTACTTCCAGAGCGAGAACGGCATGCTGGGGTTCGGGGGGCTAGCCGCCGACGAGGAAAAAGACTACGAGCTGATTAACGCCTCCGACCAGCCGGTGCGGCCCCTGCCCGGCATGAGCTTCTTCGACAGCGCCCAGTCCTTCGACATGATACGCGGGGGGCACATCGATACCGTCGTCCTCGGGGCCTACCAGGTCTCGGAGAAGGGCGACCTGGCCAACTGGGGCCGGCCCGGCCGGCCGGCCACGGGGATGGGGGGAGGCATGGACCTGGCCGTAGGGGCCAAGAGAACGATAGTCACCATGCTGCACACCACCCGGGAAGGCGGGCCACGCATCGTCAAAGAGTGCACCTACCCCCTGACGGCCAGGGGGTGCGTCAGCCTGATTATCACCGACATCGCCGTCATCGAGGTGACCGGGGAGGGGCTCCTTCTCCGGGAGGTGGCCCCCGGCTGGACCGTCCCGGAAGTGCAGGCATTGACCGAGGCCCGGCTGACGCCGGCCGCCGATTTAAAGGAAATAGAGCTTTAACGCCGACCCGACAGGAGGTAATATCATGGAAGTGGTCGTTCCCGCCAGGCCCGAAACAATAAAACTGGATACCGCTCGCACGGCACTAATCGTCGTGGACATGCAGAACGCCTTCGCCAAGAAGGGCGGGATGCTGGACGTCCTGGGGACGCTCGACGCGGCCCGGGCGGAGCGCGTCATCGCCGCCGATAAAAAGGTCCTGGAGGCCTTCCGCCGCCGGGGACTGAAAATCATCTTCCTCCGCATGACCTACGGGCCCAACCTGGCCGATGCCGGGGGGCCGGAATCGCCCAACTACTGGAAAGAGGGCGGCGTGGTGGCCATGCGCCGCAACCCGGCGTGGAAGGACAGGTTTCTCACCATCGGCACCTGGGACTGGGAGATAATCGACGAGCTCAAGCCGAAACCCGGCGAGACCGTCATCAACAAGAGCCGCTACAGCGGCTTCGTCAAGACGGAGCTCGATGACGTCCTGAAGAAGGCCAATATCAAGTACCTGGTCTTCATCGGCATCGCCACCAACGTCTGCGTCGAGTCCACGCTGCGCCACGCCTATTTCCAGGACTACTTCCCGGTGCTGGTCAGTGACGGCTGCGGCAACGTCGGGCCGGAGTTCATCCAGGACGCCTCCGAGACCAACGTGGCGTCCTTCTTCGGGTGGGTGGCCACCGCCGAGGACCTCATCAAGGCCCTGGGGGGACATCATCAAGCACGGAAGGGGTAAGATACCATGGACAAATCGAATCTGTTCGACCTGACGGGAAAGGTGTCCCTGGTCACCGGGGCGGGCAGCGGGCTGGGCCGGGTCATCTGCCAGGCCATGGCGGAGCACGGCGCCGACGTGGTCTGCGCGGACATCAACGAGGCCTGGGCCAGAGAGACGGCCGGTATAATCGCCAGGCACGGAGTTAAAACCCTGGTCGTTAAAGCCGACGTTTCCAGGCCAGATGAAGTCAAGGCCCTGTTCCGCCGGGTCGACCGGGAGTTCGGGAAGCTGGATATCCTCTTCAACAACGCCGGGCTGGCCACCAAAGGCTCGTTGCTTCACGAGATGCCGCTGGAGGACTGGAACAAGGTCATCGGGGTCAACCTGACCGGCACCTTCCTCTGTATGCAGGAGGGCATCAAGCTGATGCTGCGGCAGAAAAGCGGCTCCATCATCAACATGGCTTCCATGCTGGGACTGGTTGCCGCCGACCCGGATATCCTGGCCATTAACCACTACATCGCCTCCAAGCACGGCGTCATCGGCCTGACCAAAACGGCGGCGGTGCAGTACGGACCGGACAATATCCGGGTAAACGCCATCGCGCCCGGCTTCTACGCCAACACCCGGCTCGGCGACCCCGAGCAGAGGACCGAGGCAGTCGCCAGAGCCTGGGCCGAGAAGGTAATCGCCCTGACCCCCCTGAGACGGATGGCCGAGCCGGAAGAGCTGAAAGGCCTGGCGGTCTTCCTGGCCTCGGACGCTTCCGGCTTCGTCACCGGCGCCACCTACGTCACCGACGGCGGCTGGAGCGCCCAATAGCAGACTGTGCCGAAATAGAGGAGGCAGATATGTCGTCGATACTCAAAGACAAGGTAGCCATCATCACCGGGGCCGGCCGCGGCCTCGGCAAGCAGTTCGCCCGGCGCTTCGCCGCGGAGGGGGCCAGGCTGCTGCTGCCGGATATCAGCCTGGAGCGTGCCGAGGGGACGGCCAGGGAAATCAAAGCCGGGGGCGGGGAGGCCTACGCCATGCTGACCGATATCTCCGAGGAAAAAGACACGCAGAAAATGGCGGAGGAGGTCATGCGGCGCTACGGCCGGGTGGATATCCTCCTCAACAACGCCGCCATGTACTACGGCGTGGCGCGGCGGGAGTGGGACGCCTGGAAGGTGAAGGACTGGGACCGCATGTTCGAGGTGAACGTGCGGGGGACCTGGCTATGCTGCAAGGCCATCGCCCCCCTGATGAAAAAAACCGGGAAGGGCAAGATAATCAACATCGCCTCGGACGTGTTCCTGGTACCGGGGGCCGTCAACCTGCTGGCCTACGCCTGCAGCAAGGCCGCGGTCCATGCCCTGACGCAGTCGCTGGCGCGCGCCCTGGGGCCCTCCGGCATCAACGTCAACAGCATCGGCCCGGGGTTCACCGCCACCGAGGCCAGCCTGGGACAGGACGGTAACAAGGCGGCCTTCGACGCCACCATCGAGGGGCAGTGCCTGAAGCGCCGCGAGGAGCCCACCGACCTCCCCGGTACCGCCGTTTTCCTGGCCTCGGCGGACTCCGACTTCATGACCGGGCAGTACCTCATCGTCAACGGCGGACACGTGATGCTGTGATAGCCTTTTCACGATAATATTATGTCAAATATAAGGAGGCAGGCCAATGTACCGCGGGGGATATGCCGGCAAGATACTGAGAATCGACCTGACCGATAAATCGGTCAAGGAGGAAAAGGTCACCGAGGCACTGGCGCGCCAGTACCTGGGCGGGGCCGGTTTCGCCATCAAGTACCTCTACGACGAGCTGAAGCCGGGGACCTCCGCCCTCGACCCGGCCAACCGCCTCATCTTCGCGGTAGGGCCGCTGACCGCCACCGGCGTCGCCTGCTCCAGTCGCATGGCCGTCGCCGCGAAATCGCCCCTGACCGGCGCCATGGGCATGGCCCTGGCCGGGGGGCACTTCCCCGCGGAGCTGAAGATGGCCGGCTACGACATGCTGATTATCCAGGGCCGGGCGGAGAAGCCCACCTACATCAGCATCAAGGACGGGGAGGTCAAGTTCCGCAGCGCCGAGAAGCTGATGGGCATGATGACCACGGACACCCAGCTCTTCATCAAGGAGGAGCTGGGCGACCATAATTTCCGGATTGCCTGCATCGGCCCGGCCGGGGAGAGGGTCGTCCCGATGGCCTGCATCGTCAACGAGCGCCGGGCAGCGGGGCGCAAGGGACTGGGGGCGGTGATGGGCTCCAAGAACCTCAAGGCCATCGCCGTGCGGGGCCACCACCGGCCGGCCATCGCCGATGCCGAAGCCTTCAGGAAGGCCCGCCAGGCCATGAACAAGGCCATGAAGGACAGCCCCGTCCTCTACCCCGCCTTCGCCAAGTCCGGCACCCCCATGGTGGTCGATGCCACCAGCGAGATGGGCATTTTATCCATCAGGAACTGGTCCGCCACCGGGGAGATTGACATGGTCGGAGGGCTCGGCGATGCCGCCCAGGCGAAGGCCATCGTCAACCGGCAGCACTGCCACGACTGCCCGGTGGGGTGCAGCCAGGTCAAGCTGGTCACCTCCGGGCCCTACGCCGGCTACCTCAGCGAGGGACCGGAGTTCGAGACGACCTACTCGCTGGGGAGCCAGGTCGGCGTGGACTACCTGCCGGCCGTCATCGTCGGCGACCGCCTCTGCGACGAGTACGGTATCGATAGCATTTCGGCCGGCGTGGCCATCGGCTTCGCCATGGAGCTCTACGAGAAGGGCATCATCACCAGGAAAGATACCGACGGCCTGGAGCTGAAGTTCGGCAACCACCAGGCGATGATTGAGATGCTGCGCCGGATTGCCTACCGGGAAGGCCTGGGAGACCTGCTGGGGCAGGGCACCAGGAAAGCCGCCGCGAAAATCGGCCAGGGCTCCGCGGACTTCGCCATGCAAATCAAGGGCCTGGAGCTGCCCGCCTACGACGTCCGGGGGGCCAAGGCGCACGGCCTGAACTACGCCACGTCCTACACCGGGGCCGACCATAACCGGGGCTACGCTTTCCAGGAAATCTTCGATATCCCCATCCCGGAGAAGGTGGACCGCAACGCCATCAAGGGCAAGGGCCGGCTGACCAAGTGGAACCAGGACGTCCGCGCCGTCACCTGCGACTGCGCCACGATGTGCGCCTTCCTGCTCGACATGGCCGTGCCCGCCGTCGCCTGCCAGAACACCGCCGACCTGGTCAACGCGGCCACCGGCCTGGACCTTACGGACAAAGAAGTCGAGAAAATCGGGGAGAGGCTGAACAACGTCGCCCGCCTCTTCAACATCGGCGAGGGGTTCACCCGCAAGGACGATTCCTTTCCTAAACGCCTTATGACCGAGGCCATCAAGGCGGGCGCTTCAAAAGGACAGCTCATCAGCCAGGCCGACCTCGATGCCATGCTCGATGAGTATTACGCCGAGCGTGGCTGGGACAGGACCGGCACCCCTACCCCGGCCAGGCTCAAGGCGCTGGGCATCAAATCACGGTAAGAGGTAACGACTTGGCGGAGACAAAATACGACAAATACTTCATCAGGGGTCCCAAGCCGGGGGAGACCCGGCCGGCCTTCCTCGACGCGGTGGCCTACCTGGACGACGACGTCATCAAGGGGAGCTTCTATTTCAACTGCGTCTATATCCGGCCGGACCACGTCCCCCGGGTACACGGCCCCCACACCCACCCCCACCCGGAAGTCCTGGGGTACTTCGGCATCGACCCGGACCACCCCTTCGAGCTGGGGGCGGAAATCGAGCTGAGCATGGGGGAGGAACTGGAAAAGCACGTCTTCACCCGGTCCACGCTGGTCTTTATCCCGCCGGGCCTGGTACACTGCCCGATACGGTACAATAAAATAGAGCGCCCCTTCATCTTCATGTACTCCATGCCGGTGAAAAAGCTCCAGGAGAAGTCCTTCAAGCACCTGGTGCCGGAAGACGAACGGGACGCGATGGTCTTTTTCGACACGTAGCCGGCGCGGTGCCGGGGCACAATATTTCCGCAATTGCGCAATATAACCGGATAGGGGAATAACATCATGACCGAATTCGGGTACGCCGGGGAAATCCTCAGGGTGGATTTGTCCGGCGGCAAAATCAGTAAGCTGCCCACCGCCGACTACGCGGAGAGGTTCCTGGGGGGGCGGGGCATCGCCGCCCGGCTCTACTGGGAGATGGTGCCGCCGGAGACCGCCGCCTTCGACGCGGCTAACTGCCTGGTAGGCGCCAGCGGCCCGGTGGCCGGCTTTCCCGGCTTCGCCGGGTCCCGCTGGGTAATCTGCGGGAAATCGCCCGCCGGGGAGACGGACTCCTTCTCTTACGCCAACCTGGGGGAGCGGTGGGGGGCCTGGCTGAAATACGCCGGCTACGACGCGCTGGCGGTGACGGGTAAAGCGGAGAGACCCGTCTACCTCTACATCGATAACGACACCGTGGCTGTCAGGGACGCCGCCGGACTCTGGGGAAAGACGACCTTCGAGGCCGCCGACTCCCTGAAGGCGGAGCTGGGGAAAGACGTTGCCTTCCTGGCCATCGGCCCGGCTGCGGAGAATCTGGTTACCTTCGCTTCCGTGTTATCGGACGGGGGCGCTTCCGGCTCCGGCGGGCTCGGCGCGGTCATGGGGTCGAAGCAGCTCAAGGCCATCGTCGTCAAAGGTAAAAAAAGGCCGGTCGCCGCCCATCCGGGGAAGCTGCCGCCGCTGGCCAGGCTCATCCGGGACATGAGAAGGGTGCGCTCCATGCCTTCCCCACCCTGGGCGCTACCCGGCATCACCCGCGACCATATCTGCTACGGCTGCGGCATCGGCTGCTCCCGCAAGGTCTATACCGGCCAGGACGGCCAGCGTTACAAGTCCTTCTGCCAGGCCTCCGGCTTCTACCGGGGACGCGTCATTGACTACTACGGAAAGTGGCACGAGGCGCACCTGCTCTCCATCCGCCTCTGCGACGCCTACGGGCTTGATACCTCCGTGATGCACGGGATGATTGACTGGCTGGCGGCCTGCTACCGGGAGGGGCTGCTCACCGGGGAGTCAACCGGCCTGCCGCTCTCCAGGATAGGCAGCGCCGAGTTCATCGAGGCGCTGACCCGGAAGATTGCTGACCGCGAAGGTTATGGTGATATCCTGGCCCGGGGCACCATCTTCGCCGCGGGGGAGGTCGGCGGAAAGGCCGGGGGACTGCTGGCGGAAGCCGTGGCTACCCGGCGGAGCGAGACCAGGGACTATGACCCCCGGCTGCTGCCGACCACGGCGCTGCTCTACGCCACCGAGCCGCGGCGGCCGATAAGCCAGCTGCACGAAATAAGCATCATGCTGCTGGCCTGGCTGAACTGGGCCAGGAAAAACGAGGGCGCCTTCTTCTCCAGCGACGACTTCCGCGAGGCCGCCGCCAGGTTCTGGGGCGGCGCCGTCGCCGCCGATTTCTCCACCTTCGAGGGTAAGGCAACGGCCGCTAAAAAAATCCAGGACCGCACCTATGCCAAGGAAAGCCTCGTCCTCTGCGACCTCCGCTGGCCGATGACCTGGGCCAACTACCCCGGCGGGCACGTCGGCGACCCCACCCTGGAGAGCCGGGTCCTCGCCGCCATCACGGGCCGGGACATCGACGAGGCCGGGCTGAACCGCATCGGCGAGAGAATCTTCAACCTCCAGCGGGCGATACTGCTGCGGCAGGGGTGGCCGGGAAGCGAGGGCGACTGCCTGCTCGACTACTTCCACGAGGAGCCTCTGCGGGAGGGGGAGGTCTTTTTCGACGCGGAGGGCATCGTGCCGGGCAAGGACGGCCGGGTCGTTTCCAGACTCGGGGCGGTCGTTGACCGGGGTGAGTTCGAGCGGGTGAAGAGCGAGTATTATAACCTGCGGGGCTGGGACACCGCGAGCGGCCTGCCGACCCGGGCCGGGCTTAAAAAGCTCCGGCTGGACGACGTGGCCGCCGACCTGGCGGGGCGGGGACTTTTAAAGTAGATGGCAGACAACGGTCATTCCCGGCAGCGCTGGTACATGCTCGGCCTGGGGTCCGTCATCGTCCTGGTGGCTTACGGCATGGCCAACACCTGCATGCCGGTGCTCTTCAGCGAAATCGCGGCGGAGCTCAACCTGAACATCGTGCAGATTGGCACGGTGTGGGGCCTCGGCTCCGTGGCCAGCATTCCCAGTATCCTGATGGTCGGCGTGGTGGCCGACCGTTTCGGGGTGAGACGCACCATGTTCATTACCTGCCTGCTGGCCGGTACCTTCGGCGCCCTCCGGGGACTCTCGGACAGTTTCCTCACCCTGATGATTACCACGCTGCTGTTCGGGTTCGCCACCGAGGCGGTGCCGGTCGTCTTCATCAAGGCAATCAGCCTCTGGTTTCACGGGCGCGGCCTGGGCACGGCCCAGGGCATCGGCAGCGCTTTCGTCGGGGGCGGGATGATGCTGGGGGCGCTGCTCAGCGCCACGGTCCTTTCGCCCCTGCTGGGCGGCTGGCAATACGTGCTGTTCCTCTACGGCGGCATCTCGGTGCTCGTCGGGCTGCTCTGGTTCCTGACCGTCCCCGACCCCGCCCCATCGGCGGCGGCCGCCTCCGGCCAGAGTACGCCGCAACGCGCCCTGGGACATGTCATCCGCACCCGGGGAGTCTGGCTCGTCGCCCTGGGGATGATGGGCTTCGCCGGGTCCTCCCGGGGGCTGGTCGGCTACCTGCCCCTCTACCTCCGCAATAGCGGCTGGACCCCGGCCGGCGCCGATGGCGCCCTGGCGGCCCTCAACGCGGCGGGGACGGTGGGGGCCATCCCTCTCTCCCTGGCCTCCGACCGGCTCGGGTCGAGGAAGACCATCCTGCTGCCAGGCGTAATAATAGCTGCCATCAGCATCGGGCTGCTTTCCGTGGTGACCGGGCCGGCGGCCTGGCTCCTGGCCATACTGGCGGGGCTCTTCCGGGATATGATATGGGCGGTGGCCGGCACCCTGACCATCGAAACGGAGGAAATCGGGCCGATGTACGCCGGCACGGCGGTGGGGATTGTCCATGCCTTCGCCCGGGTGGGGTATGCCTTCTCGCCGCCGGTGGGCAACAGCCTGGTGGCGATAAATGCGGGGCTGCCCTTCGTTTTCTGGGCAGGACTGGCGGCGGCGGCGCTGCTTGCCTTCTCCCTGGTGAAAGAGACGGGACTGGGCCGCCAGCACCGCGCCGCCATGTAAGGACCGGACTACTCGACGAATACCTTGACCTTCTCCCCCCGGCCGCTCTCCACGTCCACCTGCATATCGCCCAGCGCCTCGATGAGCTCCTCGATGTCCCCGGTCTTGATGCTGCGCAGGTCGAAGTTGATGCCCTTTTCCTTCAGAGCGTCGTTGACCTTATCATAGGCCTGGGGCGGTATCAGTGAGGTCAGCTTGATGCCGGCGCGTATCAGGGACATGGGCACGCGCACGTTGACGCGGTCGTAGTTGCCGGCTTTTTCGCTCTCCGAGTTGGGCACCACGGTGACGCGCAGGTACCTGGGCTTGTCTTTTTTCTCACCCTCCACCCGGACGTCGGCCCCGCGGCCGCCCTCCCCGGCATCGATCAGGTTGAGCAGTCGGTAGGCTTCGTCGGCGCTGATCTTGTTCTCGGCGAGCATATCCAGCACCTTTTTCTGGTTCTCGGTCATGGCAGTATCCTCCTTTACCCGTCTAGATGGCGGAAACAAACACCAGTTCGTTGTTCCTCCGGATATCCACTTCGAGGCCGCGCATCGAGCAGAGCAGGCCCCAGGACACCCCGATAGTCCGCAGCGCCAGCCGGCCCCAGCCGCTCGGCCAGAGGACCAGTATGGCGATGAGAATAAGGGGGGAGAGGATAATCAGGACCACCAGGGCCACCGGCAGCAATAGGAAGAGCGGCAGCCAGATTCCGAATCTCCGGTCCTCTTTCTGGAAACGCAGCTTCATCAGCAGGGGCGGTCGGCTCATTGTCCCAGCCTCCTTATCGCCTCCTCGGCGGTGATATCGCCCCGCTCCAGCTCGGCGATGACCTCTTCCTGCGGGGAGACGGCCACAATCTCGACGAACTCGAGCTGCCGGGCGATGCGGTTGATGCGGTTCTTGACCGTGGGGTAGCTGATGCCGAACATCTCCTCCATGTCCTTGATGGAGCCGTGGCCGCGGACGAAGGCCATGACGAAGACCTGGTCCTCGGCGGAGAGGTTAGCCAGGGGCGGCAGGGTAAAGCTCCCCTCGATGGCGATATCGCTGTCCGCCAGGCGGACCCGCTCTACCGTTATCGGCTTCCCCTGGGTCATCTTCGTCAGTTCCTGCCACTCTCTGGCCATTTCCCGTCACCTTCTTTAAGTTTTCAGCCGCCCCGGATTGATTTTGTTCAGTGCCAACTTAATTATCTTAATATATTATAATTAAATATATTGATATTGTCAATACCCTGTTTAATTATATTTATTAAATTCGTCGCAAAACTTGATTTTCTTAATTAGTGGCTGGCATCCCGGCCCCGATGGTGCGGGCTGTCATTGCGAGCCGAAGGTGAAGCAATCTCTATTAATGCTATGAGATTGCCACGTCGCTACGCTCCTCGCAATGACGGTTCAATCATCGCAACGGAGCATTGACGCACTTACGCAATTGCGCTATAATTCCCGCGGGGTAAGGAAGGTCTCTTCATGTCCGTCATCTGCATCGCCAACCAGAAAGGCGGCGTCGGCAAGACGACCACGGCCGCCGCGCTGGCCCAGGGCCTCAGCGAGCACCGGAAGCGCGTGCTCCTGGTGGACTGGGACCCGCAGGCCAGCCTGACCGTCAGCCTGGGATACAACCCGGACGGTCTGAAGCTCACGAGTTACGACGTCCTGACGAGCGTCATCAGGAACAACGGCCGGGTGGCCATCAGCGACGTTACCCTGAAAACGGACAACCCGGGTATCGACCTCGTGCCGGCCAACATCGAGCTATCGCAGGCGCAGCTGGACCTCGTCAACGCCTTCACCCGCGAGCTGGTGCTTAAGGAGATGCTCCAGCCGGTGCGCCGGGACTACGATTATATCATCGTGGACTGCCTGCCCAGCCTGGGGCTGCTGACCGTCAACGCCCTTTCCGCCGCGGACAGCGTATTGATTCCTCTGCAGTCCGACTTCCTGGCGATGAAGGGGCTGGCGCTGCTGCTGACCACCATCATGCGCGTCCAGGAAAAGATTAACCCGTCGCTGGAGATAATGGGAATCCTGTTCACCATGACCAACAACCGCACCCTGCACAGTCGGGAGGTCATCGAGGTCACCAAGCGGGCCTTCGGCGACCGTATCCGGATATTCGATACCACCATCCCCACCAGCGTCCGTTTCAAGGAGGCCCCGGCCGCGGGGATGTCCATCCTCACCTACGCCCCGAAGTCGGAGGGGGCCGACGCCTACAGATTACTCACGGAAGAGGTGCTGCATGAAGAGAGCTAAAGTGACCGAGGAGCTTGCCTACGGGTCCGCCCTGGACCGCCTGACCGGCGGCGAACGTCCGGCTGCGGTTAAGGCGCCGGAGCCTCGCCCCACCCCACCTCCCGCCACATCGGCGCGGGGTGGGGCGATGATAAAGCTGTCCGTCTTTCTCCATCACGAGGAGGACGCCTACCTGGAGAACCTGGCTTCCACGGCCAAGTTCAGCGGGGGCAAGAAGCTCAGCAAGACGAAGCTCATCGAGGCGATGGTGCGGGCCTTCCGGACGACCGCCCTTGACGTGCGGGGCGTCCGTGACGACGCGGAGCTGCTCAAGAGGGTAACGGCGCAGCTGCGCCAGGAACGGTAAGCGTAAATATGTACGGGCGAAAGATTGATAAAAACCACGGGGTCAGTGCCGTAAAATATCAGCCCGTTTTGGCGGGAAGGAGGAATCGGTCAAATACCGGCACCAGGGGCGTAATTTTTGATTCTGGACGTTCTGGCGGGGTCCTGGCGGGCGGGCGGGAGAGTATAATGCCTGACATCCTCGGGAGGGGGGCGGGGTGAGTGAAGCGGAACCTTTTCATCAGCTCATTATGGGTTAAAGCCGCATCTACGCGCGGCGTCGCCACCTTCGGGGCTATCTTCGGCGCTATTTTCACCGGGACCACGCGGCAGATTATCCGGGCCATCCCAATGTCATCGGGGTCGTAGCCGGGGCGGTCGCCGCCGAACTCCCGGCGGGTAATCTCGATATTCTCCATCTCCGAGACGCGGTAGAGCTTCCACCCCACCACCTCCAGCAGCTCGCTGTAGCCGCCGGTCTGGTAGCAGATGAGCGACTCGTTGTCCGCGCCGGCCATGACCACCCCCAGGCAGAAGGGCTCCACGGTGCGGTAGCCGCCGTGATAGTAAAACTCGATGACGCGCCGGCCCTTGATGGCCCCGCACAGCACCTCCCGGTTCTTATCCCTCCGGGTGGTGAGGTGAAGCAGGTCCCTGACGGAAGGCATTTTAGACGGCTCCTATTTTACCCTGAGCCTCCCCCTCGGTTCCGCCACCACCTCCCCGATGATGGCCGCCTCCGCCACGCCTTCCCCGTGCAGCTTCTCCAGCAGCATCCACGCCTTTTCCCGGGGCACGGCGATGAGCAGTCCGCCGGAGGTCTGGGGGTCGTAAAGGATATCCTGCAGATACCGGGCTATGCTTTTATCAATATCAACCATGTTTTCACGGAACTCCCGGTTGCGCTGGAGTCCGCCGGGGACCGTGCCCTTCTCCGCCAGCTCTCTAGCCTCGGGGAAGACGGGAACGGCGGCCGAATCAATCACCATGCCCACTTCCGTGCCTTCGACCATCTCCGAGGCATGGCCGAGCAGGCCGAAGCCGGTGACATCCGTGCAGGCATTTACGCCGACCCCCAGCATCAGTTCCGAGGCGGTGCGGTTGAGGGCGGTCATCGACTTCACGACAAGAGCAATGGCACTAACGCTGGCCGTACCCTTCTTAATGGCCGTGCTGATTATCCCCGTCCCCAGCGGCTTGGTCAGGATGAGACAGTCGCCGGGCCTGGCCCCGCCGTTGTGGACCACTTTATCCGGGTGGATGGTGCCGGTGACCGCCAGGCCGTACTTGAGCTCGGGGTCGTCGACGCTGTGGCCGCCGACCAGCAGCACCCCGGCCTCATGCATCTTGTCCAGGCCCCCCTTGAGGACCTCCCGCAGCACGGAGATATCGAAGGTGCTCCGCGGGAAGCAGACGATATTCAGCGCCGTCAGGGGCCGGCCGCCCATGGCATAGACGTCGCTGAGGGCATTGGCCGCGGCAATCTGGCCGAAGCTGAAGGGGTCGTCAACGATGGGCGTGAAGAAATCGACCGTCTGAATGATGGCCAGCTCTGCCGATAGCTTATAGACGCCGGCATCCTCCGCATGCTCCAGACCCGCGATGAGATTAGGGTCGGACCCGAGCGGCAGGCCGGCGAGCGCCTGGGCGAGGTCACCCGGACCTATTTTGCAAGCTCAACCCGCACCGTGAACGGTCTCGGTGAGGCGCTTTGCCTCGTCGGCCATGACACCTGCCTCCTTTCCCGTATTTCACCACTATTTTACTCCAACCACCCTTACCGCGCCACCCCCCCAGCCCGGGGTTCTGTCCTGATTGTCATGACATTCTGGTCTCACCCCCTTAATCCCCCTCTCCAACCTGGTAAATCAATCCATCCGACAGATAATCTGGTTGGCTTTGTCCTAAATGTCATTCTGAGGAACGAAGTGACGAAAGAATCCCTACCGCTGTAGACCCTTCGCTACGCTCAGGGTGACATGGATTAAGCACTTTTGGGGCAAAGTGAATCTGGTTGGACATCTCCAGCCAATCGGGGCGACGGATTACGCCTGGAAACAGGCTGGAGAGGGGTCAGGGGTGAGGAAAAGAAAAGCAACCAAATACCAACAGAACCAGCCTTGAGGGACCCGACATATATACGCTAGAATAGGGCTTGGGAAAATCTTCATGGGGTCGGAGAATAATAGCGGCACGGTAAGCCTGACGGTGGAGGTCAAGGGCCACCGGGCGCACTACCTGAAGGCGGGCGGCGGTCCGCCGGTGGTGCTGGTACACGGCGGCGCCAGCGATTCCCGCGACTGGCTCAACACCACCCCGGCGCTGGCGGACCGCTTCTCCGTCTACGCCCCCGACCTGATAGGGTTCGGGCGGAGCAGCCGGAGAGCGGACGGCTACTACCTCTCCGATTTTTCCGATTTCATCCTGGAGTTCATCGAGAGGCTGGGGCTGAAAGAACCGGCCCTGGTGGGGCACTCCCTCGGGGGAAGGGTCTGCCTGGGCGTGGCGCTGCGACATCCGGAGAAAGTTAGCCGGCTGGTGCTGGTGGACGCCGCCGGGCTCGGCCGGGTCTCCCGGTTCGGCACGGTGTTCTTCGGGGCCTTCTGGCGACTCCGCAAGCTGTTGCGGCGGCCGCAGCCCTATCCCCAGTTCCTGGCCAGGGACGGGGAGGACAACGACTGGCTCTGCGTCGACAAGCTGCCCGGCCTGAAAACGCCGACTCTCCTCGTCTGGAAACGCCACGACCCCTACCTGCCGGTGTCCATCGCCCGGCGGGCGGAAAAGCTGATACCCGGGGCCAGGCTGGCGGTAGTGCCGGGGTACGGGCACGCCCCCCAAGTCCAGAACCCGGCGGCCTTTAACCGGCTGCTGCTCGATTTCCTGGTGGATGGCCGCCCTTAGCCGCCCCTGTCCAGGACCTCGTTAAGCCAGCCCATCGCCGCTATCATGGCCGGGAACCCGGCGGTGGTCAGGGCCAGGAGCACGGCGTGGCGGACCTCGTCCTTGGAAGCTCCCCCCGCCAGGGCGCGCCGCGCGTGGGAGCGGACGGCGCCTTCCGAGCTCAGCCCCACGGCGACGCCCAGCCTGACGAGCTCGGCGGTCTTCTCATCGAGGGGGCCGGCCTGGAGACAGCGGCCGGCCAGCTCGCCGTAGGCCTCGGACAGCTCCGGGTGGTGCCGCTGAAATTCCTTATATATCTCCGGCAAATAGTCCATGAAATTCCCCTTTTACCAGGAAATAACCCTTAAATACCGATTTCGCAGCCCGGGGCCCGCACCATCAGGACGGGGACGCAGGCGCCGCGGAGGAGGCGCTCGGCCACGCTGCCGAAAACCCAGCGGCTGATGCCGGAACGCCCGTGAGAGGCGATGACGACGAGGTCGGCCCCGCTGTCCTTGACGTAATCAACCAGCCTGTCGGCGGCGTGACCCATGATGACCTTCGTCTGCTTCTTGGCCCGGCCCAGTTCAAGCCGCTTCGCCACGTTGGAGAGGTAGTCCTTGGCCTCGGCCTTTTCATTCGCATCTTGCCGCTGGCGCGCGCTCACCGCATCTGCCTCGGAAAAAACGCCGGCCCCGTCCGTCAGGGTACCGACGGGAAGACGCACCGGCTCAATCACCCGCACCAGGACCACCTCCGCCACGCCACACCCCCCGGCGATGGCTTCCACGTGGGGCACAACGCACTCGGCCAGTTCAGAGCCGTCCAGTGGCACAATTACCTTTTTATACATTTCCGGCCTCCATTGTTACGTATTGAGTCCGACTTGCTGCTGAAAAGGCCTTAAATACCTGTCTCGCAGCCCGGGGCCCGCACCATCATGACGGGGACGCAGGCGCCGCGCAGGAGCCGGTCGGCCACGCTGCCGAAGACCCAGCGGCTGATGCCGGAACGCCCGTGAGAGGAAATAACGACGAGGTCCGCCCCGCTGCTCTTGACGTAATCGACCAGCATATCGGCGGCACTGATACGGACCGTGCTGGTAACCCGGGTAGCCTTCTTGCCATCCCCGGTCAGGACCACCGTATCCACCCGGGCGCCTCCCGGGCTGACCCGCTTGGCGATTTTAGCCAGGTAGTCCCGGGCTCCGGCCTCATGGCGGTCTTCCATCTCTTTAATCTCGGCGTCGGTGAAGACGTATTCGCCGGCGGGCATGTAGAACGGCTCGGCGGCCCGCACCAGGACCACCTCCTCGACGCCGCACCCCCCGGCAATGGTCTCCACGTGGGGCAGGACGCACTCGGCCAGTTCAGAGCCGTCCAGTGGCACAATGATTTTCTTGTACATTCTCTCCCTCCTCTATCATAAAGAACGTCCGACCGGTGACAGCTCAGGACCGGAGCCTACCGAACCTATGTCCTGAGGATATTATGCTAGATTTAACGGGCGATTTTGTCAAGTTTCCCCGGCACCGACGCTGAAATGATAGCACTTGCGGGGAAAGGCGTCTGTGACCTTTATCACCAACCGGGCAGCGGGGAAAAAGACTCAAGAGCCGAGGAGAAATACCTGGGTGCTCGGGGGCAGGTTCGATTTGCTGATGGTCAGCTTGGGGCGGGACTCGATATTCTCCATGCCCATCTCCTTGAGAAAGTCCCCCACGGGGTCGAGTTCGCGGCTGACGGAATCGGTCCTGTAGTGCATGGGGATGACGGCCTTGGGCTCGAGCTGGCGGATAACCTCGGCGGCCAGGGTGGCGTTAATCGTGGATACACCGCCGACAGGGAGCAGCAGGACATCAACGTTGCCGATTTCCTCTATCTGGTCGTTATTGAGCACGTGGCCGAGGTCGCCCAGGTGGCACAGCGCCACCCCGTCAATCTCCATGAGGTAGACGGTGTTCTTGCCCCGCGTCTGGCCCTTGACGGCATCATGACAGGTGGCGACGCCGATAATCAGCACGTTGCTGATTTCATACTCTCCGGGGCCCCGAACAACTTTAGGCTCCCCGCCGATGCCCTGGATATAGCAATGGGACGGGTGCTGGTGGCTGACGGTGACGATATCGGCGGTGGGCTTGCCCAGTGTGTAACCCAGGTCCGGGGGAAAGGGGTCGGTAATGACGGTGGCCTGATTTCCTTTGATACGGAAACAGGAATGACCGAGCCACGTAATATCCACAATACCAGTTTATCACCGGGTGGCTTGGAGGGTCAAGAAAAGGGAGAGATGAGCGACTATTTCTCTTGACAAGCGAAGGGCTAAAGTGCTAAATTATAATTAGCAGTCGGAGGGTTAGACTGCTAACGGAGAAAAGATGCTCAGAGCCAGAAGCGGGCAAATACTTAAATATATCGCGGCGGAGTACATCGCCAGGGCGGTACCGGTACCGTCGCAGGTCATCGCCGACGAGGCCAACCTGGGGGTGAGCCCGGCCACTATCCGCAACGAGATGGCCTACCTGGAGGGGGAAGGCTACCTCGTCCGGCCCCATACATCGGCCGGCTGCATTCCCTCGGACAAGGGCTACCGCTACTACGTGGAGTCGATAGAAGACGCCAGGCTCCCCTGGGAGGACCAGCGCATGATAAGTCACACCTTCCACCAGGTGGAGAGGGAGGTGGAGACCTGGGTGAGCCTGACCGCCTCGCTGCTGGCCCGCCTGGTGCAGAACGTGGCGGTGGTCAGCCTGCCCAAGGCGGCCGACTGCCAGCTGAAGCACCTGGAACTGATTGCCCTGCACGACTCCCGGGCACTGGCTATCGCCGTGCTGGAAGGGGCCAAGATAAAGCAGCAGCTGGTAAATTTCAACGAGGACGTTACCCAGCCGACCCTGTCCGGGGTCAGCAACAAGCTGAATGCCGCCTACGACGGCCTCACCCGTAAGCAGATTGCCGCCAAGAAGATAGAACTATCGGCGCTGGAGAAGCAGGCCGCCGACCACCTTATCGAGATTATGAAGGCCGAGGACAGCCACGAGTACGAAGACCCCTACCTGGAGGGCTGGCATTTCATGCTCAACCAGCCGGAGTTCGCCCGGAGCGACCGCATGCACGACCTGATGGAGCTGGTGGAGCACCGCAGCCTGCTGAAGGCCATCGTGCCGGCCGGGCTGAGCCAGCCGGGGGTGCACGTCGTCATCGGCAAAGAAAATAACAACCCGGCCATCCAGACCTGCAGCGTGGTGGTCTGCCAGTACGGCCTGCCCCGGGAGGCCACCGGCACCATCGCCGTAGTCGGCCCCACCCGGATGCCCTACCCGCGCACCATACCCACCGTCTTTTACCTGTCCTCGGTGCTGAGCCTGCTGGTGGCCGGCCTTTACCGCCGGGAAACCAGAGACGAATCAACCCCGGCCTGATGAGGGACCCTGAAATGATGCCACGCAACTCCGAAGACGAATATAACGGCGAGCCGGAAACGGAAGCCGTTGAGAAAGAAGGGGCGGAAGTCCCCGGGCCGGCACTTGCCGGGGAGCGGAAAAAGGCGGAGGAATACCTGGCCAGCTGGCAGCGGGCCCAGGCAGACTTCGTTAACTACAAGCGGCGCATGGAACAGGAAAGGCTGGATTTCAACCGCTACGCCAACGCCAACCTCATCCTGGGGCTCCTGCCCGTGCTCGACGACCTGGAAAGGGCGCTGGAGGCCGTGCCGGCCAAATATAAAAACCACGACTGGGTGGAGGGCGTCCGGCTCGTCGAACGCAAGTTCAAGACCTCCCTGGAAGGACAGGGGGTCAAGCCGATACAGGCGCTGGGCGAACCCTTCGACCCCAATTTCCACGAAGCCCTGAGGCAGGACAAGGGCCGGGAGGGCATCATCATCGAAGTATTTCAAAAAGGCTACATGTTGAATGACAAACTCCTCCGCCCCGCCCGGGTAGTGGTGGGCAACGGTGAAGGAGAAACAAAGGAGGAAGAGTAAATGGGCAAGGCAGTAGGCATTGACCTGGGCACCACCTTCAGCGAGGTGGCGGTGCTGGAAGGAGGGGAGCCGGTCGTCATCACCAGCGCCGAAGGCAGCCGCCTGATACCCTCGGTGGTGGCCATTAACAAGAACGGGGAAAGGCTGGTGGGCCAGATAGCCAAGCGGCAGGCCATCACCAACCCGGAGAATACCGTCTACGCCATCAAGCGCTTCATGGGGCGCAAGTGGGGCGAGCCGGCGGGGCGCGAGCTCCCCGTCGAGGAAGACGCCAAGCGCAAGACCTATAAAGTTACCCGAGCCGCGAACAACGACGTCCGCGTGGCGATGGGGGGCAAGGACTACAGCCCGCCGGAGATATCGGCGATGATTCTCCAGAAGCTGAAGGCCGATGCCGAGGCGTACCTGGGCGACAAGGTGACCGAGGCCGTCATCACCGTGCCGGCCTACTTCAACGATGCCCAGCGCCAGGCCACCAAGGACGCCGGCAAGATTGCCGGGCTGGAAGTGCTGCGCATCATCAACGAGCCCACGGCCGCCTCGCTGGCCTACGGCCTGGACAAGAAGGGCGACGAGACCATCGCCGTCTATGACCTCGGCGGCGGCACCTTCGATATCTCCATACTGGAGCTGGGCGAAGGCACCTTCCAGGTGAAGTCCACCAACGGGGACACCCACCTCGGCGGCGAGGACTTCGACCAGCGGATTATGGACTGGCTGTGCGACGAGTTCAAGAAAGACCAGGGCATCGACCTGAGGTCGGACAAGACGGCCCTCCAGCGGCTCAAGGAGGCCGCCGAGAAGGCCAAGGTGGAGCTGTCCACCGTGCAGCAGACCGATGTGAACCTGCCATTCATCACCGCCGACGCCAGCGGGCCCAAGCACCTCAATATCACCCTGAACCGGTCCAAGCTGGAGCAGCTGGTGGCGGACCTGGTGGAAAAGACGATAGGCCCCTGCCGGCAGGCGCTGACCGATGCCGAGAAGACCACCGGCCAGATTGACGAGGTCATCCTGGTGGGCGGTCAGACCCGGATGCCCCTGGTACAGAAGAAGGTACAGGAGTTCTTCGGCAAGGAGCCGCATAAGGGCGTCAACCCGGACGAGGTGGTGGCCATCGGCGCCGCCATCCAGGCCGGCGTGCTCAAGGGGGAGGTCAAGGATATCCTCCTGCTCGATGTCACCCCGCTGACGCTGGGCATCGAGACACTCGGCGGGGTAGCCACCCCCCTCATCCCGCGCAACACCACTATCCCCACCGCCAAGAGCCAGATATTCAGCACGGCGGCGGACAACCAGCCCGGCGTGGAGATTCACGTCCTCCAGGGCGAACGGCCCATGGCCGCCGATAACCGCACCCTGGGGCGGTTCATGCTCGACGGCATCCTGCCGGCCCCCCGGGGCGTGCCGCAGGTCGAGGTCACCTTCGACATCGACGCCAACGGTATCCTCAACGTGCGCGCCCAGGACAAAGGCACCGGCAAGGAGCAGAAGATAACCATCACCGCCTCCAGCGGCCTCTCCAAGGAAGAGGTGGCCAAGATGCAGAAGGAGGCCGAGGCGCACGCCTCTGACGACGCCCGGAAACGCGACGAGATAGAGGCCAAGAACATGGCCGATACGCTGGCCTACACGGCGGAGAAGACGCTGCGGGACAACAAGGACAAGGTCCCCGCCGACCTCAACACCGAGGCCGAAGCCAAGATAGCCGCGGTGAAGTCCGCTCTGCAGGGCACGGATACCGATGCCATCAAGCGCGCCACGCAGGAGCTCAACCAGACCATGCAGAAAATAGGCTCGGCGGTGTACGGACAGCAGCCGCAGCCGCCCCCGCCGCCCCCCGGCGGGCAGGAGCCGCCGCAGGGCGGAGGCGGTGAGGAGGGTGAAGGCACCGTGGAGGGCGAGTTCCGGGAAGTTTAGTATCTGCGCACCTGCGCAATTACGGATATTTCGAGAGGGGGCTGAAAAGCCCCCTCTTCCTTTTCCCCACCCCCATGTCATTGCGAGGAGCGCAGCGACGTGGCAATCTCTTTCTTTGGCCCAGATGTCATTCTCGGGCTTTTCCCGAGAATCCCCACCGCCTCCCCCTCTGGATTCCGGCTTTCGCCGGAATGACAATTTCCTAAAAGGTCTTATGGGCGCGTTTTCCCCCTTTGGAAAAGGGGGACCAAGGGGGATTTCAACTCCCCCAACCCCAGAGGGGAGTGCGCCAGCGAGAGGGGGTGAAACCCCTCTTTCAATTCTTCCCCCTCTCCGACCAGATGAACTTTCGGACTAGCCTGATGCAACTGGTCGGAGAGGGGGACAAAGGGGGTGAGGCAAAGATAATGCCCCATTTAACATCTGCTCATAAGAGTAATTGCGCAACTGCGCACCGGCGCAGCCCCGCAACTCCTCGCTTACGTGCTTGAGTATTTCCGTGATTTATTAATAATGTCATTCTCGGGCTTGACCCGAGAATCCAGAGCCCTCCCCCTCTGGATTCCGGCTTTCGCCGGAATGACGGCAAATCATCGCCGGACAACCTCCTTTACCCTATTTGCGCCCCGTTGCGCGCAACCACTATAATTGAAAGTCTGGAGGCAGGAATTGCTCGATAGCGAAATACTTCACCGGGTCAACCGCCCCGCCCGCTATACCGGCGGCGAGTGGAACAGCGTCGTCAAGGACTGGGAAGGGACCGCCATCAGGATAGCACTGGCCTACCCGGATACCTACGAGATAGGCATGTCCAACATGGCCGTGCCCATCCTCTACGACCTGCTCAACCGCCAGCCGGACGTCCTCGCCGAGAGGGTGTACGCCCCCTGGACAGACCTGGAGGCCGCCCTGCGCCAGCGCCGCATCCCCCTCTTCAGCCTGGAAAACCAGCGGCCGCTCAAGGACTTCGATATCGTCGGTTTCTCGCTGGGGTACGAGCTTACCTACACCAACGTGCTCAACATGCTCGACCTGGCGGGGATTCCGGTGCTGGCCGCGGAGAGAGATAGTTCCCACCCCCTCGTCATCGCCGGTGGCTCCTGCTGCCTCAACCCGGAACCGATGGCCGACTTCATCGACGCTTTTGTCATCGGCGACGGCGAGGAGGTGCTCCTGGAGTTCCTCGACGCCTACCGCGGGTCCAGGGGCGAAGGCAGGGAAAAGCTGCTGCGCCGGCTGGCCTCCGTCACCGGTGTCTATGTCCCCGCCCTTTATCACCCGGAGTACGGCTCCGACGGCCTTTTAAAAAGCCTGACGCCCGCCGTCCCGGAGGCCAGTGTTAAAATTCAACGCCGACTCGTCGGAAAGCTGCCCCCGCCGCCCTTCCGGCCGGTGGTACCCTACATCGAGGTGGTTCACGACCGTGCCGCCATCGAAATCCAGCGCGGGTGCAGTCGGGGCTGCCGCTTCTGCCAGGCGGGCATGATTTACCGTCCGGTCCGCGAGCGTCCCCACGAGGAGGTCATCGCGGCGGCGGGAGAGCTCATCCAGAATTGCGGCTACGACGAGCTCTCCCTGGTGTCACTGAACACCTCCGACTACGCCGGCATCGACGAACTGGTGGGCAAGCTCTCCCGCCGCCACCCCAACCTCACCCTCTCCCTGCCGAGCCTGCGCCTGGACAGCTCCTCCATCAGGCTGGTCGGCTCCCTCCCCACCCGGAGTCGCACCGGGCTGACCTTCGCCCCGGAGGCCGGCAGCGAGCGGTTGCGCCGGGCCATCAACAAGCCCCTGACCGAGGCGGACCTGCTCGAGACGGCCGCCACCGCCTTCGAGCGGGGCTGGACCGGCCTCAAGCTCTACTTCATGGTCGGCCTCCCCACCGAGACCCTCGAGGACGTGGCGAGCATCGTCACCCTGGTGGACAGGGTCCGCGCCGAGGGCCGGAAGGCCAGCGGCAAGAAGCCGATGATAAGGGTCAGCGTCGCCACCTTCGTGCCCAAACCGCATACGCCCTTCCAGTGGTCGTCCCAGGAAGGCGAAGACTCTTTGCGCGCCAGGCAGGAAGTCCTCCAGCACGGCCTGTCACACAAGGGCGTGCGTCTGTCCTGGCAGGACCCGCGGGTCAGCCTGCTGGAGGCGGCGCTTTCGCGGGGGGACCGGAGGACGGGGAGAGTCATTCAGCGC
>Ga0154784_1103_pt2 | contig 38373 bp, 36 predicted proteins | sample Rifle2008BG16ft_FD_105792 | JGI IMG/M metagenome (GOLD analysis project Ga0154784, IMG submission 105792) | Chloroflexi bacterium RBG_16_60_22 | reverse complement strand
GACCCTGATGACGGACGCCTATCCGCCCTTCCGCCTCTGGGACGACTAGGGTTCCGGCTGGCATTTAGGACACAGGTAGGTGCCCCGACCCCGCACCACGATGCGCTGGATGGGCCCGCCGCAGCCGGGGCAGTTTTTACCGACCCCGTGGGCGACGTTGAAATCGTCGTGGGCGGTGCCCGGCCGGCCGTCCGGGCGGATGTAGTTCCGCACGCTGGCCCCCTTGCTGGCCAGAGCCTTGAGTAGCACCTTCCGGATAGCGTGGTAGAGTCGCTCAATCTCCGCCTGGCTCAGGCTGTTCGCCGGGCGCAGGGGATGGAGCCTGGCCTCGAAGAGCGCCTCGTCGGCGTACATGTTGCCGATGCCGGCGATGATGGCCTGGTCGATGATGACCGGCTTGACCGGCGCCGTCCGGCGGCCCAGAATCCCCGCCAGCACCTCCGGCGTGAAGTCCTCGTCCAGCGGCTCCGGCCCCAGCTTGGCCACCACGGCGCTCTCGTCCGTCGCCAGCCACATCACCCCGAACTTGCGCGGGTCCCAGAAATGCAGCGCCGACCCGTTGTCCAGGTGGAAAATCGCCCGGGTAAAACGGCCGTTGGCGGGGTTCACCAGCAGCGAGCCGGTCATCTTCATGTGCATGACCAGCACCGCGCCGCCGCTCAGGTGAAAAAACAGGTACTTGCCGCGCCGGGACAGCCCCGTTATTCTCTGCCCCACCACCCGGCGGCGGAACTCCGCGACCGTGGGCTGCCGCACTATCCGGTCCCAGGACAGCTCCACCCCGGTAATTTCCCGCCCCAGGACGTGGGGCAGCAGCTCGTTCTTAATCGTTTCTACTTCAGGCAGTTCCGGCATGGTTACTTCATCTCTCCCCAGTTCTTGCCTTCTTTAGTATCCACCTTCACCGGGACGCTCAGTTCCACCGCCGTGGACATCACCTCCGGCACGAGCTTACGCATGGTGGCCAGCTCTTCTCCGGGCACCTCGAAGAGGAGCTCGTCGTGCACCTGGAGCAGCATCTTGCTCTTCAGCTTTTTCTTCTCCATCTCACGGTACAGGTTTATCATCGCCACCTTGATGATGTCCGCCGAGGTACCCTGTACCGGCATGTTGATGGCCATGCGCTCGGCGCCCTCCCTCACCTGGCGGTTGGCGGCGTTGATATCCGGGATGAACCGCCGCCGGCCCAGCAGCGTCTGCACGTAGCCCTCACGGCGCGCCTTTTCCTTGGTTTCGTCAAGGTACTTCCTCACACCCGGGTACTTCTCGAAGTAGGCCCGGATGAACTTGCCCGCGTCCTCGCGGGAGAGCTCGGTGGCCTGCTCCAGGCCGTAGTCGCTCATGCCGTAGATAACGCCGAAGTTGACCGTCTTGGCGAACCGCCTCATGTCCGGCGTAACTTTCGATTTTTCCACCCCGAACAGCAGGGCCGCGGTGGCGGCGTGGATATCCTCGTCGTACTTGAAGGCCCGCACCAGGTGCTCGTCCCCGGACAGGTGGGCCAGCACCCGCAGGTCTATCTGCGAGTAGTCCCCCCCGAAAAGGCTCGTGCCCCCGGGCGCGATGAAGGCCTGCCTGACCTGCCCCCCCAGCTCGCCGCGCACCGGGATGTTCTGCATATTGGGGTCGCTGGAGGAAAGCCGCCCGGTAACGGCCCGCGTCTGGTTGAAGCTGGTATGAATCCTCCCCGTTTTCGGATTTACCAGCGCCGGCAGCGTATCGATGTAGGTCGATTTTATCTTGGCGAGCTGGCGGTACTCCAGGATATATTTGGCGATGTCATGATTCAGGCGCAGCTCCTCCAGCACCGCCGCCTCCGTGGAGTACTTGCTCTTGCCGCGGCGCGACGTGGGCAGCTGCATCTCGTCGAAGAGCACCTTCCCGAGCTGCGCCGGAGAGTTGATATTAAACTCGTGCTTGGACTCTTCGTAAATTTTCCCCTCCAGCACTGTAATCTGCTCCCCGAGATTACGGGACATCTCCTTGAGCATCCCCGTGTCCACGGCCACGCCGTTCCTCTCCATGAGCAGCAGTACCGGCACCAGCGGCATCTCCACCCCGGTAAAGAGCTTCATAAACCCCTGCTTTTCCAGCTCTTTTCCCAGCAGGTCCGAAAGCCGCCAGGTCATGTCGGCATCGGCGCAGGCGTAGTCGGCTGCTCTCTTTATGTCAACCTGAGCCATCGACACCTGCCTGGCACCCGTGCCGATGAGGCTGCTGATGGGTGTCATCTCGATGCCCAGCTTGCTGAAGGACAGCGCCTTGAGCCCCAGCGACTTCTCCCCCAGCAGGTAAGCGGCAATCATGGAGTCGAAGGTCAGCCCCTTTACGTTTATCCCGCACTCCGCCAGCACCATCATATCGTACTTGCCGTTATGGGCCAGCTTGGCAATCCCCGCGTCTTCAAAGATGGGCTTGAGGCGGCTGACGACCTGCTCCCGGGGTAGCTGTGTCACCTCGTCGAGGAGTGCGTGCCCTATCGGTATATAGTACGCGTTGCCCGGCCCGGTGGCCAGGGATATGCCCACCGGCTGCGCCAGCATCGGGTCCAGTCCCGTCGTCTCGGTGTCAAAAGCGAATGACTTAGCCGCGGCGAGGGTATTGACCAGTGCATCAAGGTCCTCCGTACTGGCCGTGATGCGGTAATGGGTCTCGGCCGGCCCGGCGGTCACCCCCTCCGGGGTGGACTCCCCTTCCGTTCCCGGCAGCTTGGGGAGCAGGCTGAAGAACCCCAGCTCACGGAAAAAGTCGGCCACCTGCCGGCGTTCGTACTGGCTGACCCGGCACTCTTCCAGGTCGAGCTTCACCGGCGTCTCCGTCACGATGGTCGCCAGCTCCTTGCTGCGGTGCGCCGTGGCCTCGTGCTGCCGCAGTGCCTCCTGCGCCCGTGGCGGCGTCACCTCCTCCAGGTGCTGATAGACCCCGTCGAGGTCACCGAACTGCCGGATAAGCTTGACGGCCGTCTTATCGCCGATGCCGGGCACCCCGGGGATGTTGTCCGAGGCATCGCCTACCAGCGCCTTGAGGTCGGCGATGTGCTCCGGCCCCACGCCGTACTTCTCGCTCACGGCCGCCCCGTCGAAAAGCTGGGTATCGCTGAAGGCTTTGCCCGCGCGGGGATAGAGTACTTTCACGTGCGGCGAGACGAGCTGCATGGTATCGGCGTCGCCGGTGACGATGACGGTGTCAATCTCCTGCTGGCTGGCCTGCCGACTCAGCGTGCCGAGGACGTCGTCGGCCTCGTAGTTATCCACCTCGAAGAGGGGAATACGGAAGGCCTGTACCAGCTGCTTTACCCGGTCTATCTGCCCGACCAGCTCCGGGGGGGTGGGAGGCCGCTGGGCCTTGTACTTATCATAGAGCTTGTGCCGGAAGGTAGGGCCCTTCCTATCGAAGGCGATGGCATAGTGCGTCGGTTTAAGGTCGCTCAGCACTTTGAGCAGCATCAGGGCGAAGCCGTAAACGGCGCTGACCACCTCTCCCGTCTTGGACACGGTCAGGGGCGTGGCCTGCCGGTAGCGGGTCGCCCCGAAGGCGTGGTAGGCACGGTGCACGATGGCGTTGCCGTCGAAGAGCACCAGCAGCGGCTTTTCCATAACCCAATTATAGGGGCTGGGCCGCCATGGTAGCAAACCTGCTGTCTTTCAGCCGGCGTGCTCGGGCTCGGTGAGCTGGCGGTCCCTTTCCCAGGTATAATCACGCACGTATTTGAAGATTTCCACCAGGGTTGCCACCAGCGGGCCGATGAGCAGTAGTCCCCAGAAACCGGCGGTATACGCGCCGAAGACCAGCAGCACAATCATCACGGCGGGGTGGATATGCAGGTAAGCGCTCTGAATTTTAGGCACCAGCAGGTTATTCTCCACCAGCTGAATTCCCAGGAAGAGCACGGCCACCCAGATGGCCGTATCCGGGGCCATCGCCAGGGCCACGATGACCGCCGCCGCCCCGCCAATCCAGGGCCCCAGCGTCGGAATCAGCTCGGTCACCCCTGCCAGCAGGGCCAGGGCCAGCGAAAAGGGTACCTTGAGCAGTAAAAGCCCGATGAAGGAGAAATAGGCCACGATGACCCCCAGCATCAGCTGCGCCCTGATGTACCTTCCCAGTACCCTCTCCACGATATTGGCGAGGTTGCGCCCGTGCCAGGACACTCTGGAGGGAAGCGCCGCAGACAGGCCGGCCTTGAGCCTCTCCGAGTCCTTGAGGATATAGAAAAGGAAAAAGGGCAGCACGGCGAAACCGAGAATCATGCCGAAGGAACTGGGAATATTCCCGATCTGACGCAGCAGAAAATCACGGATGGCCCGGCCCAGGGACACGCCGCCCTCGATGAGCTCCCGGTTCACCTCCTGCTGTATCTCCAAGGGCAGGTCGGCCACCAGTCCCTCGAACCATAGCTGCACTCTCAAGATGCTCTGGCCGATGAAATACGGGGCACCCTGCACCAGGACCAGGGAGGCGTCGATGACCGCCGTGACGATGATGTAAGTGAAGCCGCCCAGCAGGGCGATAAGGAGCATGAAGGATATCAGGACGGAGACAACCCGCCGGAACCCCGGCCATTTCCGCCGGGGCGGGAGCTTCCTTTCCAGCCAGGAGACCACCGGCATCAGGAGGTAAGCCAGCACCAGCCCGATGGCGAAAGGCAGGAAGAAGGTCCTCCACAGATAGAGCACCCAGATAATGATGACAATACCCAGGCCCAACCCTACCAGGCGCCAGTTTCTAACCAGAATATTCTTCAATGATTACAAACCTAACCGGCCAGTTATCAGCCGGGGAGGCGGGACCGCCGGATAAGCCGGGTATCAGGCCTGTTTGGGGGTAAGCCTTTCCCGGACCCTCTTGCCGGCCTCCAGGGCCGTCTCTTTGGCCTTCTCGGTCACTTCCTCGGCTTTTTCCTTGACTTCCGCCGCCTTCTCTTTTATCAGCGCTCGCGTCTCTTTACCCGCCTTGGGAGCATAGAGGAAGCCGAGAGCCACCCCGGCGATAGCGCCGATGATAAAACCGATGGTAAAGCTGCCCGTATCTCTGTCACTCATCTTTGTCTCCCTCCTTCCTTCCGGTAAATCTACTCACCATGTTGATGGCCTGCCGCACACCGTGGAACAGGGCCGCCACCTGGGCCAGGGGCCGGGCCACTTCTGTTTCCACGGTCGTAGCGACATTCTCCACCGACCTGGCGGCCGTCCTGACCGAATCGAGTATTGGCTTGATGCGGCGATACATCAGGAACGCCAGCACCGCGATAACGATAATGGCGAGCCCGGCTCCAATCCCGAAAATACTTATCACCAGGTCGCTGAACCATTCAATGCTCACCGGAGGCCACCCCCCTTTTTAAAATTGCTATACGCATTGTAACCCGCTTTCGCTTCTCTGTAAAGGGAGCAACGTTAAAAATCAAAAATCGCCCGGCCGGGCGGCCTTCAGCGTTGTTAAATAGGAGGTGTCATTGTGCGATGTCAGCACCAGCCGGCCTCCCTCCAGGCTGAAGCGCGTCAGGGCGCCGGTATCCTGCCGGACGTTCCAGAAATGGGAGTTGTCCAGGCCGAGGAGGGCACAGATGAGCACCTTATTCACCACCCGGTGCGCCACCAGCACCAGCCTCCCCTCCCCGCAGAGCATCACCGCGTCCTCTACGAAAGGCCAGACACGGCTCCTCACGTCTTCCAGGCTCTCCCCGCCCGGTATTCTCACCTGCTCGGGGAGGTCAAGCCAGTCCCGGTAGGGCTCCGGGTACTTCTCCTCCACCTCCCGGCGGGACATCCCCTGCCATTCGCCGTAGTCGATATCCACCAGGTTGGAGACAACGTTTACCTCGAGATTCTGGGGCGCGGCAATCGCCTGCGCGGTCTTCACCGCTCGCTGCAACGGGCTGGAGTAGATGAAGTCTATCTTCTCACCGGCCAGGTACTCTCCCAGCCGTGCCGCCTGCCTCTCTCCGGTCTCGTTCAAAGCCACGTCCGCCCGGCCCCGGAACGTCTCGGAGGCATTCCAGTCGGTCTCGCCGTGCCTGGCTATAATGATTTCCAGCATTATGGCAAGGCCACCGGCTATTTCTCGACCTTCTCGACCTCGATGGTGCACTCGGTCACCAGCGCCGCAAAAGCCCCGATAGCCGCCAGCAAGGGTGCCGCCAGGATGCCCGCCACTGCCACCGGGGCGCCGATGGACAGGGGTATCTCGATTATCGTCCGGCCGTTATGCACCAGACGCACCCGCCGGACATTACCGGCTCGTATCAGCTGCTTCACCTTGTCCAGGACCTGCCCGCCCGATACCTTAAAGCTCTCTTTTTCGGCCATAATTACCTCCTGACTACCAGCATATTAGATAAGAGTTCCATTCGGTGTCAAGTATTATTATCACGCGATAGCCCCCCTCCGACCCTCTATTGAAAATCCCGGTTTTCATGATATACTGTACTGTCTGCATACGGGAGGTTGACTTGAAGAGCAAGGACTTTCTTTCCATCGCCGACCTCACCCCCGAGCGCCTGAAATTGCTCGTTTCCAATGCCGCGGCGTTGAAGGCCGAGGGCTGGAATACCCTCCTCAGCGAGAAAATCCTGGTATTGATGTTTGAAAAGCCGTCGCTGCGGACCAGGGTCAGCTTCGAGGTGGCCATGCGGCAGCTCGGGGGATACTGCCTTTACCTCTCCCCGGAAGAGGTCGGCCTGGGAAGACGGGAATCGGTCCCGGACGCCGCCATGGTGCTCAGCCGCTACGCCGATGCCATCGCTGCCCGCACCTTCTCCCACGCCACGGTGGAGACGCTGGCCACCCATGCCTCCGTACCGGTGATAAACGCCCTGTCCGACCTCGAGCACCCCTGCCAGGCCCTGGCCGACCTCCTGACCGTTTACGAGACAAGGGAAACGCTGGAGGGTATCACGCTGGCCTTTGTCGGCGACGGCAATAACGTGGCCCACAGCCTGATGCTGGGGGCAGCCCTCTGCGGGATGAACTTCCGCATCGCCTCTCCCGCCGGCTATGAGGTCAAGGATAATATACTACAGGTCGCCCGCGGCTTTGCGGCGGAGAGCGGCTCGGAAATACTCTGCACTCCAGACCCGCGCCGGGCCGTAGCGGGTGCCGACGTCGTCTATACCGATGTCTGGGCGAGCATGGGTCAGGAGGCGGAGGCGGAGCAGCGGCGCCGCGTCTTTTCCAACTACCAGGTTAATGACGAACTGCTTTCCCTGGCCCGGCCGGATGCCGTCTTCATGCACCCCCTCCCCGCCCACCATGGTGAGGAGGTAGCGGAAAACATCCTCTACCGCCCGCAGTCGGTCGTTTTCAACCAGGCCGAGAACCGACTCCACGCCCAGAAAGCGCTGCTGGTGGACATCCTCGGCGGGCTGGAGATACCGCTGGCCAACTACCCGTAAGTTTGGAGGCACCATGTTCAAAACGCTGGTAAGCCGTGGCTGGTACCCGACACTCATCACCGCCGTCGCGGTGGTCAGCCTGATATTCTACGATATCGTACCTTTCACGGTTATCGTCCCGGCGCTGGTCATCCTCCTCTTCATCGGGCTGGCGGTGACCATCATCGGTGCCCGCAAGAACGAACTGGAAAGGCAGTCGCTGCGGCTGGCGCAGCTGACCACTCATTTCAACCGCCGTTTCATGGGGAACTCCTCGGTGTCCATCTTCGCCGCCATCGACGGCCTTTTCAGCGTGGAAGACCCCAAGGTCTGGGACTGGGCGCGCGCCTGCAGCATGTCGCAGCGCATCTTCGATACCTGGACGGACAGCTTCGCCACCCGGGTGGAGAGCGACCTGCGGGGCCGGCGCTTTACCCTTTTCCTGCACTCCCACCTCAACGAGCTGTGGTCCATCAACACCCACTACTTTGAGTTCACCGAGCAGTTCTGCGAAATCGTCGGCCGGTACCAGGTCCCGCCGGACGTCATCGAGCAGTACAACAAGTTCGCCGTGGAATACAACGTCTTCGTGGAGAACTTCCGGGATACCATCACCGAGCTGAGAAACATCGCCCGGACGCAGATTGAAGCCCCCAGCATCAGGCTGGCCCGCGAGCTTCCCGCCATCAGAAGGTAGCCCGGTTCATAACCGTCCCGGGGCTTAAACCCGGATTTTTTTATTGAAATGCCGTTCGATGAGGAGATAGGATGAGATTAGCCAATAAAGTAGCGGTAATTACCGGGGCCGGCTCCGGAATAGGCAGAGCTTCGGCATATGTCTTTGCCAGGGAGGGAGCCAGGGTAGCCGTCGCCGATATGAATGACGCTGGCGGTAAAGAGACGGTGGATGCCATCAGGGCGGACGGTGGTGAAGCCATTTTTATTCATACCGATGTCTCTAAAGCCCCCGAGGTGAAAAACCTGGTGAAGGCAACCATGGAAAAATTCGGCAAAGTTGACATATTTTTCAACAACGCCGGCACCGTGGAAGGCTTGAGTTTATGCGAGGCGATGGAGGAAGCCGCCTGGGACTACCTCTATGCCGTGGATGTCAAGAGCATCTTTTTCTCCGTGAAATATGCGGCGCCCGAGATGAGAAAGACAGGGGGCGGCGTCATTATCAATACCGCCTCCAACTCCGTCAACAACCCCACCCCGGGAATGTCCTGTTACATAAGTTCCAAGGGCGCGGTTATTGCGCTGACCAGGGTGCTGGCTGTCGAGCTGGCCCCGGACAATATCCGGGTCAACTGCGTCAGCCCATCGCTAACGGACACGGCCATGGTTAAATACGTCAAGCAAGACCCCGCTATGGCGGAATGGTTGAAAACCATGGTAAGCCGTATCCCCCTGGGGCAACGCCTGGTTAAACCGGAAGAAATAGCCCTCGCCGCTTTGTACCTGGCCTCCGATGAAGCCTCGATGACCAGCGGGATAAACCTGATTGTGGATGGTGCGTCCGGTTTATAGGCAGGACGCTGCCGCCACATCGACTGAAGTTAGAAAGCTTTGAAGGCAGCCATGACCAGACCTGTTGTTGCTATTGTCGGCCGGCAGAACGCCGGTAAGTCCACGCTCCTCAACCGCGTGGTAGGCCAGCCCAAGGCCATCGTGGAGGACCGGCCGGGGACCACCCGCGACCGCAATCTGGCCACCGTCGCCTGGCAGGGAGTGGAGTTCACCCTGGTGGACACCGGCGGCCTGGAGATGAAGCCGCGCTCCGCCATCGACCGGGAGGTCAGGGCGCAGATTGAGACGGCCATCCGCGAAGCGGACGTCATCATCGACGTGGTGGACGTCACCGACGGGGTGACCCCGGCCGACCTCGATATCGCCGATATGCTCCGCCGCGCCGGCAAGCCGGTGGTGCTAGCGGCGAACAAGGCGGACAACACCAGGCTGGAAATCGCCGCGGTGGAGTTCTACGAGCTGGGACTGGGCGAGCCGATGGCCGTCAGCGCCCACCACGGCCGCGGCGTCGCCGACCTGCTCGACCGGGTGGTGGCCCTGCTGCCGCCCCGGCCGCCCGCCGCCCCCGAGCCTGATGCCATCAAAGTGGCCATCATCGGCCGGCCCAACGTGGGCAAGTCGATGCTGCTCAACGCCCTGGTGGGAGACCGGCGGGCCATCGTCGATGATACCCCCGGCACCACCCGCGACGCCGTGGATACCCTGTTTGACTTTGGTGGGCAAAGTGTGCTACTTATTGATACGGCCGGTATCCGGCGGAAGGGGCGGGTCAAAGCCGGGGTGGAACGCTTCAGCGTTATCCGGACCCTGCGGGCGATTGACCGTGCCGATATCGCTCTGCTTGTCCTCGATGCTACCGAGATGGCGACCTCCCAGGATGCTCACGTCGCCGGATACATCCAGCAGGCCGCCCGGGGCATCCTGATTATCGTGAACAAGTGGGACCTGATTGAAGACAAGGATGCGGCCGGGTGGACCAAAGCCATCAGGAACGAGTTCAGGTTCATTTCATACGCACCGGTACTGTACACCTCGGCGAAAACAGGACAGGGAGTGGATAAAATCATGCCTCAGGTCAGCCAGGTTTACCGGGAGAGGCTCAAGAGGTTGACCACCGCCACGGTCAACAGCGTCGTCCAGCAGGCGGTGGCGTCTCATCCCCGGCCCCGCAGCCGCAACAAGCAGCTCAAGGTCTATTACGCCACCCAGGCGGAGGTCAACCCGCCCACCTTCGTCTTTTTCACCAACGATGCCAAGCTGGTCCATTTCTCTTACCGTCGCTACCTGGAGAACACGCTCCGCAAGTCCTTCGGCTTTGACGGCACGCCGCTCCGTATGGTCTTTAAGACGAGGGGTGAAGAATGATAGCCCTCCTCTACGTGGCCGTGGTCCTGGTTGGCTACCTGTTGGGCTCCATACCCTTCGGCCTGTTGATCGCCCGGACGTTCGCCAAGACGGATATCAGGCTGGTGGGCAGCGGCAAAACCGGCATGACCAACGTGATGCGGGCGGCCGGGAAAAAGGCCGCCGCCCTTTCCCTCCTCCTCGATATGACCAAGGGGGCGCTGTCCGTAATCGTGGCCATGTTGCTCTTCAATACCGATTTTGCGTTAGCCTCCGGCGCGCTCCCCTGGACGTCAGAGGTAGCCCGGGTGCTGGCGGCCCTGGCGGCCATCGGCGGGCATAGCTGGTCGGTCTTTCTCAGGTTCCGGGGCGGGCGCGGGGTGGCCACCTTCATCGGGGGGCTGATGGCTTTATACTGGCCGGCGGCCGTCGTGGGCGGCGGTATCATGCTCATCGTTGGCTTCGTCTCCCGGTACATGTCGCTCGGCTCCATTACCGGCGCCGTCGCCGCCCTGGTCATGTGTATCGTCCTCTTCGTCACCAAGTCCTACCCGGTCGAATACCTGGCCTATACCGTTTATGCTATGATATGCTCCATATTCATCTTTTTCATGCACCGGGATAATATCATCCGTCTGGTATCCGGCACGGAGCGCCGCCTGGGTGAGAAGGCCGCATCGGGTAATCCCGTGGCCGGCGACCACAAGTAGCGGCCGCCCAACCGTTCGAGGAAAGCAATATAAGCCATGGATAAAGTCGCTATTATCGGCACCACCAGCTGGGGAATAACCATCGGGCTGCTCCTGGCCGCCAAGGGCACGGAGGTCAGGCTCTGGGCGCGGACGGAACGCGAGGCTAAAAAACTGCGGAAGAAAGGCCTTGACCCCGCCCGCTTTTCCGAGGTCACCCTGCCGCCGCAGATAGCTATTACCAGCCATCTGGCCGAGGCCGCGGCCGAGGCGGATGCCGCCGTCATGGCGGTGCCCTCCCCCACCATGCGCCAGAACATCTCGCTGCTGGAAAGCTACCTCGGCAAGTCCACACTGGTGGTGAGCGCCGCCAAGGGCCTCGAGCTGGGCAGTAACAAGCGCATGTCGCAGGTCATCGCCGAGGAGATAAACGAAAAGTTACGGTCGAACATCTGCGTTCTCTCCGGCCCCAACCTCGCCCGGGAGATTATGCACCACCTGCCCGCCGCCGCGGTGGTCGCCGCCGAGGACACCGCCACCGCCAAGAAGGCCCAGAAGATACTGACCGCCCCCAACTTCTGCGTCTTCACCAACTCGGACATCATCGGGGTGGAGCTGGGGGGCTCCTTGAAGAACATCATCGCGCTCGGGGCGGGCATCGCCGACGGCCTGGGCTACGGCGATAACGGCAAGGCGGCCTTCATGACACGCGGCCTGACCGAGATAACCGCCCTGGGCATGTCACTGGGGGCCAACCCCCTCACCTTCTCCGGACTGGCCGGCCTGGGCGACGTCATCGCCACCTGCGCCAGCCCGTTGAGTCGCAACCACTATGTCGGCGAGGAGCTGGCCAAGGGACGCAAGCTGGCCGAGATACTGGAATCAATGGACGAGGTGGCCGAGGGCATCAACACCACCCTGGTGGCCCACCACCTCGCCGAGCAGCTCGGACTGGAAATGCCGATTACGGAGAAGATTTACCAGGTGCTCTACGAAGACGCCGACCCCCGCCAGGCAGCCGTCGAGCTGATGGGCGGTAATGCCAAGCACGAGCTGGCGGGACGCCGCTGGCGGCTCTTTTCCCTGTTCCGGCGCCGCAAGCGTACGGCAGCTGCCCGACCTCAGGACGCTTAACCCACCCCTTTTATCGGCCCCAGGCTCTTCGCCAGTTCCTCGAACAGCTTGCGCTGCTCCTTGTTCAACGATTCCGGGGTCACCACGCGCAGCCTCACCAGCTGGTCGCCCCGCCCGCTGCCGTGCAGGTGGGCAATGCCCTTGTCTTTCAGCTTGAAGACCTTGCCGGTCTGGCTGCTGGGGGGAATCTTGAGCTTGGTATCGCCGTAAAGGGTGGGCACCTCGACCTCGGCGCCGAGGGCCGCCTGGGCGAAGTTGACCGGCAGCTCGTAGAGGACATCATCACCCTGGCGGGTGAGGAACTTGTGCCGACTCACGGAAACCACGACGTACAGGTTGCCCGCCGCGCCGCCGCGGTAGCCGGCTTCGCCCTCGCCGGTAAGGCGGATACCGTTGCCGTTATCGATTCCGGCGGGAATCTTGACCGAGATGCGCCGCTTGTGCTTCTGGTAACCCGCGCCCTTACATTCCTGGCAGGGGTCGGTGACGATTTTGCCCTCGCCGTGGCACTGGGGGCAGACCGCCGTGTTGATAAACTGCCCGAAGATGCTGCGCTGTACGCGGCGTATCTGACCGGTGCCGTCGCAGCTGGTGCACCGGTGGGCCTGGCTCCCCGGCTGGGAACGGGTGCCGTGGCAGGTGCCGCAGACCTCGGTGCGTGTTATGTCAATCTCTTTCTCGCAGCCCAGGGCCGCATCTTCAAAGGAGATGTGCAGCGAGTAGCGGAGGTCGCTGCCGCGACGCGATGTCTGCCGGGCGGTCGTGCCGGTGCCGCCGAAGAAGGCCTCGAAAATATCGCCGAAGCCGCCGAAGTCAAACCCCTCGAAACCCCGCCCGAACATATTGTCCCCGGCGCTGTGCCCGAAGCGGTCGTAAGCGGCGCGCTTATCGGCGTCGGAGAGGACCTCGTAAGCCTCGTTGACCTCCTTGAACTTGTCCGCCGCGCCGTCCTCCCGGTTGCGGTCCGGGTGGTACTGGAAGGCCAGCTTGCGGAAAGCCCGACGGACATCCTCGTTGGAGGCGTCCCGGGGCACCCCGAGTACCTCATAGTAGTCGCGTTTTACTGCCATTTTATCTCAAGTGTCTGAAAAAAGCCGCTATAAAAAGACATAGTTACAATTTTATAATACTCGGGGGGTTAATTGCTTGTCAACAAAGCTAGCCCTGAAAAAGAAACGACCGGTTGAACGGTCGGGCTGCTCTCACAACGGGGGCCGGTGGAGGCCCTTTTCCATGGCGGTATCGTCCAGGTAGCGCTGCAGGATGAGGGCCGCCGCCGCCGCATCGTAGCGCGTGTCCCGGTTGGTCTTCCTGACGCCCTGTATCATGCGCTTGGCCACCACCGTGGACAGCCTTTCGTCCTTGAACTCCACGGGGATATCCGTGTGGCGGCCCAGCTCCGCGGCGAACACCTTCACCTTCTCCGCCTGCTTGCCCATGCTGCCGTCCATAGACAGCGGCAGGCCGACGATGATGCGCTCGACCTTGTTTTTCAGAGCGATTCCGATGACTTCCCGGATATCCGCCCCGCCCTCCGTGCGTGAGATGATAGTCAGCGGGCTGGCCAGTATCCCGAGAGGGTCGCAGAGGGCAACCCCTATCCGGCTGTCACCGATATCGAGTCCCATGGTGCGCGCTATAATTTCCTCCGCGTCATATCAAGCTCTTCACCAGACCCAGGGCTTCGTCCAGCTTGCCCTTGTCCCGTCCGCCCGCCTGGGCGAAGCCGGCCTTGCCGCCGCCACCGCCCCCGGTCACCTGCGAGACCTTCTTGACGATGTCGCCGGCGTGATACCCCCTGGCTACCAGGTCCGGGGTAACCGCAGCCACGAAGATGGGCCGGTCGTTATACACCGAGCCGAGCACCACGATGCCGCTCTTCATCCCGTCCCGCAGGCGGTCGCTCATCTCCCGCAGCGCCTCGATGCTCGATGACGGCACCGCGGACGCGATAACCTTTATCCCCTTGACCGTTTCCTCCCTGGCGAGAAGGTCGTCGGCGCGGCGGTGGCTGATTTCCCTCTCCAGACGGCGCACCTGTTTCCGTTCTTTGTCCAGCTCGGCGGCCAGCCCGGCCACTTTCTCCCCGACGTCGTCCGGCGAGGCCTCCAGCGACTGCGCGATTTTATCCAGGCTGGCCAGGCGCCGCTCAATGAGCGATTCGGCCCCCCGGCCGGTCACCGCCTCGATGCGGCGCAGCCCCGCGCCGATGCTGCTTTCACCGAGAATATAGAAATAGCCGATTTCTCCGGTGAAGGCCACGTGGGTGCCGCCGCAGAGTTCGGCGCTGATAACCGGCTCGCCGATGCGCATCACCCGGACGACGTCCCCGTACTTCTCGTCGAAGAGAGCGATGGCCCCCGACTTCACGGCGGCCTGGTAAGGAAGTTCTTCATCATACACCTTCACGTTGCGGCGTATCTTGTCGTTGACGATGCGCTGTACGTTCTTTATTTCCTCCGGCGTCATGGCCGCCAGGTGGGAGAAGTCGAAGCGGAGGCGCTCCGGCGCCACCAGCGAGCCCCGCTGCTGGATATGCTCCCCCAGCACCTCCCGGAGAGCGGCCTGGAGAAGGTGGGTGGCCGTGTGGTTGCGGGCGATGTCCCGCCGCCGCTCCATGTCCACCACCGCCTTTATCGCATCGCCGACGGATAAAGTCCCTCCGGCGACCTTCCCCTCATGGATGATAACATCAACGTCATTGAGACCTCGAACGGTATTGGTGACGGTAAAGCGACCGTTCTGCCTAACGATTTCACCCGTATCGCCGACCTGCCCACCCATCTCCCCGTAGAAGGGTGTTGTATTTAGAATGATTCCGGCTGCCTGCCCTTCCGATATGGTGCTGGCTTCCTCGCCCGCTATCAACAGCTTAGCGATTACGGCTTTCTGCTCCAGACGGTGATACCCAACGAAATCGGTACCTTCAACATCAAGCTTGAGTCCAGCAGTATCGCCGACGGCAACGTCGAACTTGTGGGTGGCCCGGGCCCTCTCCCGCTGCTTCTCCATCTCCCTCTCGAAGCCGTCCATGTCCACCGTGAAGCCGGACTTCTGCACAATCTCCTTCGTCAGCTCCACGGGGAAGCCGTAGGTATCGTAGAGGCGGAAAGCCTCCGCCCCGGATATCTCTTTTTTCTTCCGGGCGCTCTCAACGGCCATCACCCCCTCGATAATCTCCAGCCCGGTGTTCAGCGTTTCCTCAAACCGCGTCTCCTCCAGCTCGATTACTTTCTTGATAAAGCTCCGCCGCTGCTTCAGCTCGGGATAGACGTGGCCCATCCGGCGGACGGCCGTATCCGCAATCCCGGCCAGGAAAGGCTTGTCCAGCCCCAGCCTCCGGCCGAAAAGCGCCGCCCGGCGTAACAACCGCCGCAGCACGTAGCCCCGCCCCTCGTTGCCGGGGATAACGCCGTCGGCGATGAGGAAGGCCAGGCCGCGCCCGTGCTCCACCACCACCCTCATGGCGTTATCGTCGTCGGCATCCGAACCGTATTGCCTGCCCGTCAGCTTCGCCACGACGTCCAGCAGCGGCTGGAACAGGTCCGTCTCGTAGACGGACGTCTTGCCCGCCATCACCGCCGCGAGCCTTTCCAGCCCCATGCCGGTATCGATGTTCGGGCGCGGCAGCGGCGTGCGCTGGCCCGCTTCGTCCTGGTTGTACTGGGTAAAGACCAGGTTCCATATCTCGGCGAAACGACCGCACTTGCAGTTGGGCTTGCAGCCCGGTTGGCCGCACCCCCGGTCCTCCCCGAAGTCGAAGTGGATTTCGCTGCACGGCCCGCAGGGACCGGAGCTGCCCGCCGGCCCCCAGAAGTTGTCCTCCTCCCCGAACCTCAGGATTTTCTCCGCGGGGACGCCGATATCCCGCCAGTATTGGAACGACTCGTCGTCGTCGAGGTAGATGGTTATCCAGAGCTTTTCCGGCGCCAGCTTCATCCGGTCGAGGAAGAACTCCCAGGCCCAGGCGATGGCCTCCTTCTTGAAGTAGTCGCCGACGCTGAAGTTGCCCAGCATCTCGAAGAAGGTCAGGTGGGTGGCATCGCCCACCGACTCGATATCGGTGGTGCGGAAGCACTTCTGGCAGGACGCCAGGCGCCGGCCGGGGGGTTTTTGCTCCCCCAGGAAGTAGGGCAACATCAAGCTTGAGTCCAGCAGTATCGCCGACGGCAACGTCGAACTTGTGGGTGGCCCGGGCCCTCTCCCGCTGCTTCTCCATCTCCCTCTCGAAGCCGTCCATGTCCACCGTGAAGCCGGACTTCTGCACAATCTCCTTCGTCAGCTCCACGGGGAAGCCGTAGGTATCGTAGAGGCGGAAAGCCTCCGCCCCGGATATCTCTTTTTTCTTCCGGGCGCTCTCAACGGCCATCACCCCCTCGATAATCTCCAGCCCGGTGTTCAGCGTTTCCTCAAACCGCGTCTCCTCCAGCTCGATTACTTTCTTGATAAAGCTCCGCCGCTGCTTCAGCTCGGGATAGACGTGGCCCATCCGGCGGACGGCCGTATCCGCAATCCCGGCCAGGAAAGGCTTGTCCAGCCCCAGCCTCCGGCCGAAAAGCGCCGCCCGGCGTAACAACCGCCGCAGCACGTAGCCCCGCCCCTCGTTGCCGGGGATAACGCCGTCGGCGATGAGGAAGGCCAGGCCGCGCCCGTGCTCCACCACCACCCTCATGGCGTTATCGTCGTCGGCATCCGAACCGTATTGCCTGCCCGTCAGCTTCGCCACGACGTCCAGCAGCGGCTGGAACAGGTCCGTCTCGTAGACGGACGTCTTGCCCGCCATCACCGCCGCGAGCCTTTCCAGCCCCATGCCGGTATCGATGTTCGGGCGCGGCAGCGGCGTGCGCTGGCCCGCTTCGTCCTGGTTGTACTGGGTAAAGACCAGGTTCCATATCTCGGCGAAACGACCGCACTTGCAGTTGGGCTTGCAGCCCGGTTGGCCGCACCCCCGGTCCTCCCCGAAGTCGAAGTGGATTTCGCTGCACGGCCCGCAGGGACCGGAGCTGCCCGCCGGCCCCCAGAAGTTGTCCTCCTCCCCGAACCTCAGGATTTTCTCCGCGGGGACGCCGATATCCCGCCAGTATTGGAACGACTCGTCGTCGTCGAGGTAGATGGTTATCCAGAGCTTTTCCGGCGCCAGCTTCATCCGGTCGAGGAAGAACTCCCAGGCCCAGGCGATGGCCTCCTTCTTGAAGTAGTCGCCGACGCTGAAGTTGCCCAGCATCTCGAAGAAGGTCAGGTGGGTGGCATCGCCCACCGACTCGATATCGGTGGTGCGGAAGCACTTCTGGCAGGACGCCAGGCGCCGGCCGGGGGGTTTTTGCTCCCCCAGGAAGTAGGGCTTTATCTGCACCATGCCGGCCGTGGTCAGCAGCAGCGTGGGGTCGCCTTTGGGCACCAGGGAGGAGCTGGGAATGACTTTATGTCCCTTCTCCTCGAAGAATTTCAGAAACACCGTTCGTATCTCGTCGCTGTTCATGTAATGGCTCCGGGTAAAAACCTGCCGGTTGCTTACCTGTAATTTTAGGGGCAACAGGCCGTAGCTGTCAACGAAGTGGCAATCAACCTGTCATTGCGAGGAGCGCAGCGACGAAGCAATCTCGATAAATAAACCTGTAAATCACCTGAACCAAGATGTCATTCCCGCGAAGGCGGGAATCCAGCAGAAGTGTATGGCCGGCTGGATTCTCCGGTCAAGCCGGAGAATGACGGGCAGATTGGAGGAGAGATTACTTCGCCTGCGGCTCGCAATGACATATCCAGCGCTATTTCAGCTTTTTGAGGTAGTCCCGCAGCTCCGGCCCGATGTCCTCACGCTTCAGGGCATAAGCGATGTTGGCCTTGAGCCAGCCCAGCGGCGTGCCGGTGTCATGCCGCACCCCCTCCAGCTCGTAGGCGTAGAGCTTTTGCTTGCCGAGCAGCCGCTGCATGGCGTCGGTTATCTGTATCTCCCCGCCCTGGCCCGGCGGGGTATCATCGATGGCGTCGAATATCTCCGGCGTGAAGATATACCGCCCCACGATGCCCAGTCGGGACGGTGCCTGCGCCGACTCCGGCTTTTCCACCAGGCCGAGCACCTCGTAAACTCCATCCGCCACCTCTTTGGGCTCGATGATGCCGTACTTCCGGGTATCCTCGTCGCCGACCCTCTCCACCGCCACCACGCCGACCTTATATTTTTCATAGATTTCCGCCATCCGCCGCATGGTCGGCACTTCGCTGTCGATAATGTCGTCGGGGAGTATCACCGCGAAGGGCTCCTCCCCGACCACGTCCCGGGCCGTGGCGATGGCGTGTCCCAGTCCCAGCTGCTCCTTCTGCCGGACGTAGCAGACGTTTACCTTCCGGGAGAGCTCCTGCGCCTGCCGGAGTCGTTCGGTATCCCCCTTCTGCTTGAGGAATACCTCCAGCTCGAAGGAGCGGTCGAAGTAGTCCTCGATGCCCGGCTTCCCCCGGGCGGTCACCATGACGACCTGGTCGATGCCGGAATCGAGCGCCTCGTCCACCGCGTACTGGAGCACCGGCCGGTCCACCAGCGGCAGCATCTCCTTGGGCTGCGACCGTGTTACCGGCAGGAAACGGGTGCCCCGCCCCGCCGCGATTATCACCGCTTTACGGAGCTTCATGGTTTCCTCCCTTTCCCGGCCTCCCGCACGAAGGCCGCCGCGCCGTAGACCCCGGCCTCGTTGCCCAGCCGCGCCGTGGCAATTTTCACCGCCCCCGCCGATACGGGAAACGCCCGCTCGGCCACCAGGCGCCGGGCCGGGTCGATGAGAAGGTCATCCATCCCGGCCATGCCCCCGCCGAGGATAACCATCTCCGGGTTGAAGATATTGACCACGTTGGCCAGGCCCACGCCCAGGTAGTAGGCGGCCCGCGCCAGCACTTCCCGCGCCAGGCCGTCGCCATTCCTGGCGGCTTTTTCCACCGTTTCCGCCGTGATGCCCCCCGCCTTCCCCCCGACCATTTCCGTGAGGGAAGACTCTTCTCCATTTTTTAAACGCCGCACGGCTTCCCGGACTATCGCCGTGCCGGAGGCCAGCACCTCCAGGCAGCCGGTGTGGCCGCCGGGGCACTCCGGGCCGTTGACATCGATGGTCATGTGCCCGATTTCGCCGGCGGCGCCGCTGGCCCCCAGGTAGAGCCTGCCGTCGGCGATGATGCCGCCGCCGATGCCGGTGCCCAGCGTGAGCAGCACCAGGTGTTTGACCCCCTTGCCAGCCCCGTACCGGTGTTCCCCCAGGGCGGCGGCGCTGGCATCGTTGACCAGGAAGGTGTCGACTTTCAGCCTCTCCCTTACCATCTGCGCCAGCGGGATATCCACCCAGCCCGGCAGGTTCGGGGAGACGGTAACCATCCCCCGCCCCGTATTGATGGCGCCGGCGCAGGCGATACCGATGCCGGCCAGCTGCGTAAACTTCAGGTTGTTGGACTTGACGAGCTTTTCAGCGGCCCGGCAGAGTCGGTCGACCACCGACGGTACCCCTTCACCAGCCAAAGTCGGAGAGACGTCTTTAGCCAGCACCCGGCCGTCGGCCGGGACAATCGCGGTCATTATCTTGGTGCCGCCGATGTCCACGGCCAGGACCGGCGCTTCCCGCTGTCCCGTCATGTCACCTCCACTTTAGCCTGTTTCCCGGATTTGTCAAGCGGAAGCGCGCTGGCCGAGCTCGGCGATAAGGATGTTCAGGGCCAGCTCGCCCTCGTACTTGCCGGTCTTGATGGACAGGTCGGTCTCCAGGAGGCGGTGGTACACCTCGCGCAGTCGCGACGTCGTATACCGGTCACCCTGCCCCCAGGCCTTCCCTACCACGAAGTCAGACTTCAGTCCCAGCCTCGACTGAATTTCGTTGCGGGGCACGCGCTGGCCCCGCAGCTCCTTGACCTGGAATATCAGCCTGACCTGCCTTGCCAGCATGGCCAGGAGCTGGGACGGTGCCGCTCCCTCCCTGAGGAGCTGCTGAAAAAGCTCCTCGGCCCGCCCCACCCTCGACTCCATAATGGCGTCAATCATGGCAAAAACGTTGGCTTCCCGGGCCCCGCTGACCGCCTCCCGGACATCCTCCGCCTCGATGCGGCGCTCCCCGGCGAAATTTAGAAGCTTGTCCACCTCGCTGGCCATGGTCCACAGGTCACGGCCCACGAACGTGACCAGCAGGTCCACCGCCCCTGGCGCGATGGCGCCGCCCGCCCCGCTCACCCGCTGCCCAATCCAGCGGCGCAAAGAATCGTCCTTGAGCAAAGGGAACACTTTCACTTTCGTTAAGGCTGACAACGCGCGCAGCATCGGGTTGGTACCGCCGACCCTGCCGCCGAGCACCACCACCTCCGCGAAGTCCGGCATCCGGGCGGCGCTTTCCGCGATGGCCCGGCAGGCTTCCGGGTTCTCCGACTGGCGTGTCGCTTTCTTCCGGCCGGTCCGGTTGGAGGGCTCGAAGCGCTCCAGCAGCCCCTCGACGATGACCAGTCTTTTCTCCGCCAGAAAGGGCACCGTCCCGGCGGCCGCCCGCAGCTGCTCCGGCGTCGCCTGCCGCCCGTCGATGACCGTCGTGTTGGTCATCAGGGCGGTGGCATCACCGATACCTTTCTTTATCTCCTCGAGCGCCTGGCGGATGGAATAGTCGTCCTCGCCGATGAGCACGTGCAGCAAGCCCGGTCCTCCCGTGGTCAAGGGTTTACCTATTTTACCATACCCGCGGCCGGTGGTTAAGGTTGACAAAACCCCGCCGTTAGGGAATAATCGCTCTGAGAACACCAAACACCGGGCAGCCCAACCGCTGAAGTCGAGAGGTGAGCTACGATGTCGGAAAACCCTGAAGAAGTCAACCGGGTTGATGAACTGAAGAAGCTGGCGAGCATCGCCACGGATATGCAGCTTTCCACCAAGATGAGAAACCAGGCCGTCAACCAGCTCGGCGAGATGGCCTCACACGAGTCCCTGCTGGTACTGCTCAACCTGGCCGCCAACGACCGCCTGAACGTCGAGGAGCGGGACCTGGCCCTCAAGAAAGCCCGGGATATCGTCAAAAAGGGCCGCTGACCACCCGCTGACAGCCCCGGGACTCCGCGCTGATGAGTATTAACATCGGGATTATCGGCCTGCCCCAGAGCGGCAAGACGACCGTCTTCAACGCCCTGACCGGGGGCAAAGCGGACACCACCGCCCATGCCGCGGACGGCCTCTCGCCGCACGTCGGCACCGCCCATGTCCCCGAACCCCGCTTGAAGGTCCTCGACGCGATGCTCCACCCCAGGAAGGTCGTCCCCGCCGAGGCCAGGTATATCGACGTCGGGGCTTCGGTGAAGAGCCTGGCCCGGGATAAAGGCATCGGCGGCGAGCTGCTCAACCAGCTCAGCACCGTGGACACCCTCATCTGCGTCGTGCGTGCCTTCGTTGATGATACCATTCCGCACCCCGAAGGCAGCCTGGACGCCCGGAGGGATATCGGCACCCTCAACCTGGAGCTTGTCTTCTCCGACCTCGCCATCATGGAAAGAAGGCTGGAGCGGCTGGAGAACTCCCTGAAGGGCGCCAGACCCCCGGAGCGCCAGGCCCTCCTTCAGGAGAAAGATATCCTGCTCCGGCTCAAGACCGACCTCGAGAGTGACCAGCCCATCCGGCAGCTTTCCCTGGAGCCGGGGCCGGCCAGAATCGTCACCAACTACCAGTTCCTCACCGCCAAGCCTCTCCTCATCGTGGTGAACATCGGTGAGGAGAGGCTGGCCGGGGCGACGGCGCTGGAAACGGAACTGAATAAGGAGTTCTCCGGCGCCGGTTGCCGCGCCATCACCCTTTGCGGCAAGCTGGAAATGGAGCTGGCCCGGCTGGACGAGACCGCCGCCGCGGAGTTCCGCGCCGATTACGGCCTGGCGGTGTCCGGGCTGGAGCGCACCGTCAAGATGTCTTACGAGCTTTCCGACCTCATTTCCTTCTTCACCATCGCCTCCGGCGAGGTCAGGGCCTGGTCCGTGAAAAGAGGAACCACCGCCCTCAAAGCCGCCGGGAAGATTCACACGGACATGGAGAGGGGGTTCATCCGCGCCGAGGGTATCGGCTTTGACGACCTCGTCAAATGTGGCGGCATCGCCGAGGCGCGTAAACAGGGCTTGCTACGACTTGAAGGCAAGGATTACATCGTCCGGGACGGTGATGTCATCACCTTCCTCTTCAACGTTTAACGTCGCCGTCCCGGCGTACCAGCAGCTTGAGTCCGTCCTCCCCCACCACCACGATATCCTCCCCTTTATCGATATTGTCGGCGTTGGAGGTCGCTCCCCACAGCTCGCCCTTTATCCGCACCATGCCCTCCGGGGCCAGCCGGCTGGCGACCCTGCCGCGGGTGCCCACCATGGACGGCAGGCCGACCGGTATCTGCCGCCTCAGGGTGCGGGTGGTGAAGATAAAAAGCCAGGTCCCGAAGGCCGCCCACACCGCCATGGCGGTGATGAGCGCCGCGACCGGCAGCCTGATATCGAACTCGGGCAGCAGCCAGCGCCAGATGACGTAGATGGCGCCCTCCTCCAGTATCGTGCTGACAACGGCCAGTACCAGCCTGGCCAGGGTCATCTTCCTGTCCATAACGCTCCAACATATTATAGCAGGCTACCGCCCCGATGATAATCTCAACGCCCGGTTTTAATAGCGTTAACATCTCGCCGGATTTTTAGTAAATATTTCGTGGCGCCGTACTTGACAGCCCTGTAATGAATGTAGTATGATTTATATTTGTAATAATGCCCCAAGTGTTTTTTGTTTCTACCCTCCCAATTATATATATCCGCTGTATGGCTGCATATGTCGCGCACGCACGCCATCGTTCTGAAAGCTAGCGCTAAACGCACGAGTATTGCTGTATTCGTCTAAGGAGTAGAGATAGTGTTTACATCGCCCACGCCCGCGCCTGATTCCAGGATGACCGTTACCAGAAAGTCTTACGCCAAGCTGCCCCATGTCCTGGATGTGCCCAACCTGATTAAAGTGCAGCTTGATTCCTTCCAGAGGTTCCAGGAAGACGGCCTTAAAGCCCTGCTGGGAGAGGTATCCCCCATCAAGGACCTCACCGGCAACCGGCTGGAGCTCAGCTTTATCGCCTACGAGTTCCGGGAGCCCCGTCCCGGCCATTCCGAGCAGGAGTGCCACGAGAGGGACCAGACCTACTCCTCCCCCCTCTACGTCAAGGTCCGCCTGCTGGTCAAGGAAACGGGGGAAATCAAGGAGCAGGACCTCTTCTTCGGCGATATTCCGCTGATGACCGCCAAGGGCACCTTCATCACCAGCGGCGCGGAAAGGGTCGTCGTCAGCCAGCTGCTGCGGTCGCCGGGCGTCTACTTCACCGCCGAGGAAGACCCGGTCACCGGCCGCTATCTGTGCCATGCCAAGCTCATCCCCACACGAGGGGCCTGGCTGGAGTTCGAGACGAGCAACCGGAACGTGATATCCGCCAAGATAGACGGCAAGCGCAAGATTCCCATCACCACGCTGCTCCGCGCCATCGGCTACGGCAGCGACGAGGAGCTGCTCAAGCTGTTCAAGAAAGAGGATGACGCCTCCGACTATCATTTCATCAGGACGACCATGGAGCGAGAGCCGGCCATCACCGATGAGAAAGAGGCCCTGCTGGATATCTACAAAAAGCTGCATCCCGGCGAGATGCCCTCGCTGGACAACGCCCGCAAGCTGATAAAGAACCTGTTCTTCGATTCGGCGCGTTACGACCTGGGCAGTGTCGGCCGCTACAAGCTGAACAAGCGCCTCGGCCTCGAGGTCAGCCTCAAGGAGCGGACGCTGACCCGGGAAGACATCATCGAGATTATCCGCCATATCATCATGATTGATAACGGCCAGGACACCGGCGACGATATCGACCACCTCGGCAACCGGCGCGTCCGCACCGTCGGCGAGCTGGTCCAGACCCAGTTCCGCATCGGCTTCCTGCGCCTCGAGCAGGTCGTCCGGGAACGCATGAGTATCATCGGCACCGAGGCGGTCACCCCCAGCGCCCTGGTCAATATCCGCCCCATCGTCGCCGCGGTGAGGGAGTTCTTCGGCGGCTCGCAGCTCTCGCAGTTCATGGACCAGACCAACCCGCTGGCGGAGCTGACCCACAAGCGCCGCCTCTCGGCGATGGGCCCCGGCGGCCTCTCCCGGGAAAGGGCTGGCTTCGAGGTGCGTGACGTCCACTTCTCCCACTACGGGCGTATCTGCCCCATCGAGACGCCGGAAGGACCCAATATCGGCCTCATCGGGTCACTGGCCACCTACAGCATCATCAACGAGTACGGCTTCATCGAAACGCCCTACCGCAAGGTCATCCACGAGTTGAGCAGCAAGGATGAAAAGCTCCTCGGCAGGATGGTAACCCAGGACGTTCACGGTGAAAAAGACACCGTCATCGTCAAAGCCGAAACGGTCGTTACCCCCCAGATTGCCGGAAAACTGGCCAAGCTCAAGGGCCGCAAGGTGAAGGTGGTACCCTTCGTCTCGGATAAAATCATCTACCTCCCGGCCGACGAGGAGGACAAGTACGTCATCGCCCAGGCCAACGCCCCCCTTGACGAGAACAACCAGTTCAAGGAGAAGCGGATTGAGGCCCGGCTGGGTGACGGTTACCTCCTGGAAACGCAGGATAAAATCGAGCTTATGGACGTCTCCCCCAAGCAGGTAGTCAGTGTCGCCACCGCCCTGACGCCCTTCCTGGAGCACAACGATGCCAACCGCGCCCTCATGGGCGCCAACATGCAGCGCCAGGCGGTACCCCTGCTCCGCCCCGAGGCGCCGCTGGTGGCCACCGGCATGGAAATGGAAGCCGCCAAGCACAGCCGGCAGGTAGTCTTCGCCAAGAACGCCGGCGTGGTCACCGAATTGTCCGGCATCATCGATGAAAAGGGGAATACACGCTACCGCATCGCCATCACCCGGGACGACGGCGTCAACGATGACTACGAGCTGATGAAGTTCGTCCGCACCAACCAGGGCACCTGCATCAACCAGCGTCCCCTGGTCAGCAAAGGCGACCGCATCGAGGCCGGCCAGGTATTGGCGGACAGCTCCGCCACGGAGAACGGCGAGCTGGCGCTGGGACAGAACGTCACGGTGGCTTTCATGAGCTGGGAAGGCTATAACTTCGAGGACGCCATTATCCTCAGCAGCCGCATGGTCGAGGAAGATATGTTCACCTCCATCCACATCAACAAGCACGAGGTGGAGTCCCGCGATACCAAGCTCGGCCCGGAGGAAATTACCCGCGATATCCCCAACGTCGGTGAGGAAAGCCTGCGCGAACTCGACGAAGAGGGCATCATCCGCATCGGCGCCGAGGTCAGGCCGGACGATACCCTGGTAGGTAAAATCACCCCCAAGGGCGAAACCGAGCTCTCCGCCGAGGAGAAGCTGCTGCGGGCCATCTTCGGGGAAAAGGCCCGGGAAGTAAAGGACACCTCCCTGAGGGTACCCCACGGCGAGTGGGGCAAGGTCATCAACGTCAAGGTCTATACCCGCAAGGACAGCAAGAACGGCGGCGACGACCTCCCCGCCGGGGTCAACCAGTGGGTGCAGGTCTGGATTGCCCAGAAACGCCGCGTCTCGGTCGGGGATAAGCTGGCCGGGAGGCACGGCAACAAGGGCGTCATCAGCATCATCGCCCCCAAGGAAGACATGCCTTTCCTGCCGGACGGCACGCCGGTAGACATCATCCTTGACCCCATCGGCGTACCCTCGCGCATGAATATCGGCCAGGTGCTGGAGACCCACCTCGGCTGGGCCGGCCAGGTGCTGGGTTTCCGGGCGCTGACGCCGGTCTTTGACGGCGCCACGGACACGTCCATCGAGGATGCCCTGTGCCGCGCCTGGATTGCCCTGAAATCCGGCTCCGTCGACCCCAATCCCGATAAGAAAAACAGCCACCCCAACCTGGATACCGCCAAAGCCTGGGTCAACAGCCACGGCTATGACGGCGAGGCCGTTTTCGACGAGTCTCAGCCCGGCCGGGCCCGTGATATCGGCCTGCGCCTCTGGCTGGAAGACCTCAATATCTCCGCCCGTGACCTTTCCCCGGAAGACCTGGAAAAGGTGGTGGAAAGGGTCAATGCGGAGGGAAGGTTCTCCCCGCCCACCTACGGCAAGGTCATCCTCCACGACGGGCGCACCGGGGAACCCTTCGACCAGCCCGTGACCGTGGGCAACATCTACATGATGAAGCTGATACACCTCGTTGAAGACAAGGTCCACGCCCGCTCCACCGGGCCGTACTCCCTGATTACCCAGCAGCCGCTGGGCGGTAAGGCGCAGTTCGGCGGGCAACGCTTCGGCGAGATGGAGGTCTGGGCGCTGGAAGCCTACGGCGCCGCCCACAACCTCCAGGAGATGCTTACCATAAAATCGGACGACGTCACCGGCCGCGCCAAGGCCTACGAGTCCATCATCAAAGGTGACGATATCCTTCAGCCCGGCGTGCCGGAGTCCTTCAAGGTGCTCGTCAAAGAGCTGCAGAGTTTGGGCCTCGCCCTCGAGGTAATCAACGAGGAAGAGACCCGGATTGCCTCGGCGGAAGAGACCTTGGAGGAAGAGTACAAGCTGGAGACGGAAGTAAAGGAATTTGAAGAACCGCAGTGGAAAGAGGTAGACGAAAGAGATGTTTGAAATCAATGATTTTGATGCCGTCCGTATCTCGCTGGCCTCGCCGGAACAGATAAGGAGCTGGTCCTACGGTGAAGTAACCAAGCCGGAGACCATCAACTACCGCACGCTCAAGCCGGAACGCGACGGCCTTTTCTGCGAGAGAATTTTCGGTCCCACCAAGGACTTCGAATGCTACTGCGGCAAGTACAAGAGGATACGCTACAAGGGCGTCATCTGCGATAAGTGCGGCGTCGAGGTGGCCCGCGCCAAGGTCCGCCGCGAGCGCATGGGGCACATCGAGCTGGCCTGCCCGGTGAGCCATATCTGGTTCGCCAAGGGCATACCCAGTCGCATCGGCCTGCTGCTCGACCTTTCCCCCCGCAGCCTGGAGCACGTCCTCTACTTCTCCCAGTACATCGTCACCACCGTCAATAACACGGCCCGCGAAGCCGCTCTCAAGCAGCGCGATGAAGACTTCATCAGGAACATGGAGGAGCGGCACCAGGCCCTGGAGGCCCAGATAGTCCAGATGGAACAGGAAAAAGCCACCGTCGAGGAAATCAACGGCGTCCGCAGTCGGTTCGCCGATGAAAAGGCCCAGGCTGAAGAAGCGCTGGCCCAGGACACGGACCGGCTCAAGGAGATTCACGTCAAGCAGCTGCTCACCGAGAACCAGTTCCACGAACTCAAGCAGCGCTACGGGGATGCCTTCGAGGCCGGCATGGGCGCCGAGGCCATCCTCCAGATTATGAAGAGCATCAACCTGGACGATATACGCAATAACCTGCTCCAGGAGACCCAGTCGTCCTCCGGGCAGCGGCGCAAGAAGGCCAGCAAACAGCTTCGCGTCGTCGAGGCGTTCCGCAGCAGCGGCAACAAGCCGGAGTGGATGATTCTCACCGTGCTGCCGGTGCTCCCGCCGGACCTCCGTCCCATGGTACAGCTGGACGGCGGCCGGTTCGCCACCAGCGACCTTAATGACCTTTACCGGCGCGTCATCAACCGCAACAACCGCCTGCGCCACCTTATCGACATCGGCGCGCCGGAGATTATCATCCGTAATGAAAAGCGCATGCTCCAGGAAGCCGTGGACTCCCTTATCGATAACGGCCGCCGCGGGCGTGCCATCTCCATCAGCGGCAACCACAAGCTGAAGTCGCTCTCGGATATGCTCCGCGGCAAACAGGGACGCTTCCGCCAGAACCTCCTCGGCAAGCGTGTCGACTACTCCGGGCGGTCGGTAATCGTCTGCGGCCCGGAGCTCAAGTTGCACCAGTGCGGCCTGCCCCGCCGCATGGCCCTGGAGCTGTTTAAGCCCTTCGTAATGCGCCGCCTGGTGGCCCAGGGGCTGGCTCCCAACATCAAGAGCGCCCGGCGGCTCGTGGAAAGGGCCAAGTCTGAAGTATATGACATCCTGGAAGAGGTCATCAAGGAGCGCCCGGTGCTGCTCAACCGCGCCCCCACCCTGCACCGCCTCAGCATCCAGGCCTTCGAGCCGGTACTCATCGATGGCAGCGCCATCCAGATTCACCCGCTGGTCTGCTCCGCATTCAACGCCGACTTCGACGGCGACCAGATGGCGGTGCACATACCGCTTTCCCGGGCCGCCGTCAAAGAGGCCAGGGAAATGATGATGAGTCACCACAACATTCTGCTCCCCAGCAGCGGCGAGCCCACCGTCACCCCCACGCTGGACATGGTCCTCGGCTGCTACTACCTGACCACCATCCGGCAGCCGGCCACGGAACAACCCAAGCTCTTCGGTAGCTTTGAGGAAGCCAAGCTCGCCTACGAGTTCGGCGTTGCCGGCCTGCGGGAAGAAATCGAGGTCAGGGACACCGAAAGGGGTGAAAGGGTCAGGACCAGCGTCGGCCGCATCCTCTTCAACGAGGTCCTGCCGGCGGAGATGGGCTTCTTCAACAAGGTCATTGACAAGTCCACCCTGAAACAGATAGCCACCGACTGCTGTAAGCTGCTCCCCGATGAAGCCACCGGCACGGTGCTGGACAATATCAAACGCCTGGGCTTCCACTTCGCCTCCCGGTCCGGCATCACCATCGCCGTCAACGACATCAAGGTACCGGCGGCCAAGACACAGCTGCTGGAAGAGGCGGAAAAGAGGATTGCCACCATCGAAGACCAGTACCACCGCGGCCTCATCACCGATGACGAGCGGTATAACGGCATCGTCGGTACCTGGATGGAGACCACCGATAAAATTACCAATACCATCTCCAATAACCTCGACCGCTACGGCGGCATCTACATGATGGCCACCTCCGGGGCCAAGGGTAATATCTCCCAGATACGGCAGATGGCCGGTATGCGCGGCCTGATGACGGACCCCGCCGGCAAGATTATCGAGTTCCCCATCAAGTCCAGCCTCCGCGAAGGCCACAGCGTCCTGGAATATTTCATCTCCACCCACGGCGCCCGCAAGGGCCTGGCGGATACGGCTTTGCGGACATCGGACAGCGGTTACCTGACCCGCCGCCTGATTGACGTCGCCCAGGACGTCATCACCTCGCAGGACGATTGCGGCACCACGGACGGCGTCTGGATATCCGAACCCAAGGAAAAAGGCCTGCTGCCCTCTCTCTCCGAGCGCATTATCGGGAGGCTCGCTGCCAGCGATGTCCTGCAACCGGAGACCGGCGATATTATCATCTCCCGTAACGAGGAAATTGACCAGGAGAAAATCAGCAAAATCCTGGCGGCGGGACTGACCTCGGTCCATATCAGGACGCCCCTGACCTGCCAGTCGCGCCGGGGCACCTGCCGCAACTGCTACGGTCGGGACCTGGCCCGCGGTAAACTCATCGAGCCGGATGTCGCCGTCGGCATCATCGCCGCGGAGAGCATCGGCGAGCCCGGCACCCAGCTGACGCTCCGCACCTTCCACACCGGCGGTGTGGTGGGACTTGATATCACCAGCGGCCTGCCACGCGTAGAAGAGCTATTCGAAGCCAGGACTCCCCGGGGCCAGGCGATTATCTCCGAGATAGACGGCACCGCCGACGTTGTCCAGAATGAGGAAGGCCGAAAAATCAAGATTATCAGCACCGAGGTCTACAACGACGAGTACCCGCTCCCCGCCGGCTGGCAGGTGACGGTCAAGAACGGCCAGTGGGTGGATATCGGCGAGGTACTGGCGGCCCCGCCCGCCCCTGAATCCGCCACTAAGGAGACCGCCCCCACCGCGGAGACCCAGCCCATCACGGCGCGCTTCGCCGGCGAGGCCAGCGTGAAGAAGAAGCAGCTGGTCATCAGCTACGCCGAAAAAGAAGAGCGCGAATACCCCATCCCGTCCACCGCCAGCATCTGGGTCCAGACCGGCGACGAGATTAAAGCCGGGCAGCAGCTGACCGACGGCTCCATCAACCCGCATGACATCCTGCGCATACTGGGCAAGGAAGCCGTCCAGCAGTACCTCGTTGACGAGGTGCAGAAGGTCTACCGCTCCCAGGGCGTCAACATCAATGACAAGCACATCGAGGTCATCGTCCACCAGATGCTGACCAAGGTCCGCATCGATTCCGCCGGCGACACCGACCTGGTGCCGGACGAGCTCGTGGACAAGTTCACCTATGAAGACACCAATGCCAAGGTGCTGGCCGAGGGCGGCGAGCCGGCCACGGCCCATACTGTCCTGCTCGGTATCACCCGGGCCTCGCTCAGCACCGATAGCTGGCTGGCCGCCGCTTCGTTCCAGGAGACCACCCGCATCCTCACCGAAGCCGCCGTCAACGGCCGGGTGGACAGGCTGGTAGGCCTCAAGGAGAACGTCATCATCGGCAAGCTGATTCCGGCCCGCTACCTGGCGGAGGAGGAAATGCCGGAGCTGACCGCCCGCGAGGAGGTCGAGGACGAGGCCCTCCGCCTGCTGGCCAGCCTGGGACTCCCTGATGAAGCCATCGTGGAAAGCGGTGAGGCCAACGAAGCGAAAGAAGAGGTGACGGAGACAGCCGCCGGCCTGCCGGAGAGCCAGGAAGCTACCTCCCCCGGCCCGGACGGTGATGCCGGAGGGGCGAAGGACGGAGAGGAATCCGCCGGGGAACCCGCGGAAGAGCCCGACTAGCCCGCTGTACCGCTTGTCCTTCCAACGGAAGGGCTGAGGGGGTGAACCGAGATATCTCGCATTATATCGGGTAAGCCAAACGCCGAGGACGCTCCGCTCGATACCAGCCTGCGACCCCGCCACCTGGCCGATTTCACCGGACAGGACAAGACCAAGGAAAACCTCAAGATAGCCATCGCCGCGGCCAAAGGCCGGGGTGAACCTCTCGACCATATTCTTTTCTACGGACCGCCCGGCCTGGGCAAGACCTGCCTGGCCTATATCCTCGCCGCCGAGGTTGGCGTCAACATCAAGATGACCTCCGGCCCGGCCATCGAGCGCACCGGCGACCTCGCCGCTATCCTCACCAACCTGAAAAGCCACGATGTCCTCTTCATCGACGAAATCCACCGCCTCAGCCGCACGGTCGAGGAGATACTCTACCCCGCCCTGGAAGACTTCGCCCTGGATATCATCATCGGCAAGGGCCCCGGCGCCAGAAGCCTGCGACTCAACCTCCCCAAGTTTACCCTGGTGGGCGCCACCACCCGCTTCGCCCTGCTCAGCCCGCCCCTGAGGGACCGGTTCGGGGCCGTTTACCGGCTCGATTTCTACGAACCCGCCTCGCTGGAGAAAATCATCAGGCGCTCCGCCGAGATTCTCCAGGTAAAGGCGGACGACGGTGGCCTGAGCGAGATTGCCCGGCGTGCCCGCGGCACGCCCCGCGTCGCCAACCGCCTCCTCAAGCGGGTCAGGGACTACGCCCAGGTCATGGCCGACGGTATTATTACCCTGGAGATAGCCACGGCCGCGCTGGCCAAGCTGGAAGTCGACCCCATCGGGCTGGATGAAATCGACCACAAGGTGCTGCGCACCATCATCGAGAAGTTCAACGGCGGACCGGTGGGACTGGACACCATCGCCGCCTCCATCAGCGAGGAAGCGGACACCGTCACGGACGTTTACGAGCCCTTCCTCCTGCAGCTCGGCTTCCTGGAGCGCACGCCCCGCGGCCGCCTCGCCACCCGGCTCGCCTACGAGCACCTCGGCCTCCCCTACAATAAAAAGCCCCCGCAGGGAACGCTGCTGTAATCACCACACAACCGAAGCATGAAAAAAGTACTCCTCCACGTCTGCTGCGCCCACTGCGCCGCCTTCACCATCGAGCACTGGCGGCGCCAGGGCTACGCTGTCAGCGGCCTGTGGTACAACCCCAATATCCACCCCTTCACCGAGCACCAGCGCCGCCTCGAAAGCATGGCATCACTGGCGCGTGAGCTCGACCTGCCCCTGACGGTCGCCGATGGCTATGACATGGCGGCGTACTTCCGCCGGGTGGCCGGCCACGAGGACGGACGCTGCCGGCACTGCTTCGACCTCCGTCTGGGGAAAACGGCGGAGACCGCCCGGGAGCAGGGCTTTGACGCCTTCACCACCACCCTCCTCATCAGCCCCCACCAGAAACATGATTTAATCAAAGAAATCGGCGACGGCATCGCCGCTCAACGTGGGGTGGCGTTCCTCTACGCCGACCTTCGGAAACGCTACTCGGATAGTCGGCACATCACCAAGCCCCTGGACCTCTACCGCCAGCAGTACTGCGGGTGCCTCTACAGCGAGTTGGAGCGCTACGCTGACCCCCGGGAAGCATAAAAAAGAGGGAGCCTCTCTTCGAGGCTCCCCCGGTCTTCCTGGTTTATTTTTTCCTATCGGACTTAGTCCGCGATGGCATAGGCAATCTGGACATTCATGGTTATTTCCTGCTCACCGGGACTGATAGGCGTCTCCACCGGCGCGGGGGCGGCCGCCTCCATCATAGCGCCGCGGAAAACGGGCCCCGGTACGTAAACGTTCTCCGAGATATAGGTCGGCTTGCCCAGCTTGACCCCCGTCACGTCGGCCAGCTGCTTCGCCTTGGCGGCGGCATCGGCCACGGCCTTCTGCCGGGCCTCTCCGTAGTAGGCGGCGGGGTTGTCAATCGAGAAGCTTATGCTGTCAACCCGGGTCAGGTCGCCGCCGGCAATCGTCACGGCATCGATAACCCGGCCCGTGGTGCCGACCTCCCTTATCTTGGCGGTCACGATATTGGTCACCTGGTAGCCGATGACGATTTCCCGTTGATTATCGTTGTCCCACCGGGTGACCTTTTGTATATTGAAGGTCTGGGTCTGGATATCTTTCTCGGCGACTCCATTGCCCTTTAATGATTTCATGACGCTGTCCATGGCCGCGGCGGCTTTACCCTGCGCCTCGGCGACGGTCCCCTCCTGCGACTGTATGCCCAGCCTCAGGTTAGCCACGTCGGGCACGGCGGTCACCTTACCCTCGCCGCTGACCCAGATTCCCTCCTGCTGGCTGTTCAGGCTCCCTTTTATCTCCAGGCTGCCCCCGGTGAATGTCGCCCCCTCCGGGCTGCAGCCGGTAAAGCCGACCACCGCCAGTACCAGAATTGCCGCCCCGATTACTGTTAACCATATTTTCTTCATTGCTTGTCCCCTTTCTGATATTCCTACTATATACAACGAAAAAATCGCCGCGGGGTTAGCGACAATAAGGGTATTTTTACCGCGAGAAATCGCCCGAGGGTCAGTCGAGGTTTCTGAGGGCCTGCTCGTAGCCGGCGCCGGCCACCTCGAGGGCCCGCCGTAAAGCTGGCTTGAGTGATTCCGGTACCCGGGCCAGCACTTCCCGCAGGGCTTCCTCGTTATCCAGGGCATGGCGGGAAAGCAGCTCCCTCAATATTTCCTGCTCGTCAGCCTTGGCGGCTTTCTTACGTTCCTTCCCGACCGCTTTTTCATGCGCTTCATCGGAACGTCCCGGTGCCCCGGGAGTGACAGCTACCGGGGCTTCCGCCCCGGGGGCTGCCGGTACCTCGATGACCGGCGCCGGTACTGCCTCCGGCAGCTGTTCCGCCGGCGGGGGCGCTTTCATCAATATCTGCGGCCCTTCCGCCTCCGGTTCGGCGACTGGCTCCGGCACGGGGGCGGGCGTCGGGGCCGGGACCGGTGCCGGCGCGGGTACCGCCAGTTGTGCCGCCGGCCCGCCGCCGGGGGCGGCCAGACCGGCCATGGCCACCAGCTGGTCGTTGAGGCGGTCCGTGGCCTGCTCCACCTGCTTCACCTTGCCCTTGTCCGCCATCTTGATTATCTCGTCAACTCTCTTATCCGCCAGCTTGACGTAAAGCTCGGCTTTACCCGCGGCCGAGGGAGTCAATGCCACCTGTACCGCCTCGGTCGCCAGCTTCACCGGGTAGAGCGGCCCGTCCGGCAGGCTGTTACCGGCCGCCGCCACGGTACCGCTGCCCACCACCAGCAGGGCGATGACCACGGCCACGGCGGTCACCCAGCGGGGCTGCCAGCCGAAGAAACCGCGGCTTCCCCTGACTTCCGTATCCCGGATGGCCGCCTGGAACTGGTAGCGTGCCCGGTCGCGGAACCCGGGGCGGGGCCGGATGGCCGCCGCGTCACGGGCGTCCAGCGCCGTGCGGAGCAGGGGCTCGAGCGCGTCCGCATGGTCGGGGTAGTCCGCCAGGCACGGCCCGAGCGCCTCGCCCCTGAGCAGTCGCTCCAGGCATTCGTCCAGAATATTATCGAACTCGTTTACCTTTGCCATTATGCCGTTCCTGCCGCCATCACCTTGCGCAGGGCCACGATGGCGCTGTGCTGCAGCGCTTTCACCGCCCCCTCGCTCTTGCCCATCACCCTGGCGACCTCCGCCACGGAAAGCTCCCCGCCGAAGCGGAGGGAAATTACCTCCCGCTGCGCCGCCGTAAGCTGCCGCGCCGCCGCGGTCAGCTGCTCGATTTCCATCTTCCGCTCAATCTCGCGGGGCGGGTCGCTGCTGCCGGCCGCCATCGTATCCTCAATGGGGATGGTAGGGCGCCGCGACTTCTTTCTCAGGTAATCGACCACCTGGTTGTGAGCGATGCGGTACAGCCATGAGGAAAAGGGCATGCCCTTGAACCTGTAGGAAGAGATGGCCTTGAGGGCCTGGAGAAAGACCTGCTGCGTCATATCCTCGGCCTCGGTCCTGTCCCCTATTTTGAGAACTATATACCGATAAATCCTATCGAAGTTCTCCTCGTATAATTGAGTTAAAGCCATCTGGTCGCGCTGTTGCGCGCGACGGATAAGGCTCTCCTCATCTCGCACCTGACAACTCCTGCCCGACCGGACCGGTTGGTTTGTTCGTTAGCCCGACCGGGCTTGTGGCGTTACCCGTGCATATAGTATAACGAAAGGGAGGCTGAAAAGATAGTTATTACGTTAGCGGCGACGGCATGCCACTGAAGCCAAAAATATGCTAAAATTGCAGGACGTAACCGGCCACCGGCCGGTAACACGCCGCGGAGAAGGAGCCTTGATATACTCCATACGCCCCATGGTCAAAGGTGACCTGGGCCAGGTCACGGAAATCGACCGCGAGGCCTTTCCCACCCAATGGCCTCCGGCCAACTACCTCCAGGAGCTCCAGAACCAGCTCGCCCACTACATCGTCGCCAGGGACGATACTAAAAAGGTGGAGGTCTCCCACGCCCGTCCCCCCCGGGCCCTGAGTACCCTGAGGTCATGGCTGCGCTGGCTGGGCCGGCGCCGTCCCCGGCCCGATGACCCTCCACCGCGCGCTTTCCAGCAGTACATCGTCGGGTTTTCCGGCATCTGGGTCATCACCGACGAAGCCCACATCACCAATATCGCGGTACGGCAGACCTATCAGGGGCGGGGGCTCGGGGAGATGCTGCTCATCGCCACCATTGACCTGGCCCGGGAGCTCAATGCCAGGTCGATGACGCTGGAGGTGCGCGCCTCCAACACCGTAGCCCAGAACCTCTACACCAAGTACGGCTTTGCCAAGGTCGGCGTGCGTCCCGGCTACTACCTGGATAACCGGGAAGACGGCGTCATCATGACCACGGAAAATATCAACTCAGAAGCATTCCAGGTAAATCTGAAGAAGCTGAGGAAGACCCTGGCCGGCAAACTGTACTAGATGAAAAGGGCGTGGTCCGCCGGGGACGGGAAAATTACTTAAAACTTAAAGAGGCGGCGCCGCTTCGGGAGATACTCCGGATTGTTCATGTTCTCATATATCCAGGTCTGGAGCTGCTCCCGGCACGTCGCCAGCGGCACCTTAAGTTTATCGACCTCGATGGACGCCATATAGGCATCGGTCCCGTGTCTCTTGGCGGCATTTATCTTTTCGTTGATTTCGGCCACCATCCCGAAGACCCTGGTGAGTTCCCCATCCAGCCCCCGGGGCAGGAACCTCAGCTTTTCACGGTTCTTCTCCCAGGACCCATCCCTCATCCGGCCGATACCGCGGTGGTAGCTGAAGTTCTCGATGAGCTTCTCGTTGTACTTGACGGCGCTAAGCAGACCTACTACCTTCCCCAGCAGTGACCGCCGGGTACGGAATACCTGGAGGCCGATGCTCAGGCCCAGCAGTAAAATCATGGCCACCCCAAAGAGTATGGTCGTTGACAGACTTCCCAAAGTTAAAAAATCTCCTTACTAGGCGTAACTTTATTTTCAGAAGGATACATCGGGCACCCAGCAGCATTATAGTAAATACGCTCCATAAAAACAAGCTGACTCTTTGACCGCAGGATAGTGAAGTGCTAGAATTATCACGATAAGTGGACCAGTGGTCCGAGGAGGTTTACGACGATGTCCGGGCATTCCAAGTGGCACTCTATTAAACACCAGAAGGGGGTCGCTGATGCCAGGAGAGGCCAGCTTTTCACCAAGCTGACGCGTGAGCTGATAATCGCGGCGCGGGAGGGGGGCGGCAACGCCGAAGGCAACTTCCGCCTGCGCCTGGCCGTCCAGAAAGCGCGAGACAGCAATATGCCCATGGATAACATCGAAAGGGCTATCAAGAAAGGCACCGGCGAGCTGGAGGGAGGCGCCCTGGCCGAGATGACGCTGGAGGGTTACGGACCCAGCGGCATCGCCATCCTGGTCAATGCCCTCTCGGACAACCGCAACCGGACCGTCCAGGAGGTGCGGAGCACGTTCGGTCGGCACGGCGGCAGCCTGGGAGAGAGCGGCTGCGTCGCCTGGCTCTTCGATTCCAAGGGGATTATCACCATCAAGGCGAAGAAAGTTAACGCCGACGAACTGATGCTTTCCTCCATCGATGCCGGCGCCGAGGACGTCAAGGTGGAGGATGGCTTCGTCGAGGTTTATACCAGACCGGAAGACCTGGAAAGGGTCCGGGAAACCCTGGAAGGCCAGGACGTGCCCGTCGAGTCCAGCGAGCTGGTGATGGTGCCGAAGTCGCTCGTCCCGCTCGATGAAAAAGCGGCCATGCAGACCCTCAAGCTGCTGGACCGGCTGGAGGAAATCGACGATATTCAGAACGTGTTCAGCAACGCCGATATCCCCCTTTCCGTGGTGGAAGAATACGAGTCCCAGTAGGCTTTCGACCCCGCCGTCCCCGCGATGAATATGTCATGAAGATTTTAGGCATCGACCCCGGCACACTGGTGATGGGCTACGGCGTGGTGGAGAGTGATGATAGCGGGATAGTCCAGGTCGAGTGCGGTGCCATCGTCAGCCCGGAGCGCGCCCCCATCGGGGAGCGCCTGAACCACATCTATCACGGGCTTCTGGAAATCATCCGCCGCCACCGGCCGGATGCCGTGGCCGTGGAGCAGCCCTTCGTCGCCAGGAACGTGAAATCGGCCCTGGCCATCGGGCGCGCCCAGGCGGTTGCCCTCCTCGCCGCCGCCGCCGAAGGCGTCCCCGCCTTCGAGTACACCCCCGCCGCGGTCAAGCAGCGGGTGACCAGCTACGGCGCCAGCAGCAAGGAGCAGGTCCAGGAGATGGTCCGCCTCCAGCTCGGCCTGGCCGAGGCCCCCCGGCCCCTTGACGCCGCCGATGCCCTGGCGGTGGCCATCTGCCACGTCCAGGAGATGCACCTCAACGACCTCCTGGCCGGACGGAGAGAGGGGACATGATAGCTTCCCTCCAGGGCAAGGTGGAGTCGCTGGGGAGCGACGGCGCTATTATCAACGTCGGGGGGGTCGGCTATTACGTCTATATGCCCACCACCGCCCTCAGCTCGCTGGCGACCCCCGGCCATGACGTCAGGGTCTTTACCCACCTCCACGTCCGCGAGGACAACCTTTCCCTCTACGGCTTCCCCACCGCCGAGGAGCTCTGGCTCTTCGAGACGCTGCTCGGCGTCACCGGGCTCGGCCCCAAGCTGGCGCTGGCCATGCTCTCGGCGTTGAACCCGGAGCAGATTACCACGGCCATCGCCACCGGCAGCATCGATATGCTGGACATGATTCCCGGCATCGGCAAGAAGGTGGCCAGCCGCATCATCCTGGAGCTCAAGGAGAAAATCGGCGCCGGCTGGGTGGCCGCCCCGGCCAGCGAGGTGGCCCGGGAGAACACGGACGTGCTGGCGGCGCTGACCTCCCTGGGCTACTCCCCCGCCGAGACCGTCAAGGCCGTGGCCTCCCTGCCCGCCGACCGCCCCCTCGACCTGGAGGAGAAAATCAAGCTGGCCCTCCAGTACTTCGGCAGCCGGTAAGGAGTATGCGTATGAAAGCCAGTGAAGGACGCATTGGGCGGGTATTCATTGTCAGGCTGGAGGACGGGGACATGCTGCCCGACTGCCT
>Ga0154784_1108_pt1 | contig 43816 bp, 33 predicted proteins | sample Rifle2008BG16ft_FD_105792 | JGI IMG/M metagenome (GOLD analysis project Ga0154784, IMG submission 105792) | Chloroflexi bacterium RBG_16_60_22 | reverse complement strand
GGGGCGTGCTCTTCGGGAGCACCATTATCTACCGCAAGGACCGGCGTAACCCGCTGACCGCCGCCGCCCTGGCCTTCAATAACTGGCGGGGCATCATGACCAACCGTGACGATGACGTCGATGTCCTCCGGGATTACCTGGCCCGTCTTTTCCGCGAGAGCGGCGTTCGGATTATCGGCTGCGAGGTGCTCTTCTGGGCCAGGAAATAAGGCCGTCCTTCGCCGTATGTTTACCGGCGCCCCGCCCGGGTGTATAATCAGGCCGGAATACTGAGGTTTGCCGGATATACCGCCTACGCCATCTCAAAGGGGGCTTAAAGTCTGGTAACGGAGGTGTTTGCCATGGAGCTTTCACCGGAGGAAAGACGAAGAATCTACGAAGAAGAGAAGGCCAGGATTGAGGCGCGGCAGCAGATAGAACAGGAAAAGCAGCAGATGTCCCAGGAGACCACGCTGAACCTCGCGCCGAACGTTGCCGGGTGGCTGTGCTACCTGGGTGCCTGGGTGAGCGGCATCATCATCTTTGTCCTGGAGCAGAAAAACGGCTGGATACGCTTCCACGCCGCGCAGTCCATCGTCACCTTCGGCACCCTGGCCGTGGCCAGTATCATCCTGGGGTGGATACCCGTCATCGGCACCGTCTTCTCCGTCATCATCGGCATCACCGGCTTTATCCTGTGGATAGTCCTCATGGTCAAGGCCTACAACGGCGAGCGTTTCAAGCTGGCCTGGGCGGGTGATATCGCCGAGAGGATGGCCGGTGTCACCGTGGCCACCACCGGTTACCGCCGGCCGCCGGAGTCGCCGCGGTCGGCGGCCCCTCCCCAAAAGAAGGAAACGCCCCCCGCCGCCGGGGAGGACATCGACGAGAAAATCAGCCGTAAGGTGGAGGAGTTCTTCGAGAGGAAGCATGCCGGGAGGGTAACGGCCTCGGCGTTTGCCATCGCCTGGAGCATTGCCCTGCTCATCTTTTTCAATTTCTTCTACGAATACGTCGCTTACTACAACGCCAGCACGGCGGGCAGTATCGTCACCTGGACGCGGTACACCTTTTTTACCCGGGAAATCGCCCAGTGGCTGCCGATATTGAACACGACCCTGGCGATATCCATCGCCGGCCACGTCGTTATCATCATCCATGACCGTTACCTGCTGCGGAAAATGGTGCTCTTCATCATCGACATCTTCGGGCTGGCGACGGTGCTGAGCCTGTTGACGATTTTCCCCTTCGACTTCAGCGTGATACCCGGCGCGGCGGCCGCCGCCGCCACCAACGTGGGCGTGACGGTGGTCCTGATACTTATCGCCGTGGGCATCGGCATCAGCCTGCTGGTGAGGCTGGTGAAAATGCTGGTGGACCTCATCCGGGGGACGACGCAGTACCGGTAATCCGGGGGGCTAGGGGACGGCGGCGGGAACGATTGGGGTGACCGCCTCTGTTCCCGGCTCGGCTTCCAGGTCGTCCCTTGATGCTGTGGCCAGCCGGGCCAGTTTCATGTCAACCTTTCCTGCCGTCTTCCGCCTGAAACATCAAGAACTGTAAAGTCGTATCGCCTGTTGCGGGCAGGCCCTCACGCACTCACCGCAGGCACGGCAGAAAGAGGGCTCCGGCATCGGAATCTCGTGGGGGGCTTCCTGCCTCAGCAGCCCGGAAGGACATGCCCGCTCGGCCAGGCAAACGCCGCCCTCGCACGCCTCCGGATGACAGCGGTCATAGTCCACCAGGGCCATCTTCCTCGCCATTTGCATCATTGCTTCGTCTCTCTCAATCGGTTCCCGTGAGCCAACTGGCTCAACAGGAGCTGCCTCAGGTGGGAAAAATGGCGCCACCCCCTGACGAGCTCTGGCTGAAAAAGGGCGACAGCACTCTCACCGGGTCCCTGGAACCGCACCTCGGGCACTCGACTTCGCTGTCGGCATCATATATTCCCCGGAATTGCTCGAACTTTTCGCCGCATCGGCGGCACTTGTAAGCGTATATCGGCATGTCTCCCCCAACTGAGTGTGAAATCACTTTCAGCTCGCCTAAGTTTAGCTCAGGCAAACCTGGGCCGTATGTGATTTTTGTCGCTAATGAGCCGCCCTTACTTTTAATTCTCCCATAGAATCATTAATAAATCGATTCGCTATTGACTTTATCGTGTTTTTTCTTTACCATTTTTCCGTATGGTGGTATAATAACCAGAAACTGCCCGTCCCTTGACGGCTCACGGCTTATACCTGTACCGGAAGGGAGGTGATAACTATAAGCCTATAACCGATTCCTTCCCGATTTTCCAGAAGCGATTTTCCGAATCTTAAAGGAGGCTATAAGTAATAAGGATGAAAAAGATTTTACTGATTTGTCTGGCACTGGTGATGGGTGTCACCCTCATCCTCGTTGGCTGCGGCCAGAAAGCCGCCCCGGCGCCCGGACCGGCCCCGGCGGCCCCGGCGGCACCGGCAGCACCGGCTCCGGCTCCGGCCCCCCAAAAGTATGAGTTCATCTACACCGACCACGCTCCGCCGACGGCCGGCGGTAACGTGCTGATGCACGAGTGGTACTTGCCGAGGCTGAAAGAGATGCTCGGCCCCGAACTGGGCAACAAGGTCGAGTTCACCTGGTACCATGCCTCGTCACTGTTCCCCTATCAGGACCAGATTAACGCCGTCGAGCAGGGCCTGGCCGATATCTGCACCTGGGTTAACTCCTGGGAGATTGAACGGGCGCCCCTTAACGACGTGATGAGTCTGCCGTTCATGGGGTTCCAGAGCTCGGGCATTGGCACCCAGGCCTGGGAAGCCCTGAACATCACCATTCCCGAGGTGGCTGCCGAGTACAAGGGTTTCGAGGTGCTCGGACGGTGGAACGGCCTGAAGCGCTACATCGGCACCAATGCCGGCGCGCTGAGGACTCCCACCGACTACAAAGGCCACAAGATAATCGCTTCCGGTATCATCGGCGAGATTGTACAGAGTTTCGGCGGTGCGGCGCTGCAGCTGGCCCCGGCCGACTGGTATACCTCGCTCGACCGCGGCCTGGCCGATACCCTCATCGTCGGCATGAGCATGTACCCCATGTTCAAACTGACTGAGGTCCTCGATTACGCCGTGTCCTTCCCCTCGGGCGATTTCGGGTACACCGGCACCAACTGGGTGATGGGCGAAAAGAAATTCAAGAGCCTGCCCATCGAGATGCAGGGTGCCTTCAAGGCGCTGCGTGCCGAGTTCGTCGCTCAAATGGTCGCCGTTGACGCCCGCGAAACTGCCAAGGGCATCCGGGCTTTCATCGACTCCGGCGGCAAGCTGGAGACGCTGACGGCCGCCGAAGAGCAGGCATGGATTGACGTTGCCTCCCCGTTCCACCAGAAGTGGATACAGGGCAACGAAGCTAAGGGCAGACCGGGACAGAAGGTCTATGATGCCATCAAGAACTGGATTGGCATCTACCGCCAGGGCCTGGCCACCCAGGGTATTGGCGGCTAACCGCTACTGAACTATTGAGGCTGGCCCGACGCGCGGCCGCAACGGCCCGCATCCCGCCGGGTCAGCCTCATCTTTTCACCCGGGAAAAGGCAGGGCCGGCCCCGCTGGTTAAACAGGACCGGCCCCTTTCATGACAGACTCTGCTGCTGATTGCTTAATACTTCGCCACTATCTGCTTCAGTCCGTCGTAGACCTGCTGGGCGGGCCAGCCCTTGGCTGTGGCATCCGCAATCCAGCTCTGGTGATATGGTTCCACAAGTTTAGCCCACAACTGGATTTCTTCCGGCGTCAGGTAGTCGGAGATATGGCCCCAGTCCCTGGCGGCCTTCACGGCTTTATCGATAAGGTCTAGATCAGCCGTGGTGGACTCATCATTTACCCACTGGTAGACGTCCACGATTATCTTCTGGTACTCCGCGGGTATCTGGTTCCAGGAATCGAGATTGGCCATGAAGCCGATGGGACTCATCTGGATGCCGCCGTCACCGTAGAGGGTATGGAACTTGAACAGCTCCAGGGTATGAAAGTCGTAAACGGCCGGCCAGTGGACAAACTGCCCCTCGACGAGTCCTCTCTCCAGGGACATGTACCAGTCCGGCGGGCCCATCATCACGCCGGCCGCCCCGACCTGACTGAGCATATCCACCAGGGATGCCCCGGCGATAACCTTCATGCCCTTGAGGTCGTCGGGGAGGGCCGCAAACCGCTTGACGAGATGCAGCTGGGTGGGCGGCATCATGCGGACGGTCAGCCACTTGGCGTTGGCCTTGGTGTTCTCCCGGTCCAGCTCGGGGAACTTTTGCCGGAGCTCGTTATAAATCTTGGTGCCGCTGGGCATATCAGGGAGACCCATGAAAGGCAGGGCGATAGCCTGGTTAATATCATGGACACCCTGGGTGGCCCCGATAACGTAAAGCGACAGGTCGGCGATACCGGCCGAGATGCCCCGGAAGGTATCCCCGTACTTCAACAGGGACTGGTTGAAGTAGTTGGTAACGATTACCTTGCCGCCGGTCCTCTCTTCAATCATCTCCGCCGCCTGGATATGCAGCTTGCCGATGGTAATCGCCGAGGGACCCCAGTCGTTAAATTTCAGATAGTAAATTTTTCCCGGCTTTGCCGCGGGTGCGGAGGGCGCCGGGGCCTGGGTCTGGGCGGTAATGGTCTGGGGACCCTGGGGGGCGGGGGCCGGATTCAGTACCGTGGCCTGGCCGGGGGCTGGTGCGGCCTGCTGCGCACATCCGGTGAAGACCAGCACGGCGGCCAGGACAACCATCAGCGGGATTAATACCAGTCTCTTCATCACCTTTTCCTCCTTAATCATCAATATCATTTCCGGTTAAGCCTGTGAAACCCGTACTGCTTATCTTCTGGGTTGTGGCACCTCCTTCCCTGCTTCCGCTGTAACCAGGACTTATCTCAATATATTCGGCAGTAGCAATTATTCAACCGTCCATCCGGCCTTTCGGCTAACCAGCTACGAAGAACGCCAGTTTTTATCGGCTCATTATATTCACCATTGATTTTAAATGTCAAGGAATATGCCTCACTGAACCGGTTTTCCCCCCGACTTCAAGTCTCGTAATATGGAGGGGATAAATTTGACACGGCGGCGGGGTATCCTATATGCTTTTCACTGATATCACGTTGAAAAAGCACCGCATCACCGGCGAAGGAGGTAAATAAATGAAGACGATTAAGGAAGCGACCCGAGATACCAGAGTAGCCTGCGAGGCCGACGTCGTGGTGGTGGGGGGCGGTCCCGGGGGAATCGGGGCGGCGGTATCCGCCGCCAGGAACGGCGCCAGCACGGTGCTCATCGAAAGGTACGGTGTCCTGGGCGGCATGGGCACGGGAGGCCTGGTTACTATTATTCCCAATATGAGTGATATCAACGGCAAGCAGCAGATTGCCGGCATCTGCGAGGAATGGATAGAGAGGCTCCGCGTCAGGGATGCCGTGGCCGCCCCTAAAAAAGAAGAATGGGGCGTTACCGATAAGGAACTCGTTAAATACTATTTCAACCGGATTTTCTTTTACATACGCCAGGACAGGGTCTGCTACAGCGCCGTCATCGACGCCGAAATTTCCAAATGCGTCCTCAATGACATGGTTCAAGAGGCCGGCGTCAAGACCTACCTGCACTCCTGGGGCACCGAGCCCATCATGGAAGGCAACGAGTGTCGGGGCGTCATCTTCGAGAGCAAGTCGGGCCGGCAGGCGGTGCTGGGCAAGGTTGTCATCGACGCTACCGGCGATGGCGACCTCCTCCCCTATGCCGGTATCGAGTTCGAGGACAATATCCCCGCCAATTTCAGGATTGCCAACCTGGCACTGTGCTTCTGGATTGCCGGTGTCGACCTCCGCAGAGCCGAGGACTTCAAGAATAATCAACCTGATGCTTTTGCCGCCATGCAGCGCGAATGCCTGAAACTCGGGGGGTTCCCCGGCTATCTCAAGAGCTGCCTCAATAACCAGGAGAGCGTCGTCTGGATTCACAACCGCTACCCGAACAAGAGCCAGGTGGATGTCGAAGAGCTGACCCGCATCGAGTTCGAGGGACGTAAGAAGATGCTGAAGACCTATGACTTCTGGAAGAAAAATTTCCCCGGCTTCGAGAAGAGCTTCATCGTCCTGACCGCCCCGCAGCTGGGCACGCGGAGCAGTCGGCGCCTGATTGGCGAATACAAGCTGACCAAGGCGGACATGGCCAACAACGAGCCGTTCGAGGACACCATCGCCATCTTCCCGGACCTCGACCGCGGTCAGGAATCGGTGGACCACCCCAACATGTTCATACCCTTCCGCTGCCTCCAGCCCAGGAACGTGGACAACCTGCTGGTGGCCTGCCGCGCCTTCTCGTCGGACGAGCACGTCCAGGAGTTTTTCAACCTCATCCCGCACTGCATCGCCTTCGGCGAGGCGGCCGGCACGGCCTCGGCCCTGGCCCTTCAGGCCGGCGTCAGCCCCAAGAAGGTGAACTTCGCCGACCTGCGCGCCCGGCTCATCAAGCAGGGCGTCCCCCTGCCGGATGTCAGGGCGGGCGTACGGTAATAGACTAATAGCGGCCAGCACCTAACCGCCGCCCTGGGCACCAACAGGGGGCAGTAATTAGTCTTGCGATGGAGGTTACCCATGGCAAAGCGACCTTCAGTCAGAACGATTACGGAACCCGCCCGGGAAATCAAGGTCTGCCGGGAGGCGGACGTGGTGGTGGTGGGCGGCGGTCCCGGCGGCATCGGCTCGGCGATTGCCGCGGCGCGTAGCGGGGCGAAAACCGTCCTCATCGAGCGCTACGGCCACCTCGGCGGCATGGCCACCGGGGGGCTGGTCAACATCATCCCCAACCTCAGCGATATCTACGGGAAGCAGCACCTCTACGGCCTCAACCAGGAGCTCATCGACCGGCTGGACCGGAGGGGCGGCACTTCCTACCCGAAGAAGGAGGACTGGGGCACCACCGACAGGAAGGTGGTCGATTACTACCTGGACGCCAACCTCGGGTGGTTCCATGTCCGCCACGACTACAAGACCGATAAGCAGCGGGTGCACTACACGGCCGTCGTCGACCCCGAGATACTCAAGGACGAGCTCAACGACATGGTGCTGGAGGCGGGGGTCGATTTGCTGCTGCACTCCTGGGGTACCCGCACGATAACCGACGGGAACACCGTCCGGGGCGTCTACTTCGAGAGCAAGTCCGGGCGGCAGGCCATCCTCGGCAAGGTTATCATCGATGCCACCGGCGATGGCGATATCTTCGTCTCCGCCGGGGCGGAGATGGATAACGACTGCGATAACAAGCGCCGCACCGCCTGGCTGGCCCTGGTCTTCTGGATGGCCAACGTCGATATCAGGAAGCTCGACCACTTCCGGGCGTCCCAGCCGGATAAATGGGGCGAGCTTTTGCAGGAGCTGTCCAGGCTCGGCGGCTACCCCAACTTCTTCAAGGGCATCCTCCGCAACCAGCCCGGAGTCCTCTGGTACCACTGCATGCAGCCCCAGCCGGAGCGCACCGACGCCATGGACGTGGAGCAGCTGACCCGGATAGACATCAAGTCCCGCAAGCGCGCCCTCGTCACCTACGACTTCATGAAGAAGCATGTCCCCGGTTTCGAGAATGCCTACATCATGCTCACCGCACCCCAGCTGGGCACCCAGGGGGGCCGGCGCATCGTCGGGGAGTACACCCTCAGCGAGAAGGACCTGGAAACGGACGAGGTCTTCCCGGATACCATCGCCGTGCTGGCCAATAACGACTTCGGGGAGATTTCCTCGAACCACCCCGCCCTCTGCATCCCCTACCGCTGCCTGGTGCCGAAGCGGGTGGACGGCCTGCTGGTGGCCGGCCGCGCCTTCTCCTCCGCCGATACCGTCAACGAGACCTTCAACATCATCCCGCACTGCATCGCCTACGGCCAGGCGGCCGGCACGGCGGCGGCCATGGCGGCCAGGGACGGCATCCAGCCGAGAAAAGTGGACTATACAGCCCTGCGGGAGAACCTGGGGAAGCAGGGCGTGAACCTGCCGAAAATCAAGTAACGTTACGGGAGGGGTCAAGACAATGAGCAATATCACCGAGGAACTGGCCGGATTTTCCGTTAAAACGAAGTACGCCGACTTACCCGAGCCCGTGGTGCGCGAGTCCAGGCTGCTGCTGATGGACTCCATCGGCAATGCGCTGGCCGGGCTGACCCTCGACCCGGGTAAGATGGCCGTCGCCCTGGCCAAACGTCTCGGCGGGCCGCCGGAATCTTCCATCATCGGCCTGGGGGACAAGGTCTCCTGCACCAGCGCCGCCTTCGCCAACGCCCAGCTGGTCAACACCCCGGACTTTGACGCCCTCATGCCGGGCGGCCACGCCCCGGCCTACATCGTCCCCTCCGTGCTGGCCGTGGCGGAGAGTACCGGGGCCTCCGGCAAGGACCTGATACTGGCCACGGCGCTCGGCTTCGAGGTCGGGGCCAGGGTCTTGAGCGGCATGCTGGACGCCTCGCCGATAGGCACCAAACCCTTCCGCTGGCCGGAGCGGACGGGCTACGCCAACTGCAACCTCGGGGTAGCCGCCGGCGCGGGACGGCTCCTCAAGCTCGATAAAGGTAAAATGACCCACGCGCTGGGCCTCGCCGCCCACCTGAGCCAGGTGCTGACCTGGGTGCGCTCTTCCTTCAGCGAGCACCGCCCCATGACCAAGTACGGCGTGCCGGGGTGGCAGAACACCGGCGGCATCATGGCGGCGCTCTGGGCAGAGATGGGTTACATGGGCGATACCACCGTCTTCGACCCCCCGGACAAGGGCTTCTGGAAGTTCGCCGGCTACGGCAGCTGGAGCCCGGAGAACGTCACCACCGACCTCGGCAAGAGCTGGCTCTTCGTCACCCGGGTTAACTATAAGCCCTACCCCTGCTGCCGGGTGCTCCACCCCGCCCTCGAGATTCTGCAAAACATCATGAAGCAGAACAACCTCGGGCCGGAGGACATCCAGAGCGTCAAGGGCTATCTCCCCCGCACCGTCGAGGCCCCCCTCTTCCAGAACCGGGAGCTGACCAACACCGTCGATTTCCAGTTCGGGCTGCCCTACGTCCTGGCGGTGGTCGCCCACGGCATCCGGCCGGGCGTGGAGTGGCAGGACATGGACACCCTGCGCTCGCCGGAAATCCAGTCGTTTGCTAAAAAAGTCAGCGTGATAGTCCATCCTCAAACGGAGACGGAGCCCCAGCTCACCACTCTGGAGGTCAGGGCCAAAGGCAAGACCTTCAAGGAAGACCGGAAGATGCCCCACGGCTCCACCGAGTCCCCCCTGACCGTAGACGAGCTGGTGGCCAAGTTCCGCCACAACGCCCAGCGGGCGCTGACCATCGATAAAATAAACGGGGCAGTGGAGATACTCCTCAACCTGGAGAAAGCGAGCGTCCCGGAGCTTATCCGGGAGATTACGCTGTAAAATGAGCGATACTGAAGGCAAGACCGCCATCGAGGCCATATCGGAAAACGTCGTCGAGACGCGCTTTGAGGACTTCGACGACGACACGCTGGACCTGGCCAAAAAGCGCATCATCGACGTCCTCGGCTGTGTCATCGGCGGAGCCGATGCCCCCGGCAACGCCGCCCTGCTCGACCTCCTCCGGGAATGGGGCGGCAAAACCGAGTCCACCATCTTCGTCCGCGGCGGCAAGGCGCCCGCCCAGAACGTGGCCATGCTCAACGCCATCATGGCCCGCTCTTACGATTTCGAGGTGATGTCCTACGTTATCGACGGCCAGGTGTTTCCTTCCCACCACGCCGCCACGCTGGTGCCCACCGCCCTGGCGCTGGGCGAGGCGCAAAAAGTCAGCGGCAGGGAGCTGCTGACCGCGATGCTGGTGGGCGATGACGTTGCCGCCAGGGTCCAGGCCGCCTCCGCCGAGCACCCCATCGGGCTGGGCTGGGACGGCTGCGGCACGCTGAGCCACCTCGGGGCCGCGGCCACGGCGGGCCGGCTGCTCAAGCTGGACGCGCACCGGATGCGGCACGCCTTCGGCATCGTGCTCAACCTGATAGCCGCCGCCATCCAGAGCATCTGGGACGGGGCTACCACCTTCAAGCTCGGCCAGGGCACGGCCGCCCGCCACGGCATCTTCGCCGCCGAGCTGGCCGCCAGAGGGTGGACGGGGGTGGAAGACGCCTTGCAGAGTCGGTTCGGCTACTTTTTCCTCTACGCCAAGGGCTGCAAGGACCCGTCCATCCTCACCCGTGACCTGGGGAAGAAATACTACGGCGAGGCCTATTTCAAGCCCTACCCCTGCGGCATGCCCAACCACATCGCCATCAACTGCGCCCTGGAGCTCGTCCGCAAACACGATATCAGCACCGACGACATCGCCGAGGTTATCCTCACCGTGCCCCCGGGAACCCTCCAGCGCAGCTACTACGCCAAGCCGTTCGTTATCCGGGAGTTCCCCCACGGGGACGCCATTTTCAGCTACCCCTATACCGTGGCCACCGCCCTGCTCAGGAAGAGCGTGGGGCTGCCCAACTTTACCGAGGAAGCCATCCTCGACCCCCGAGCCAGCGAGCTGACCGCCAGGACGAAGATGATTGAGCCAGCCAGCGCCTCGGAACGCTGGGCCATCACCCTCCAGGTAAAGATGAAGGACGGGCGGGAGTTCACCGAGTCAGGCTTGCTCAACCGCGACTGGACCCAAAAGCCCGCTCCCCTGAAGCAGGTCACGGACAAGTTCTGGCACCAGGTGGACTTCTCGCAGACGGTCTCGCGTAAAAATGCCGCCAGATTGCTGGAGATGCTCCAGGACCTGGAAGACATTGACGACGTCAGCCGCATCGTCAGGCTGATGGTGGCCTAGACCGTTCCTCAGGAGTCGCGACCGGCCGCCGTCTTTTGCAGCGCCTTCAGGACTTCCTTATAGCCCAGCTCGAAAGCCTTGAGGTTGGTGTCGGCCGCCCGGGCCGGAAAGCGCCCCCGGATGACCTCCCTGGCGGTATCGGTGTCCACCGGCACCAGGCCGGTCCCGTATAAAGCCCCCAGCATGACCACGTTCATCGATTGCAGGCTGCCGGCCTTCTCGGCCAGCCCGGCGGCGTCCACCGTGATAACACGGTCGGTAACTTTTTTTAGTCCGGCCAGTATCTGCTTCAGGGTGGGATAGCCGCTCTTGCCCAGGAACACGGTAAAGGGCAATACCGTCCGGGTGTTGACTACCACCACGCTGGACTTCCCCAGGTACTGAATATTACGGAGTGCCTCCGACGGCTCCACGGCGATGAGGACATCGCACCTGCCTTCCGGCGTCAGCGCCGAGGCCACACCGTGTCCCAGGCGGATATTGCTGAAAACGGAGCCTCCCCGCTGCGCCATCCCCAGGACCTCGGAGCCCCTCACCTGAATACCACTCCGGACGGCGGCGTTGCCGAGCAGCTCGGACATCAGTACCACGCCCTGACCCCCGACCCCGCCTATTATTATGTTAAGCTCTTTCGTCGCGGCCATCTTTCGCTCCCGGTAAAAAGATTGCGTCGTGCGGGCAGACCTGGGCGCAGACCCCGCAGCCGGGACAGCTCTCCTGGTCTATCTTTACCCTGTCGTCCTCCGTAATCAGGGCGGGACAGCCCGTCAAATCGATGCAGATATGGCAGTCGCAGGAAAGGCAGCGCTTTGCCTCCCGCACCGCTTCCTCCTGGCTTAACCCCAGCTCCACCTCCCGGAAGTTGCCGCGCCGCTGCGCCACCGGCAGCAGGGGCATGTCCAGCCGGGACTCCGGGGTAATGCCGAACGTATCGACGATAAGCTTGCTCTCGAAGACGGCCTCCCCTTCCCGGCCGGTGTCCAGTTGCTCGCCCTTGAGGAAACGGTCGATGGACACGGCCGCTTTCCGTCCCGCCGCCATCGCCTGGATGACCGTGGCCGGTCCGGTCACGGCGTCGCCGCCGGCGAACACGCCGGGGATGCCGGTCTCCAGCGTCAGGGGGTCGGCCTTGACCAGTCCGTCCTTGACCGCTTTGGTCATGTCCCCGGTCATCAAAGCCAGGTCCGGCTCTTCGCCGACGGCGGCGATTATCAGGTCGGCCGCCACGGTGAACTCCGAGCCGGCTACCGGCACCGGGCGGCGCCGCCCGCTCTTGTCCGGCTCGCCCAGCTTCATCTTGATACACTCCAGCCCGGACACTTTGTTACCTTTAAGAACAACCTTGTTCGGGCCGGCCAGCAGCCTTATTTTCACGCCCTCGCTCTCGGCCCCGGCTATCTCCTCGGCGATGGCCGGCATCTCCGCCCGGGAGCGCCGGTAAACGATGGTGACATCAGGGCAGCCCAGCCGCACGCCGGTCCGGGCGCAGTCGATGGCCACGTTGCCGCCCCCCACCACCGCCACCCTGTCCGGTACGGCTACCTTCTGGCCGGTGTTCACCTTGAGGAGGAACTCGGTGCCGTCGATGACGCCCGGGGCTTTCTCGTTCTCGATGCCGAGGTTCCGGCCTCTATGGGCGCCCACGGCGATGAACACGGCGTGGTAGTCTTTCTTGAGGTCGGACATTTTGACGTCCTTCCCCACCCTGGTATTCAGCTTTATCTCCACGCCCAGCTTCTTGATGATGGCCGTCTCTTTGTCCAGGATGTCCCGGGGGAGGCGGAACTCGGGTATGCCCACCGCCATCATGCCACCCAGCCTGGGGAGGGCTTCGAAGATGGTCACTTTATAGCCGGCCTTGCGCAAATCGTAGGCGGCCATGATGCCGGCCGGACCGCCGCCCACGATGGCTACTTTTTCCTTCTTCTCCGCCTTGACGGAGTAGCCTTCTTTATATTTACCGAAGTCGGACGCCGCCCGCTTGAGGGCATTGATGGCGATGGCCTCCTCCACCTCCGCCCGCTGGCACCTGGCCTCGCAGGGGCGGGTGCAGATGCGCCCGATGATGGCGGGGAAGGGCAAAGTCTGCTTGATGATGGCCAGCGCCTCGTTGAATTTGCCCTCCTTAATCAGGCGGGTATAGCCGCGGATATCGATGTGCAGGGGGCAGGTGGCCTGGCAGTACGGCGGAGCGCCGGCCAGGCATTTCTCTTCCTCTACCTCCCAGGGGACAGTCTTAACGCCCTGCTTCCGCTTCTCCCGCTGGTCCAGGATACCGCAAAGCCGGCGGGCGACGATGACCGAAGGCCCGTCGAACCTCAGGGCTTTATCCAGCGTCTCGATAAGCTTCGGCAGGTCGAAGGAGTCCACCACCTCGACGAACTTCACGCCGCTGGCCCGGGCGATGTCCTCAATCTTGATGTCCACGGAGACATCCCCCGAGGCGCCGGGGTGGGGCTGAAATCCGGTCATGCCGGTGGTGGCGTTATCCATCACCACCATCGTCACCCGGGACTTGTTGTAAACGGCGTTAATCATCGGGGGGATGCCGGAGTGGAAAAAGGTGGAGTCGCCGAGATGGGCCACCACCGGGGCATCCACCACGTGGGCAAAGCCGTTGGCCAGCCCGAAAGCGCCACCCATGCAGACGGCGACGTCGTCCGAGTTGAGCGGCGGGTTAGCCGCCAGGGCGTAGCAGCCGATGTCACCCGTCTTGACCGGCTCCCGGCCGGTCTCCTGCTGGTAGCGCCGGCAGGCGATGTTGATAGCATAGGCGGTGGCCCGGTGGGGACACCCGGCGCACATGGTGGGGGGACGCAGGGGCAGCAGGGACTGCGTCTCCGCCTTTATCCTGTCCAGCATAGCGAAGTCCACCGGCGGCAAGGCCCCGGTCAGCTTTGAAAGCGCCTCGGAGACCTGCCGGGTGGAAAGCTCCCCGACCACTGACAGCATATCCTTGCCGTGGACTTTCGTGGTGAGGCCGGCGTCCTTGGCGACTACCTTGACGGCTTCCTCCACGAAGGGCTCCAGCTCCTCCACCACCAGGACCTCCGGCACCGCCTTAAGCATCTGCTTCGTCAGCTCCGCGGGCAGCGGGTACGGTGTGCCGACCTTCAGCACCGATACCTTGTCCTCGAGCCCGAGCCACTGGACAGCCTCGATGGCGTAGCCGTAAGCAATGCCGGTGGCGATGATGCCCAGCTTCGCGTTTTTCTTCAGCGTCAGGCGGTTATAGGGCCAGGCATCCACCGCCTGCCGGATTTTTTCCATCCGCGCCACCACCAGGCGGCGGTTGTTGCGGAAATTCGCCGGCAGGCAGACGAGCCGGCCGGGGTCCTTGACGAACTTCCCCGCCCGTTTCTCCCGCTCAATCTCCCCGAAAACGATATCGCTGCGGCCGTGGCCCAGGCGGGTCACCGAGCGCAACATGAACATCTGGTTGAACTCCTCGGAGAGGCGGAAGGCGTTGGCCATCATGTCCTTGGCCTCCTGGGCGGAGGACGGCTCCAGCACCGGTATATAGGCCTGCCGGGCGATGTAGCGGTTGTCCTGCTCATTCTGGGAGCTCCACTGGCCGGGGTCGTCGGCGGAAATCAGCACCAGGCCTCCGCGGGCACCCATGTAGCTGGCCGACATCAACGGGTCGTGGGCCACGTTGACGCCCACGTGCTTCATTATCGCCAGGGACTTCAGCCCGGAGATAGAAGCGGCCATGGCCACCTCCATGGCCACCTTCTCGTTTACCGACCACTCGGCGTAGAAGCCCATCCTGTCGGCCATGCCCACCAGGGCCTCGGTGATTTCACTGGAAGGCGTGCCGGGGTAGGAAGCCACCACCTGGACACCGGCCTCGATGGCCCCCCGGGCGATGGCCTCATTGCCCAGCATGAAGAGTCGGGCGCCGGGGGCATCGGAGGTAATCGTTATTTCAGCGACTTTGCTCAATACGCTCCTCCTGACGTCACGCCACCCTGAAGGCGATTGATTTACAGGTAACGCGGCGGACGGTCTCTCTAACGATGGCGGGAAGCTGACTTTCATTTTTATTTTACACGCTAACGAACGTCATTGGCAAACTTGACTTGCCCTGGCGGCAGCAGGGATAATTTAACCAGAACGGTACGCTGACAGCCGTGAAAGACTTAAGGAGGAGCAGTTAATGGACATTCTTGATGCCATCCGGGAGCGCCGGGCGTGCCGGGCCTTCAAGCCCGACCCCATCCCCAATGCGGTACTGAAGAAGGTAATAGAGCAGGCGTTGAAAGCCCCGTCCTGGGCCAACACCCAGCCCTGGGAATTCGCCGTAGTCACCGGAAAGCCCCTCAAGGCGATACAGGACGGGTTCATGGCCCGGGGGGTGAAAAACCCCACCCCGGACATCGCCCGACCCTACGAGTTCCCGGAGCCCTACATCAACCGTATCAGCGCCCTTAACCCTGGCCGGCCGGAGCTGACCCAGGAAGAGCGGGAGCAACGCATCCTGGTGAACTTTACACACTACGGCGCCCCGGCCGTGATTTATCTCCTCGTCGGGAGGGACTTCTTCTACCAGAGCAAAGGGATTAACGTATGGTCGATTTACGACTGCGGTCTGGCCTGTGAGAACCTCATGCTGGCGGCCGTCAACGAAGGACTGGCCACGGTGGTCCAGGCACAGGCGGTCACCTACCCGGATATTGTCCGCAAGGCAACGGGAATCCCCGAGTCCAAGCTCATCGCGATGGGCATCGCCATCGGCTATCCGGACTGGAAGGCCCCCCGTAACGAGCGCCGCTCCACACGGGATTCGATGGATTCCGTCGTCACCTGGTACGGCTTCCACTAAGGAAACGAGCCGGGGAAGCCGGGCGGCTGGCTCACCCCCTGGTCCGGGCAGGCTGTCGCCGGAGGTGGGGAGTCCGGTGGGACAGAGCGCGGCGCACCGAGCCCATGATACCCTGCGGTGCTATCAGCATGATGAAGACCAGGATGACGCCCTGAATGAGGAGACTGACTCCGCCGTACCTGGCCAGCAGGAAGTGCAGAAAAACGACGATAATGGCACCGACCGCCGGGCCCTCTTCCAGGCGTACCCCCCCGATGACGGTAGCCAGCATCAAGACCATGGTCCACCTGACGTTGAAGGCGCTGGTCGGCTCAATGAACCCCTGCTGGATATAGAAGGCGGCCCCGGCCAGTCCGGTGATGGCGGCGCTGCCGACGAAGGAGTAGAATTTCAGTTTGAAGACGTTTATCCCGGAACTGGCCGCGCTGCTGGCATTATCCCGGATGGCCGCCAGCCCCAGTCCCAGGTTGGAGCGCAGGATAAAGCGCATCATCAGCACCGAGCCGATGCAGATAATAAGCGTCAGCCAGTAGATATCCGTGGCGGGAATCGTCGTGGCCCCCTTCACCGCATAGCCGGCGCCCTTGCCGTACAGCAATCCTCCGACCGGTCGCCAGTTGAGAAAGAAAAGCCTCAGCAGTTCCGGTACGATTAAAGTGCCCACCGCGAAGTAGATACCGCTGAGCCGGAAGACGGGTATCGATATGATTACGGCAAACAGGGCGGCGATGATGGCCCCGGCAATCAGTCCCTGCCAGATAGGCAGCCCGACCCAGGTCATCAAGGCCAGGGTGTACCCGCCAATCCCGATAAAAGCCGGCTGGCACAGGGATATCAGGCCGCAGTAGCCGGCCAGCCAGTTCCACATGTTGGCCAGGGCCAGGTAGATAAAAAAGAGGAAGAGGTAAAGCAGCCAGTTTTGAGGCACCCCGATGAGCGGGAACAGCGCCAGCAGCACGGTGGCTATCAGCAGCGGTGCCAGGCCCCCTCTTAACCGGAACGGATTTACCTTCACTTGCCTCCTAACGGCCGAAGATGCCCTGCGGCCGTACTCCTAATACGATAAAGACGATAAGATAGGCGACGAACATCTGGGCGCCGGTACCGATGAAATAGCCGCCGAGAGTCTGGGCCAGCCCCATGACCAGGCCGCCGATGAATGTCCCCGCGATGCTGCCCAGGCCGCCCAGCACTACGACGCCGAAGGCGATGATGAGGAAAGAGACGCCCGACTGCGGCGTAAACGGGAAAGTTAGCCCGAGAAAGACACCGGCGATGGCAGCCAGGACCATGGCAATGGCAAAGGCGAACGCGTAAACGCGGTTGGCGTTGATGCCCATCAGCTGGGCCGCGCCGCGGTCCTGGGAGGCGGCGTTAATGGCCTGGCCCACGTAAGTCCTCTTCATGAATTCGCGGAGGGCCAGCATCACTATCAGGGAGACCGCAAAATCAAGCCCGTATACCAGCGGGACGTTAAGTCCGCCGATGCTGAAACTGAGCATCGCGTAAGAGGGGGTCAAGCCACGGGACAGCGGCGTCCAGACTATCTGGTAGAAATTCTGGAGGATAATGGAAATCCCGAAGGCGATAATCAGGGGAGCTTCCATGGATATTTTAAAAGCGCGGTTGAGCAGGTACCTCTGAATGGCGAACCCGATGACGAACATTACCGGCATCCCGATGACCAGGCTGAGAATGGGGTCCAGTCCGAAGGAGGTCATCATGCTAAAGGCCAGGTAGGTGCTCATCAGGACCAGGTCGCCGTGGGCCACGTTTATCAGCTTCATGACCCCGAAGACCAGGGAGAGACCCAGGGCCACCAGGGAGTACAGGCCGCCCAGCAATATACCCATGACGATGGGAGTGGATAAGTCAAGTAAAAGATTCATCTATATACCCATTCTCATCGACTTCAGGTGCCAAAGTAGGCTTTTTGCACCTTCTCTTCCTCGCGCAGCTCGGCCACGTTGCCGCTCAATACCACCCGCCCGCATTCCAGGATATAGGCCCGGTCGGCTTCCTTGAGACTTCGCCTCACGTTTTGCTCGACCAGAATGACGGTAATACCCCGGGCCCGGATTTCCCTCAGGACCCGGTAAAGCTCGTTGATGATTATCGGGCTGAGCCCGAGGGACAGCTCGTCAAAGAGCATGAGCTTCGGGTCGGACATCAGGCCGCGGCCAATCGCCAGCATCTGCCTTTCCCCCCCGCTCAGGGTCTTGGCCAGCTGGTTTTGTCGTTCTTTCAGAACGGGAAGGTGCTCGTAGACCAGCTCCAGGTTTTGCATTTTTTTACCACGGGCCTGGCTGTTATAGGAGCCGATGTTCAGGTTTTCCCGTACCGTCATGTTGGGGAAAGTCCTTCCCGCCTCAGGGACGAGGCAGACACCCCGCGACACGATATGAAAAGGCTCCAGGGTATTAATCCTTCTACCCTCAAATTCGATGCTGCCCCTGGCCGGGTGGATGACACCGGCGATAGTATTGAGCAGGGTGGACTTGCCGGCCCCGTTGGCACCGATAATGGCGACGATTTCCCCGGTATTAACGGTCAGGGATATTTCCCAGAGGGCCTGCAGTCCCCCGTAAAAAACGTTGATATCGCTTACCTTCAACAGCGGTTCTTCCGGCATCTTGTGGCTCTGCCTTTCCCTGATAGTTTTAACCTGTGCCGCGTGGCCGGTTTATTCCGGTTCGCCCAGGTAGGCCTCAATCACCTTCCTGTCCTTCATCACGTCACCCGGATTGCCTTCGGCGATTTTCTCGCCGCGGTCCATGACGATAATCCGGTCGACGGCTTCCGTCATTACCTTCATAACATGTTCAATCAGTAATATGGTCACGCCCGCCTGGCGTATGTTTCTCAGGATTTCCAGTATGCGCGGCAGCTCTTCTTCGGTCAGGCCCGCCGCCACTTCGTCAATCAGCAGCAGGGAGGGCCGGGTCGCCAGCACCCTGGCCAGCTCGAGCCTCTTTAGGGCCACCTCGTCCATGTCCAGGGTGACGGTATTCTTCTTGGGGGAAAGGTCAAGCTGCTCGAGTATTTCGTGGGCGGTCTTCTCCGCATCGGGCCGGGAAAGCCCCCGGCCGTAGATGGCGGCCACTATTATATTTTGCAGGGCGGTCAGCGTGGCGAACGGCTGGGGAATCTGGTAAGTCCTGGCGATGCCGAGGTGACAGATCCGGTGAGGGGAGAGCCCCCCGATGTTGCTACCCCGGAACCGTATTTTCCCGGAATCCGGCTTGTAGATACCGTAGATGATGTTTACCAGCGTGGTCTTGCCGGCGCCGTTGGGGCCCATCAGCCCGATGGCCTCTCCGGGCTGCACATCAAAGCTGAAATTCTTCACGGCCGTCAGTCCGCCGAAATGCTTGGTGACGCCGGCCACTGAAAGTACAGGTGTTTCCAATCTCTTGCCTCTTGCTGGCCAGGACAATAAAAGCCCCGGGAAATTCCGTGCCTTCTATGAATAATTAAGCAACAACTTCAGTTAAGGTTAACGCGTATTGCCGCCTGATTACTTGCAGCGAGCTTTCAGTTTTAGAATTACAGGGTAGGGCTCGGAACCGGGGCCCGAGCCCCACCCTATTCTGTGCTACCTGGACATTACTTATAAGGCATGGGGTACATCGGTTCAGCCGTCGCGGGATAGAAGTCGTGCGAGGAGGAAATAACCTTGAAGTCCCATTTCGCCGCAGTGTCCACCTTGAACCACTGGCCGAGGGCGATGGGGAACCCGCTGAACTGGAACTGGTCATACTTGGCCCGGCCGCGAATGGTCATGAGGTCAACCTGGGCTAGAGCGGCATTAACCGCATCCTTGTTGAGAGTGCCGGCTTTTTCAATGGCGTCAATTATGATTTGAACCTGACAGTAGCCAGAACCAACAAGCTGATGCGTCGGCAGGCCGGTCGCGGCCTTCCATCGCTCGTCGAGCGATACGGGGGTCGTATCGCCGATGCCCGGGGCTTTAATGGTGGGAACCCACTCGACCAGGGCCGCGATACCCCAGGGGAGGTCGCCGCCCCAGGCGGTGACATCGGAATACAGCATGGCGGCTTTTTCCGCGATGACAACCTTGGGCCGGTAGCCCTGTGTCTGGGCCTGCCGCCACAACGTCCCGAACCAGGGGGCAGGGGCGTTGCCAACAAGCAATTCAGCGTTATTATCTTTCCACTGTTTTATCATGGGCGTGAAGTCGGTGGTATCCAGGGGGGCGATACCCAGTTCCTTATCGGCACCCAGAACCGTGTAGCCCTTGCCCTGCAGTGCCGGCGTGAAGGCACCGTACCAGCCGCGTCCATCCGGGTCATCCGAGGCGAAGGCGCCCACTTTCTTGTTGGTCTGGCCGCCGTACTTATCAAGGAAGCCCCACCACACGTCCATCATGGTATATCCGGGTACATTCCTGAAATCGCCCGGGGTGAATGGAGCGCCGATATGGAAGCCGCTTTCCCAGGTGTAATTCCAGGGTCCGGCCGATTCCCTCAGGGCCTGGTTCGGCTCGAAGGGACCGGCAAAGCCGACGAACGGCGTCTTATGTCTTTCGGCCGCGGTGGCGATGGCGGCAATCATCTGAGGCCATTGCGGGGGAGAAACCAGGAAGTCTGACTTCTGGGTGGTCAATAAGTCTTCCGCCAGCGTTCCCGCCTTGGCCGGGTCGCTCTCGTTATCGAGGATTACCAGCTTGACAGGTATCCTTTTATCGTATTCCTTGACGTAGACCCCGCCAAGTTTGTTAATGTCCTCGACGGCTGCCTTCAGGCCGAAGGCACCGCCCTGACTGAAACCGGCCGCGGCGCCGGTTAACCCCATGGTGGTACCCAGAACAATTTCACTTGGAGCTTGCGGGCCACTCTTGCAGGACGGCAATGCCGCCAACGACAACACCAGAACGACCAAGATAATCCCCACCGCTGCCACTTTGTGCCATAGTCTTTTCACCTTGTTCTCTCCTTTCTCTTTGTCTGGATACGCTCTCACCAGCCTGGTTTTAAAATTTGATGAAGTTATAATTGCTTACCTTGACTGTCAAGACTGCGTACTGCCGAAAAATCCTGTCTTATCTCTCTTTTATCACCTCCCTCTTTAACGCTTTATCAGAAAGTTGCCTTACTGATGCAAACTTTATTATTGCAGCTTATTTAAAATAACCTTTTTTGAAACGGTTGTCAACATAATACCCTGCCTACCGGCCCGGTTAAAATAGGCTGCCGAATAGAGATTCATCCCTGGTTCCCGGGCCTTTCCCTATTCTGTTGACAACCGGTAAGCCCTACGGTACTATATACTGGAATTTCCTCAAGACCTTTAAAAATCTAATGATATTCGGGGGGTTATTTCATGGACATCAATTTCGATTTTCACAATAAAATAGCCGTGGTAACCGGAGGCTCGAGGGGTATCGGTCTGGGATGCGCGGAAGCACTGTTGGAAAGGGGCGCCAAGGTGGCGGTGATTGGCCGCCAGCCCGAGACCGTGGCCAAGGCAACCAAGCAGCTGCAAAAGAAGGGCTTGGTCAAGGGTTACCAGCTCGATGTCCGGGATTTATCCGCCATCGGTCCCACCTTCGAGCGTATCAGGAAAGAAATGGGTGAAATCGACGTCATGGTGTGCAGCGCCGGTGTTGACCTCGGCCCGACTCCGGCCGATACCATTACCGAGGAACAGTGGGACTCCTTACACTCGGTAAATATTAAAGGGACCTTCTTCTGCATTCAGGCGGCCGGGCGCCAGTCCATGATACCGCGTAAGTCGGGGACCATCGTGGTGATTGCTTCGGTGGTCGGCGTCATCGGTGCGCCGAATTGCATCGGTTACAATACCAGCAAGGCCGCCGTGGTCCAGATGGTGCGTTCCGTGGCGGTGGAATGGGCCCAGCACAATATCCGCATTAATGCCGTGGGCCCTTCCTGGACCCTCACCGATATGGCGAAATTCGTCCTGGCCCATCCGGAATTTGAAAAGGCGGAAATGGCCAAGATACCCCTGCACCGCTGGGCCAAGGTTGAAGACATCGTTCCGGCCGTCATTTTCCTGGCCAGCCATCACTCCGGCATGATAACCGGCGATACCCTCCTGATTGACGGTGGATGGGCTGCCTACTGATTGCCGCGGCTGCCCCGGGATTAACGGTCACTAATAAGGAGGGACCTGAAATGGAAATGAAGACCTATAAATGTTATTCCGGGGGCGTCCCGATGCCGTGGGGAAAAGGCACCGTGGTCAGGGGAGCCGGGGGGTTCGTTTTCGTGGGGGGGATGACGGGGTGGATTGAGGGCTACAACCCCAAGTCGCCCGGATTTCACCAGGCCCCTACGGTGGCGGAGGGCGCCGCGGCCCAGACCAGGCTGGTGATGGAGAAGATTAAGGCCGCCCTGGAGGACATGGGCTCGTCGCTGGAGAACATCGTTAAGATGACCTACTATGTCAAAGGGCCTTTTCCGGACGGAGTGGGCCGGTCGTCAAACTGGCGCCTCGATGTCATCGATGAGTTTTTCCGGGAGCACTGCCCCCGCCTGTGCAGTGATGACAACCCGCCGCCCTCGGAGCTAATCGGCGTATCGAGCCTGGCCCACCCGGACATGGTGATAGAGATAGTCTGTATCGCCGCGCTCCCGGACTAGCCCAGCATGGTGTTGGGCAGTATGGTGACAATGATGGGTACGGCGATTAACAGGGCCAGGGTTACCAGCACCGGGAAGTACATCGGGAGGGCTGCCCTGAAGACACCCTCCACCGTAACCTCCGCGCCGGCCACGGCTTTTACTGTATAGACGCACAGGCCGAAGGGCGGGGTGATGGTACCCATGTTGAGCGCCACCGTAGTCAGCACCCCGAACCAGATAAGGTCAACACCGGCCGCGGCGATAATCGGGGCAAAGATGGGGACGGTGATGAACATGATGGACATGGCGTCGATAAAGCAGCCCAGCACGATGAAGATGACCAGGATTGCAATGACCACCATGGTAGGTGACAGCCCCGAGTTGACGACGATTCCCCCCAGCCATATGGGCAGGCCGCTGACGGTCAGCAGGCGGGAGAAGACGGTAGCCCCGATGATGACCAGGTTCAGCATGGCCGTGGTGAAGGCCGTATCTATCAGCGAGTCTTTCAGCTGACCTCCATTGAGTTTCCGGCGGGCGATGCATATCACCAGGGCGGCGAAGGCGCCCACGGCCGCCGCTTCGGTCGGTGTGAACACGCCGGAATAGATACCGCCGATGATGATAGCCGCCAGCACGAGCATCGGCCAGGCATTCAGGCTGGAGACTACCCGTTCCTTCCAGTTGTAAACGGTGAGTGACCGCGGGGCCAGTCCGGGGTTCCTCAACGCCATGATGAAAATACCCAGGGAAAGGGTGGCTGCCTGGAGAATACCGGGCAACACCCCGGCCATGAGCATCTTGGCGATAGACGCCTGGGCCAGCATACCGTATATTACCGCGTACAGGCTCGGAGGAATGAGCATGGCGATACCGGCCGACACCGCGATACTGGCGCAGGCAAAATTGGGGTCGTACCCCTCTTTCTTCATCTCCGGGTAGCTCACCTTGGTGAAAACGGAGGAGGCGGCCACCGAGGAGCCGGAGGTAGCCCCGAAGGCGGTACACGCCCACACGGTGGCGATGCCCAGGCCTCCCCGGAACCTCCCCACCCAGCTGTTGATGGCCCGGTAAGCCGATTCGCTGATGCCGCCGTAAAGGCTGAACATCCCCATAAGGATAAACAGGGGGACCACGGAAAGCTCGTATATCGAGATGGAATAATACGGGGTGGATTTCAGCAAACCGAAGACCGTGCTGAAGTTGCCGATGATGGCGAACGAGCCGATGGCACCGGCCAGCGCCAGGGCCAGGCCGATGTGCACCCCCAGGACGAGCAGGACAATCGCCAGGGCAAAGAAACCGACGGCAATAATCTCGGGGCTCATGGTTCCACACCAACCTGACGGCCAGTAAAGAGCTGACTGACGTGCCGGAAGAGGTCAATGACGTATTGTAAAAGAAGTGTAACCGAACCGATGGCGAGCCCGATTCTGGCGGGGAACAGCGGGACGGTCCAGGCGCCCATGGTGCTCTCTTTTATCGTCCAGGACTCGATGGCCCAGGACCAGCCCTGCCAGGTAATGATAGCGAAGAGGAAAAGCCCGATGAGCACGGTAAGCAGGTCGAGAGTAGCCTTACCGCGGGGGCCGAACTGCGCCCAGAGGAACCCCAGCCGCATATGGCCCCCGCGGGACTGAACGTAGGCAATTCCCCAAAAGGTGATATATATCAAGAAGATTAAGGACAGCTCATAGGCAGCCCATAACGGCTTGTTAAAGACATAACGCCCGATGACATCGCCGGTGGTGTAGAGGCACAGTACCATGATGATGATGCCGCTCACTACCGCCAGCCACCTGTTGATATATAAGCTTATATCGGCTACCCGGTTAATCCCTTTCGGAGACTGCATTACTTTTAAGCTCTGGTTTCAGTAGGTCGCCGCGGGCTATTTAACCGCCCACTGCTTGGGGAACTTGTGTCCGGTTGCCGCGGTTAGCTCAATATACCTCGCCACCACTTTATCCGACCCCTGGATGCCCTTGGACTCGGCGGCTTTCACCCAGTCCACCACCGGCTCGCCGAGGAGGGCCGACCAGGCGGCCTGGTCCGCCGCGGAGAACGCGGGATGGACAATCTGTCCGGCCGCTTTGGCGAGGGATAGCGAAGTCTCGTACCACTTCTCCGTGAAGTCGACGTTCTTCTTGAAGGCTTCCTTGCCGGTATCCATGAGAATCTTCTGAACGTCCGCGGGCAACTGGTTAAATTTCTCCGTGTTCCAGGAAATCGGGTTACCGGTGACGGCGCCCCACCCCGTCTGAATCATGTGGGGGGCAAATTCATAGAGCTTGAACGGGTAGCTTATCTCGAAGGGCGTCGCGGATACCTCGACAACACCGGTCTGCAGTGCGGTCGGCCGGGGCCCGACGGGCATCCCCACCGGCGCCGCGCCAGCGGCGGCGAGCCACCCGGCCTGGGAACCGAGACAGGCTACCTTTTTACCTTTGAGGTCCATCAGCGTGGTAATGGGCGTCTTCGATTCCAGGACATAACTGTCATCGACGGTGACGAACAGGAAGGTCAGGCCCTGCTTGGCGTACTCGCCGGCCAGGATTTTGGCTGTCTCACCTTCGTAGTACATCTTGTACATCACCTCGGCGGCGGGGCGCACGTCACTGATAGCGAAGGGCACGGCGCGGGGGAAACCGGAGTTAATGTACAGCGTGGTGGGGTGATATACCACACAGGTATTTCCCACGTCAACTAACCCGGCCTGGAGGGCGGCTATCTCCTCTCCTGCCTTGGTCAGCGCGAAGGAATAGATGTGTGAAAACGTCAGTAAGCCGTTGGTCCGTTCGGTGACCATATCGGTAAACCACCTGAACGTCTGGCTGGGGACGTCTGCAGGACCAAACTGACCATTGTTGAACTGGAGTTTCATCGGTTTCATCGCCGGAGCCGGAGCCGGTTTTGGCGCCGGGGCTGGCGCCGGGGCCGGGGCTGGGGCCGGAGCTGGTGCCGGGGCCGGGGCTGGAGCCGGGGCCGGAGCTGGTGCCGGGGCCGGGGCTTGTTGAGTACAACCAAAGATAACGGCGCTGGTCAGAATAACAATAACCAACAGAAGTAAAATTTTTCTCATTTACATGGTCTCCTTCCCAGACTTTGGTTTTCGACGGATGTGGAAAAAACCGTCAAGATTCGATTACATGTCACACCTCCCTTAGATGAATCCTGCGTTTATCCAGATTGTACAGGGTCATGGAGATTATAGATGGGCAATACCTTTTTGTCAACAATGCAATTATCAGGGTTAAGTTCAATTCGGGTTGACTTGCCGCCTGAAATATGAATATACTATGCCGCAATCGGTTTTTTCAATTGTCCCGGGCCCCGAGTCTGGCTATAAGTTCACCATTGGGAGGCAACATGGCCGATAAACGCGGAACAGGGAAGAAAAACGGGGCAGAAAAAACCTTTATCAAGGCCATGGGTCTCATCGGGGAGACCGGTACCGGCGGCTCCACCGTGGCCGTGGACGTCCGGGATGGAAAAATCGTCAGGCTGAGGCCGTTCCACTACGACTGGAAATACCGCTCCGAGGAGTTCGGCATCTGGGAGATTCACGCCCGCGGCAAGGTCTTCCGGCCCCGCCTGCAGTCGTTACCTTCGCCGCACAGCCTGGGTTATAAAAAGCGAGTTTACTCACGCAACCGGGTGCTCCACCCGCTGAAAAGGGTCGACTGGGACCCCGGCGGCCAGAGAAATCCGGAGAAGCGGGGGGAAAGCAAGTACGTCAGGATATCCTGGGACGAGGCCCTGGACATCATCACCAGCGAGCTGAAGAGGGTCCAGAAGAAATACGGGCCATCGGCCGTGCTGTTACAGGGGGACGGCCACGGGGAAACGGGTGTGGTGCACCCGTCCCATGCCTGTCCCGCCCTGCTTCTCAAGCACATGGGCGGCTATACCCTCCAGACCCGGAACCCGGATAGCTGGGAGGGGTTTTACTGGGGGGCCAAGCACGCCTGGGGCATGGACCCGGTGGGCATCGAGTCCCAGACCAACATGGTCCCGGATATCGCCGAAAACTGCGAGCTTATCCTGTACTGGGGCTGCGACCCCGAGACTACGTCATGGGCGTTTCACGGCCAGGCGCAGAGTCGGGTATGCTACTGGCTCGGGGAGCTGGGGATAAAGGGCATCTTCATCTGCCCGGACCTGAACTACGGCGCCGCGGTGCACGCCGACAAGTGGATACCGATTTTGCCCAACACGGACGCGGCCATGCGTCTGGCCATCGCTTACGTCTGGATTACCGAAGGTACCTATGATAAAGACTACGTGGCCACGCACACCTACGGGTTCGATAAGTTCGCGGACTACGTCCTCGGTAAAGAGGATGGTATTGCCAAGACGCCCGGGTGGGCCGCCGAGCTTTGCGGCGTGCCCTCCAGGATAATCAAGGCCCTGGCCAGAGAGTGGGCTTCCCGGCGGACATCGATATCGCACTACCTGGGAGGTGGTGCCATCCGGGGGCCTTATTCCACCGAGCCCGCCCGGCTGGAGGTCCTGCTGCTGGCCATGCAGGGGCTGGGGAAACCGGGGGTGCACCAGTTCTGTTTCAACCAGATATTCCTCGCCGAGCCTTTTAAATCGCAGGCGATGTTTTCGCCGCAGGTCGCTTACCGCGGCACGGAGGTCCCCTTTCAGGCGGCGGAGATTCACGGCATATCCCGCAACGATTTTATCAAGCGGTGGGACCCGGCCGGCTGGACGCCGCCGCCGCTCCATAAGCCGGAATTCGGGCTGGTGACCCCGCCCGCGCAAAGGCCGTCCCAGATTATCGCCAAAGACCTCATCCACGAGGCCATTCTCAACCCGCCCGTCAGCTGGTACGGCACCACCTTCTGGAGCGAACCGCTGGAAGACCAGTTCGTCAAATATACCTACCCCGCCAGGGGCTGCTCGGAAGTACACATGATATGGACGGATACCCCCTGCTGGATAACCTGCTGGAATGACAGCAACTACTTCATCAAGGCCATCAGGAGCCCCAAGATAGAGTTCATCCTGGCCCAGCAGCCGTGGCTGGAGAACGATTGCCAGTTCGCGGACGTAATCCTGCCGGTCAGCACCAAGTTCGAAGAAGAAGATATTCAGGTGGATGCCATGTCCGAGCAGTTCGACGTTATTTTCCACGAAGGTAAGTGCATCGAACCCGTCGGCGAGTCAAAGAGCGACTACGAGATAGTCTGCCTCATAGCCGACCGGCTGGGACTGCGGGACAAGGTGACTGGGGGCAAGACGGAGGAGCAATGGATTAAATACGCCTTCGATAACTCCGGCGCTGAAGAGTTTATAACCTATAAAGAATGGAGGGAAAAGGGATATTACATTTCCCCCACCCTGCCGGAAGCGAGGCAGTACGTCAAGCGGCGGACGCCCCTGCAGGACTTTTACGAAGACCCGGAGGGACACCCCCTGAAGACGCCGTCCGGCAAGGTTGAGTTCTATTCCCAGAACCTGGCCAGGCACTTCCCCGGCGATAAGGAGAGGCCGCCGGTCCCGCACTGGATTCCTTACGGGGAGACCCACCAGGAAAGCCGGCTGCACCCCCGGGCCAAAAAATACCCCCTGCTGGTGGTTTCCAATCACGGCCGGTGGCGGGTACATGCCAACCTCGATGACATCACCTGGATAAGGGAAATCGAGACCTGCAAGGTCAAGGGCCAGGACGGCTATCTTTATGAGCCCCTCTGGATGAACCAGCAGGACGCGGCGGCGCGGGGTATCCAGCGGGGAGACGTGGTAAAGATATACAACGAGCGGGGGGCGGTCCTCGCCGGTGCCTACGTGACCGAGAGAATCATGCCGGGGGTGGTCTCCATCGACCACGGGGCGCGGTACGACCCCATCGTCCCCGGGGAGCTCGACCGGGGCGGGGCGATTAACACCATCACGCCGCGCAAGACCATCTCCAAGAATGCCACGGGCATGGTCTGCGCCGGGTTCCTGGTGGCGGTGGAGCGAGCCAATCTTGACGAGCTGAAGCGGAAGTATCATCAAGCTTTTAACCGGCCTTATGACCCGGGTGCCGGCCTGACCCGGGAGAGAGTCCTTCACCGGGGGGAGAAAATTTAGCCGGCGATTTTAAGGATTGACATACCGGTGTCATTTCAGTAATATTGGGCTGATTCTCCGGCATTTTTTTAAGGAGGTGGCCGATAAAGCAGAGTACCGGGGCGCGGACACATTTTCGCCATGCTTACGTTCGATAATCCTGAAATAGATACGGAGGAGGCAAATGGCTGAAAAGAAAAAAACCGGCAAAGACAACGGACAGGAAAGGACCTATATCAAGGGGCTTGGCTTTTGCGGTAACGGTATTGACGGAAACCTCACCGAAGTAGATGTCAAAGACGGTAAAATTATCCGGATAAAACCTTTCCGCTATACCCGCAAATACAAGGCCGAGGAGTTCAAGCCATGGAAGCTGGAAGCCCGTGGTAAGGTTTACGAACCGCCTCTCAAGACACTGCCGCCACCCCTGGCCCTGGGATATAAAAAGCGCGTCTATTCATCTAACCGTCTGCTGTACCCGTTGAAGAGGGTGGATTTCGACCCCAACGGCGAGAGGAACATCCAGAACCGCGGCAAGAGCGGTTATGTCCGGATTTCCTGGGACGAGGCCCTCGACATCATTGTCGGCGAGATGAAGAGAATCATTAAAAAGTACGGCCCCTACGCCATATTTTCACAGTCGGACGGCCACGGCGAAACCAAAATCGTCAACGGGGGTCACGGCGCCCACCGCGAGCTGCTCGACCTCCTGGGCGGTTACACCCAGCAGGCCCGGAATCCCGATAGCTGGGAAGGGTGGTACTGGGGTGCCAAGCACGTCTGGGGCTGCGAGCCGGTCGGCATGGCGCCGCAGGGCAACCTCATGCTGGACGTCGCCGAGCACACGGATGTCCTCCTGCACTGGGGATGTGATGCCGAGGTCACGCCCTGGGGCTGGGCGGGGCAATCGGCCAGCCGCTTTATTTACTGGTTTACCGAACTCGGGATAAAGCAAATATTTATCTGCCCGGACCTCAATTTCTCCGCGGCCATTCACGGCGACAAGTGGATACCGATACTGCCCAATACTGACGCCGCCATGCAGCTGGCCATCGCCTATGTCTGGCTTACCGAAGACACCTATGATAAAGACTATATCGCCACGCACACCGTCGGCTTTGATAAATTCAAGGACTACGTCCTGGGCAAGGAAGACGGCGTCCCCAAGACGCCGAAATGGGCCTCGGAGCTCTGCGGCGTGCCATCGCGCATCATCAAGGCCCTGGCCCGGGAGTGGGCTTCCCGGACGACGTCCGTGGTGCACGGCAACGGGGGCTCCTATATCCGCGGCCCCTACGCCACCGAGCCGGCCCGGCTCGAGGTGACCCTGCTCGCCATGCAGGCCCTGGGCAAACCCGGGGCCAACCAGGTCAAGATGATGGAGTGGGGCTTCTTCGGCCGGACGTACGAGATGCCGGTCCCCATTCCGGTGGTGATGCCGCAGGTCTTCGCCTGCTACAAGGGATTTGACGTCACCAAGTACCCCAAGCAGATTATCGCCAAGGACATGGTGGCCAAGGCCATCCTCAACGACCTCAAGGGCGGCCCGCCCATCGAATGGTACGGCACCACCCTGCTGGCGGAAATGACGGAAAACCAGTTCGTCAAGTACCGGTACCCGGTGGAAGGGTGCTCCAAGGTCCACATGATATGGACGGATTCCCCCTGCTGGATAACCTGCTGGAACGGCGGCAACGAATTCATCGATGCCCTGAGGAGCCCCAATATTGAGTTCATGATGGCCCAGCACATCTGGCTGGAAAACGACTGCCTCTTCGCCGACGTCGTCCTGCCGGTCCGCACCAAGTTCGAGGAGCTAGATATCAGCGTTGACGGACTCAGCGGGCAGTACCGCACCATCAACTACGAAGGCCAGTGCATCGAGCCACTGGGAGAGTCCAAGGGGGACTGGGAAATAGCCCTCATGATTGCCGAGCGGTTCGGCCTCAAGGAAAAGCTCACCCAGGGCAAGTCCACCGAAGAGTGGATGAAGGTCGGCTTCGACCATTCCGGCCTGGCCGACCTGATTAGCTGGGAGAAGTTCAAGGAGAACGAGTACTACGTTATCCCCACTCACCCCGAATGGAAGAAAAACCCCCGGGGCCTGAATGCGTTCTACCAAGACCCTAAAAAGAACCCGCTGAGCACACCTACGGGCAAGCTGGAAATCTATTCCCAGAGACTGGCCGAGCATTTCCCGGATGACGAGGAGCGGCCTCCCCATCCCAGGTGGATTCCCTACGGCAAGACCCACCAGGAAAGCCGGCTGTGCGACCGCGCCAGGAAATATCCCATCCTGGTCTGCTCCAACCACCCCCGGTGGGGCGTTCACGCCAACCACGACGATATCACCTGGTTCCGGGAAATCAGGACCTGTAAGACACGTGGCGCGGACGGGTACCTCTACCATACCGTCTGGGTCAACCCCGAAGACGCCGCCGCCCGGGGCATCGCCGACGGCGACGTGGTAAAAATCTATAACGAGAGGGGCGGCGTCCTCGCCGGCGCCATGGTGACCGAGAGGATTATCCCCGGGGTAATCTCCATCGACCACGGGGCCAAGTATGACCCCATCGTCGCCGGGGAGCTCGACCGCGGCGGGGCCATCAATACCATAACTCCGGGCAAGGTGACCTCGGCCAATGCCACGGGCATGGCCACCAGCGGCTTCCTGGTGGAGGTGGAGCGCGTCAACCTTGACGAGATGCGGCGGAAATACCCCGAGGCGTTCAGCCGGCCATACCACCATGCGGCCGGTCCGGGCGTAGCATCATTTCTCTACGGAGGTAAGAAGTAAAAATGGGTAAGGCTTTAATTATCGACATTACCAAATGCAACGGCTGCTACAACTGCCAGATAGCCTGCAAGGACGAGCACGTGGGCAACGACTGGACTCCTATCGCCAAGCCGCAGCCGGACACCGGCCAGTTCTGGATGAAGGTGACGGATATCGTGAGGGGGACCCTGCCCAAGGTCAAGGTAGCCTACTGGCACGACATCTGCCAGCACTGCGATGATGCCCCATGTATGAAGGCCTGCCGCCAGCAGGCGATATACAAGCGGGCAGACGGAATCGTTATCATCGACCCCGAGAAGTGCGTGGGCAACCGCAACTGTGTCGATGCCTGTCCCTACGGGGTGATTTACTTCAACGGCGACCTGAATATATCACAGAAGTGCACTTTTTGCGCGCACCTGCTGGACCGGGGGTGGAAAGAGCCGCGGTGCGTCGACGCCTGCCCGACGGAGGCGCTGCGGTTCGGCGAGGAGGCCGAGCTGAAGGAATACATCAAGCAGTCCGAGGTGCTGCACCCCGAGTTTAAAGCCAAACCAAGGGTGTATTACATCGGGATACCAAAGAGATTTATCGCCGGGGCCGTCTGGGACCCCGGGGAGGACGAGTGCACCGAGGGGGCAACGGTCACCCTGACGGAGCCGGGCAAGGCGAAGAAGCTGGTGGCCAGGACCGACCGCTTCGGCGACTTCTGGTTCGAGAGCCTGGAGGTGGGCAAGTACTCGCTGGTGATTGAGAAGCCCGGCTACAAGGCAAAGAAGTTAGAGGGGATAAGCACGGAGAAAGACGTCAACCTGGGAGACATCGAACTTGTAAAAAGGTAGGGCATTACCGTCAGCCCGCAACTCATCACCAGGGTGATATGATTTGGTTTGGGTTGGTAATGTCATTGCGAGCCGAAGGCAAAGCAATCTCTATGAATGTTTTTAGATTGCTTCGTCGCCCGCCTCAGGCGAGCTCCTCGCAATGACAGTTTAATCGGTCAAGCGCAAACCTAACCAACAAGATAACAGCCATGGCAGAAGAAAAGACGCTCTATAAGGGCATCGGTTTTTGCTCTATCGACTCCGACGGGCATACCTCCGAAATCGATATCAAGGACGGCCGCATCATCCGCATCCGGCCGCTGCACTACGACCGGAAGTATCAGCCCGAGCAGTTCAAGCCCTGGAAGATAGAGGCGCGGGGCCGGACCTTCGAGCCGACCCTCAAGACGCTGATATCCCCCCTCGCCCTGAGCTACAAGAAACGCATCTACTCGCCCAACCGCATTCTTTATCCCCTGAAGAGGGTGGACTTCGACCCCCGCGGCGAGAGGAATGTCCAGAACCGGGGCCGGAGCCGCTACGTCCGCATCTCCTGGGACGAAGCCCTGGATATTATCGTCGGCGAGATAAAGAGGATTATCGCCAGGTACGGGCCCTACGCCATCTTCGCCCAGGCGGACGGACACGGGGAGACCAAGATGGTGCATTTCCCCCACGGCCAGCAGAAAAAGCTCCTCACCCTGCTGGGCGGCTACACGCTGCAGGCGAGGAACCCGGACAGCTGGGAGGGGTGGAACTGGGGGGCCAAGCACGTCTGGGGGTACGAGCCGGTGGGACTGCCCCCGCAGACCAACCTCGTGGCCGATATCGCCGAACACACGGAGCAGCTCCTCTACTGGGGGTGCGACGCCGAAAGCACCCAGTACGGCTGGGCGGGACAGGTGGGGACGCGGGTGCGGTACTGGTTCAAAGAGCTCGGCATCAGGGCGGTCTTCATCTGCCCGGACCTCAACTTTACCGCCGCCATCCACGCCGATAAGTGGATTCCGATACTGCCCAACACCGATGTCGCCCTGCAATTGGCCGTGGCCTATACCTGGCTCACCGAGGACACTTACGACCGCGACTACCTCGCCACCCATACCGTCGGTTTCGACAAGATTAAAGACTACCTCCTGGGCAGGGAAGACGGCGTCCCCAAGACGCCGGCCTGGGCCTCGAAGCTCTGCGGCGTCCCGTCCCGCATCATCAAGACGCTGGCGCGGGAATGGGCGGCCAGACCCACCACCATCGTGCACGGGGTCGGCGGCTCATATATCCGGGGGCCTTACGCCACGGAGCCGGCCCGGATGGAAATCGTGCTGATGGCCATGCAGGGGCTGGGGAAACCGGGCGCGCATATCTTCAAGATGACGGAGTGGGCCTTCTTCGGGAGTCGGCAGCAGCTGTCCCTGCCCAAGGCGGAGAAAATCATCACCGCCATGCCCGCCTCCCACGATGCCGATTTCCTGGCGCTGGTGCCGCAGCAGATTATCCCCAAGGACATGGTGCACGACGCCATCCTCAATCCGCCCATCAGCTGGTACGGCGGTTACCTCTTCTTCGAGCCGGTCGAGAAGCAGTTCGAGAAATACACCTACCCGGTCGAAGGCTTCCCCGAGATACATATGATATGGTCGGATACCCCTTCCTGGATAACCTGCTGGAATGACGGCAACAGCTATGTCAAAGCCCTGAGGAGCCCCAAGATAGAGTTCATCCTGTCCCAGCACATCTGGCTGGAGAACGACTGCCTCTTCGCCGACGTTATCCTGCCGGTCAGCACCAAGTTCGAGGAAGAGGACATCGCCACCGACGTCAATAACGGCCAGTTCAGCCTGATTATCAACGAGGAGAAATGCATCGAGCCGCTGGGCGAAGCCAGGAGTGACTACGATATCGTCTGCCTGATTGCCGAGCGGCTGGGGCTGCTGGAGAAGTACACCGGCGGCAGGACCGTCCGGGACCACAAGAAGTTCGGGTTCGAGCACTCGGGCTGCGCCGACTACATCAGCTTTGAGGAGTTCGAGAAAAAGGGTTACTTCATTCTCCCCACCGACCCCGACTGGAAGAAAGACCCGCCGGGCATGGGGGCTTTCTACGCCGACCCCGGGAAGAACCCCCTGAACACGCCCTCCGGCAAGCTGGAGCTGTTTTCCCAAAGGCTGGCGGAGCACTTCCCCCACGACGAGGAAAGGCCACCCTACCCCCGGTGGATACCCCACGGTATCTCCCACCAGGAAAACCTGGGGGGCAAGAGGGCCGGGAAGTACCCCCTGCTGCTGGTCTCCAACCACCCCCGGTGGGGGGTGCATTCCGAGCACCAGGACGTGACCTGGCTCCGGGAAATCGAGACGTGCAAGGTCAGGGGACCGGACGGGTATCTCTATCACCCTGTCTGGATACACCCTTCCGATGCCGCCCGGAGGGGCATTAAATACGGGGATGTGGTCAAAATCTACAACGAGCGGGGCGCGGTGCTCGGCGGGGCCTACGTTACCGAGCGCATCATGCCGGGGGTGGTATCCTCCGACCACGGCGCCAGCTACGACCCCATCGTCCCCGGGGAGCTGGACCGCGGCGGCGCCGTCAACACCATATCCCCCCGCCGGACCACCTCCCGGAACGCCACCGGCATCGCCACCAGCGGCTACCTCGTCGAGGTGGCGCGCGCCGACCTCGATGAACTCACGAAGCGGTACCCGGAAGCCTTCAGCCGGCCCTACGACCCGGCCACCGGGCCGCGCCCGGAACGCCTCCTGGAAAAACGACGCTAGCTTTATCTACTCCAGGGTATAAGGCCTCTTGGGCGGAATGTGCACCACCGAGGGGCGGCAAACCACGTTCGGGAGAATGCCTCCTACGGTAATAGTACGGTTGCCCCTTTCCTGTATTATCTTTGACAGCTCTTTTATGGGGCCAAATGTTATAACCTTGTTGATGCAGTGCTTGACGCAGCTGGGTTCTTCGCCCCTGCCGACACGCTGGATGCACATGTTACACATTTGAACAATATCTTTCTCAGGGTTGTACTGCGGTGGAACCGGGTAAGGACACGCGGCGATGCAGGCTTTCTTGCAGAAATCCTTATCGGTGTCGTGACATTTCTTTTCGTTGACCAGTGTTATGCCGTGTGCATCCTTAACTATCGCCCCTACCGGGCATACGGCCGCACAGGGAGGGTTCTCACAATGCATACACATCACGGGCAGGTACTCCATGATAAGCCTTTGCCCCACGTTCTCCGGTCCAATCGTCAACACTTGTTTCAGCCGCGGTCCCACGGGGAGCTCATTCTCCTGCTTACACGCCACCTCACAGGCATTACATCCCTGACATCGGTCGAAGTCTATGAGTAAACCATACTTTACCATTTTTCTTCCTCCGTGGCTTTGTATATCTTACAGAGCAACCCTCGCATCGTGGGAGAGCCTATCCCAGGGTCGTAGGGAGAGTCAAGTGTCACGACGTTGATGCTCGATTCCCATATTCCATGGTCCGGCCCGGGCTTTTCAGGATACCACCAGCGCACGGCGTGAACGACTCTCGGATTAATGCTTAACGTAATCTTGGCCTTTTGCTTCACTCTTCCGCGCCTGGTTTCGATGAATACCCAGTCGCCTTCTTTTATCCCGTATTCCGCCGCCGTATCCGGATGGATTTCTATCAAGGGTACCGGGTAGATTTCACGCAGCCACGGGATATTTCTCTGGTCCGTGTGATAATATACCGGAATTCTCGAGCCGGTGATGAGAACCAGAGGGTATTCTCTGGCAATGGTACTGGCGCTTATCGGGCTTTCCGGGCCCTCCACGTACTCGGGCATGGGCGGGTAACCAAGTTCTCTAAGCCTCTCAGAGTAAAATTCAAATTTACCTGAAGGGGTGTGGAAAAGACCATGTTCAAACTTTCTCCAGATCATGGGCTTCCTTAATATTCCGACCTTTTTGAATTCTTCCCAGGTTACACCTACAGGCTTTAATAAGAAATCGAATGCTTCTTCCATGGTGTCCCAGAATCCGCCTATCTTCATCCTTTTCGCCAGTTCATTGTATATCTCAAGCTCCTGTTTTGATTCACCGACCTGCACGGCCTTCACCCAGGCGAAAACCGGGAATTCATCCTTGTCCCAGAACTGAGGATGTTCCAGGGGTGTGGTGAACCAGCCGACCTCGCTTCTTTCCGGCCAGGTGGCATTGGGAAGGACGATGTCCGCCATTTCAGTAGTCGGCGTCATGAAGAAGTCCCCGACGACGAGGAACTCAACCTTCTCTAAAGCTTCTTTCACCGCTTTGGTATTGGGCAGACCGACCATAGGATTGTGAGCCATCCAGAAAATTGCCTTGACGGGATACGGTTTACCCGTCAGTATCGCCTGCCACAGGGGCGGTCCCTCCAGGACGAAGTTTGGAGGACCCCACTCGTGGCCACCGTTAAGCTTGCATCCTCCCTCGATAGCTTTGGCGCGCTGTTCGGGCGGCAGGGCGTCATTATCGCAGTTGAGGAAGAAGCCGCCGAGAGGGGGGACCCATAGTATGTTTCCCCCCGGGACGTCGATGTTACCCGTAAGGGCCGCCATCATATACAGCGCGCGTTGCGTTTGCCAGGAGTTCATTTGCTGTTCCACGGCCACTCCCGGGGCAATGCAGGCCGGCTTGGTGGTGGCGTAGAGCCTGGCAGTCTCCCGAATCTTTTCGGCCGGGAGCCATGTGATTGGCTCTGCCCATTCCGGCGTATATTTTTCAACGTGTTCCTTGAGCTCGTCGAATCCGTAACACCACTTAGCCACGAACTCTTTATCGTAAAGTTCCTCGCCGATTATCGTATGAATCATGCTCAGGGCCAGGGCGGAGTCGCCTCCGGGTCTGATCTGGAGCCAGATGTCGGCCCTTGAAGCCAGCTTGGTAAGTCTTGGGTCAACGACGATGAGCTTGCTGCCCCGTTCAAAGGCGTCGAAGATGTACCGTCCGTTGCTGGGGTGTGAATGTATTTCGTTTCTTCCCCAGGCTACCAGGCAGTTGGTGGCGCCATAGTGAGGGTCGAGAGGTGCCGCAATGCCAAAGGTAAAGTACCCGGAGACACAACGAGGACCGATACAAAAATGCATCGGGTCATTGGCGTTAGGAGTCCCGAGATGGTTGCAAAATCTGGCGCTCCAGTCGTTATGATTCCGCCCTGTCCCGATGCCCTGAACAATCGCTTCAGCTCCGTATTTTTCCTTGATATCTTGCAGTCTTGCAGCTATCTCGTCAAAAGCCTGGTCCCAGGATATTCGCTCCCACTTTCCTTCTCCACGCTTCCCGACCCTCCTTAAAGGATACTTGAGCCGGTCAGGATGATGAACCAGCTGTTTAACCGCCAGGCCCTTGGGACAGAGGGTGCCTTTACTTCCGGGGTGCTCCGGATCGCCTTCGACCCTTATTATCTCGTTATTTTTGACATGCAGGAATACGCCGCACCCACCCCGACAAGAAAAGCAGATGGTCTTGACTATTTTCTCTTCCGAGTTCTTAGTGGCCCCTTTCATATTAGCCTCCTTATCAATATTAACCTGCCGCGTTAGAGCCAGAGATTCCAGTCTCTCTGAAAAATACCCGCTCGCCGTTTCCGGTTGGTCTCATGGGGTACTTACAGTCCGATTTATTAGTATACACGATACGATAAAAAAAGCAAATATCTACCCGTTTACTAATTTCCGGGGACACGGCTACCAGCCGCAATTGACAAGCCATAACGTCAATGCTATACTTTCCGCGGCGTAATAGTGAAGGCTGAAGATATCCGTGAAGTTGCGGTAATCGGGGCCGGGATAATGGGCGAAGGTATCGCCCTGAGCTTTGCCGCGGCCGGCTTATCCGTTCGATTGGCCGACCAGGACCGGCACATCCTAAACAACTCCTTGACCCGTATGGGAGCCCACCTCAAGCTGCTGGCCGAGTTCGGGCTCCTCGAAGATACCCCGGCGCGGGTACGGTCCCGCATCAAGACCTTCCTTTCCAGCGACCCGGACAGGGCCGTACGCGGCTGCACCTTTATCGTGGAATGCATCCCGGAAATACTGGCACTCAAGAGGGAATTGTTTTCCCGGCTGGACGATTGCGACGGCGGTACCATTCTCAGCAGCAATACCAGCAGCTTTACCGTCTCCGAGATATCCCGGGGAATGCGCACCCCGGGCAGGGTCGTCGGGACGCATTTTTTCATGCCCGCCCACATCGTTCCCCTGGTTGAGGTCCACCGCGGCAAGGATACCGGGAACGCCGTCGTCGAGACGACCCGGAAGCTCATGCTCCGCATCGGCAAGAAGCCGGTCCTGGTCGGGAAAGAAATCCCGGGCTTTATCGTCAACCGCATCCAGGCGGCCATCGCCCGGGAAGCCAACTACCTCATGGAACAGGGGGTAGTCACCCCCGATGACTTTGACATGGCCGCCCGGTCCAGCTATGGATTCAGGCTGGCCAGTCTCGGCCCGCTGGCCCAGGCGGACATCAACGGACTGGATACCGTCCTCAGGGGCAACACGCATATCTACAAATCGCTCTGCAACGCTACCGAACCGTCTCCGGTCATCGCGGATAAGGTGAAAAAAGGCGAGCTGGGGCTGAAATCCGGCCGGGGTTACTACGATTACCGGGGAAAGTCTCAGGAGCAGATTACCGAGGAAATAGAGAGGAACCTGCTGAAGCAGCTGATTTTATTCAGGGAAAGGGAGAAGTGATAGATGGAGAAGGAAATTATCCAGACCCCCACGCTGGCCAGGGCCTACGCGCCTTACTCTCCCGGCTGCATCGTGAAAAAGTTCGGCAGCCTGATTTTCATCTCCGGCGTCGTCCCTAACGACGTGGACGGCCATATCGTCTGCCAGGGTGATATCGCGGGACAGGTGCGGCAGGTCCTGCACAACTTGAAGGTTACGGTCGAGGCGGCCGGGGCGACCTTCGACGACGTCATCAAGTTGACGACCTTTATTACCGCCGACGCCATGAAAGACTACGTCGGGTCCGATGCCTGCGAGGAATATCTGACGTCCTTTCCCACCCCATGTGAATCGCTTATCGGGGTGGCTTGCCTGGCTAATGAAGGCCAGCTGATAGAGGTTGAAGGTATCTTCGGCATCTGAAAGCGGGGGAGAGGGTGGTAACGAGCGGGGAGATTGTTGCACCCGTGCCCAGTTTGCGCATTGAGGGGTAGATAAAATATAATGGGTTGGCCAGCCCGCCGGGAGCGGAAGACGCCACCCGGTCAAGCATCCGGGGTCTTTAAAGATTGAGTGTATTGAATGCTGACTCCCCTGTATCTGTACCCCGGCGCCGGTTACCTCACCAGCCTGACTGTTGTTAAATTTACACCCTGTCTTATGTCCAAAACTGTGTAAGAAGTCGTTAATACAGCGTATCGGCGGTAAACTGCACGCTTAAAGACACTAAGTACGAAGGGGGGGAATTATATGGCGTTTCGAGTAGGTATTGATGTCGGCGGGACGTTCACCGATGCCATCGCCGTGGATGACAAAGGTTTCACCCAGACGGGTAAGGCACCCACCACCCCGCGTGACCTGACGGTGGGCACCATGAACGTGATTGATATTCTTGCCGGGCGGAATAACCTGGACCGCCGGCAATTTTTAAGCAAGGTCTCCACCATCGTGCACGGGACCACCACCGGGACGAATATCATCGCCACCCGGGTTGGCCCCAAGATGGGCCTGCTCTGCACCAGGGGCCACCGTGACGTTATCCAGTTCCGGCGCGTGGCCAAAGACAATATGTACGACTGGCGGGTCGATTTTCCCGAGGTCCTGGTGCCGCGCTACCTGCGGGTGGAAATCGGGGAGAGGATAGACGCGCGGGGCAATGTCCGGGTGCCGCTGGACGAGGCAAGCGTCCGCAAGGCCGTCGCTTATCTTAAAAAGCTCAAGGTGGAAAGCATCATCGTGGCGCTGCTCTTTTCCTTCCTGTACCCCTCGCACGAGCGAAGGGCTGCCGAGATAGTCCGGCAGGAATATCCCGAGGCCGATGTCACCATATCGTCCGATGTCCTGCCCGCCGTGGGCGAATACGAAAGGACCAGCACCGCTATCATCAACGCTTTCATCGCCCCGGCCATCCACAAGTACACCAAGAAAATAACCGGCCTGCTGGAACAGGAAGGTTTCAAGGGGCAGTTCCTCTATATCCAGAATAACGGCGGCGTGGAAACGGCCGAAATCGCCATGGAGAAACCGGCCACCCTGGCCATGTCCGGACCGGCCGCCGGGCCTTCCGCGGCCATCACCATCGGGAAGCTGCACGGGGTGGAGAACCTGCTATCGATAGATATGGGCGGCACCAGCCTCGACCTGGGCATTATCGATAAAGGGACCTCGCTCATTAAGACCGAGAGCCTGATTGAAGAACACCGGTTCTCCCTGCCGGTCATTGACGTCACCAGCATCGGGGCCGGCGGGGGCAGCGTCGCCTGGTTCGATGTTACCAATACCCTCCGGGTGGGGCCCAGGAGCGCCGGTGCCGACCCCGGCCCGGCGTGTTACGGTACCGGCGGCGAGGAGGCCACGGTAACCGATGCCGATGTCATCCTGGGTTACATCTCGCCGGACTACTTCCTCGGCGGCGAGATGAAGCTTCAAAGGAACCTGGCCGAAAAAGCCCTGAAAGAAAGGGTCGCCGACCGCCTGGGCGTCAGCGTTCTGGAGGCGGCGGCCGCCGTTTACAAGGTTATCAACTCGGTCATGGCCAATACGGTATCCTATACCATCACCCGCCGGGGCCTGGACCCCCGGGACTTCTATCTCTGCATCGGCGGCGCCGCCGGGGCGGTACACGCCGTACAGATAGCCCGGGAGCTATGCATCGACCGGGTGTTTATCCCCAAGTACGCCCCCATTTACTGCGCCTTCGGCATGCTCGGCGTCAACCTGAAGCATGACTACTCGCGCTTTTACAGCGCGCCGGTCCAGGCTCTGGACCTGGAACGGGTCAAGCAGCTTTACCAGGATATGGCGCGGGAGGGCCTGACCGTCCTGTCCAAAGAGGAGATACCGGAGGAGCAGCGCGAGCTGGTGGGCATGATGACGGTGAAGTATTACGGCCAGTACCGCGGCATTGACGTGGAGTGGCCCAGCCGGACGATTACCATGGAAACCATCAGCGAGGGGCTGGCGGCCTTCCACCGCAAGCACAAGGACCTGTACGGCTACGCCGATGAAAAATACCCCCTGGAGATTATGGGCTTCGGCCTGACGGCCATCGGCAAGCTGCCTCCCATCACTCTGAAGAAGATTAAAACGGGCAGCCGGGACGCCGGGCAGGCGCTCAAGGGTGTCCGGGACGCCTATTTCGATGAAAGCGGCGGCTACACGGAGACCAGGATTTATGACGGAGACAAAATGCTGGCGGGCAATATCCTGGAAGGGCCGTGCGTGGTCGAAGAGAGGATGACCAACGTGGTCATCCCGCCGGGATACCGGATGCAGGTCGATGAGTATGGCAATTATGTCACGCTGACCTGAAGCACGCCGGGATAATAATTAATCAGTATCGGAGGTAAAGGCAATGGTCCAGCAGAAATGCCAGGTTGACGAGGTTACCGTATCGGTAGTCTGGAATAAACTGATGAATATCACCCGCGAGGTCGGGGAACGGGTGGTGCACGGCGCCCAGAGCTATGTCATGGCCAACGCCCGTGACCTGGGGCCGGTGCTGCTCGATAAGAACGGGCACATCGTCTGCCAGGTGGAATACCTGCCCTGTCACTGCCTCGTGGCGGAAATCCCCACCCGGGCCATATTGAAAAAGTTCGGCAAGCTGGAAAAGGGTGACATGGTCCTCGGCAATGACGGCCATATCTTGCAGAGCGGCCACCTGCCGGACTGGACGTTCCTGGTGCCGGTCTATTACGGGGACGAGCTGGTATTCTACTACCATTTCCGCGGGCATATGGCCGATAGCGGCGGCGCCTTTTCCGGCAGCTACTTCCCCCAGGCCTACGACTGCATCTCCGAGGGCATCAATATCCCGCCGATAAAGCTCATCGAAAAGGGGAAAATCGACGAGAAGGCTAGAGAAATCATCTTCGACAATATCCGCACCTCGGCCGCCGTCTGGAGCGACTGCATGGTTATCTACGGCTCCATCCAGCGGGCCCAGGAGGACATCCGCGCCCTGATAGACAAGTACGGGCTGGATACGGTCAAAGCCTGCTGCGATGAGATGATGGTCCGTGGCGAGCAGGCCATGCGGGCGGAAATCAGCCAGATTCCCGAAGGCGAGTACACCGGCGAATGCGCCGTGGACTCGGACGGGACGGTGATGGACCGCCCCGCCTGGGTCAGGGTCAAGCTGACCGTCAAAGGCGACGAGATGACCTTCGACTTCTCCGACTCGATGGACCAGGTGGATTTCGTCAACAGCCCGCTGGGCAATACTTATTGTTTTACCTATTTCCCCATCTTCTACGCCACTGACCCGGATTTGCCCCACAACCACGGCGCGCTGATTCCGATTAAAATCATCGCGCCGGCGGGCAAGATAGTTAATCCCACCCGCCCCGCCACCTACGGCGCCTGCGGGTGCAGCACCGCTACCGAGATAACCGATGCCGTCACCCAGGCCCTCTCCAAGGCCACGGAAAAGGCCCAGGGCGTCTCCTCGCGGCATTACTCCATTGACGTTACCGGCCGCGTGCCCATCAAAGACCCCCGGTCCGGGCAGGACATCGAGTACTTTGCCGCGCCCTTCCTCGAAGAAGGCGGGAGCGGCGCCGTCAAGGGCCACGACGGCTGGGACGGCGTCTGCGGCACCGTGCTGACCGGGGTGGTGCTGCGGGGCTCGGTGGAGGTGTGCGAGCTGCTCATGCCCTTCTACTGGGAGTGGCTCAACATGGCTAAAGACATGGAGGGACCGGGCGAGTTTATCGGCGCCCGGGGCTGCACCGCTTCCCGGTGGTGCACCGCCATGGAAGGGGCCCGGACCATTCTCATGGCCGGCGATGCCAGCGGCACCTTCTTCCCGCCGGCCGGGGCGGGGGGCGCGCCTTATGCCCCCACCGGGGACTTGTACCTGAAGCGGGCGGGCAAGAAGGAGAAGGAGTTCTTCCCCACCATGTCCATGGCCCCCATGTACGCGGGTGATATTCTCTATACGGAGTGCATGGGCGCCGGGGGGTGGGGCAATCCGCTTGACCGCGACCCCGAGAAGATAAGGCTGGACGTCCGTGACGAGCTGATAACCGCCGAGAGGGCGAGGAACGTCTACGGGGTGGTCATCGACCCCAAGTCCCTGACCGACAACCCGGAGGACGTCGCCATCGATTACAAGGCGACCAGGGAGCTAAGGGAAAAACTGAAGAAAGACCCCCGGACACGCCACCCCGACCTCGTGCGGGACGACGTCCGGGCCGGTAAGATATCGGTCCAGGAGGCCCGGGACAAGTACGCCGTCGTTATCAAGGAAGACGACGGACGCCGGGTCATCGACTACAAGGCCACCGAGAAATTGCGCCCGCACTAGCCGCCGCGCCGGGAGCCGTTCGGAGGAACAGGGCAACTTTAAGAAGGGGGATGAATTTGAGAGAGGTATATATCGCCGGAGTAGGCATGACCAGGTTCGGACGTCTAGAAAGGGGACAGCTGGAGCTGTTCGGCGAGGCGGCCATGGATGCGATAAACGAATCCAACCTGAAACCCAAAGACATCCAGGCGCTCTTCCTGGGCAACTCCGTTAGCGACCTGGATGAAGGACAAACCGTGCTGGCGGCCCACGCCGCCAGTGAAATCGGATTGGACCATGTCATGGCAACCAGGACTGAGGGCGCCTGTGCCTCAAGCTCGATAGCTATCATTGTTGCCTTCTTCATGGTGGGTTCGGGAGTCTTTGACATCGTCCTGGCCGGGGGAAGTGAAAGAAATACCGCCAG